>Ga0194113_10007681_pt1 | contig 13386 bp, 9 predicted proteins | sample TA2MahC200mmetaG_FD_146193 | JGI IMG/M metagenome (GOLD analysis project Ga0194113, IMG submission 146193) | Freshwater microbial communities from Lake Tanganyika, Tanzania - TA2015017 Mahale Deep Cast 200m | ecosystem: Environmental > Aquatic > Freshwater > Lake | place: Tanzania: Lake...
ATCGCGCAGGGCACGCGCGTGCCGCCCTCGTAGTAGCTGGCTTTGCCCGATCGCAGCGGGTCGTTGCTCGTCGGCGGGCGGCCGCCGACGACGTCGTACATGTTCCCGCCGTTGTCGGACGTCAGGACGACGATCGTGTTCTCCCAGAGACCCTCGTCGTCGAGCGCCTTCACGAGGACGCCGACGGCGTCGTCGAGGCTGCGGACCATCGCGGCGTACTCCGGGCAGCCCTGCTTCTCGCCCGCGGGCGGCGTGCGCGCACGGTAGCGCTCGATCACGTTCGTCTTGCCGTTGAAGGGCGCGTGGACCGAGAAGGCCCAGTAGTTGACGAAGAACGGTCCGCCCTTGTTCGCCCGGATGAACTTCACGGCCTCCTGCGCCATGCGGTCCTCGATGTGTTCGCCCGGCGTCCCCTCCCCCGGCCAGACCGTCCACGGGGCGATGTAGCTCCCCGACGGCCCCGGCGCCGGCGTGTGCGGGAGATCCACGTCGAAGCCCTGCTGCAGCGCGCTGTACGGCTCGGGGCCGAGGTGCCACTTGCCGAAATGCGCGGTCGCGTAGCCGGCGGCCTTGAACGACTCGGCGAGCGTGACGTAGTCGCGCTTCAGCCGCGTCGCGCTCTCCACGCCGAGCGAGCGCTGGTTCGGACCGGCGTTCGTCGCGACGGTCGACTCGAGAACCTCGTTCGGCACGTGGCAGACGGGCACGGTGATGCCGATCCGGGCCGGCGCCAGCCCCGTCAGGATGCTCGCCCGCGTCGGCGAACAGAGCGGGCTGGCGGAGTAGAACTGCGAGAACCGCAGGCCGCGCGCGACGAGCAGGTCGATGTTCGGCGTCTCGTTCCAGCGGCTCCCGTAGCAGGTCAGGTCGCGCCACCCGAGGTCGTCGGCCAGGATGAAGAGCAGGTTCGGCTTTGCGGCGGCGCCGGGGGCCGCCGCGGCGCGCGGCGCGGCCGCGACAGCCGCGAGGCCCGCGGCGAGGCCGAGAAGGAAACGACGGACGGCGGGGGAATTCACCGGCGGGACTCCTTTCCGATCCAGACGCGGACCGCCTTCCCCTCCGCATCTTCGAGCGCCATGTCCGCGATGCGGACCAGCCCCGGCCCCGTGCCGGGGTCCAGGCGGAGGTGGGTGACGGCGGAGGTGACGGCCAGCGGAACGGACAGTTCCTCCCAGCGATCGGGATCGTGGACCGGCTTGAATCGCGCGCTGCGCTCCGCCGCGAACTCCGGCACGGCGCCCGTCGCCCAGAAGACCTCGCCTGCGCCGGCGGAGGCGGACTTGATCCTCAGTCGCAGCGTGTACGGCCCGCGCGCCGCCGGGATGCCGCCGAAGACCGCCTGCGGATCGGGGCCGGTGCACTGCATGCGGATCTCGGTCGGCATCACCGTCACCTTCGCGTTGTGCGCGGCGGGCGCGGCCGCGGCCGGCTTTGCGTCGGACTCCCCGCCCCACAGCGGCGCCTTCAGTTCCGAGTCCCAGCGCCGCCACGCCGACTCCATCGCGCGCGCGCGGTCGGGCTGGCCGGCGGCCAGGTTGTTCGCCTCGCCGGGGTCGGCTGCGAGGTCGTAGAGCGCCAGCGGCTCGGTGTCATTCTTCACCAGCTTCCAGTCGCCCTGCCGGATCGCCCACCGGTGGCGCGCGGGTTGAGTCGTCGGGAACTGGAACCGCCAGAAGAGCGCGTCATGAGGATCGCCGTCGCGCGCGCCGGACAGGAACGGCAGCAGGTCGACGCCGTCGAGCTTCCACGCCGGATCCGCCGGCACGCCCGCCGCGGCGAGGGCGGTGGGCAGGATGTCGAGGCTGATCACCGGGCGGTCGTACGTCCGGCCCGCCGGCAACCGCCCCTTCCACTGGGCGAGAAACGGCACGCGGATGCCGCCCTCGAGCAGGTCGCCCTTCACGCCGCGGAACGGATCGTTCTTCGACGTGTTCTGGCCGTACTCGAAATCGGCATCCGGCTGCGGCCGGGCGCGACCGGTCGGCCCGCCGTTGTCGCTCAGGAAGAAGACGAGCGTTCGCTCCTCCAGCTTCTCCTCCCGCAGCTTCGCGAGCACGCGCCCGACGTTCTCGTCGAGCGACGCCATCATCGCGAGCATGGTCCGCCGGTGGAGATCCGTCACATGGGCGAACCGCGCGAGGTGCTCCGGCTTCGCCTCCATCGGCCAGTGCGGCGGCACGAAGGCCAGGAAGAGGAAGAACGGCTCGCGGGCGTGACGGCCGATGAAGGCGCACGCCTCGCGGCCGAAGGCGTCGGTGGAGTACTCGCGCTCCCCGGCCGGCTCGGGCCCGCGCTGGACGCTGCGGAGGCACCCGGTCTTCGGATCGGGGAACAGCACGCCGCCGTTGGGGTGCCAGAAGGTCTCGCCGAATCCCCGGTTGTAGGGGCGCATCGGCCCGGGGTCGCCGAGGTGCCACTTGCCGACCATGCCGGTGGCGTAGCCCGCGGCCTTGAACCGGTCGCCGAACGTCGTCTCGTCCACCGGCAGGCCGGCGCGGCCGGCCGCGGACGCGGGCCAGTTCGCCTCGAAGCCGAACCGGTTCTGGTAGCGCCCGGTGACGAGCCCGGCGCGGGAGGGACAGCACTGCGGGGCCGAAACGTAGCCCGCCGTGAAGCGCATGCCGTTCGCGGCGATGGAGTCGATGTGCGGCGACTTCACCTCCGCCGAGCCCTGGCAGCCGAGGTCGGCATAGCCGAGGTCGTCGGCCAGGATCACCACGACGTTCGGCCGGGGTTCCGGCGCGGCGGGGGACGGCGCGGCGGACAGGAGCGCCGCGGCGGCAAGGATCGAGTGGAAAGCGTCCCGGTTCATGGCCTGTGCCTCACTTCGCCGGTGAGAACTGGACGGTCGAGCTGACCATCGCGCCGCGCTCGTCGGTGACGCCGATGAACCACGTGTTCGCCTCCGGCGGCGGGCGCGGTGCCACGACGACACCCTCTTCGATCCGCGCCGGGAGGCTCTTCCATACCCGCTTCGAACGCGGGCCGCCGTCCGTCGTGAAGTGGAGGGCCGCCTCCTTGAGCCCCGCGGCCGCGCGGACCGGCATGCGCACCACGTCGCCCGCGACCGCGGGTTGACCGGGGACCGGCAGCGGGGCACCGCCGCGGCAGTACGAATCGATGAACAGACCGATCTCCTTCGGCTCCCAGCCGGACTGGTGGCCGTGGCGCATGTTGACCTCGATGCGCATCTGCTTGAAGCCTGCGACGGCGTCGAACGTCTTCTGGTAACTGTCGAGCGGGTAGTGGATGTCGTTGCTTCCATTGACGAAGAGGACCGGCACCTTGCAGCGGGGCAGCAGGCTGGAGGGGTCGTAGGTCTTCACCCAAAGATCGCGTCGGTCGCCGAGCTTGTCGACCGACGGCTTCTGCACGGACTCGCCCTCGTGGAGGAAGCCGCAGCCGTAAACCGGCACCGCGGCCTTGAAGCGGTCGTCGAGCGACGCGACGAGGCAGGTCGTGTAGCCGCCCCAGCTGATGCCCGTGACGGCGGTGCGCTCGGGGTCGACCTCCTCGAACGAACGCAGCAGCGAGTGCGCGCGGATCACGGCGGCGGCCGCGTGGAACGGCCAGTCGTCGTCCGTCGCGCCGCCGATCGAGTCGAACTTCTGCGGATGCCCGTGGTCCGGGCCGCCGTTCGGGAGTCGCGTGCGCGTCTCCGCCTTCGCGGCCTGGTTCGGCACCGGCGCGCCGGTCGCCGGGTCGTAGGCCGGCGCCGGGGGCCGGCTGCCGGCGAGGTCCATCGCGATCGCCGCGTAGCCCCGCTGCGCCCAGAGCCAGACCCACTCCGCGAACGCCGTGCCGCCGCCGCCGTGGATCAGCACGACGCCCGGGACCTTGCCGTCCGCCGTCTTCCCCAGCGTGCGCGGCGAAGCGTAGAACGCGAAGACCTCGGTCGGCCGGCCCTGGAAGGCTTCGCCGGCGTAGAGCAGGGAGTGGACGGGGCCGGAGCGGTCGGCCCACTGCACGGCGGGCGTCTTGCGGAGCGCTTCGAGGTCCCACGGGCCGACGGTGGTCTCGGCGCCCGCCGCGGAGGATGCCAGCAGGGCGGCGAACGGGACGACGAGTGCGAGAGGAAGCATGGAATGGTTCATGGCCGCGCATGGTGCCATTGCCACCCCGGTCCGCGCGACAAGAAAGTCCGACGACCGACGCCGCCCGGATCGCCGCGATCAGGGTTTGTAGAGCCGGTAGAGCGATGCGCCCGGCGCCGAGCGTGCCCGTGCGGCCCAGCGGGCTCTCGTTCGAATGCCGTGGCCCGCCCCGGGCCGCTCAGCGCCCGGCCCGAAGGGCATCGGCGATGGCGCGGACCTGCGCCGCCTGGGCCTCGCTGAAGGTGCCGACGGGGCCGGCGGCGGGGTCGGCGTTCGGGCCGAGGTCGAGCGTGACCGCCCCACCCTTCCGCGCCGCGGCCGTGGCCCAGTCCACCCAGCGCTCCGTCGGATGCCGCGCGTCGCGCCGGCCCCACGACGCGCCAAGGAACGTCAGCGCGTGCCATTGCGATCCATCCACGAGCGGCCCCGCGGGCAGGGTCGCGAAGGGGTCGTTCAACTCGCCGGCGGTGTAGTCCTCCGCCTTCGTGTGCCGCACCAGCCGCACGCCGGGATTGAAGGTGACGATAGCGCGCGGGTTGCCGCGCTTCACGGCGTCCGCGTAGACCGCCGTGATGGCGTCGTTGAAGCCGATGTGCGCGTAGCCGCCGTCGAACCACCAGCCGGCGACCTTGTCCCCGTAGCGCGCGGACCACTCGTGGATCACCTCCGCCCACTTGCGCGCGAAGGCCTCGTCGACCGGCTGGTCCTTCGGTCCCTCGGGCAGTCCGAAGGCGCGCTGCGCGGCGGGATCGCGGTTCGGCACCTGGCACGGCAGGTACAGCATCAACCGGACGCCCTCCGGCGCCAGCGAGCGGTGCAGGTCGAGCGGCAGATCGCGGCGCGAGCAGCGCCCGCCCGGCGCGACGCCGAGGAATCGGTCATAGACCGCGTTCGGCGCGTTGTAGAAGCCGGCGTTCTGGCCGAGGGTCAGCACGAGGTACCGCGCCCCCATCGCCTTGACCTGGCGCGCAACGGCCGGCGCGTCGAAGGCCTCGACGAGTGACATCTGGTTCGAGGTGTTCGCCCAGAAGTGCATGAACACACCGAGCCGCGCCTCGCGAAGCCAGTCCGCGGCGCCGGGCGCGGAAGGAGGCACGTAGGCCCGGGTGTCCGTCGCCGCGGTGTCCGCCGGAACGCCCGCAGAAGCACGGCAGGCGACAGCAAGCCCCGCGGCACACGCAACGGCCCATGAAGTCCAGCGGATTCGAGAGTCCATGGAGTCCGTCCTCCCCTCGCCGTCGGCTATTTGAGCGCCGCGCGGAGCTCCACACAACGCGCGCGGAGCGAGGCGAGCGTCTTCGCGCCCGCGGGGTCGCCGGCCAGATTCCGCTCCTCCCGCGGATCGGCCTGGAGATCGAAGAGCTCCTCCTGCGCCGGTTCGGTGTCCTTGTAGCGGGTGTATTTCCACCGATCGGATCGGACGCCCTCGCAGCGGGGCAGCGGCTTGCCCCCGCCCACGAGCTGGATGTCGTGCTCGTAGTACCAGTCGGCGCGGCCCGGCGTCTTCGGGTCGGCCAGGATCGGGCGGAGATCCATGCCCTGCATCGCCGCGGGAACGGGCACGCCGGCCATCGCGAGCATCGTCGGGGCGATATCGATGTTGAGCGCCATCTGCGCGCGGCGCCCGCGCGCGGCGGCGGGAAGACGCGGATCGCGGACGATCAGGGGCACGCGGATGCTCTCCTCGTACATGCTCCACTTGCCGTGCAGCCGGTGCGCGCCGTCCAGGCTTCCGTTGTCCGAGGAGAAGAAGACCACGGTGTTGCCGTCGAGGCCCGCGTCGCGCACCGCCTGCATGACGCGGCCGACCGCGAGATCCGCGCGGCAGACGTAGCGGTAGGTCTGCGCCATCTCCTGCTGGAACGTCGCGTCGTCCGTCGCGAAGGGCGGCCCCACGCTGTTGCGGCTCGCCCGGATCGCGGCGGGCAGGCGGACGAAGGCCTCGTCGCTCAGGGTTGCCGGGCGCGGGAACGGTCCCTGCACGAGGTCCCTGGGCAGATCCGGGTCCTCAAAATCGCGCGGACCGTGCGGCTCCTTGAGCGCCATGATCAGCAGGAACGGCTTGTCCTTGGGCTGTTCGCGGATGAACCGGACGGCCTTCTCCTCCATCACGGTGGTCAGGTAGCGGCCGTCCTGGTTGAACGCGATGCTCTGCGGGAAGCCGTACCAGAGGTCGAACCGGTCCGCCGGAAGGCACAGCCCGGGCGGCTCGGTCTTCGGATTGCCGATCGCGAGCTTGCCGAGGAACGCGGTGCGGTAACCCGCCGCGCGCAGCAGCACCGGGTAGGTCCCCGCCCACTGCTCGGCGCTCAGCGCCTTGACGAAGCTATCGATGCCGTGCCGCACCATGTGCTGCCCGGAGAACAGCGAGGCGCGGCTGGAGCAGCAGATCGCCGTCGTGACGAACGAATTCTCGAACAGCACGCCCTCGGCGGCGAGGCGGTCCATGTTGGGCGTCTTGAGGTGCGGGTTGCCCATGCAGCCCATCGCCGACTGGGGCTGGTCGTCGGTGAAGAAGAACACGAGGTTCGGGCGCGGGGCGCCCTCCCCGCCCGCCGGCAGGGCGGACGCGGGCGCGAACAGCAGGGCGGCGGCGACCGCCGGGTGGAGGTTCACGGTTCGTCCCTTTCGCATGGGTCGCTCCTCTCGCTCGGGTATTGGAGGGTCTGGCTCCGCGAATGTCCAGCGCCCGGAACGCAGGGGCGGGAGACGCGCTCGCGGCCGCGCGGGCCGGCCCGGCTCAGTAGGCCCATTGCCGGTTCATCACGGGCTGCAGGATCGCCTGCACCTCGGCCAGCAACTCCGCCGCGCACGGCTCCTCGTGCCAGGCCACGGTGCGCCGCACGGAATCGGGACTGGCGGAACTGAACAGCGTCGTCGGAATCCCGGGGTTCTGGCTGGCGAACTGCAGCGCGATCCTGCTGATGCTCGAGCCGTGCCGCCGGCAGTGCTCGGCGGCGCGCGCGAACACCGCCCGCTCGGCGGCATCGGCGGGATGCCAGTCGGCCGGCCCGCGGTCCGTCAGCAGGCCGCTGGCGAACGGCGAGCCGTTGATGATGCCGATGTTCTTCTCGCGGGCGAGCGGCAGCAGCTCCAGCAGGCGCGTGTCATTGAGACAGTAGTGGTTGTGGACCAGCGCTGCGTCGATCTCGCACCCGGCGAAGATCCGGTGCCACAGATCCATCGGGTAGATGCCGAAGCTGACCGCCCCGATCCGCCCTTCGCGCTTCAGTTCCTGGACGGCCGCGAGGCCCTCGGACAGCGCCCACTCGGTGTGACGGCGGCCCTGGTACTCGATGTCGTGGATGTGGAGGATGTCGAAGTAGTCGACGCCGAGCCGAGCCGCGCTTTCGTCGAGCGAGGCGCGGATGCGCGCGCGCGAGTAGTCGAGCGTGTCGTCGCCGTAGGCGCCGGGCTGCGTGTACTTGCCGACCTTGGTGGAGAGGTGGTAGCGGTCCCTCGGCACGCCCTTGAGCGCCCGGCCGAGCACCGTCTCCGAGCGCGTGCCGCCGTAGGCCGGCGCGACGTCGAAGTAGTTGATGCCCAGGTCCAGCGCCGTGTGGACCGCCTGGATCGCCTGGGCCTCATCCACGGGACGGAACACGCCGCCGAGCGACGAGGCGCCGAAGCTCAGGCGCGAAACCCTCAGGCCGGTCCTGCCGAGCGGACTGAAGTTCATGCGGCTACCTCAGGTTGAAGTACAGGACGCCCACCACCGCCGCCAGGATCAGCGTGACGATGCGCGGATCGCTCCATCCCGTCAGCCGGCCCTTGAGGAAGGCCAGCGGGTGGTCCCAGCACACCTGGACGACCTGGCGCGGATCCATCGCGGGGGTCAGCAGGCTGGTGACGGTGTAGATGAGCCCGCACAGGACGGCGAGGATCGGGCCGACGATCATGAACGGGATCCCCAGCCCCTGCACCGGGTCGGTGACGAGCCCGCTGAATCCCGCCTGCGCCTTTCCGCCCAGGAGCATCCGGCCCACGCCCGGCAGGTCCACGAGGAAGTAGATCACGCCGATGACCGAGCCGAGGTACAGCGTGGCCATCGCCGCCTGGCGGGTGCCGCGCTTCCACAGCACGCCGAACAGGAACACCGTCGTCACCGCGGGGGCGAAGGTCATGGGGATCTTGTTGATCGCCTCGAAGATCGTGCCGAACTGGTCGCCCTGCGTGGACCAGAGCATCGCCAGCAGCATGATGACGCCGGTCGAAACCCGCCCGATCCTGACCACGCGGTCGTCCGGCATGTCCGGGCGCGACCGCCGGACGATGTCCATGGAGATGAGCGTGGCGCAACTGTTCAGCCCCGCCGCGATGGTGCTCATCAGGGCGGCCGCCATGCCGGCCGCCAGCAGCCCCTTCAGGCCGACGGGGACGAGGTGGTTGACCAGCGTCGGGAGCATGGTGTTGTAGTCGGGGTTGGCGGTGCCCGCCACCAGGGGCAGCTGGAAGGCCCCCTTCTGCCAGAGGACGTAGCCGATGGTGCCCGGCAGGACCATGAGGAAGACGGGCGTGATCTTGAGGAACCCGGCGAACAGCGCGCCGTTCTGGCCGTCCTTCACGGTGCGCGCGGCCAGCACCCGCTGCACCAGGGTCTGGTCGGCGCACCAGTACCAGATGCCGAGGATCGGGTAGCCCAGGACCACCGCGAGCCACGAGTACTCGTTCAGGTGACCGCCCGCCTTCACCACCGGCTGGAGCATGCTCAACTGGCCGGGCTGCACCGCGTCCCTGAAGGCGCCCAGGTCGCCCACGCCCACCCCGGGCAGGGCCCGGATCCCCAGGAAGGTCACCAGGGCCGCCCCGAACAGCAACAGCACCGCCTGGATGTTCTCCGTCAGCACCACGCCCTTGAGTCCGCCCAGCGCCGTGTAGACGACCGTGAAGAGCGAGAGCAGGATGATCGTGGTCACCATCGGCACGCCGAGGAAGCTCTCGAACACCTTCGCGGCGGCAAACAGGCTGATCCCGATGTGGATCAGCAGCGCGCCGATCAGCCCGATGACCGCCATGAAGGTCCGGGCCTGCGGGCAGTAGCGGCGCTCCATGAACTCCGGCAGCGTCCGCACGCCGGAACGGATGTAGAACGGGGCGAAGAGCAGCGCCAGCAGGATCAGGGTGAAGCACGCCATCCACTCGAAGTTCCCGATGACGAACCCCTCCTTCGCGCCGCTGGCGGCGAGGCCGACGAGATGGATCGTCGAGATGTTCGAGGTGAACACCGCCGCGCCGACCGTGAACCAGCCCAGCGACTTGCCGGCGAGGAAGTACTGGTCCGTCGTGGCGTTGCGGCGGAACCCGGCCCAGATGCCGTACGCCGTGATGCCGAGCAGGTAGGCGGCGATGACCGCCACGTCGATCATGGACACGTTCATGCAACCCCCCGCTGTTTGAACATGGTCGCCCTCATGCCGGAGCCTCCGCCGCGCCCGCGACGCGATAGAAGCGCGCACAGTTCCCGCCGAGAATGCCATCCCGCACGGCCGCGGGGAACTGCCGGACGTAGTCCACGACGATGCGCAGGGTGTCGCCGTAGCTGCCCGACAGCGTGCACACCGGCCAGTCGGAGCCGATCATCAGCCGTTCCGGACCGAACGCCTCGACGACGATGTCCAGGTAGCGGTGGAAATCCCCGGGGCGCCATTGCTTCCACGACGCCTCGGTGACCATCCCGGAGAGCTTGCACCACACATTCGGCGACGCAGCCAGCCGCCGGAGATCCTCGCGCCACGGCGACACCACGCCCTCCCGGATGGCCGGCTTGGCGATGTGGTCGAGCACGAACGGCTGGTCCGGGAACTCCTCCACCAGCCGGACCGCCACCGGAAGATGCTTCGCGAACAGCAGCAGGTCGTACGTCAGGCCGAACTCGCGCAATTGCGCGATCCCCCGGCGGAACTCCGGCCGCAGCATGAACGCGTCGTCCGGCTCGTCGTGGACGACGTGCCGGACCCCCACCAGCTTCGGATGCCGCGCGAACCGCTCGAGCTGGCCGCGCAGCTGCGGCGACCGCAGGTCCACCCAGCCCACCACGCCCCGGATGAACTCGTTTCCGTCGGCGAGCTCCAGCAGCCACGCGGTCTCCTCGATCATCTGCCGGGCCTGCACCGCGACGGTCCCCTCGAATCCGGCGGCGCGGAGCAACGGCCGGAGCTCGTCGGGACCGTAGTCCCGCCGCAGCGAGTCCATCGCGTCGGTCATCCAGACGTGCTGGGCCGGGTCGTACGTCCAGAAGTGCTGATGGGCGTCGAGGCGCATGGCGGGACAACTATGCCACGTCTCCGGGAAACGCGATACCCCCGGTTTGCGTCCGGTTCCGATGCGCGTTGCGCCGCTTGCTCATCTCCAGTCGATCCGGGCGGCTTGGGCTTCCAGATCCACGCGGACCGAGGCGCGAGCGAATTCCCGTGTGTAGACGTCGCCCGAACGCACGGCCGGCCCCTTCGGCGGACCCAGCGGACGTTCCAGCTCCGGCGGACGCGTCATCCAGACCTTGCTCGCCTCCGCACCGTATCCGTCGTGAGCGCAGAAGTAGCTGTGCTTCTCGGCGCACACGAGGAAGACCGCCAGCAGGTAGGTGAAACGGCGGCTGGCCGCCTCGCCCGCCGGAAGGCCCTGGCGGATCTCGTCGGTGCGCTGCCGGTTCCGCGCCTCCCCGGCATCCTCCTCTCCCAGGCCGGCGGTGAACGCGACGAGGAACCCCTGACGCGCCGCCTCCTGGAAGGCCGCGATGCCCCTGGCCACGTAGTCCTTCACCGGCACGTTCCCCACGGCGGTTTCGAACGCTTCGATGTAAGAGCCGTCGAACGCGCGCAGCCGCCCCAGGCCGGAATCCGGAAAGCGCGCGCGCAGCAGATTGGCCACCAGGAGCTTCTCCGGCCCGAGCACGCGCCGGGTCGCCTTCATCATCGAGTCGTACCCCTCGACCAGCGCAGCCTTCTTCACCTCGCCGATCTCCCGGCGCAGGTACTCCGGCTCGAGGATCTTCACGTTGCCGTCGAGGAAGACGCCGTCGATCGAGCGGTCGGCGCAGACCTGCCGGACGTTGTCCACCCACCAGTCGCGCATCCGCTCGTTGGACAGGTCATAGGCCTGGACGCGGCCGCGCACGAGTTTGTCGCTGCCGTCATTCCCGACCAGCAACGCGCCCGGAATGCCCTCCAGGGACGCATTGGCCGCGTAGGCGCCGTAGTGAACGATGACGTTGCGGTAGTACAGGACCTTGGCGGCCGGATTGACGGCCTTGATCGCCCTGGCCGCGGCCAACGTGCCCGCCTCGGTCGAACCGGACGTCTTCGCCCCGGTGCCTTTCTCCAGCGTCACGAGCGGGAACGAAGCGAGATAGCGCACCTCCTCGTCCGAAAACGCAGTGTCCTTGCGAATGTGCTGATAACAAGGCACGCGATCCCACGAGAACGCCGGAAGCCGGTCGCCATCCGCCGCCGCGCCCAGCGACGCCAGCAGAACGGCGGCGAGCATCGGGGCCGTGCGGATCATTTTTCACCCTCCACCACGCGAAGGAACTCCTCCCTCGTCACGCGACCATCGCTGTTGGCGTCCATCGACTTGAACCGGGTTTCGCCGGCGGCGGGATCCCTGCCGGTCATCGTCTTCATGAACTCGTCGCGGTCGAGGGCGCCGTCGCCGTTCAAGTCGCGCTTGGGGAAGCGGTCGACCTTGACCGCGGCCGGCGGCGGTTCGGCCGCTGCGGCCGCCTTCTTCGGCTCCGCACCCCTCTTCGTCCCCTTCCCCGCCTTCGCCGCCACACCTTCGCGCGGATTCGGCGCGGGCATCCCGACGAGGACCTCCGCAAACCGCGCGCGGGCGGCCTTCACGTCGGGGTCGGACGAGCCGGTGACGTCCTTGTAGCCGGTGCCGTCGCGGCGATCGCCACAATCGAAGAATTTCTCGCCCTTGCCGCCCTTGCCGATCTCGAGCAGCCAGCGCTCGTCGCGCAGGACGCGCCCGTCGTCGAGATGGCTGTAGATCCAGTCGCGGTGCCGCTCCTTCTCCCCGCGCAGCACCGGGACGAGACTGTGGCCGTCGAACACCCGGTCCTTCGGCCGTTCCGCGCCGGAGACCTCGGCCAGCGTGGCCAGGATGTCGGTCAGGTCAGCCACCGCGCGCGACACGAGCCCGGGCTTCACGCCGGGGCCGCGGACGATGCAGGGCACGCGCGCGCCGAGTTCGGTCACCGTGCCCTTGCCGTCGCCGCCGGTGCCGTTGTCGCCGATGAAGATCACCAGGGTCGTCTCGTCCAGCCCCTCCGCCTTCAGCGCCGCCATGAGCCGGCCCATGAGATGGTCGAGGTACTCCAGGTTCGACTGGAACGTCGCCGGCCAGCGCTTGCCCGGATGCGCCGGATCCGGCGTCTCCAGGTGCGGGCTGTGCGTGAGCACGGACGTGTAGTAGACGAAGAACGGCCCGGCCTTGTGCCGGCGCGCGAAGTCGATGACGAAGTCGTTGAAGAAGTCCGGGCCATAGTCGTCGGGCTTCGTCGGCAGGTAGGTCCCGTTCTCGACGATGCTCGGATGCCAGTAGCGGCTGGCCTGTCCTCCCTTCTCGTGCGCGGGATGCTTCACGCCCTCCGGCAGGTTGTGGTCGTAGGCCCACATCCGGTACTCGTCTAAGCCGGCGTCGCGCACCAGCGTCGGCAGGACTCCGGAGAGCTGCCACTTGCCGGCGAGCGCGGTCGCGTAGCCCTTCGACTTGAGCAGGTCCGCGTGGGTGAAGTGGTTGCCGATCTCCGCCTGCGGCGAGTCGGGGGCGGGCGTGAAGACAGGGTTCTGCATTCCGAGAAACCCGTTGTGGAAGCCGTACTGCCCCGTCATCAGCGCGACGCGCGTGGGCGTGCAGAGCGGGTTGGCGAAGAACGTCTCGAACCGAGCCCCCTCCGCGGCCATGCGGTCGAGGTTCGGGGTCTTGTGCTCCCGGTTGCCGTAACACGACAGCTCCTTCGCGCCGAGGTCGTCGGCGAGGACGAGGATGACGTTGGGCAGGACAGCCGCCGCCGGCGCGACCGCGGGGGCGAGCACGGCGCCGAGCAGCGCAAGCGATACATGGATGGTCTTCATGGTTCGGGCGGTCTCCTTCCCGGTCCGGTCACTTCACATAATCCGCGCCGGCGAGGCTCTTCAGCACGGACCGTTGCCACTCGAGGAGCTCCGCCCGGAGCTGTGCGACACGCTCCGGCTGGCGGCCGGCGAGATCGGTCTTCTCCGCGGGGTCGGCGTCGAGGTCGAAGAGCTCGACCCGGGCGGCGGCGGCCTTGCCGCCGTCGTGGATGACG
>Ga0194113_10007687_pt1 | contig 13383 bp, 10 predicted proteins | sample TA2MahC200mmetaG_FD_146193 | JGI IMG/M metagenome (GOLD analysis project Ga0194113, IMG submission 146193) | Freshwater microbial communities from Lake Tanganyika, Tanzania - TA2015017 Mahale Deep Cast 200m | ecosystem: Environmental > Aquatic > Freshwater > Lake | place: Tanzania: Lake...
ATCCGATGCCATCGATCTTCTGTTGGTTTTGCACTAACACCGAACTTAAGATTTATCCAACGGACTAAGGAAACTCCTATAACCCCAATAATAAATGCAAGAAAAAATAGAAATAAAACATTCATATAAAATTACGGCATGGTAAGAATTTGTTGTATATACTCCTGTATCCTATCCTGATTATCTTCTGGTACCACCTCAAGAGCTTTATAAGCATGAAACAATGCATTTTGTTTATCTCCCCCTTGAAGATAAAGCTGGCTTAATGTTTGTTCGAATTTCCACAGATCTGGGTTTGAAGGATTTAAACTTATTGCTTCCTTCAAGTATTCTATAGCTAATGAATATTGATTTATATTAATCCCTAATTGCGCAATGGCTAATGCATAATTAGCTTTTACAGAATTTTCTCCAGCAAGTGTTTTTGCTTCTTTATAGTGGAATATTGCATTTTCTATAGCCTGATTTTTTTCTTCGATTTCAGAAATTTGCCCGCTGCTTCTGGCATAATACTCTCCAAGTAGGGCATAAGTCCAATCATAATATGGATCTAACTCCAACGAACGTAATAAACATTCATAAGCTCTTTGATAATCACCAAAATTATTTAGGTAGAGTAAACCCCATTCATTCCATAACCGTGCATTATTAGGACTTAATTGTACAGCCTTTGCGAAATAATCAGAGGACATTTCTGCCTTTTCCTGGCGAAGCTCAGTATCATCAGATAAGGCGCTCCACAAACTATATAGCCTCGCTAAATTTGCAGTGTGGTCAGTGTTTAATGGATTTATTCTCTGAGCATTCTTGAGATCATTTTCGGCTCGTTCAATTAGCTGATTTCTATCTTCCGAGTTATCCATGCTTTTCGCATGTTCTAAATAAGCTCTCCCCAAAAATAAGTAATAATAATCTTCAGAAGGTGCCAGATTTATAGCATGATTATAAATATCAATAGCCACCGGCCAGAGAGATTCTTTATTAAATGGCTCTGCCAACTTGAATGCAATATCTGCCTGTATCACTTTAATATTTGTCGTCATTGAAATATAAGGAAATATCACTAATCCAATACATGACAATGCCACGCCCTGCCAACTGGTTTTTTTTGATTTTTGTCTACCTGCAATAGTGAAAATAATTCCTCCAATAAATATTAAACCAATCAAATAGATATAATATTTCACCAATAAATTCTCATACTTTCCAACCTGATTTATTACATCTGACAAAGTAGATGCCTGATTGACTGTTAAATCTACAAGGCTACCAGCGTGCCAAATCCAGAAGACAAATGCAACAACAAACGAACCAACCAATATGATTATGAAATCTCTCAACCAGAATAATTTTTTGGATAACCTGATTTCTTCTGGTACAAGCAAAACTGCACCTATGATCCAGGTAGTCAAAACCATAGCCAATACACCATATGATATTCCCGAATATACATTTTTTATTCGAATAAATGAATTCCAAATAACTTCCAATGCAGATGATCCTCCCTGGGATACGGATATAAATTCATAACCTAAAGTGACAAGAAGAATCCCCAATATAAGACTATTGATTGATGGCTGCATTGTCCACATTGGAAGTTGTATCCCTTTTTGTTTCCCCACATAAGACCCTGTTTTTTTTCTTCTGCTAATTTGTTGTCGCTTTTTTTCTACAAAGTGTTGATCCGCACCGTTTGAACTATGCTCATTAGTATCATCAGCTTTCTCGATGGTGTTTGGTTTTTGCAGTTGATATCCAACCACTATTAATAATGCAGTATAAACCCAAAAATTAGTACGCGTTGCTGCAATTGCAATTCCAAAATTAATCTCCACAAAATGAGACAAGATTGCGGCCATCAAAATCGTCAATAGCACCGCTCGGTTTTGTTCATCTTGAGTAGTTGGATTCTGATAATCGCCATAAATAGCAATAAATGATATATAAAAAACAATCCCAATTACCATTCCAAATGGTATCCCAACACCCAAGTAAGGCACCCCTCTCCAGATGACTACCAACACTCCAAGCACTGCCCCAAAACCAAGAAATAATCCAATAAATATATTACGTTGTCGAATCCCATTGATCATACCAAGCCATTTCAACCCATAGTAAATGACCGATCCAAATAAAAAAATATAAGTAAAAAACCCGGCTAAACCGGTTATCACAAGAGAGTCCCAGGTTTCATTGTGGGAACGATCTGGAGATGCATTTCTCTTCTCAACCTGAGTTAGCTCTGGCGGATAAAATGGGTTATAAGCCACATACATACTCTCAGGACCATAACCGATTAGTGGTCTAAGAAAATTGAATATATCTATGCGACCATCAGGATAATTGAGAGGCGGATGTGGATAAACAAGTTTTTTTGCACCTTGCCATATATAGGTTCGCACCTTGGCGTTATTGCTCTCACTATCTAACAATTGTCCAAACCTTCCTATTGCAGGTGTATTACGTAGGTTTTCTAAAGGTCCGTTTTCAATATTTAATACCAACAATACCCCTGCCATTAATAATGTTATGGAAAGTAAGAAAAACAATATGTTTCTTTTTCGCCAAAGCAAGGAAAGCATTAATATTATAAAGAAACAACCAGTAAACCAACCCAAAGTGGGACCACGACTACCAGTGAAGTATAAAGCTATAACTTGCAAGGATGCAATAAAAACATAAGCGGTTGCTTTTGTGAAGTCGGATAGAAGAAAACCCGTCTCATTTAAAATGGCCCGAAAGGATTGAAATATTCGTCCAGCAGTAATGGGAAAAACCATGATGATATATGCAGCAACAAAAATAGAATTCCCCATATTCGAGGCAATACGGATGGATACATCTCCCCCCCACGGAATCGGGTCAATCTGGTATCTTTGCAACACTCCATAAAGGCTTACAGGTAAACTAGATAGAATAATGGCTGTTACAATACGATCAATTTGTGGCTGATATCGTACATTAGCCAGGATCATAAAAAACAAAATAATATAGGAAAATGTTGTATATGTTCCTTGAAGACGTTGATATGAACCTAATAAACTCGTTGCAGGTGTAACAGAAAAAATTGTTGAGATTAAATAAACAATTATGGTGAATAAAACCGGTAAAATGACAGGCGACGAAATTTTTTCCTTTAACCACTTGATGCTAATGTTATTTTGTCCATGTTTATAAGAATCAGCCAGCTTTATGATCCATAAGATCAATAATAGTATTGCCAATGTCCTTAATAAAGTTAATTTATCTGGTTCAAAAATTCGGCTCGAATATATATTGAAAAAAACTGGCACCACAATAATTGCAGCTATCCAGGTTTTCTCCATCAAATTATCTAATAATTGACTCAACCTCGTAGACATATAACTCCATGATTGAGATTTATAATTGAGTTTATTGTTTCTTTCTGTTATCTTACCATAGGTGTTATAAATCCGTTCTGATAAAATACAAATCTTACTTGAAACGCTCATTATTGAATACCATTAGAGTAGAACACGTCTTGAAGTATATATCAGGAGCTAGAAAACGGTTTTGGGGTTGGTTTTTAATACATTTTGGCAACCGTAAATTTTTAAAAGATAGTAGCTTATTATTATTAGCCAATGCTATTGTTACGGTGTTGGGAATGATCAGAACACCAGCAATGACCTGGATAATTCCCAAAGAAGAAATTGGCATGTTGGGAGTAATCGCCTCCTGGTTACCATTTGTCGAAGTATTGTCATTGCCCGGTATGAACAGCGCATGTTATCACTATGTAGCCAAGGGGAATCCATGGGCATACATAACAGCAACCTACCAACGATTAAGATGGTCGTTATTGAGTTCAGGCTTGTTATTAATTGGTGCAGTTTTCTGGTACTGTAGGGGTAATATACCACTGACCTATCTGTTTAGTATAACCGCAATTACCTTCCCAATAACAATTGGCTTAACTACCACTTCGAGCATAATCAGCGCCCAGGAAAGATTTAAAGGTCTATTTTGGTATAGGATAGCCGATAGTATAACTGATTTTGCTGGATTCATCCCACTCCTATTCTCTGTGTTTATCATTAACCGCATTGTTACATTCTATTCAACAAATCAAATTTCAACTGCAATCATGCAAATTGGATTAAGCATCTTGCTCTATGTGGAGTTAAAAAGGAAAAATACCATTAAAATGGATATTCAATCGTCATCAGAAATGATTAGATACAGCAAGCATTTAACCGCTTTGAGCGGACTAAGTGTTGTACAAGCCCGCAGTGATTCTATGTTTGTAGGATTAGTATTACCTCTCAACACAATGGCAGATTACTCGATTGCCAATATGGTATCTGAGCAGCTAAAAAGACTCTGGTCGATTTACATAGCCCTTAGATATCCACCCCTGGTAAGAATGCCAACTGCTAACAGAATAAAACAATTCATGATCGAAGGGCTTTTCTTGTTCAGCGGCTTTATTTTTGCTGGCGGCATCCTGGCACTTGCAGCATATATATTTATTCCAATTCTTCTCCCACCTGAATACTCAGATAGTATCATTTATTCTTACGTATTAATTGCCACTATTATCTCTGCCATCCCTGGTTGGATGATCGAACAATATTTTCGTACTGAACAAGACGAGAGGCAGCAATATATTATGAGGATTTCGGCTACTGCAATGAGTCTGGTAGCGCCGCTTGTCTTGATATTTATTTTTGATGCCTATGGAGCTGCTCTTGGCAGATTAATTGCCAACCTATCACTTTCCATTATTGGACTATATCTGTTTATCAAAGCAATTCGTAAAATAAAAATTGCTGGAGATTCAAGCTCCTGAAAAAATGTTATTATTGACGAAAAAAATATTGAAACACAATCTGATGTCAATCGATTATAAATATCATTTACGAAATTATAAAAATGTATTATTTACCACACTTAGATATATATTGTCTCGCTATGAGCAAAAAGATATTTCAATATTCCATAATTTTTCTCCATCTCCAGCAGGTGGAGGCAATCAATTCTTAAGAGCATTATCCCAAGAAATAAAAAAAACAAATTATCGTCTAGAATACAATTCAATCTCCCCAACAACGAAAGCCTGTCTGTTTAATTCTTATAATTTTGATTTTCAACGGCTAAAAAAATTTTATAACCAAAACTGTGTGATGGTTCATCGTGTAGACGGACCGATATCTGTCTATCGAGGGATAGACCACAATATTGATAATCAAATTCATGAAATCAACAAAAAAATTGCGCAAGCAACAATATTTCAATCAAGGTATAGTTTAGAAAAACATCTGGAGATGGGGTTAAATTTCATCAATCCAACAATTATCTCCAATGCGGTAGATCCTACAATTTTTCATTCTGATAATCGAATTGAATTTTCAACACAGAGGAAAATCCGCTTGATATCCTCCAGTTGGTCAGATAATCCAAATAAAGGAGATTCAATCTACATCTGGCTTGACCAAAACCTAAACTGGAATGAATACGAATACACATTTGCCGGCAGAACCAAAATTCAATTTAAAAACATTCATCACCAATCACCCGTAAACTCGTTCCTACTGGCAGGATTGTTGCGTAATCATGATATTTACATCACCGCCAGCAAGAATGATGCGTGTTCTAATTCATTGATAGAAGCATTGGCATGCGGTTTACCAGCCATCTTTCTTAACAGTGGCGGCAATCCAGAGATAGTGGGTAAGGGAGGTATAGGGTTTGATCATCCCGAAGAAATTCCTCAAATGCTATCTTTATTAATCAAAAAATATTCTTTTTTTCAAAATAAAATCAAAATTCCATCCATTAGAGCTGTTACCCTGGCATATCTACATGTAATGGGATTCGCTTTTGGTAATCGTTGAGAAGTTCAATTATGATCATTTGTTCACCACAAATCAGTGTTTCTCCTTATGCAAGCCTGGGAGGTGCAGTCCATGACCGCGAAATACTTCAGGCGTTAGCAAATCTTGGGAATACGCTACTGATCCCCCTGCCAAAAGGAGAGATAGCTAAATCTAATGATCATATTTTAATAATACCAACTCATCATCATTTTATTAATTGTTACGAATACAACTACATCTTTCTCCCTGCTGTGTATCAACTATGGAAAAAATATCACTTTTCTTGGCTACGAATTCATACCCCAACTCTGATTCCTCTTGGCATAATGATAAAGTCTTTAACTGGCGTCTCATTACACCTGAGTATTCACCACCAGGAGAATAAAACCTTTCATAAAATACTATACCAACTGGCAGCTAAATGGTTTGATTTATTCAGTACTGTCAGTATATATTCTTCGAAAATAATTAAATCAAAACTAAATATTTCCGACAAGAAAATCGTAGTTGTTTTCAATGGAGTTGAAGAAAAATACTCACCCCAACAAAAAAGGCAGTGGCTAATCCAAAAATTGGGTATTGATGGAAAATTCATTCTTTTATATCTAGGATCACTAACTGAACGAAAAAATCTTCCCTTCCTTTTACAGGTATTGTCGAATTGTTTACATTATTCAACCGAGTTCAGGTTAATCATATGCGGAACGGGAAACCTGGAATCAACATTACAAAAACAGGTAACACAACTTAATTTGTCACCTTATGTGATATTTACCGGTTACATTGCTGAAGAAAACAAAATCGATTACTATAATATAGCTGATATATTCCTATATCCGTCTTTGTTGGAGGGTTTCGGTTTGAGTATAGCTGAAGCCATGGCATGTGGAGTTCCTGTTATCGCATCCAACACGACCAGTATTCCTGAAGTCGTAGGTGATTGTGGATTACTGGCAAACCCATACGATGTAAAGGATTTTTCTCAGAAAATCCAAATATTAGCAAATGACGTCCAGCTAAGAAAATGTTTTAGCACGTGCGGACCAAATAGAATTCGATCAAATTTTTCCTGGGATAAATCAGCGTCACTTTTAAATCGAGCTTATCACGCAAATAATTACCAATCTCAGTAAACATGTGTCATAACTTATCAATCGTTATTTGCACCAAAGATCGACAGGAAAGTTTAATAAGATGTCTTTCCTCAATTTTTTCGCAGTCATATCTCCCCTTTGAAATCATCATCGTTGATGATGGACAATTAAACAAAGATCTAATTTTCAATCTCATTGATAAACATGGAATAAACTTCAAGTACTTAAAAAAAGAACAGCCAGGCGTTGCCCTTTCCAGAAATTATTCCATAGACTATATCGAGGGAGATATTGTTCTCTTTTTAGACGATGATGTCATTCTCGATCCAGAATATATTACTGGCATAATGGATGTATACCACACCGACCATGAAAGAGAAATATTTGGAGTTACCGGGGTGGTACGAGTGACATATCGTGCGGGAATTCTACCGTTTTTGCGATTTTTCTGTTTAGATGGTAAAAAACCTGGAACAATTTTACCAAGCGGCAACGGTGTCCTTGTGCGCTATGGGGATATAAACAGACCGATTGAAGTAAAATGGCTGCCTGGTTTTAATATGAGTTATCGAAAGGAAGTATTATATAAATATCATTTTGATCCCCAATATACTGGCAATGGATGGGGGGGAGAAGATAGAGATTTTTCGTTTAGACTTTCTAAATCTCACAAACTTGTTGCCACACCGAAAGCCAGTTTAATCCATTGCAAAGATCCATCCGGAAGAAGTCATAACCGCAGGTTCGGATACATGGAAACTCATCATTTTTTCTATTTCTTCAAGAAAAATATGCCAAAAGATATCTTCCACTATCTAGCGGTAAGCTGGGCGATTACAGGGATACTGATTAAGAATATATTCTTATTAATTCAAAAACATAATAATAAAATGATGAGCCAGATCACTGGAAACATTCAGGGGATCTACCATATATTATTGAACAAAGAATGTGAAAAATGATCATAGGCATCATACCCGAACAAGGAGGTAGTATTAAACATCTATCGAGTACCGGTCAAGATACACGTTTTATTAATTATTATTTAAAACATTATTCAAATTCATTCCAAAAAGTGTATTATTTTTCTTATGCAAAAGAAGACCTTCAAATCCCGCATAACTGCCTGGTGATTAACAATCCCGGGTTCCATCGATGGTTGTATGCGTTCCTTATGCCAGTGATCCATAAAAAGACATTCATGGAATGTGATGTAATAAGAGTGATGCAAGCTTATGGATCAGTTCCCGCAATGATTTCAAAACTATTATTTCGTAAACCATTTGTAACTACGTATGGTTATGATTATTTCAAAAATTTTAAACATGCAGGGATGACATTTCGACCTTATATATTTGAGTTGAGAGCAATATTTGGCTCAAAAATGGCTGATAAAATTTTAGTGACCAGCCCTACCATGAAGAAGTTTGTTAAAAGTATCGTTCATCCCGAAAAAATTTATTTTCAACCCAATGGCGTTGATACCAACTTATTTTCCCACAAACCTGCAGTCAAATCTAATAACACAAAAATTATCTTATATGTTGGGCGATTTTCCCCAGAAAAAAACCTGAGCTTATTATTTCATGCAATTCGCCTTATAAATGATTATCATATTCAAGTTTGGCTAGTGGGATCGGGAGAACAAGAAGAAAACATCAGAAAATTAACAATGGAATTAAACATCTGTGTGAAATTTTTTGGCATTATCCCAAATCACGAATTACCTTCAATTTATAATTCTGCAGATATATTTATCCTTCCTTCTTTGCTTGAAGGTAATCCCAAAACGCTACTTGAGGCAATGAGTTGTGGTTTACCTTGTATTGGAACCAAAATTCCAGGCATTGAAGCGCTCATTAATCACGAACAAAATGGTTTATTATCTGAACTGAACGCATCATCTCTGGCTCAAAATATTTATCGTGTATTATCTAATCAACAGTTGGCTAATCAACTTGGAAAAAATGCTCGTCAATTTGTCAACGATAATCACAATATCAATATCCTCATGCATCATGAAATTGAATTATTAAAAAGTATTGCACGAAATCATTAGATGAATATCGATATTTATATAAACTATGGCTCTAGTAGATCATTCTGTACTTAATCAAACGCTAGTATTGACAGCGAAAAAAAGTTTTTGGGCATCTAAAGAATGTCTTGTATTTCCCAATCGATTATATACAAAAAAAATATTTTTTGGTCCCGGACGCTGGGGAAGTCAAAGCCGTAACCCGGTGAATAATATTACGGTTATACTTGCGGGTCTTGCATATGCCCAACAAAAAAAGCCAAGGGTGATTATTATCGGATCCGCTTCCAGAGCAGCTAGCTGGTTTGCTAGGTTCAAGAAAGCAGGCTGGCTACCTAATATTCATTTGTTGGTTACTACACACTCTTATCTTAATGATCTTTTGGCTGAAGCTTACTCAAGAATCATCATTTATTCTCGCGGAGAAATTCAATCTCATCCCATTACTCTTCATGCTAAATATCGATTTATTCATCTACCCGCTGATGGAAATTTCGATAATATCATTTCAAAATCCGGAGATTATATTTTTGCTGGAGGAGGCGCTGGAAGAGATTTTGCCACGCTAATCCACGCGATAAAACCTTTGCCTATCCGTCTAAAAATTATCACATTTTCAAAGAAATCATTAAATTATTCAGGTAATATACCAAACAATTGTGAAATACTCTTAAATCAACCTCTTGATTTATTCCTCGATACAATGGCAAATTCTCGTTTTGTTGTCAATCCCTTAATTGAAGGACAATTTCCTCACGGACAGACAACCCTGGTTCAAGCACTCCGGCTTGGTAAAGCAGTGATAAGTACAAAAAATGCCAGTGTTGAAGATTACATAATCGACGGTCGTACAGGCTCATTAATCTCTGCAGGTGATATCCACGCCTATCGAAATGCTATACAAAATTTGTATGATGATGATTCCTCAAGATTATGCTACGAGAAATCCACTAAGGATATCCAACCCTACCTGACTTATAAGAATTTTGCTAATTGCTTAATCGATCTATGCAGAGAGCTTATCTAGCCCTCAAACACGATATCATCAAAGAAACATACCATGCCAATAACTGTAATGCATTTGATTACTGAATTATCATCTGGTGGCTCTCAAACCGCACTATTAAATTTACTCAAAAATTATGATCACAATAAATATAATTTGATAGTTGTATGTTTTTATAATGGCAACCAGACAACATCAATGGCTATTCGCAATCTAGGTATTCCTGTCATAGATCTTGATTTTCAAAACAAACTACGTTTTGACAAGCTTATAAACCTATTTTTTATCCTAAACAACTACAAACCCACGATATTACATACCTGGCTTTTTCACCCGAATATAATTGGTAGACTATACGGAAGGATTGTCCAAACGCCGATAATCATTACTTCGCGGCGGAATATTAACATCGGAAGTTCTTTTCGTGAGCTTATTAATAGACTTACAGCAAGCCTGGACCACAAAGTCATTGCTGTCTGCGAAGCAGCAAGAATATTAGAAATCAAAAATAGCCACGTCCATCCAGAAAAAGTGTTAACAATCTATAATGGTGTAGATGTAAATAAATTCACTCCTGTAAATGATAACCAAAGAATACTACTTAGAAAGCAACTTGGATACCCGCCTGATTGCTTTATTATTGGTTCGTTAGGTAGATTACATCCCCAAAAAGGATTTGAATATCTTATCGACGCTATAGCAACATGTAATGAGTTTCTCAAAGGTACTTTACTTCTCATTGCTGGGTCGGGTAAACTAGAAATCAAACTAAAAATTCAGGCAAAAAAACTTGGTATTTCAAATCACATTATCTTCCTGGGTGAAAGAGCGGATATTGTATCGATACTTGGGGTAAGTGACGTATTTGTATCATCATCCTTATGGGAAGGGATGTCAAATTCCATTTTGGAAGCTATGGCTTGTGGATTGCCTGTAATCGCCACCAATGTAGGTGGAACATCAGAAATCATAAAACACAATATCAACGGTTTACTGATTACCCCTTGCGATTCAAAAGCGATAGCAGATGCAATTCTAGATTTATGGAATTCTCCCCCAAAAAGGAAAGCGCTAGGCTTGCAGTCAAGAAAAATCGTTATGGATAAATTCTCCGACCAGGCTATGACTCAACAAGTAGAGCAACTCTATGACAATTTGTTATCATCGACAATCCCAGATAAGGATGATTAGTTATGTTTTTTGATTACGATCATGATAACCCAAAACGATCAATCCCAGTATTACACTTGATCACTCGTCTGATTGTTGGAGGGGCGCAAGAAAATACAATGTACACCGCAGACCTGCTCGACAAAAATAAGTTCAATGTTTCCATTATTTCCGGCCAGCAAACAGGCAGTGAAGGTAGTTTGATAGAGGAAGTTATAAAACGTGGAATAAAATTGTCCATCTTTCCTGAACTTGTCCGAGAAATCAACCCCATTAAGGATACTTTTGCACTCGTTAAACTAATTATTCACTTAAAAGCTGAAAAACCTCAAATCATCCACACTCATAGCTCAAAAGCAGGAATACTGGGTCGTTTAGCTGCCAAAATTGCTGGTATTCCTATCATCATTCATACTGTGCATGGCTGGAGTTTTCACGACCAAATGCCAGTGATAACCAAAATAATCTATATTATTCTTGAACGTTTGTCAGCGATTTTTTCGGATGCATTGATTTGTGTAAGTGAACGAGATATCGAGAAGGGTCTTAGTAGTCATATTGGGGAAAAAAATAAATATTCTCTTATCCGCAGTGCTATTCCCCTGGAAGAATTTCAAAAATCTTCTTCAAATCGGTTAAAGATAAGAAAAGAATTAGGAATTCCAGAACAATCAACTGTGATTGGAAACATTGGAAGATTCTCTGAGCAAAAAAACCCATTAGATTGGATAAAAATTGCTGCAAAAATTGCTAATCAAGATCCGGATTGTCGTTTTCTTATGGTAGGTGATGGACCATTGCGGCAAAAAGTATTATCATTGTGTCATGATCTAATGATTCAAGATCGCCTGGTTCTTCCAGGATTAAGAAGAAATGTACCAGAATTATTTTCTGCCATTGACGTTTTTCTGTTAACCTCATTATGGGAAGGACTACCAAGAGTTATCCCCCAAGCCATGAGCATGGAAATACCAGTCATTGCGTACCAAATTGATGGAATTGATGAGGTCATAATTCATGGGGAGACCGGTTACCTGGTAAAACCAGGTATGATAAGCGAAGCAGCTAATTATTGTATACAATTAATCAATAATCCATCGATACGCCTGGCAATGGGGAGTAAAGGGAAAAAACATATTGATAAAGATTTCGATATATCATTAATGATACATGATATTGAAAATCTATATATAGAACTGCTAACACAAAATAAGAAAAACTATGAATAATCTATTTCGTCCTCCTTACATAGGTCTGGCTCTAGGTGGTGGTGGTGCTCGCGGATTGGCTCATATTGGTGTCTTAAAAGCGCTTATGAAAGCAAACATACCGATACATTGTCTTGCAGGTTCCAGCATGGGCGGGTTAATCGCTGGATTATTCGCAGCAGGTGTATCTATTGAGACCCTGGAAGAAGAAGCATTAAAATTATCGAAATTAACTGAAATTGTAAAACTGCTTGATTTAGCGCCTGCTCGTCGCGGCTTGTTTAAGGCTGACCGGATTCAATCGTTTCTTCAAAATTTGCTAATTGAAGACCAACAAATAGAAACTTTACCTATCCCTCTAGCCCTCACAGCAGTAGACTTGATATCAAGGAAAGAAGTTTTGATTACTAAAGGCTCATTAATCAAAGGGCTCATGGCTACAACCTGTGTTCCCGGATTATTTTCTCCAATACCTTATGATGATCATCTGCTAATAGATGGAGGTGTATTAAATAATGTTCCCGCAGATGTAGTTCGAAAAATGGGAGCAGAATTTGTTGTTGCTGTTGATGTTAATCATATTTATGATGAAGATTCTCATTGGGCGCAATTTTCCGCTACATCAACATTAACAAAATTTTTACCAAAATTCGCGTTGGATTTTTACCAGGCAGAAATTATCATGGTTAGCGCATTGACATTCTATAAGTTAAAAAAAGCAAAACCAGATGTTCTACTTAGACCTCCCATCCCCGCAGACGTGAATATCTTTCTTGGTTTTACTCATGCGGAAACATCTATTGCCAGTGGCGAAATTATCACCAGAGAGCATATCTCCAAAATTCTGGCAAAAATAAAACCCGCTTTTCGGTTTCCTCATTCCCTTCCATAATTGACCAACACGATAGCTTAGATTAGAATTGTACCCATAATATGAGAGGTGTCTATGCCGATTTATGAATACGTTTGTTTAGAATGTGAACACAAATTCGAAAGCATAAGATCCATTAAAGATTCAGATGCAGCC
>Ga0194113_10007694_pt1 | contig 13374 bp, 12 predicted proteins | sample TA2MahC200mmetaG_FD_146193 | JGI IMG/M metagenome (GOLD analysis project Ga0194113, IMG submission 146193) | Freshwater microbial communities from Lake Tanganyika, Tanzania - TA2015017 Mahale Deep Cast 200m | ecosystem: Environmental > Aquatic > Freshwater > Lake | place: Tanzania: Lake...
AGAGATGATGGGTAATCTGGGCTTGACCGAAGCCGACCTGGACAAGGCGCTGGAAGCCGGAGAGGCGGAGAAGCTGGTGGCTCTGTACCGCAAGCGGGGTCGCATCTCAATGGCAAAAGCCACCTATGCCGGTCTCAAGAAAGCCAAACCGCAGGAGCACTATCAGTTCTTCCCCGACTTCGTGGACAAGTCTAGAGAGGTATTCTGAGGAGGGTTTTCACACCTTTTGGAACTTGGGATTTGTAATTTCTCTGTTAATTTCTCATCTTGATTACGAAGGTATGCGGCGTCGGCTCGCCGCCCTTCTGATGCCCCGCATGGACCAGCTTCTTCTCATTGAGGTCTAATACCTTCTCCACCTCGGGTATCATCCTGATCACATCCATAAGCGGTACAGGGGTTGTCAGAAACAGCTCGATTTTAACGCCTTTGTCCAGCGAGCCCGTCAACTCCATAACTTTAACATTGGGGATGTTCTTCAATTGCTTGTGCAGTTTGAGCATATGGTCTAAAGCGATGGGAGGCGGGAGTGTCAGTTGCACCAGGTCTTTATACAGGATAGATTCCTCTTTATCCCCGTCTTTTTGAGTTATTGAAAGCTCCTCGGGTTTCCGGGCAACTGTGCTTTCCTGCACCGGCGCATCATTTCCCGGTGGCGGAGGTGTTAACGCGATTAATTCCTCTTTGGCAAGCTCGGCAGCTTTATCCTTACCGCCGTTATTCTCAGGAACGAACTCTATAACCCTGCCCTTGGATTTATCTTCCGCTTTGACAGCGGCGGGCATTTCCCTGTCGGCTTCGTTTACAATTACGGGAGAACCTGTCTCAGCTTCCTCAGCGACCTCTTTGCTCGCAACCGCCGGCTTCTCATCCGCAGTTGCGGCAACCTGTACCTCAGCTACCGCTGGAGCCGCTTCCATCTTGGGCTCCTGCACTATCTCTGGAACATTACTTTCAACCTTCTCAATTGCATTTACCTGAATTCCACTGACGGCTGCAGGTTGCTGCTCAACAACTTGCTCTTTTTTTGATTGCGACTTCGCGCCTTCCGCATCCTTTACCTCGATGACCATCCGGGCAGCTTCGTCGTCCGCGCCTTTTGCTATCTCCTGAACGCTTCTGTCAGCCGCTTCCTTCGCTTTTTCTATAATCCTGCGCGCTTCGGCTTCGGCTTTCTCCCTGGCTTTAGCGACTATCTGCTGTGCCGCCGCCCTGGCTTCCTCCTCAGCTTTACCAATAATCTGATTGGATTTTTTCTCCACAAGGCTATCGATGATTTCCTTCTTCATGGCTTGCGCTTCTTCCATTACATGTGTCGATACCTCAAGCACAAACCACGATACCTTCTCTTCAGCCTCTTTTATTGTCAGTTCAGCATTCTTCTCTACTTCAATCCTGGACTCGAATATAATCCTGTCAATCTCAGCCTCGGCTTTTTCCCTGGCTTTATCTATAATTCTCTGAGCTGCCGACCTGGCTTTCTCCTCAGCAGCAGAGACTATTCTGCTGGCATTTTGGTCGATGTAACTGTTGATATATGAGGTCACTTCGCCATCCAGAGCACTCGCAATCGGCCCCGCATTATTTCCCTCTGAATTATTCATCTGATCGCTCATCTTTCCACCTCTCAGTAGGTCGGATACCTTCGCCTGAATCTAGTAACGATGTTAAGAATATTGTGTTACTTCCGCCTCCGTTGCACTCTGCACGTCTAAAGAGCCTAAATACACTTGGAACTCCAGACTTCCCATAATTGATGCATACCGTTGTCGCCCCTGCGTCTAACCTGTACGGCTTCACCCTGCGTTTCAAGGTATTCCGCCAGTTGCACAGCGGCTCTCTTAACCCTGGTCACCAGAACACAGCACATCGTTCTGCCATCGGGCGATATCTAATCCGATTTGTCATTGAGCTCGATACCGGCTGCGTTAACAGCATTGCGCGACTCTTTTTCAGCCTTCTTTTTCGCCCTGCTGATGATTTTCCGCGCCTCAGCCTTAGCCTTCTTATCAGCCTCAGCGATTATTTCAGCAACTCTCCGTTCCGCCTCCGTCTTTATGCTCTCGGCTTCCTTGCGAGCCTCGAGCACAGTCCTGTCTGCAAGCTTTTTCAGAGAGTCCACATGCTCCAGTTTGTTAATAAGCTCGGAATTCTGGTCTACGAGGCTGTTTATGAAAGACGCAATATCGTCGTCCAGACCGGCCATGCCCGGTCCCGGCTTATGTTTTTCCATTACCTTGGGTTTGCCATTTTTTCTGAACATATTGCCTCGACCTCCAGGCGCTATGACAACTATCCTCTGAGAAGTTTAACGAAAAGTAATGCCTTTCTGCAATGGGAATTTCGTCCCTGACTAGCTAGGACTTTGGTATTTTTGCGCTGGGCTTAAAGTACTATCTTCTCTCTTGCTCTTTCTGCTCTCTCAGATAAAAAAGCAGGGGCACAAAATTTTGTGCCCCTGCTTTTTATTATCCCGATCCGCTGTCTATTCGGTGACCACTATCCCCTCGCCCAGCGTTTCTGCCTTGATGTCGGGGTTGTAGTAGGAATATGCCTGCGAGGCAACGCCCTTCGCCTTGACCGGATACAGCGCTTTCACATCGAAGCTGAAGTTTATCTTATCGCCCGCCTCCATGTCCTCGATGTAGAATATCACCTTGCGTCCCGCTATCTCATAGCGCTTTATCTGCTTGTTGCCTTCGACAACCGCCGCTACGGATTCCGCAACCGGCGCAAAACCTGTGGGCACCGACACATCCAGTACCACCATCTCCGCCTTCATCTCGATGGGCGGAGCGAACTCCAGCGCTACGGATACCTTGACCAGGTCGTTCACCTCGACCTCGGTGGTATCGTAGTCAACGTCTATCTTCAGTATCTCCTCGCCCTTCTCCTCATCGGGAAGGTTGAACCGCGTGACCGCCTGGGCGATAACCTCGCCCCTGCCCTCGGCAACCAGGCTAACCTCTGTATTTACCGGCACTTCCACTACCTGCAGCACATCGAAGTTGTCCTGCTTGATCCTGAGCTGCTTCATCTCGCTGCCAGCTGTTATGGTTACGGTTAAATCCACATCTGCCCTGGCATCAGTGGCGTACTCGGTGAGCGCCTGCAGCGCCACCACGGTATCCTGAGTCGAGCCGTAGCCGCCGTAGGCGTTTCTCTGCGACACCAGCCACTTCGCCGCCTTCGAGGCATTCAGCGCATCGCCGTGCTTTATCAAAGCCAGCGTGGCATAGCCGGTGGCTTCGATGACCGTGCTCTGGTTGAACTCCCAGGGGTTCGCCTCTTTCAGTGGGATGGGCCCTTCAACATCGCCCCAGTGCAATCCGTTCTCGTCCTCTTCCGCCATCTCCATCAGTTTATTGTAAGCCTGGTCTTTGAGGGCGCTGCCGCCCAATTCCAGCGCATAGGTCACGATCGCCATAGTGTAGGCATCGTCTATCTCGTTGAGTTGACCTTCGAGATAGCCGACCGCCTTCGCGGAAGCTGCCTGCTCACCGGATTCCAGCAGAGCTACGGCAACATAAGCAGTCAGCGCCGTCTTGCCCTCCAGACCTCCCAGCATCTCCTGGTGATGAACAAAGCCCACCTGGTCGAAGGAGCCATCGGCATTTTGATGACCGGTAATCCATTCCTCAGCCTCATCCAGAATGCTGTCGTCTATGTAAATCAGGTCTTTAGCCTGCGCGAAGCACTTCATCACGAAGGCGGTGAGGAACAGGCTGCCGCTTTCATCGCTCTCTCCGAAGGCGGAGAAGCTGCCGTCGCTGCGCCGGTAGATAAGCTCCCTCTGATAGCCTGTTATCATCAGTTTCTCAGCCTTCGCCATTATCTCCGGCTTGAGCTGTCCCGACTCGGTGAGGTATTTGGTTATGTAAACATCGGGTGCAAACACAATCATGTTCTGCTCGCCGCAGCCGAAGGGCATCTGAATAAGACCTTCCAGTCCCTCGATGGTCTGAGTCAGGTAGCTGGAGGTAACCGCTATGTATGCCCTGCCCGAGTCCGTAACCACAAAGGCCGGTATAGAGGTATCCACGACCCTGTTCGCGCCGGCGGAGAGCACCAGGTTCTCCACGAACTCCCGGGCAACGCCCTCAGGTGCGACGATGAGAGTCTTTATCACCGCATCGGCAGCCTGAACGCTCCTGGCGGTAACCTTCATCTCGTTGACTCCGAGGCTGGTCGGCTTTATCATGAACTCCACGCCACCGACCTCGTTCGCCGCTATATTGATCGTCCTCTCGGAGACATCGAGCAGGTCGAACCATTCGGCGTCCTCAATCTGTACCAGCACGCTCTGAGTTTCATCCAGGTAGTTGTACACCGCTATCCTGACCGGGAACTCCTCGCCCCTTATCGCCGAGTACGGTAAATCCACGCTGAGGAAGAACGGCTGGAACGCCGTGAGCTGGTCTTCTGCTATGCCCAGCCCGTTGCTCTTGGACAGAGCTACAGCGCGCAGCATCCAGGTAGTGATTGAATCGGGCACCTCTACCTGCACGGTAGCCTTTCCATCGGGTCCCGTGACCACCTCCTGCCATATCCAGGTCTCGGGGAAGAACTGCCTTATCCTCTGCACTTCGGCAAGACCTGCACCACTGGGCGTAGCTGCAGGAACCGGCGGCATACCTCCCGCAACGCCGTCCGCCATCTCCTGTACCCCTGCTCCGGCGAAGAATCTTATCGCCTTATCCCAGATACCGGCTTTCCATTCCATCTTGTACTGCTCGCCCTCGGGTATCTTGCTGTCGCTGAGCACTACCACTCCGGCATCATCGAAAATATCCTGAGCGCCTTTGACGTCGATGCCCTCATAGATTGATATTTCGTGCAACTCAGCCTGCGGCTCCATATACAGCCGCTCCAGCTCATCGAAGACCTGCTGCATATTCAATCTATTCCCAGCAAGAATGTAAACGGATTTATCCACCGCTGCCAGACCGACCTTCGACTCGCCCTCAGTCTGGATGTTTATCTCGACCCCATCGCCGGGGCTTGCCTCGTCCTCGCTGAACTCTACCACAACATTGTGCGGATATACCGCCTCTACTGCGAACGGCAGGCAGTCCGCCGCCACTTCGCTGTTGGGCAGTATCTGATAGACCAGAAGCTTGGCGGAGGGCGCCATCAGGGGCGTGACATCGAATGATATTTCATCGCTTCTGGTGAAATCAGTGAACACTACCCTGTCCCGCGCCACTACCTCATAGTAGAAATTGACTGCCTCGCTGGTGGAATGAACCCTGAACCTGATTTCCTCTCCCACCCTGGGCGTGCCCTCGCTGATTTGCTCCAGATGAATGAAGTTGCCCGAAGGAGAGTACCCGGCTTGAACAATCTTGGAAGCCTGCGCCGGCTCCGTGGAGGATACAGGGGTGAGTTCGAATGCCTCTATGACCATCGCCACGCTGTCCGCAGGGGCAGTTACCTCAACCAGCGCCTTTCCCTTATTAGTGTCAACCTCCTGCTCCTGCTTTCCCTGCTCCTGGAAGTCTTTGTTGAGATAGGTCACCGTCATCTGCACCCTGGTATCTACAGCCTCATTGCTCGGCGTCTCGGTGATGATAAGCAGGTTGAACGGCAATCCGGGCTTGAACACCGGCCCCTCGGGTATTATCTGTATGTTTACCGGGGTCGATGCCACCGTGAGCAGTTCGCTGGTGCTCTCTTGATAGCCGGTGGCGTTCTCCTTGACCGTTACTTCGAGCATGACATTGCCCGTGCCGCCTCCCGCCGGTGTTCCGGCGACATACCCCGCAGCAGGTATTTCGAAGTCGGTCTGATAATCTATCGTCTTGGCGACAGTGGCATACTCTTTCCACTCGCCGACGTATTTCGAAGCCTTGATAATAAGCTCGCCCTTCACCGGCTTGCCGAAGCTGTATTCCGCAGCCACGCTGCCCGTAATCGGCTCGTTGACCAGATACCACTCCTTGGGCAGTTCCACCTTGACCTCGTACTTGGGCAGCACATATTCCTCGACTCTCACATCTACTTGAGTTTTTCCCTCGGCGGAGGCAGCGGTTATCTTCCATACGCCCAGGTTAGGCTCGGTGGAAATCGGCAAATCCAGCGTAGCCATGCCGTACTCGTCGGTGGTTGTTTCGCTGCGAAAGATTTTTATCCCTTTGTTATCCAGAGCCTCGACGGTAACGGGCTGGCTCGTCGGCTTCAGCTCGGGATTCAATGTGATAGCCCTGATGTGGATGGTCTGTCCCGGCTTGTAGATAGGCTTATCGGTCTCGATGAAGGTGAGCACCGCCTTCTCTATTTTTACACTCGCCTGATCCTCAAAACCGGCCCCTTTGACCTTTATCGTGTAATCGCCTTCCGCAACAGCGGGGACCTTGAACTCTATAGTACCTTTGCCGTTGATTTTCCTCGCGACCTGAACGACCTCATTCCCGTCCTTGAGCAGGGTCACCTCGACCGTGCCCGAGGCGAGCTTCCCCTCGTTGAACAGCGTCAGGGAGACCGCTTCCTGTCCCCCAGCTTGCAAGACTTTAGGCACAACAGCGATATAGCTTACAATCCCCTCTTCTGCCTCTTTATCGGTGAATGCCGGCACGATGGGAGCTACCACAGCGATAATGAGCAGAAGAATGAACGCAATACCTATGGAACCAGTGCTTATGGATTTCATGCTTCCTCCTCCACAGCGTCTAGAAACGCTTTTTCTACCCACCCCACACGCATTAAGGGGCAAGGGGTTTAAACCCCTTGTCTTATTGTATCAGAGGCGCGGGGATTACGCCCCTTCTGTAAGATAAAGACGGAATTCCGGCGGATAAAGTTCCTGCTTATGAGGTAGGGGCACGGTGCACCGTGCCCCTACCTGATTTCACCTATCCTATGCAATTATTTCGGGCTTGCTTTCGCCTTTTCCTCTGCAAGCTCCTTCTGGTACGCCTTCCAGCCGGGGCACCAGCCCGTATGCCATTTCCATATCCTGCTCATAATTGCCTTGGGATTTTTCTCGGCACGTTTACGCATACTGCAATCAGCACAACGCGACTTCATTTTCTCACCTTCCTTTCCTGAATCGCTCGAATCTTAGCAATGGGCGCTTCTTTTGTCAATTTACCCCCTCTGGCGCTAAAAATTTTCCTGAAACTGGCTATACCATATTATATATTTTAGTGCTATTATGCTAATGCCAGAAGGTCCGGAAGAGGTGATAACAATGGTCTTAAAATTGCGGCGAGACAGCGAAAGCCCGATGTACCTCCAGATAAAGGAGGCTTTGCGCTCCGAAATAGTCAGCGGCACGTTCCCTCATGGAACATTTCTGCCGTCATCAAGGCAACTGTCCCAGGAGCTGGGCGTCAGCCGCATCACCGTGACTAATGCCTTCGCCGAACTGGAGGCTGACGGCTTCGTGCAGGGCGACCCGCGGCGCGGCGTGTTCGTTCTGCCGCTCTGGGAGAAGGCGATGACGACTCCTGGCAAATCTGTTGAACTCGCCCCCGCCTGGCAGCAATCGCTGGACAAAGGCCCGGGCTGGTTGAGCGAAAAGACCAGGCTGGACTTATTAGGGCAGACCAGAAAGAACGGAGCTATACCTTTTAATGCCCTGCGCCATGACCTGCATTTTCTGCCCGCTAATGAATTTCGTAACTCGTTAAACAACGTGCTTCGCGAGGATGGCGGTTTAGCCCTCGACTATGAAGTGAATGAGGGTTATCTGCCTCTGCGGCGGACACTGGCTCAATATTTGCGTCGCCTCGGCATTCTGGCCGATGCTGAAGATGTCGTCATAACTTCAGGCGGTCAGCAGGCTATCGATTTGCTGTGTCAGGCGCTGGTGCATCCCGGAGATACAGTAATTATGGAAAACCCCACCTATACCAATGCCCTGACCGTATTCAAGACCAGACAGGCAAGGGTCGTCGGCGTGCCTGTTGACACCGAGGGCATGAATATAGATATGCTTCGAGGGCTTCTCGAAAAGGAATCGCCTCGCCTCATCTACACCGTTCCTACCTTCCATAACCCGACCGGCGTCATTATGAGCGCAACCAGACGAAGGGAGCTGGTGACGCTGGCTCACAAGTACGGCGTCCCCGTGATTGAGGACGACTATATGCGAGAGATACGATTCGGCAGCCCGATCCCGCCGCCCATCGCCTCCTTCGACAGGCATGGGAACGTTATCCATATCGGCACGTTCTCCAAGTCGCTGATGCCTGCGCTGAGGCTGGGCTATGTCGTGGCACACGGCGCCCTGAGAGAACGCCTGATTACGCTCAAGCGAACGGCAGATATAAGCTCCTCCTCTCTGATTCAGAGGGCGCTGAACCGCTACCTGACATGCGGAGAGGTACAGAAGCACTGGAAACGGGTGAGCCGCCTGTGCCGGCGCCGCCAGATGGCGATGGTAGCAGCTCTGGAACAGCATTTCCCCGAAGGTGCTCAATGGTCGGTGGCAGAAGGAGGGTTCGCCATATGGGTCTCTCTGCCGCAAGGGGTCTCGGCGAGGAGACTGCTCCATGAATCCCTGAAACATAATGTGAGCTTCGCTCCGGGAGAGCTATTCTTTATTGAGCCTGCCGACCAGCCTTTTATGAGACTGGGCTTCGCTCCGGTTAACGAAGAGCAGATTGAACGCGGTATTAAAGTGCTGGGCGACCTGATGCGTCAGCAGGCAAAGAGGGGGAACTGAAATGATACACGACCCGTATTCCGTTGACATCGATATGAAATACAAGCAGGACAAGTACCTGCATGAGGCTGTACACGAAAGGCTGCTGCGTCAGGTTAATGCGGCTGAGAATGTGGCAAACCCAAAGCGGCGCTTCTGGGTCAGAATCCAGATAATCGTCAAGATTATTTCCCGGGGAAGAGAAGGACTGCCTCAGCAGACCTCAAGAATGAGTGATTTGCCCTCGCCCCTGGAAACCAGCTTCAGACATCTGTAGGGGCACAGCGTGCTGTGCCCCAATCATACTCGCTGTTTCCACAATTAGTGTTCGGAAAACAATATGGGCACTAATTTATGCAGGCACCTTTTTATCTCGCCCCGGCAATGTGCGTAGACCTCTTCTCCTCCGCCAAAGGGGTCGCCGATATCGCCGGATTCCCCGACAAACTCTTTCAAAGTAAATATCGCTTTACCGTCAGCCTCCGCCAGCTGATGTACCCTTTTCTTCTGCTCCGCGCTCATAGTCAGTACCAGGTCCGCCTCCTCCAGAAGCTCCCTGTGCCTCTTCAAATCCCGGGAGCGGAAATCATTGACCGCAATCCCCTCCTCCTTCAGCAGCCATCTCGCATCGAATGTCATGTCGCTGCCATCGCGGGCGTTAGGAGATATACCGGCGGAGGTGATTTTAAACTCGTTTGTTTTCCCTTTGAATTCAGCCAGCATCTTCTTGAGCATAGCCTCGGACATCGGGCTGCGGCAGGTATTGGCATCGCAGATAAACAGGATAGACCTGAAAGGCGGTTTTCCCTTGCTTGAACGAAAGGCGGATTCGGAACTATGTGGCTGCATCTCATATATTTTACTGTGTTACCTGCTCGAACGCAAAGATTCGCCGCAGTGCGCTGCACCGCTACTTTCTCAGTTCCTGCCTTGCACCGATTCGCACCTATATGTACACTACTATAACTGGGGAGTGCAGAGGGGTTTCCCCTCTGCCGGGGGCTTGGGGGTGTCCCCCAAAACTTAAATTCCCCCAAGATTGGGGGATTCAGGGGGTTGATGTATACTGCTCTAGCAATCTCCTGATGAGAAAAGGAGGATAGCAGTGCCCAGGGCAAAGGTTAACGGAATCAACCTGTATTACGAGGTTCACGGGCAGGGTGAGCCGCTTGTCCTCATAATGGGATTCGGCAGTACACATGCGGGATGGATTTTTCAAAGGCGCGCTTTCCAGAAATATTTCCGTGTGATTACCTTCGATAATAGAGGCGTGGGGAAGACCGATAAACCAAACGGTCCCTACTCGATGCGCATGATGGCTGAAGATACCATCGGCTTAATGAATCATCTGAATAATGAATCATCTGAATATAGAAAAGGCACACATTATGGGCGTATCTATGGGCGGCTACATTGCCCAGGAGCTTGCCATAAATTACCCGCAACGGGTGAACAAACTCGTCCTGGGCTGCACCTACGCCCGTCAGGATGCCAGGTGCGGACACTCTGCGGAGTACCACTGCGGACTGGGCGTCCCCGACGGATGTTCATCAGCAGAGCTTAAAAAAGTACCTGTGAGCAAGGTGCTGCGAGCCGAGTTCCCGTTAGCCTTCAACAGCAGGCTTTACGGTTTAGTGACAGGTCTCTTGATGAATTTCCTCGCCGGGCGAATGGCGACCGGTGGCGTCGCCGCGCAATTCCAGGCTATTGCCGGGCATGATACGCTGGACAGATTGCACCTGATTCAAGCCCCGACGCTGGTAATCACAGGGACTCAGGACAGGATAATCAAACCAGCCTCGTCAGAAGTGCTGGCGAAAATGATACCGAATGCCAAACTGGTTAAAATCGAGGGCGGCTCTCACTCCGTATTTATCGGGAAAAGAGGCAAATTCAACCAGGAAGTCCTTAATTTCTTGAGAGATTGCTAAGGTCTTGGGGTTTCCCAATAAATAGACTATAATGATTCTTGAGACGGAGAAATGGCGATATTCCCCGAGATAGACCTGAGCAAATGCGACGGCTGCGGCTTATGTGTCACCGTCTGCGAGCCCGGCGGCCTGATACTGGTCGATGACCCCATTGTGGCGATTGTGGAGACCGCGATTTGCGACTGGTGCGCCGATTGCGAAGCCGTATGCCCCACCGGAGCCATACGCTGCGCTTACGAGATAGTATTCGATAACGTTTAGAAGTCTTTCGAGGTTACCCCACAGGGGTGAATCCCCAGTCTGTGGCAAGCTCCTCTGCCTCACTCCGCAGCTTGCTCCGCGATTTCCCTTTGGCAAAAACGCTCAGACATGCAGTGGCGATCTGCTTCGCCAGATTCCACTCCAGCAGCTTCTCACGCTTTGTCAGCAACTGGTCGGAAACTACGATGAGATACAGCTTGATATCGGGCGACTCCCGCCCTCGATGCAGGACTACCTCCCTCACCATGCAGCCCTTGAGGTAATGGGTAGTGAATCGGCAAGCGTCCAGCACGAACTCCTCCAGTTGCGGCGCTTTGGTCAAGATTCTAGCGACCGCCCCAGCTACGGCATCGGAGGTGCATATGTTTCGTATCTTTCCCTTCAGTTCCTCTAATCCCGATTCGGGAGCCGGCAACTTTTTGCGAGAAGCTTGTCGATTCATATCACCCCCCTTTTCCTCACAAGGATTCTAGCCTACCGAACAGCGTTAAGCAAGGGCTTTACTTAAAAAGTCAAACCCGCAGAGCTTCATACAGGCTCGTGCTGCGACCTGACGACTCGTAAGACCACGCCTCTGGGAGCAAGCCGGGCAAACCAGGGCGCAAATTTGTATATCAGTCCCGGAATCTCGATGAGCTTCCCCTTTTTCAAAGCCTTATAGCCAGCCTCGGCAACCACGGCGGCATCCATCATTTTCCGCTGTACGGCGCGGCAGTTCTCCATATGCGCCCTCTTTTGAAATTCCGTCTTAGCCAGACCGACGCAAAGACAGCTAACCTTGACGCCGGTACCCTGAAGCTCGTTTGCCAGAGCCTCCGAGAAATGCCGGACGAAAGACTTGGTTGAGCAGTACACCGCCTCCCTGGGCGTGGGCAGAAACGCGCACAGCGAGGCTGCATTCAATATGTAGCCCGATTTGTCCTTTACCATCCCCCTGACGAACAGCTTGGTCAAATGCATCAGAGCAACAGCATTCACCTGAATCATGTCAAGCTCCTGCTGCAGGTCGGTTTCGAGGAACATGCCGTAGACGCCGTAGCCGGCATTGTTGACCAGCACATCCACGCCGATTTTCCCCTTTTCCAGCTCGGAGAATATCTCACGAGGTGCTTTAGGGTCAGCCAAATCCTTGGCTAAGACCTTCACCTTCGTGCCATACTTGCCCTCGATTTCCCTCTTCAACTCTTCAAGTTTATCCCGGCTCCTCGCCACCGCCACGATGTCCTTGCCGTCCTTTGCCAGCAGCTTCGCCAGTTCATAGCCGATGCCGCTGGAAGCGCCGGTTACCAGAGCGTATTTCCCCTTGCTGCCAATCATGGCTCGTCCTCCTGACAGACCTCGCTATATCCCAATGGGACTCATATCATAACACAGGAGTCAATAACGTAGGGGCGAGGTGCCCTCGCCCATGCCAAGGGGCGTTCAATTGAACGCCCCTACAAAAATTCACCATCTTCAGCGAAAATAAATCACGTAGGGGCGCAAGGCTTTGCGCCCCTACGCCAGATACAATCGTTACCCTTTTTGTGTCTTTCCTGCCCAAGCAGAAATCCACGTCCCCCGGGCAGCTTGGAGCACCCGCTCCAACCCCGCCGTAGAGGCACGGTGTCCCGTGCCTCTACGACACAATATTTCGTCAAGCTTAGGGCATATTTTGTTTTTCACGCCAGATAAACATGTAGGGGCACAGCGCGCTGTGCCCCTACAACACAATTATTTGTCTCTTAGCATAAGTCAGACTTTTCGTTTAACGCTAGATAATGCTGTAGGGGCGACCCAATGGGTCGCCCCTACGCCAGATACAATCGTTAGCCTCTTAATGTCATTCCTGCGCATGCAGGAATCCAGGTCCCTCGGGTAGGTTGGAGCATCCGCTCCAACCACGCCGTAGGGGCACAAAATTTTGTGCCCCTACTTAATTTCCGGCCACCACATATATAATAACAATAGCGATAGCCATCACTAAGGGGATGATTACCATTGCCAAAACAAGTTTGAGAATCATCTTTGATTGTCTATCTGCCTGCTTGTTCAACTCTTCCAGTGAATAAGGCTTTTGTCTTTTCGAGGAACGCCATCCTATGGTGAAAAAAATGCCCATAGCAATGAGCAGATACCCCGTAAAAGCCACTGCCCAGACTATACTCCCCGTAAATACATAGATGGCCCAACAAAGCGATGAAAGGAACGCTAAAGGGTAGGTGAAAACCAGTGAGAACAATATCTTTTTTTGGGCTTGTGTTATCGGAGCTTCGCGGGCATGAGAGTTCCTGCCCCGCATCGCCATATAGATAGCCATGACGATACGAATCAGCATTGGAAAGAAAACAAGAAAAGATAGCGGTACTAGAATAGCCGCAAGCTTCATATAGTTGGTAAACCCTTGCCTTCCAGATAATGCTATTTAGGGAATCTCTGAATAAGTATAGATTTATGAGATAATAATGGCAGATCAAAATCAAGGAGTTCTGCCGATGATACAGGGACCCACTTTCGCCAGCTTGGCCTATGACAATAAAAAGAAGCAAACCCGCA
>Ga0194113_10007707_pt1 | contig 13359 bp, 11 predicted proteins | sample TA2MahC200mmetaG_FD_146193 | JGI IMG/M metagenome (GOLD analysis project Ga0194113, IMG submission 146193) | Freshwater microbial communities from Lake Tanganyika, Tanzania - TA2015017 Mahale Deep Cast 200m | ecosystem: Environmental > Aquatic > Freshwater > Lake | place: Tanzania: Lake...
ATCGACCCCGAAATCGAGCGGTTCACGGTCGGCGAGGATTACCTGCTGGACCGCGACCTGGTGCGGGCCGACGTGGCCGGCTCGGCCGCCCACGCCGTGATGCTCGCCAGGATCGGCATCCTTACGCCGCGTGAGCGCGACCGGCTGCTGGCGGGCCTGCGCGCGGTGCTGAAGGACCACCGGGCCGGCCGCTTCGCCATCCGCCCCGACCAGGAAGACGTGCACACGGCCATTGAGGAGCGCCTGACCGCGCGGCTGGGCGACCTGGGCAAGAAACTTCACACCGGCCGCAGCCGCAACGACCAGGTGCTCGTGGACCTGCGCCTGTACGGCAAGGAGAAACTGCACCTGCTTGCGGAGCGGTGCATCGGGCTTGTCCGTGCGCTGGCGGCGTTTGCAAAGAGATATCAATTCACGCCGATGCCTGGCCGCACGCACATGCAGGTGGCCATGCCGTCGAGCCTGGGCCTGTGGGCGGGGGCGTGGGCCGAGGCGATCCTGGACGACCTGGAACTGGTGCGCGCGGCCCACGCGCTGGCGGACCAGTCGCCGCTTGGGTCGGGCGCGGCATACGGGTCGGCCCTGCCGCTTGACCGGGCGCTGGTTGCCCGGCTGCTGGGTTTTGCGCGGGTCCAGAACAACGTTCTTTATTGCGCCAACTCGCGCGGCAAGGCGGAACTGGCGGCGCTTGCGGCGTGCGTGCAGGTGATGACGGACCTTTCGCGCATGGCGGCGGACCTAATGATCGGGGCGACGCCCGAGTTCGGGTACTTCCGCATTCCGAAGGAACTGTGCACCGGCTCAAGCATGATGCCGCAGAAGCGGAACCCGTGCGGCCTGGAGTTGGTGCGCGCGAAGGCCGCGGCCGTCCTGGGGTGCGAGGCGGCGGTGGCGGGCATCCTGCGTGCGCTGCCCGGCGGCTACAACCGCGATTTCCAGGAGACCAAGGGGCCGTTCATGCGCGGCGTGGAAATGACCGCGGCAAGCCTTTCCGTGATGCGCCTGAGCATCGAGCGGCTCCAGGTTGTTGAAGAGAACCTGCGGCGGGGCTTCCTGCCGGAAATCTACGCCACCGACCGGGCGCTGGAACTCGTGCGGGAAGGCATGCCATTTCGCGATGCATACAGATACGTTGGAACGCACCTTGGGGAACTCCGCGCCCGCGACCCGGTGGCCAACCTGAAGTCGAAGAAGTTGCAGGGCGGGCCGGGCAACCTGGGCCTGGCCGGGCTCGGGAAGCGCACCCGCGCGGCCGAGCGGTGGCTTGCCGCCGCGCGCGGCAAGATGCGGAAAGCGCTGGCGAAGTTGATGCGGTAGGGCGCAATGCTTCCGCGGAGGTGGCCGCTAGGGTTTATCGTGGTTTCTCGATTGGAACCAGGGGTCGTTCTCGATTTCCCCCGGCGCTTGCCGCCAAGAGGCCCTGAGACGTGCGCCCTCGTGCAAGACAACATCCAGGGATTCCCTCACTGGCACGACGACCTTTCTGTCGAAGGAGCCCTTGCTGCCGTCCGATGCCGTCCAGTAGCAGAAGATGTTGATGGTCACATCTTTATCTGTCGAACTAACCAAGTTCACGCCCAGGCCATGACCGATTCCTCGCCCATCTGGCGTTTGCCCGTCGGCGTATTCCATGCCATATCTTGTGCTCGTAAGGAATGCCCCTTGACCCCGAGACTTCCATTTCATGGGAAACGTGTAAAGCCGATGTCCCACGATATGGGGAAAATCCAGTTCGGCTACCAGGAACATCTGCGCGTGCGATTGCTCGCATTCTGCGAGAAAGAAGGACTCTCGCCCCGCTGATTGGTACGGATCCTGCAAGATCGGAGTGGAAACGTATGCGGTTGCGGACGCAAGCGCGTGCACCGCCGGGCGGGCAGTGAGTGTGCGCCATGCATACCAGCCGCCTGCAAGGAGGGCGAGCAGAAGCCCGGCGCACCCGCCGGCAATGAGCAGGCGAATCTTCGCCGCGGCCATGGCGTGGGGCCCCCTTGTGTTAGCAGTCAGCCTGGCCCCGGATGCTCCGCGCGATCAAGTCTGATCTTGGTTGACCTGGCGTAAGAGGCCCTCTACCGAGAGATCCTCGTCCAGCAGCGGCCAGTGGATACCATAACCGCCGGGAGATAGAACGGCGCGATGTCGCTGCTCGGCGCTGGCTTTCGCCAACGGCGAGGAACACCGGGACCATGGAATGCGGACTTCGCGGTCGGCCAGGATCAGGACGAGGTGCGTGTCGGAGGCTTCAATCCGGCGGGCCGTCACGGGTTTAGTGGCCGGCATGGTGATGTCCTCCGTGATGACGGTTCCATTCATCCATTATGAGATCAAAGTGATCGAAGATGATCCGTCGCAACTCGCGGCGGAGACCGGGGCTCAAGCCGTGCGACCATGCCTCGGCCACGTCGTACGTGTCCCGTAGGAGCCACATCTTGCACTCGGCACCGCCCTTTTGCGCATGTACGTGCGGCGGTTCGTTTCTCTCGTTCGAATAGAAGAACAGCCGCCAGCCGCGCACAAGCAGTATCGTGGGCATCCGACAAACCTTTTGTACGTGAGTATATCCGACGCTTGGCTGAAAGGCAAGCGGCGGCGCGACCCCAGCCAAGGCCGCGCCACCCTTACCCGATGGTGATTATGCCGCGGCGGCGCTGGGCGGCCAGGCCGCCGGGCAGGGGGATGGGGCCTGCGGCGGGCCTGGCGAGGAGCGCCGCGGCGACCTCCCGCGTGCGGTCGGCCGACATGTGTTTCAGGCCCCCGCCCAGGCGCTCGACGGCCCGGCGCAGGATGGCCCCCTGCATCCAGGGGCGCAGCGAGGCGAAGTCGTCGGCGTCGATGAGGATGGCGGTGCGGGGCGCCTCGCGGACGATGCGGCGCCAGGTGTCGTCGAGGGCGTCGGCCAGGACCTCGGCGGCGGCGGCGGCCTGGTCCGACAGGCGCGCGAGCGCCTCCGTGGCGCGCGGGTTGAACCGCCTGCGCACCAGCGGCAGGAGTTCGTGCCGCAGGCGGTTGCGGGCGAACGCGCGGCTGGCGTTGGACCGGTCGCGGCGGAAATCCTGTCCCTCGGCCGCAAGGTACGCCAGCACCTCGGCCCGCGTGACGCCCAGCAGCGGGCGGATAATCTCGACGCTCTTGGCGCGCGGCGGTTGCGGAGAACCGCCGCGCAGCACCGTCGGTGGCCCCGGCGAACCTTTGCGCGGCGGGTCTCCCGACCCGCCGCGCGTGGTGGAGCGCTGTGGATGCTCGCCACGGCCGGACAGGCCGGCCGTGCCGCACTCGTCAGGGCGCGCCAGCGGCGCGCGGGGCTGAGGGGCGGCCAGGCCGTCGATGCCCGTGCCGCGAAGGATGTTAAAGAGGACCGTCTCCGCGCGGTCGTCGGCGGTGTGTCCGAGGGCGACGAGGCGCGCGCCCGCCTGCCGGGCGGTCCTGGCGAGGAACTCCCGCCTTGCGGCGCGTCCGGCCTCCTCGATGCCGATGCCGCGGCGTCGTGCCAGCCGCCGCACGTCCATGCGCTGCGTGATGCAGCGCAGGTGCAGCCGCCGCGCGAGGCGCCGGACGAACGCCCGGTCGGCGTCGGCCGCACGCCCGCGCAGGCCGTGATGCAGGTGGGCGACCACGGGGCGGACGGCGAAGTCGGTTCTCGACAACTCGACGAGCGCCAGGAGCAGTGCGACGGAATCCGGCCCGCCGCTGATGGCCAGCAGGAGCGGCTCGCGCCTGGCGCGCGGCCGGAGGCGCGGGGGCAGCAGTCCGTGGCGCAGGCCCATCTCGCGCACGGCGGCCAGGAAACGGATCTTTGCATGGGCGTCCATGTTCGGCCATTATAACCGCTCCGAGATTTTTTGATTCGGCTTTTCGGGGCGGCGCGGGTAGGATAGAAATCCGCGCCGGCTTGGGCGGCGGTGTTGCGCGGCGGGTCGGGAGACCTGCCGCGCAAGGCGGATGGGGGTGCGGCGAGCAAGGCGGCCGGCGCCGGCGTTGAAAGGAGGATCGCATGTCTCAGGGCGCATCGGGTTTGCCGGCCGGGGCTGCCTCGGCGGTGCGGCCGCTGGGCGTAATCGAGGCCGTGGGGATGGGCTGGCGGCTGATGATGAGCGATTTCTGGCGTCTGTGGCTGCCGGCGTTTGTTGTGCTGCTCATCATCATGGCGGCGTCGAACTTCGGCATCGTTGCGGCCATCGTAGTCCAGCCGCCGCTGCTGGCGGGGCTGTACTGGGTGGTGGCCAGGAAGATGGACGGCGGGGCCGCGGACGTGGGCGACATCTTCAACGGCTTCAAGGAGCGGTTCGGCCAGTCGGTGCTGGCGATGCTGCCGGTGTCGCTGGCGGGGATGGTGCTGGGGCTGGCGCTGGCGGCGGCGATCCTGCTGCTTCTCTTTGGTGGGATGGGGGTCGCCGGCGCCGCGGGCGGCCGCGACGAAGCGGTGGCCGTGGTTGTCATCGTGGGCCTCGTGGTCGGCGGGGCGGTGTTCTTGCTGCTGATGCTGGCGGTCCTGGTATTTTCGATGTTCTTCACGTTCGCCCTGCCGGCTGTGTGGGACCATCCTGAGTCGGGCTGGGAGGCGGCGAAGGCGTCGATGCGCATGGTGCGCGAACGTTTCTGGTCGGTGCTGGGGCTGACGCTGCTATACTGCCTCATCAGTTCTGCGGCGAACCTTGCGGGCCTGCTGGCGTGCTGCGTGGGCGTCCTTTTCACGACGCCCGTCGTGCTGTTCTGGCAGATGGCCGCGGTCACGTACCTGTACCGGTCGTGGACCGGCCGGCCGCTGGGTCAAGGAGCGTAAAATGAGCGCCGATGCCGGAACGAATCTTCCGTCCGTGCCGCCGGGGGGCTCGCCGGGCGTCATGGACGCCGTGCGGATGGGGTGGCGGCTGCTCGCGCAGGATTTCTGGCAACTGTGGCTGGCGGCGCTGGTGGTGGTGGGCATCCTGGGCGGGATCGAGGTCGCGCCGTGCATCTCGTGCCTTGCGCCGGTGGCGGGGGTGTTTCTGTGGCCGGCGATGATGGCGGGGCTGTTCCTGGTGGTGCGCGACCGGGCCGACGGCGCGGCCGTGCGGTTCAACCGGCTGTTCACGGCGTTCCAGCGATGCTACTGGCCGGCGGTGGTGGCGGGGCTGCCGGTTACGCTGACCGGCCTGGTGGTGGGGATACTCTCGTTTGCGGTGCGGTTCGCGCTGGGCATGGCGGTGGGCATGTGGGGCGGGATGTCGGGCCGGTTCTCGGGGCCGGCTCATTTCAACGAGCAGATGGCGGCGCTTTACGCGGCGGACGGGGCGGCCGTGGTGGCCCAGAAGGCGGTTGAGGGCATCGTGGGCCTGTTCTTCATGTTCGCCATGCTGGCCATCTGGGAGCATCCCGGGGAGGGCTGGCAGGCGGCGCGGCGGTCGCTCGGGCTGGTGACGGGCCACTTCGGCGCGGCGCTGGGGTTCGGCCTGGTTTTTGCCGGCCTGTGGCTGGCAGCGACGGTGGCGGGCGTCCTGGCCTGCTGCGTCGGGCGGTTCTTCACGATGTCGGTCTTCCAGGCCTGGCACGCCGGCGCGACCCTGTACCTGTACCGCTCGTGGACGGGGCAGGCGCTGGTGCAGCCGCCGGCGGCGGAAGTTGCGGCGGGCGGCACCGTCGAGCCGCAGCCGTGAGGCTGCGGGCATGATTGAGCGCGCATGACGGCGACGGAAGCGGGCAGCGGCGTTTCGCGCGGCGACCGGGCGGGGCACGCCGTGACGGCGGCGCTTGCGGCCGCCGTCATCGCGGCGAGTTTCCTGGGCGTGGACCGCTGGCGCGTGCCGGGCCTGGAGTCTATCGGCGGCGAGGGAACAAGCATCTGCATGCTTAAGCGCATGACGGGGCTGCCGTGCCCGACGTGCGGCCTGACGCGGTCGTTCTGCGACATTTCTCGTGGCCGGTGGGGCGAGGCCGTGGGGCATCATCCGCTGGGTCCGGCGCTGTACGCGCTGGTGCTGTTCGTGCTGGTGCGGTCGGCCGCGGCGGCGGTCGCGGGGCGCAGGCCTTTCTCGCGGACGGCGCGGTTCCTGTTGTGGTCGGTCCCGCTCCTGGTCGCGGCGGCGGCAGTCATGTGGGCCGTGCGGGTGGCGGGCATGTTTTCCAGCGGTGCGGCCGCAGAGGCGTGGCGGGCGTCGCTGCTGGGACGGCTGTTTGCGGCGGCGGGCTGAACGGCCGTTACGTCCGCAGTGCTTCCATCGAGAGGATGCTCGCGGGCAGGACGATGAACACCGGCAGCCACGCGGCCAGCAGGGGGCTTACGTGGCCGGCGTTTCCGAAGGCGTTCGAGGCGAAGGTGACGGCGTAAACGCCGACGCCGAGCCCCACGGCCACGCCGATGCTGGCGAAGTAGTTGCGGTCTTCGCGGCCGGCGACGAACGGCAGGCCCAGGAGCAGCAGCAGGACGTTCATGATGGGGCCGGTTATATGCTGATGCATTGATACTTGTATCTGGTGCCGGTTGGTGCGCACGGGGTCCTCGGCCAGGGCGCGCAGTTCGCCGTAGGCCATGTAGCGGTAGAAATCGCCGGCGCGGTGGCGCTGGATGTCGTCGGGGCCGATGTTGGTGGCGTAAAAGTCCACGGGGTCGCCTTCGGGTCCTTCCGGGGCGCGCAGGAGGAACTGCTCTTCCTTGAGCGGCGGCAGCCTTACCCCTTTTGCCAGGCGCCAGCCGCGGGCCTGCGGGTCCCAGCGTGCCGACTCGGCCTCGATTGTGCCGCGAGGCTGGAACCTGGAATCCCTCAGGAAGATGCGGACGCGTGCCAGGAACAGGGGCGTGCCGTCGTCCTTCAGGCGCGCCTGGGAAAGCATTTCGTGCGTCCGGGGGTTGTAGAGGGGGGCGTAAATAATGTTGTTATTTTCGTCGCGAATGAAATCGACGGAGAACTCCTTGCGGACCTCCATGTCGTCGGGGCTGCGCGCCAGTTCGGCCGAGATGGCCGGGATGATGAGTTCCTGGTTGACCACGTAGAAGGCGTCCAGGGCGAGGGCCGCGGCGATCATGGGCCAGAGGACGCGGTACAGGCTGACGCCGGCGGCCTTGATGCCCACGAGTTCCCGCGCCCGGTTCAGGCGCACCAGCGCCGCCGCCGCCGCCACCAGCAGCGACGGGGCCGCCTCCAACTGGAAGTAGTCGAACATCTTGTAGAAGTAGTACTCGGCGATGCCCGACAGGATCGGCCAGACGCCGGCCTCGCGCGCGGCCGCCCGGAGGTCGAGAAACTTGTTTACGTTGATGAACATATCTAGAATGAGCGACAGGCCCATCATCGCCGCCAGCACGATGGCCAGCGACGCCAGGAACGTCTGCACGATGTAGCGGTCCAGTATCTTCATCGCCTGCCCAGGAGCCGGTCGCGCAGCCGCACGGGGTGCGCCCAGACCCACGCTATGGCCGCAAGCGCCGCCAGGCCCAGCAGCGCCACCAGGACGTTCGGGGCCCAGATGATCCACATGAGGTCCTCGGGGTTCCTGACGGCGCGCGAGGCGGCCTTCTCGGCCACCCACGTCATCAGCCACGAGCCGAGCCACGGCGCAAGCGCCACCCCGAAGGCCGTCAGAAGGTGCCCGCTGTGGAACCGCAGGCCCAGCCCGGCCCCGACGAGCACGAGGCCCGCGCAGCCCAGGGCGGTCGCCAGGCGCTTGTGCATCTCGGCCATGCAGGCGGCGCGGACCGCGTCCTTGAAGTACTGCACGGCGGCCTCGGGGGTGCCTTCCTTGAGCATCCGCACGCGGTCCGCCAGTTCGGGGTGGGCCTGGATGAGCATCAGGTGCCACAGCGTCAGGTCGTCTTCCTTCCGCGGCACGAACGTCGGCAGCGGGATCGTAAGGGTGTGCGTGCCGCGAACAGGCAGCGCGTGCAGTTCGTCGACGACCATGGCGTCCCAGAGGGCCAGTTTGGCCTCGTTGCGTTCGGCGTTGAACTCCACGCGGCCGTAACGGGCGTAGCAGTAGGTCTGCCCGTTCGGGCTGCGATACTTCACCGTGGGGCCGTACAGGGTGGTGCCGGCCACGCGGTCCACGGTCAACTGGACGCTGGCTTCCTTGACGTTGATGTGTCCGTCGGCCAGTTGGGTGAAGAAGTGGCGCTCGATGTCGGCCAGGGCGAGGCACTTTGCGGCGTAACTGCTCTGCGGAAGCGGCCACGCCGCCAGGGCCAGCGACAGGCCGCCGCCCATCAGCGCCAGCAGCAGCGCCGGCCACAGGAGGCTGGATGCCGGGATGCCGCTGGCCCAGCAGGCCATGACCTCGCGGTCGGCCGCAAGGCGGCCGTAGATGAGCGTCGCCGCCAGCACCGCCGCCAGCGGCAGCGCAATGTACACCGCCACGGGCACCGACAGGGCCATGTACACCAGCGACGTCAGCGGTCCGAGGCCCTTCTGCTGTAGCGCCGCCAGGACCAGGCCGAAGCAGACCACGGCCGACACCGCCGCCAGCGCCAGGGCCAGCGCCTTGAGCATCTCCTTCAGGATGTAGGAGTGAAGGATGCGCATGCACACACTACCCCCGCGTCGCCGGAGCGCCCGCGACGGCCCTGACGATAACAGAAACCCGGCGGATAAGCAACCGTGGCGGAAGGATGACGGTTATCCTATAATCCCGCCATGCTCCGGCCCCTGCTGGTCTCGCTGAGGCAACTGATTCTGCCGGCGCACTGCGCGGCGTGCGGGCGGGCGTTGAATGGCGACGGCCGCATGCCTCTGTGCGCCGCGTGCGGACGGGCGCTGGCGGCCCTCTTGGAGCGTCCGCACTGCCCGCTCTGCGGCCGCAACGCGGGCCCTTACGCCTCCGGCCCGGACGGGTGCCTGTTCTGCCGCAACTACCCCGTCAGGTTCGATGCGGCGGTGCGCGTGGGCCCGTACGAGGAGCCGCTGCGGGGCCTCATCCTGCGCTTCAAAGGCCAGGGGCGGGCCGACCTGGCGCCCTTCCTTGGTCGCCTGCTGGCCGAGCGGGTCGCCCTTGCGCCCTGGGCCGACCGCGTGGAAGTGGTCGTGCCTGTGCCCCTGCACTGGACGCGGCGTGCGCGCCGGGGCTTCAACCAGTCGGACCTTCTTGCGAGGGAGGTGCGGCTCGCGGGCGCGCGGCAGGCGGCGCGGGGGCGCCTCCGCCGCACGCGACCCACGCCGCATCAGATGCTCCTGCCGTCCGCGCGGCGCCACAGCAACGTGCGCGGGGCGTTCCGGCCGGGATGGTTCGCGGCGGGCGTGAAGGGCAGGGGCGTCCTGCTGGTGGACGACGTGATGACCAGCGGCACGACCATCGCGGAATGCGAGCGCGCCGTGCGCCAGGCGGGCGCAGCCGAGGTTTACGTCGCCGTCCTGGCCACGGCCGACTACGATGATCCGGGGCCGTGGTGAGCGCTCGGGCGGAACCTGCGCAAGCCGCGCGGACGACCTGGCGCGGCGGGTCTCCGCACCCGCCGCGATAGAATCGCGATAGAACCGTGGAGGTGCGATCATGAGAGCGACGGCCGTGGCGTGCGTCCTTCTGTTGGGCCTGGCGCAGCACGCGGGCGGCGCGGCGGCGGCGCCGGCGCCGCAGGTCGAGTGGAAGCAGGTGGACGGGACGAAAGTTCCCGTCCCGCCGCGCGTCCATCCGCGGCTGTACCTGCGGCCGGAGCACGCGGCGCAACTCAAGGGCCGGCTGGAGAACCCGGTGCTGCGGCCGGTCGCGGCGCGCCTGGAGGCGATGGCCAGGAACAGTTCGCAGTTCAGGGCCGAGTGGGACGCCCTGCGGTTCCTCGTTGACGGCGACCGCGGCCGCGGCCGCGCCACGGTCGAGGCCGCGCTCGGACTGCTGCGGGCGTCGAAACTGCCCGACCGCCAGGACGCCTGCCGCGTCACCGGCCGCATGATGGTCACCGGGGCGATCGTCTACGACTGGCTCTACCCGCTTCTTGGCGCCGACGAGAAAAAGGCCTTCATCGCCGAACTGGTGCGCCTGGCCAAGACGCAGGAGTGCGGGTATCCGCCCAGGGGCCAGGGGTCCGTTACCGGCCACGCATCGGAGGCGATGATCATGCGCGACATGGTGTCCGCCGGCATCGCCATCTACGACGAGTTCCCCGAGATGTACGACCTTGCGGCGGGGCGCGTCTTCCGCGAACACCTGCCGGCCCGCAACTGGCTCTACAACGGCCACGCGTACCACCAGGGCGATTCCTACGGGCCGCACCGCTACTCCTGGGACACCTATCCCCTGTTCATCTTCGACCGCCTGGGCGCCGGCAACGTGTACAACCCCGAGCAGCGGTGGGTGCCATACCTGTATATGTACCTGACCCGGCCCGACGGGCAGCGCCTGCGGGCGGGCGACACGTTCGCCCACAGCGCGGCTCGCGGCAGGCCGTGGGGCGTTTACCTGGGCGCCCTTCTTACGGCCAGTTACTACGGGGACCCGTACGTGCTCGGCCACGCCCTGGCCCAGGGCGGAATCGGCGACAGCGAGGCCCTGTTCGAGTTCCTGTGGCGCGACCCGGCCCTCGCGCCGAAACCTCCGGCGGACCTGCCGCCGGCGCGCTACTTCGGGCCGCCCTTCGGCTGGATGGTCGCCCGCACCGGCTGGGACGACGGCGCGGCCATCGCCGAAATGAAGATAAATGTGTACAACTTCTGCAACCACCAGCACCTCGACGCGGGCGCATTCCAGGTCTATTACCGGGGAGCGCTTGCCATCGACTCCGGCCTGTACTCCGGCTCGTCCGGGCAGTACGGCAGCCCCCACTGCACGAACTACTACTGGCGCACCGCGGCCCACAACTGCCTCCTGATCCACGACCCGGCCGAAGTGTTCAGCCGCAGGAGCGAATACGGCAACGACGGCGGCCAGCGCCTGCCCAACGGCCGCTCCGAGCCGCGGACCCTCGACGTGCTGCTCGAACCCAAGAACGGCTACCGCACCGGAGAGGTGCTGGCCCGCGGCTTCGGCCCGGACGCGCGCACGCCCGACTACACGCTCCTTGAGGGCGACATAACGGCGGCCTACAGCGGCAAGGCGAAGGAGGTGCGGCGGTCCTTTGTGTTTCTGAACCTGCGGAGCCCGCAGGCGCCCGCCGCCCTGGTCGTCTTCGACCGGGTCGTCTCGAGCGATCCCTCGTTCCGCAAGTTCTGGCTCCTGCACACGCTGGAGGAGCCGCGGCTGGACGGCCCGACGGCCGTCGTGGACCGGACGGAGCACGGCGAGCGCGGGCGGCTGGTTCTCAGCGCCCTTCTGCCGGACGCGGAAGACCTCAGCCTTGAGAAGGTCGGCGGCCCCGGCAAGGAGTACTGGGTCTTCGGCCGCAACTACGCCAACGACCCGGAGCCCGGGCGCAGGGAGCGGTCCAGCATGGAGACCGGCGCGTGGCGGATCGAAATCTCGCCGAAGAAACCGGCCGAGGAGAACCGGTTCCTCAACGTGATGCAGGTTACCGACCGGCTCGCCCCCGCCGCGCTGCCCGTCCAGCGGGTCGATGCCGGCGACCGCGTCGGCTGCCGCATCGACGGACCGGGCGGCGGGTGGATGGTGCTGTTTCGCCGCGACGTCCGCCGCTCGGCGCAGCCTCAGTCGTTCGAGGTTGCCGGCAAGGGAACCTGTCGCGTTCTCGTGACCGGCCTTGCACCCGGCGCCTGGCGGGCCCGCCGCGCAGGCGGAAGCGAGGCGAGGACAGTCCAAGTCGCCGAGGAGCAGGGCGCAGCCTGGTTCGAGGCAGCGCCGGGCGCCTGGACCCTGAGCCGCGAGTGACGCCGCTCAGACGCCGCGCGAAGTTGCGTTTATGAGCAGCCGCGCGTTTTCCTACCATCGGGGCGGCGCGCGGCTTATAATGCGCTCTTGATGCAGGTCCGTCGCGGGAACTTCGCATGAGCCTGATACCGTTCGGCCGCCAACTGAAGAGCCTCAGTCGGCTGAGCCACGTGGCGGGCGTCCTTAGCCGCCACGGATACGGCTGGCTCGTCCTGAACCTCCACCTGGACCGCTTCGTGCCGTTCCGGCGTCGGCTGCTGCGGCGCATGCCGAGCGAGGAAGAAACCCCCGGTCCCACGACGGCGGCGCAGGTGGCGCACGTCCTGGAGGAACTCGGGCCCACGTACGTCAAACTTGGGCAGGTCCTGGGGACGCGCTCCGACCTGATGCCGCCGGAGTTCATTGAGGAGTTCCGCAAACTTCAGGACCGCGTCAAGCCGTTCCCCACGAGCGAGGCGCGAGCGGCCGTGGAGCAGGAACTGGGCGGGCCGGTGGACCGGTTCTTCGATGAGTTCGACGCCGGGCCGTTCGCCGCCGGCAGCGTCGCCCAGGCCTACGGCGCACGCACCAGGGAAGGCGTCCGCGTGGTGGTCAAGGTCCGCCGCCCGGGCATCCGCGAGATGGTCGAGGCCGACATGACCATCCTGCGGCGCCTGGCGGAACTGGCCGAGCGCTACGTGCCGGAGTACCGGCTTTTCCGGCCGGTGCTCCTGGTGGAGGAGTTCGCGCAGACCGTGCGGCGCGAGATGGACTTTGTGGCCGAGGCGTCAAACACGCAGCGCTTCGCCGAGGCGTTCCGCGACGCCCCCGCCATCCGCGTGCCGCGCGTTCTCTGGAACCTGACGACCGCCGGCGTGCTGACGCTGGAGCGGCTGGAGGGCATCCCGATATACGACCGCGAGGCGCTCGCGGTCGCGGGGGCCGACCGCCGCCGCCTTGCCGCCGCCCTGGCCGACTGCTTCATGCGCCAGTACTTCGAGATGGGCCTCTTCCACGCCGACCCGCATCCGGGGAACCTTGTGGTCCAGCCGCCAGGCGTCATCGGCATCCTCGACTTCGGCCAGGTGGGGCGCATGAGCGACGCCATGCGGGGCAAACTCGGCACCGCCCTCATCGCCGCCCTCCACCGCGACTTCGACATCGTGGCCGACGTCATGGACGACCTCGGCGCCCTGCCCGACGAGGTGGACCTGGAGCGGCTGAAGGCCGACCTCTCGGCCCTGGTCGATAAGTACGCGGGTGTCCCCATCAAGCGCGTGAACCTCAAGGCGCTCTTCGAGGAGATTTCCGCCGCCGCGCGGCGCCACCGCGCCATCCTGCCGCGAGACTTCGTCCTTCTCGGTAAGAGTCTCGTAACCATGGGCGGCGTGGCGCTGGACCTTGACCCCGACATGAGCATGGTGGAGGTTGTGCGGCCCAAGGTCCAGGCCCTCGTGACCGAGAAGGTGTCGCCCCGGCACGTGATGCACCAGGCCGTCACGAGCGCCTACCACCTGGTGGCGCTGGCCGAGCAGAGGCCGCGCGAGTTGCGGAACCTGGCGCGAAAGGTCCTCCGCGGGCGGCTCCAGATAGTCTTCCGGCACGAGAACCTGGACCGCTTCATCACGGAACTGGACCGCTCGAGCAACCGCATGGCGTTCG
>Ga0194113_10007715_pt1 | contig 13346 bp, 9 predicted proteins | sample TA2MahC200mmetaG_FD_146193 | JGI IMG/M metagenome (GOLD analysis project Ga0194113, IMG submission 146193) | Freshwater microbial communities from Lake Tanganyika, Tanzania - TA2015017 Mahale Deep Cast 200m | ecosystem: Environmental > Aquatic > Freshwater > Lake | place: Tanzania: Lake...
GGCCAGTTTGGCGTTGAGATCGGCCGCCGTCAGAGTCAGCGGGTTGGTGTTGGGCATTTCGAACACGCCGGTGACGCCGCCCAGCACCGCGCCGCGGGTGCCCGATTCGATGTCCTCCTTGTGGGTGAGGCCCGGTTCGCGGAAATGCACCTGACTGTCGATGACGCCGGGCAGAATATGCAGGCCGCGCGCCTCAAAGGTCTCGGTTGCCGTCCAACCCACCAAGTCACCCAGCCCGACGATCTTGCCATCACGACAGGCGATGTTGATCGCTTCGCGGCCGTTGGGCGTCATCACGATCCCGCCGCGAATGAGAAGGTCAGCGGTGTGAGGGGTGACGGAGGCGGTCATGCGCAATCCTTTGCTCAATGATGACAAGTTCGGCGGTTGGTCAGGAACTGCACGACAGGGCTGAACAACCGGGCCGGTGGCGCGCCCATTCCGGGCGCCGTTGCAGGTGCATATTATGCGCGTCTGTCGCGCAACAGGGTTATTTCGCTGCTGGGGTAGGGCGGGGTGTCTTACAATGGCGGCCATGCCGAAATCCACCATGAAGATCCCCGAGATTCGCCCCGAGCAATCCGTCGAACTCTTGCAGGCCCTGCATATTCTCACCCGCGATGGCAAGCTCAACCAGGATAGCCGCCGCAAGCTGAAGCAGGTTTATCACCTGTACAACTTCATCGAGCCGCTGCTGGCCGAGGTGATGGCGCGGCGGGGCGATTTGACGCTGGTCGATCATGGTGCGGGTAAATCCTATCTTGGCTTCATCCTCTATGATCTTTACCTGCAGGCGCAGACAACCGGCCAGATTTTCGGCATTGAGACGCGCCCCGAGTTGATTCGCAACGCAGAAGATCTGGCCAAGCGCGCTGGGTTTTCCCGGATGTGGTTTTTGAATCTCAGCGTCGAGGCCTCCATCGCCGCGGCGGAATTGCCGGCGACGGTCGATATTGTCACTGCGCTGCACGCCTGTAATACCGCAACCGATGACGCGATTCGGTTTGCGCTGGCCAAGGAGGCCAAACACATCGTTTTGGTGCCGTGCTGTCAGGCGGAGGTAGCGGCGGAATTGCGGCAGAACAAGGCGGCGGCACTGGCGGCGAGTGCCCTGGCCGAGCTGTGGCGTCACCCTATCCACACGCGCGAGTTTGGCAGTGTGGTCACCAATGTTCTGCGTTGTCTGCAACTCCAGGCGCACGGCTATCAGGTGACGGTAACCGAGCTGATTGGCTGGGAACATTCGATGAAAAACGAGCTGATCATCGCCAGCCGAACCGGGCAGCGGCGTGGGGATGCCCAAAAACGCCTCGAGGCATTGCTCGAGGCGTTGCATCTGCAGGCCTTGCGGCCGCGTTTTTTGGGGACTGACGCTTAGTCGTCAGGCGATAAAACCGCGGGCGCGCAGTTTGTCGGCTATTTCCGGAATGACGGCCATGTCGTCGATGGTGGAAGGCACCGTGTATTCCTTGCCATTGACCAGCCGTGACAAGGTGTTGCGCAGGGTCTTGCCAGACCGTGTCTTGGGCAGGCGGGCCACCACGACGGTGTCCTTGTAACAGGTGATGGCGCCGATCTGGGCGCGAATCAGACTGACCAATTGCTGTTGCACCTCATCTTCGCTGAGCGTCACGCCCCCTTTCAGGACGACCAGGCCCATCGGTACCTGACCCTTGAGATCGTCATCGCGGGCGATGACGGCGCATTCGGCCACGGCGGCGTGGTTGGCAATGACCTCCTCCATCTCGCCCGTTGAAAGGCGATGGCCGGCGACATTGATGACATCATCGACGCGGCCCATCACAAACACATAGCCATCGGCATCAATATAGCCACCATCACCGCTGGCGTAATAGCCGGGGAAGAAATTGAGATAGCTCTGACTAAAGCGTTTGTCGTCGCCCCAGATGCGGTTGAGACAGGAGGGCGGGAGGGGAAGCTGGATGGCGATATAGCCTTGGACGCCACGCGGCACCGGCTGGCCATTCTCGTTGAGGATCTGGACATTGAAACCGGGGGTCGGCACGGTCGAGGAACCCAGTTTGACCGGCATGGTCTCAATGCCGCACGGATTGGCGGTGATAGCCCAGCCCGTCTCGGTCTGCCACCAGTGATCAATGACCGGCTTGCCGCTGGTTTTCATCAGCCATTCCTGGGTCGGCGGATCAAGGCGCTCGCCGGCGGAGAAAATGTTCTTTAGCGTGCCGAGATTGTATCGGTGCATCAGTGCGCCGTCCGGGTCTTCCTTTTTGACAGCGCGGAAGGCGGTCGGCGCGGTGAACAGGGATTTGACGCCATATTCCTCGCAGAGCCGCCAGAGTGCTCCAGCATCCGGCGTCATCACGGGTTTGCCTTCGTAAACGATGGTTGTGCAGCCTTGCAGCAACGGGCCATAGACGATGTAGGAATGGCCAACGACCCAGCCCACATCGGAGCTGGCGAAGAACACCTCGCCGGGTGCCGTGTCGTAGATGGCCGACATGCTGTATTTGAGGGCGACGGCATGGCCGCCGTTTTCGCGCACCACGCCCTTGGGTTTGCCGGTGGTGCCGGAGGTGTAAAGGATGTACAGCGGATCAGAGCCCTTGACCGGCGTACAGCCGACAGGCTCGGCGGCGGCCAGCAGGGTTGCCCAGTCGTGGTCGCGGCCGGCCTTCAGCGGGGCGATGCTTTCCCGGCGCTGATAAATCACGCAGCAATCCGGTTGGTGGGTCGCCAGCTCCAGGGCGTGGTCGAGCAGGGGTTTGTATTCGATGCGGCGTTTGACTTCGATGCCGCAGGAAGCAGACAGAATCACCTTCGGCTTGGCATCGTCAATGCGCACAGCCAGCTCGGGGGCGGCAAAACCGCCGAACACGACCGAATGGATGGCGCCCAGTCGCGCCACGGCCAGCATGGCAATGACGGCCTCCGGGATCATGGGCATGTAGATGATGACCCGGTCTCCCCGGTTTACGCCGAGCTTGGCCAGCATGCCGGCCGTACGCGCGACGCATTCGGTGAGTTGCTTGTAGGTATATTGCGTTTTGGTGTCGGTGACCGGTGAATCATAGAGAAGTGCCAATTGATCGCCACGGCCGTTTTCGACATGGTGATCAAGCGCCATGTAGGCGGTGTTCATCTCGCCATCGGCAAACCAGTAGCCGATCCCTTGGGCATCGGTTTTGAGGATCTGTTCCGGAAATTTGAACCATGGCAGTTGCTTGGCCTGGTCGCGCCAAAAGCCTTCCGGATCCTGCATGGAACGGGAAAATTCGGCGCTGTATGCGGTTTGTTTGTTGGCTTTATCGCTCATTGTAGGGTCTCCTCTGGGGGCTCAAAAACAATCGCCGGGGATGCGCACCCATCCTTCCATCAGGATGCGCGCCGAGCGACTCATCACCACTTTTTCAACTTTCCAATCGCCGTTGATCTGACTGGCCGTAGCGCCCACCTTGAGCGTACCCGAAGGATGACCAAAGGTCACGACCTTACGCGCACCGCCCCCTGCGGCGAGATTGACCAGGGTCCCGGGAATCGCGGCGGCGGTACCGATGGCGACGGCGGCGGTGCCCATCATGGCGTGGTGCAGTTTGCCCATCGAAAGGGCGCGCACATTCAGGTCGATCTCGCTCGCCGCAATGGCCTTGCCGCTGGAGGCCGTGTAGTTGGCGGCCGGAGCGACGATCGCTACCTTGGGGGTGTGCTGCCGGTTGCTGGCCTCGGCAATCTCCTTGATAAGGCCCATGCGCACCGCGCCGTGGGCGCGAATGGTTTCAAAGCGGGCGAGAGCGGCAGGGTCACTGTTGATGGCATCCTGTAACTCACAACCGGTGTAACCCAGATCCGCGGCATTTAAAAAAAGCGTCGGGATGCCGGCATTGATCAGGGTTGCCTTGAAGGTTCCGACCCCCGGAACCTCCAAGTCATCGACGATATTTCCGGTCGGAAACATGGACTCGTCGCCATCCACCGGCTTCACAAAATCGATCTGCACCTCAGCAGACGGGAAGGTCACGCCGTCGAGCTCGAAGTCGCCGGTTTCCTGCACCTGACCCTGGCTCACCGGCACATGCGCGACGATGGTTTTCCTGATGTTGGCTTGCCAGATGCGCACGACGCAGAGGCCGTTCTCGGGCACCCGGGCCGGGTCAACCAGCCCGGCATGGATGGCATAGGAGCCGACCGCCGAGGTCAAGTTGCCGCAGTTGCCACTCCAGTCAACAAAGGCCTTGTCGATGGCGACCTGGCCGAAGAGGTAATCCACATCGTGATCGGGCTGGGTGCTTTTCGCCAGAATCGCTGCCTTGCTGGTGCTCGAAGTGGCGCCGCCCATGCCGTCGGTCTGCTTGCCGTAGGGGTCGGGGCTGCCGATCACGCGCAGGAGCAGTTTGTCCCGCGCCGCGCCTGGCACCTGGGCGGCGACGGGCAGATCGGTCAGCTTGAAGAACACCCCCTTGCTGGTGCCACCCCGCATGTAGGTGGCGGGGATGCGGATCTGAGGAGCATACGCTGGAACACGACTCATACATGACCCTCCAGAAAATCCTGCGCGAAGCGTTGCAACACGCCCCCCGCCGCATAGACGGATACCTCTTCGGCGGTATCCAGCCGGCAGGTCACAGGCACCTCCACCCGTTCGCCATTTTTCCGGTGGATCACCAGCGTCAGGTCGCCGCGCGGGGTTTTTTCGCCGCTCACATCAAAGGTCTCGGTCCCGTCAATGGCCAGCGTTTTGCGGTTGGTTCCTGGCTTGAATTCGAGCGGCAAGACGCCCATGCCGACCAGGTTTGTTCGATGAATCCGTTCAAAGCCTTCCGCGACGATCGCCTCTACACCGGCCAGGCGCACGCCTTTTGCGGCCCAGTCGCGCGACGATCCCTGGCCGTAATCGGCGCCGGCCACGATGACAAGCGGTTGTTTCCGGGTCATGTAGGTCTCGATCGCCTCCCACATGCGCATGACCTTGCCGTCCGGCTCGACGCGGGTCAGCGAGCCTTGCTTGACCTGACCATCGACCACCGCCATTTCGTTGATCAGCTTGGGGTTGGCGAAGGTGGCGCGTTGTGCGGTGAGATGGTCGCCGCGGTGGGTGGCGTAGGAGTTGAAGTCCTCTTCCGGTAGACCCATTCTGGCCAGGTATTCACCGGCCGCGCTGGAGCGCAGGATGGCGTTGGACGGCGACAGGTGGTCGGTGGTGATGTTGTCCGGCAACACCGCGAGCGGACGCATGCCTTTGAGCGTGCGTTCACCGGCCAGGGCGCCTTCCCCTTCGGTGTCCCAATACGGCGGGCGGCGAATGTAGGTTGACTGCGGCCGCCAGTCGTAGAGCGGCGAGGGCGCCTGTTCGGCAGCGCGCCTGGCGAACATCACATCGTAGATCTGGCGGAACTGTGCCGGTTTCACGCTGGCCGCCACGATGGCGTCGATTTCGGCATCGTCCGGCCAGATGTCCTTCAGGCGAATCTCTTTGCCATCAACCACGCCGAGCACATCCTGCTCGATATCGAAGCGGATGGTGCCGGCGATGGCATAGGCCACGACCAGGGGCGGCGAGGCGAGGAAGGCCTGCTTGGCATAGGGATGGATGCGGCCATCAAAGTTGCGGTTGCCGGAGAGCACCGCGGTGGCGTAAAGGTCGCGGTCGATGATCTCCTGCTGGATCTTGGGGTCGAGCGCGCCGCTCATGCCGTTGCAGGTGGTGCAGGCGAAGCCGACGATGCCGAAGCCGAGCGTTTCCAGTTCGGGCAGCAGACGGGCTTCCTTGAGATACAGCTCGGCAACCTTTGAGCCCGGGGCAAAGGAGGATTTCACCCACGGCTTGCGGGTGAGGCCCAGCGCGTTCGCCTTCTTGGCGAGCAGGCCGGCGGCGACCATGTTGCGCGGGTTGCTGGTGTTGGTGCAACTGGTGATGGCAGCGATGATCACCGCGCCGTCCGGCATCTTGCCGGCCGATTCTTCGGCGAGCGCGGCGTCCAGATTCACCGCAATGCCGCGCACCGCAAGGTCCTTGGTGGGGAGCTTGCGGTGCGGGTTCGAGGGGCCGGCCATGGTGCGCTCGACTTGGGAGAGATTGAATTCCAGCACGCGCTCGTATTGCGCGGTCGCGAGGTCGTCGGCCCACAAGCCGGTGCTCTTGGCGTAGTGCTCGACCAACGCGACATGTTCGGGGTCACGGCCCGTGAGGGTGAGGTAATCCAGGGTCTGGGCGTCGATGTAAAAGAGACCGGCCGTGGCGCCGAACTCCGGCGTCATGTTCGAGAGGGTGGCGCGGTCGCCAATCGACAGGCTGAAGGCACCCTCGCCAAAAAATTCCAGCCAGGCGCCAACCACGCGCTCCTTGCGCAGGAACTCGGTGAGGGCGAGGACGATGTCGGTGGCCGTGATCCCGGGCTGGCGTTGGCCGGTCAGCTTGACCCCGACGATATCCGGCAGGCGCATCATGGAGGCGCGGCCGAGCATGACATTTTCCGCTTCCAGACCGCCGACGCCGATGGCGATGACGCCCAGCGCATCAATGTGCGGCGTGTGGCTGTCGGTGCCGACGCAGGTGTCAGGAAACGCAATGTTGTCACGCACCTGGATCACCGGCGACATCTTCTCCAGGTTGATCTGGTGCATGATGCCGTTGCCGGCCGGGATGACATCAATATTCTCGAAGGCGGTCTTGGTCCACTCGATGAAGTGGAAGCGGTCTTCGTTGCGGCGGTCCTCAATCGCGCGGTTCTTGCGGAAGGCGTCCGGATCAAAGCCGCCACACTCGACGGCCAGCGAGTGATCAACGATGAGTTGGGTCGGCACGACTGGATTGACCTTGGCCGGGTCGCCCCCCTTGTCGGCAATCGCATCCCGCAGGCCGGCGAGATCGACCAGCGCGGTCTGGCCGAGAATGTCGTGACAGACCACGCGTGCCGGATACCATGGAAAGTCGAGTTCCTGACGACGCTCGATCAGCTGGCGCAGGGCCTCGTTAAGCAGGGTCGGGTTACAGCGGCGCACCAGTTGCTCGGCCAGCACCCGCGAGGTGTAGGGCAGGGTGGCATAGCTGCCGGGCTGAAGGGCCTCGACGGCGGCGCGGGCGTCGAAATAGTCCAGTTCGGTTCCGGGCAGACGCGTGCGGTATGCGGTGTTCATGGCAGGCCTTTAGTGGATCAGGGGCGTTCGCTCAGCGGCAGCCACTTGAGGTTTTCCGGGCCGACATAGTTTGCGCTGGGGCGGATGATCTTGCCGTCCTGGCGTTGTTCAATGACATGTGCCCCCCAGCCGGTGACGCGGGCAATGACAAAAAGGGGTGTGAACATGTCGGTCGGCACGCCCATCTGGCCGTAAGAGACCGCCGAGAACCAGTCGAGATTTGGGAACATTTTTTTAAGTTCCCACATTACTGATTCCAGACGGGCCGCGATGTCGAACAGCGTCATGTCAGCGTTTTCCTGAGCAAGACCTCGTGCGACGCGCTTGATGACTTCATTGCGCGGGTCGGCAATGGTGTACACCGGATGACCGAAACCGATGACGATTTCCTTGTTGGCGACCCGTTGGCGGATATCGGCCTCGGCCGTATCGGCGTCGGCGTAACGGCCCTGGATGCGGAAGGCTTCTTCGTTGGCACCACCATGCTTGGGTCCGCGCAGGGCGCCGATGGCGGCGGTGATGCACGAATACAGATCCGAATGCGTGCCTGCCACCACACGGGCGGTAAAGGTCGAGGCGTTAAACTCGTGCTCGGCGTAGAGGGTCAGCGAGGTGTGCATGGCCCGGACCCACGAGGCTCTGGGCGTTTCGCCGTGCAGCAGATGCAGGATGTGACCGGCGGTCGAATCGTCGTCGGTCTCGACCTCGATGCGCTTGCCAGAGGTGCTGAAGTGATACCAATACATGAGCATCGAGCCGAAGCTGGCCAGCAGGCGGTCGATCTTGTCCTGGGTGGCGGTGTAGTCGCTGATCGGGCCTTCCGGTTCACAGATGCCCAACATTGAACAACCGGTGCGCATCACATCCATCGGGTGCGCGTTGGCGGGGATGGCTTCCAGCGCCTGTTTGACGGGGGCGGGCAGACCACGCAATTTTTGCAGCTTGGCCTTGTAAACAGCCAGTTCAGAGCGATTAGGCAGGCTGCCGTGGATCAGGAGGTGGGCGATTTCTTCAAATTCAGCCTGTTCCGCGAAATCGAGGATGTCGTAGCCACGGTAATGCAGGTCGTTGCCGGTACGGCCGACGGTGCAGATTGCCGTGTTGCCGGCGATGGTGCCAGAGAGCGCGACGGACTTTTTGGCCTTGGGTTGGGTCGTTTCAGTCATTGTGTTATTTCTCCTTGGCCGATTCGGCGTTCTATTCGGCACCCTTTTCGGCGAACAGACGGTCGAGTTGTTGCTCAAAGGCGTGATAACCGAGGTAGTCGTAAAGGGCCATGCGGGTTTGCATGTTGGGCACCACGGCCTGCTGGGTTCCGTCGGCGAGAATGTGCTGATAGACGCCCAGCGCGGCCTGGCTCATGGCGCGGAACGCAGAGAGCGGATAGAGCACCAGTTGCACGCCGACACCGGCCAATTCCTGGGTCGTGAACAGCGGCGTGGCGCCAAACTCGGTGATGTTGGCCAGCACGGGGACATTCACCGCCTTGGTAAATTCAGCGTATTGCTCCAGGGTGTTCATGGCCTCGGGGAAGATCATGTCGGCGCCGGCCTCGACGCAGGCCTGGGCGCGCTCGATGGCGCTCTGCATGCCCTCGACGGCCAGCGCATCGGTGCGCGCCATGATGACGAAACTGGCATCGACCCGCGCATCGACGGCCGCCCTGACCCGGTCAACCATCTCGCTTTGCGCCACGATGGCCTTGTTGGGGCGGTGGCCACAGCGTTTTTGCATCACCTGATCTTCAATATGGAAACCGGCCGCGCCGGCTTGGGCGATCTCGCGGGTGGCACGGGCAATGTTGAAGGCACCGCCCCAGCCCGTGTCGATGTCCACCAGCAACGGCAGGTCGCTGGCCGCCGTGATGCGACGGGCGTCTTCGCAGACATCATGCAGGGTGGTGATGCCCAGGTCCGGAATCCCGAGCGACGAGGCGGCGACACCGCCGCCGGACAGATAGAGCGCCTGGTGCCCGGTCTTCTGCGCCAGGATCGCCGAGTAGGCGGTGACGGCGCCGACGACTTGTAACGGGTGATTGTCTTTGACCGCTTGCCGCAGTTTCTGACCGGGAGAGATCATGAGTTTTCCTTTCGAGGAACGGATGCTGAAAGTTCTTCCGCGTCGATCAAGGCGCGGATGCTTTGCCAGGCGCCACGAATGTGTCGGCGCATGAGCAGTTCGGCGAGTTCGCCATCGTGCTGGGCGATGGCCTCGACGATCTGCCGATGTTGGGTGAGGGCTGGGCGCGGCCGTTGGGCGTTGCGACTGGTACGGTATCGGCACATACGCAGCAACTGGAAGTGTTCGCCGCTGAGTAAGCTCATCACCATGGCATTGCGGCTGCCGCGCGCAATCAGGAAATGAAAGTCGAGGTCGCTTTCGCTTTGCGAATACACCATCCCCCCGTCTTTCTCGATCTGTGTCTCGTGCTGCGCCAGCAGGTCCTGTAACTGCAGGACCTCGCTTTCTGTCATCTGCTCAGCCGCCAGGCGGCATGCCATGCCCTCCAGCGCCTCGCGCACGGCGTACAGATCTTCGAGTCGCTTGCGGTCCAGGATAATGACCCGCACGCCCGCGTTGGGGATGCGGCTCACCAGGCGTTGGCCTTCCAGGCGCCGCAAGGCCTCACGCAGCGGCCCGCGGCCCATGCCAAAGCGCTCAGCAAGCTCCGCTTCGTTCAGCTTCTGGCCTTGCGCCAGTTCGCCGGTCACGATGGCCTCGGCCAGGCGTTTGGCCGCGACATCAACAAGGGTGGTAGCAGTCTCCATGGCGGTATTGTCGACAAAGTTGCGGCATGCTACCACTCAATTCGGGCGATATCCACAACTAAGCGGATATATTGTCGACAAAATTGCAATAATTTGCTGCGAGGGGTTGAAGTGCCTGAGTCGCAGGGCGTTTGTAATTAGCGTGACCGAGGGCCGTGCCAGCGCGCTGAGAGTTGGGGCGTCGGTGCTGGCAGGTTGTACTTTAGGGCGCTTGAAGGGCGGTAACGATGGTGGTGGCGCTGCCCACGGCAAAGCGGATCTCGAGCGGGTCGTCCACCTGCAACTTTTCCGCCTGCGTGATGACCTGGCCATGCGCGTTGCGCACGATGCTGTAACCGCGTTGTAACACGGCCTCTGGATTTAGCGCCTCCAGACGCGCGGCGAGGCTGGCAATCTGGGCGGTGCGCTGTTGTTGCTGGCGACGCAGGTTTTCGCAGAGGCGGGAATGCCACAGGGTCAGCGCATGTTGACGGGTTGCCAGTTCAGGGCGTTCCAGGCGCAAAGATTGGGCGAGGCGGGTCAGGCCTTGTCGCCACGCTTGCCGTTGCTGTCGCACGGCACTGTGCAAACGCTGCTGTAAATGCGCCAGATGTTGGCGTTGCTGGGCGATGCGTTGGGCGGGGTGGACGAGGCGGCGGTTGAGCTGGTCGAGGCGCTGCGCCCGCTGCTCAAATCCGCGGCGTTGCCTATCGCGCAATTGCACCGCCAGGGTCGCCAGGCGTTGTCGCCACTGTGGGCCGTCGGGGGTGGCCAGTTCTGCCGCACCGGTGGGGGTGGGGGCGCGCAGGGCGGCGACAAAGTCGACCAGTGTGATATCGGTCTCGTGGCCGACGCCCGTGACAATGGGGATGCGGCTTGCGGCTACCGCGCGGGCCAGCGCTTCGTCGTTGAAGGCCCACAGATCTTCGAGGCTGCCGCCACCGCGCACCAGCAGCAGCACCTCGCATTCAGCCCGGCGGATGGCCGCTTGCAGCGCGGCGAGCAGTTGCGCCGCTGCGCCCTCGCCCTGGACCAGACTGGGGTAGAGGATGACGCGTGCGGCCGGCCAGCGCCGTTGCAAGGTGATGGTCACATCGCGCAGGGCCGCCGCGCGGGGTGAGGTAATGATGCCGATGCGCTGCGGGTATTTCGGTAACGCTGGCTTTCGGGCTGCCGCAAACAGACCTTCGTGTTCGAGTTTCGCCTTCAGGCGCAGAAAGGCCTCATACAGGTTGCCTACGCCGGCGCGGCGCAGGGCATCCACACTGAGCTGGAATTCGCCACGCGCCTCATACAGTGTGGGTTGGGCACGGACCTCGACTTGCTGGCCATTGCTGGGCGTAAAGTCAACGAATTGATTGCGGCCGCGAAACATCGCACAGCGGACGCTGGCCGTGCTGTCCTTGAGCGAGAAATACCAATGTCCGCTGGGGGCACGGGTCAGATTGGAAATTTCACCCGCCACCCAGCACGATGCCACCCCGTGTTCAATCGCTATGCGCACCGCCCGGTTGAGGGCAGAGACGGGGATGACGGGAGGTAGGGCGCTATCCAAGTCTTAGGCAGGAAAAACCTGCTTGCTGACCGCCATAAATACGATCCAGCCGAAGCAGGCGAGGGCGGCGACGAAGGCGGGTTTGCTGCCGTGTTTGAGGGCGATGCTGCCGAGGCCGATGTAGGCGAGCAACAGGACAATCTTGCCGATCAGCCAGGGGTTTTCGAGCGGATTGAGGTCGCCGATGACCAGCATGGCGATGGCGGCAGATAGCAGCACGGTGTCGTTCGTGTGTGGGGCGATCTTGATCCACCGCGCCTTGAGTCGCTCTGGCGTGGTGAAGCGCCACCAGGCGCGCAGCAGGAACAGGCTGAGCGAGACGACGACGGTGAGGGCGTGCAGGTGCTTGAGCGCGGAATACATCTTAGTCTCCGAGGATGCGCTGGATCAGACCAAGGGTGGAGCTGTCGTGGTTTCCGGGTTTGCCGCCGTGCAGTTCGGGGAGGATGACTTTTGCCAGTTGTTTGCCCAGTTCGACGCCCCATTGGTCGTAGCTGTTCACATTCCAGAGCACGCCTTGCACGAAGACCTTGTGTTCATACAAGGCGATCAGGCGGCCCAGGGTGCGCGGCGTGAGCCGGCGATAGAGCAGGGAATTCGTGGGGCGGTTGCCGGGGAAGACCTTGTGCGGGGCCAGGGCCTTGATTTCGGCGGGTTTGCGGCCTTCGGCGGTGAGTTCTTTCTGGACCTCGAGCAGGGTCTTGCCGCGCATCAGCGCCTCGGTTTGGGCGAGGAAGTTGGAGAGCAGGACAGCGTGCTGGCCATTGACATCGTTGTGTGACTCGCGCCCGGCGATGAAGTCGCAGGGGATCAGGGCAGTACCCTGATGAATGAGTTGGTAGAAGGCGTGCTGGCCGTTGGTGCCGGGTTCGCCGAACAGAACCGGGCCGGTGGCGCAGGTGACGGGTTTGCCATCGCGGGTGATGCCCTTGCCGCTCGATTCCATATCGAGTTGTTGCAGGTAAGCGGGGAAACGCGCCAGGCGTTGCTCGTAGGGCAACACGGCATAGGCCTGTGCGTCCCAGAAATTGGTGTACCAGAGGCCAATCAGGGCCATCAGCACGGGCATGTTCTGATCGAGTGGGGCCTCCTTGAAATGGGTGTCCAGGTCGTGGCCACCAGCGAGCAGTTCTTCGAAGGCATCCATGCCGATGTACAGCGCGATGGGCAGGCCGATGGCGGACCAGAGCGAATAGCGCCCGCCGACCCAGTCCCAGAAACCGAACATGTTGGCGGTGTCGATGCCGAAGGCGGCGACCGCTTCGGCGTTGGTGGAGACGGCGACGAAGTGCTTGGCCACCTGTTGCGGATCTTTTGCCGTGTCCAGGAACCAGGCGCGAGCGGCCTGGGCGTTGAGCAGCGTTTCCTGGGTGGTAAAGGTCTTGGAGGCGACGATGAACAGGGTCGTGGCCGGGTCAAGGTCTTCCAGCGTATCGACCAACTGGCTGGGATCGACATTGGAGACGAAGTGGGCACGAATGTTGCCGCCGTAGGGCTTCAATGCCAGGCAGGCCATCGCCGGACCCAGATCGGAGCCGCCGATACCGATATTGACCACATCGGAGATGGGCTTGCCGCTGTAGCCTTTCCACTTGCCGGTGCGCACGCGATCGGCGAAGACGCGCATCCTTTCCAGCACGGCGCCGATGTCGGGCATGACATCGTAACCGTCAACCTGCACGGGCGTCTTTCCGCGCAGGGCCGTGTGCAGGACGGCGCGGCCTTCGGTGTGATTGATCTTCTCACCGCTGAACATGGCATCGCGCAGGGCCTCGACCTTGGCCTCTTTGGCCAGCTTGAGCAAGAGTTTCAGGGTCTGCGGGCGAATCAGATTTTTTGAGTAGTCGAGCAGGAAGGTCTCATCGGCATCGTCCAGTGCCAGCGAATAACGCGCGTTGCGTTTTTTGTCGTGGGCGAAGAGGTCGCGCAGG
>Ga0194113_10007716_pt1 | contig 13346 bp, 10 predicted proteins | sample TA2MahC200mmetaG_FD_146193 | JGI IMG/M metagenome (GOLD analysis project Ga0194113, IMG submission 146193) | Freshwater microbial communities from Lake Tanganyika, Tanzania - TA2015017 Mahale Deep Cast 200m | ecosystem: Environmental > Aquatic > Freshwater > Lake | place: Tanzania: Lake...
GAGGATCCCCTCGACAATTACGGCGCCGTCAAGGCGCTGATCGGGACCCGGCCGTGAGCGACAAGCGTCGAAACTCCGGCGTGAGCGGGGTTCCCAAGTCCCGTCGCAAGGTGGATACCGCGCGCCGTGCGTCCCCGGTGACCAAGCGGGTCACAGCGAAATCGTCATCGGCGATCCGCGCCAAATCGTCATCGCGAACTCGGGTGAGGTCGACTCGTTCGAGTGATGAATCCGTTGTCGCAACCGGGACCAAATCCCGATTCGGGACGCGTTCGAAGCCGGCCAAGGTGTCCGCGAAGCGCCGACCTCGGCCGGGTCTTAATCTGCTGTTCGGCGGAGGGAACGACACCGAGGTCCCGAAAACCACGACCCGACATCGATCGACCGCGGGTTTGCGCCGCACCCGGTTCCATCTGCTGGTGTGTTTGTCTCTTGTCTGCATGGGGGTCTTGGTCGTCCGGAGTTTCTGGGTGCAGGTGGCCAGGGGTGCCGGCCTTCGCGAGGACGGAGTCCAGCAACGTCAGCGTTTCACCTTGATTCCGGCGGCGCGGGGCACGATCTTCGATCGCGACGGGAACGAGATGGCCATCACCGTGCCGTCCACGTCCATTTACGCCAACCCACAATCGATCATCGATCCGGCCGCCACGGCCCATGTTCTGGCCCAGTTGTTGGGCATCGACTCGTTATCCGAAGCCGACCTGGTCACCAAGCTCGCGGACCAGAGCACGACGTTCGTGTACGTGGAGCGATTCGTCGACGAAAACGTCGCCGAGGCCGTGTTGTCGTTGAACCTGGCGGGAATCTTCGGTCTCGTCGAGCCCGAACGCATCGAGGTGGCCGGGGGCCTGGCGCGCAACGTCGTCGGACGTACCGATCCTTTCGGTGTCGGCACCAGCGGCGTCGAGTTGCAGTACGACAAGATGCTTCGTGGACACGATGGTGAAATGGTGAGCGAGGCCTCCAAAGGGCGCAGCCTTCCGGGCACCACCAAGATCGTGGACGATCCGCGACCGGGAATGGACCTCGTACTCACCATCGATCGCTCGTTGCAATACCAAGTAGAGCGAATCCTCTTGGCTCGTGTCGAAGAGCTCGTGGCCAAGGGCGGCAACGCCATCGTGATGGACACCTCGACCGGTGAGATCCTGGCCATCGTCAGTGTTCGACGTAACGCCGAGGGGATCGCCGAAATCACCGCCGGCAACATGGCGGTGGTCGAAGCGCACGAGCCTGGCTCGGTGGCCAAGGTTTTCAGTGTGGCTGCCACTCTCGACTCGGGCGTGGCGACGACTGATCGCGTCTATGACGTGCCCGACGTGTACGTCTTCGACGAGGGACAAGAGTTCGAAAAGACGATCAAGGATGCGTTCCCCCACGATCTCGAGTTGATGTCACTGCGCGACATCTTCGTCCGCTCCTCGAACATCGGAACCCTGATGGCCGCGGGAGAGGTGGGATCACCTCGTCTGCACGAATACTTGGAGAGCTTCGGCTTCGGCAAGCAGTCGAGCCTTCGGTTCCCCGGTGAGACCGCCGGCATGCTGAAGCAACCAGAGAACTGGCGGGGCTCGGAAAACGCCACGATCACCTACGGATACGGATTTTCGTCGTCGGCGCTGCAGTTGATTTCGGCGGTGAACGCCATCGCGAACGATGGCGTGTACGTGTCGCCTCGTATGGTGCGCGCGACGATCGATGAGAAGGGTTCGCTCTGGGAGTCACCAGCGGGAAACTCGCACCGCGTCGTCTCGGAGGCCACCGCCACCACGATGCAGGCCCTCATGGCCTCGGTGGTGTGTGAGGGAACGGGAACCCGGGCCCGAGTCGACGGAATCTCGGTGGCTGGTAAGACCGGAACGGGATACAAGGTCCAAGAGAACGGTACCTACGAGAAAGAGGACGGATCCCGTGCGTATTTCGCCACCTTCGTGGGATTCCTCCCGGCGAACGATCCGCGCGTCTCCATCCTGGTTTCCATCGACGAACCGAACCCGTCGAGTCGCGACCGATTCGGTGGAACCGCGGCTGCCCCCGTCTTCGCCAAGATCGCCACCGTGGCCATCCATGAGCGTTCGATCGAGCCGCCGACAAACGATGCCGGTTGCCCGGCGGTGGGGGGGTGACCATGACGTTGGGGACGTATCGACGGAGCGTGAGCGACCTGCTGCGCGATGTCGACTCCTCGAGCGCCGTGTTGGTCGCAGGTTCGGGTGATGCCGTCGTGAACGCCATCACTCATGATTCGCGCCGGGTCGAGCGAGGCTCGATGTTCTGTTGCGTGCGCGGGGTGCAGCGTGACGGGCACGACTTCGCCTCTGCCGCCATCGAGCGGGGCGCGAGCGCACTCTTGGTCGATCATCGCCTCGACGGTGTCGGTGAGGTGGCTCAGATCGTGGTCGGGAACGTCCGTTCGGAGATCGGACCCCTGGCCAGCGCGTTGTTCGGCCACCCGTCGCGAAAGCTTTCGGTGGTCGGGATCACGGGTACCAACGGCAAGACGACCACGGCCCAACTCTTGGGATCGATCCTGCGGGCGTCGGGAACGTCGACCGACATCTTGGGCACTCTCACGGGAGCGCTCACCACGCCCGAGCCGGCCGATCTGCAGCGAACCCTGGCGGAGCGTCATGCGAACTACGTTCGTTCGGTGGTCATGGAGGTTTCGTCCCACGCCCTGTCCCTCGATCGAGTCCGTGGAACCTCGTTTGCTCTGGCGATCTTCACGAATCTGGGCCGTGATCACCTCGACTTCCACGGGACGCAGGAGGCGTACTTCGAGGCCAAGGCGCGACTGTTCGAGCCGGATCTCTCCCGGATCGCGGTCGTGAACATCGACGACCAGTTTGGTCGACGCCTTCTCGATCGTGCGTCGACCCCGATAGTCCCGTTCTCGATGGACGACGTGTCGGACGCCGAGGTGTCGGCGATCGCGCACTCTTACGCGTGGCGAGGAGTCACAGTGAAGGTGGCGATAGGCGGTTCGGTGAACGTCATGAATTCGCTGGCGGCTGCCACCGCGGCACGAGAGTTGGGGGTCGACGTCGACGCGATCGTCGAGGGCTTGCGCGTCGCACCGGTCGTGCCGGGTCGATTCGAACACGTCGATGCCGGACAGGACTTCGTGGTGTTGGTGGACTTCGCCCATACTCCCGAAGGTCTCGGAGAAATGTTGCGCTCGGTACGCCAGGCGACCACCAACGGCCGCGTGATCGTCGTTTTCGGATGCGGCGGTGACCGCGACAAGATGAAGCGACCGATCATGGGTGAGACCGCGGCCTTGCTGGCCGATGCGGTCATCGTCACGTCCGACAATCCACGCTCCGAGGACCCCGAGGCCATCATCGCGTCGGTCGTGGCCGGGGTGCCGGACCACTTGCGCCATCGTTTGTTCGGAACCGAGCCGGATCGTCGCGCCGCGATTTCGTTGGCCTTTCGACACGCGCGCCGGGGTGACGTGGTGGTCATCGCCGGAAAGGGGCACGAGCACTCCCAGAGCATCGGCTCGGAGATCATCGACTTCGATGATCGTGTCGTCGCTCGTGACCTGTTGGAAGGGCGCCGATGATCGCCGTCATGATCGCCGGGGTGACCTCGATGGTCTTGTCCTTGGTTGGAACGCGCTTCCTCATCTCCTTTTTCCGTGATCGGGGCAAGGGTCAGCCGATTCTCGGTAAGGAGGATCTCGGCCCCTCCCATCACGAGAAGAAGTCGGGTACTCCGACCATGGGTGGGCTCAGCATCCTCGGTGCGGCTGTCCTCGGCTGGGTCATCGCCCATGTCCGTGATGGACTGGCGTTTTCGAACCAGGCGATGATCATCATCGTCGGCATCCTCGTCATGGCTGTGATGGGCCTGCTGGACGATGTGCTCAAGGTGACCAGAGGCCACAATCGCGGCATCTTCTGGAAGAAGAAAGGCCTCATCACTTTCGGGTTGGCGGGCGCGATCACCTGGTGGTTGGTGGCCGCGACCGACATTTCCGAGACGGTGTCGTTCACCCGCTTCGATTGGCCCGGTTGGGAGATCCCATCGTGGCTCTGGGTTCTGTGGACTGCCGCGATGATGTGGGCCACGACCAACGCAGTCAATGTCACCGACGGTCTCGACGGTCTCGCGGGCGGATCGGCACTGCTCGGATTTCTCGCCTACACCATCATCGGCTACTGGTCGTTCCGTAACCCCGAGGTGTACGGCGTCCTCGCCGGTGGAACCGTGAACCCCCTCGATCTAGCCGTGTTGTCCTCGGCGTTCGCGGGGGCCTGTGGTGGATTCCTCTGGTGGAATGCCGCGCCCGCACGCATCTTCATGGGTGACGTCGGTGCCTTGGGCATCGGTGCGGCTCTCGGTCTGTTGGCCGTGGCGACCAACACCCATTTCCTACTTCCGCTCATTTGCGGCATCAACGTGTTGGAAGCGGGTTCGGTGGCCATTCAAATGACGATCTTCAAGGCATCGGGCCGAACCCGTCGATTCTTCCGGATGACCCCGATTCATCACCACTTCGAGTTGGTCGGCTGGCCCGAAACCACCGTGATCATCCGGTTTTGGATCATCGGCGGAATCTGCGTGGCGGGTTCGTTGGCCCTGTTCATCGCCGACTTCACTCGCATCAGCGATGTCGCAATGAAGGCACTTCCGTGAGCGAGCGGGTTCTCGTCTACGGCGTCGGCGTCACCGGCGTGGCCACCGCGAGAGCCCTGGTCGCCCGGGGGTATTCGGTCGTGGCCGCCGACGACCACGTGACCGCCGCCAAAAGTTCGTTCATGAGCGAACTCGGAGTCGAACTGGTCGAATCCCCTGATGATCGTCGACTCATCGACCTTCTCGACGGAGTCGACTCGGTCGCCCCGGCTCCCGGGGTTCCCGAGGGTCATGCGGTCCTTCGTTTCGCCGCCGCCAAGCGCAAGGCGGTGTACGGGGAATTGGACTTGGCCTACGAGTGGGAGCAGTCGCGTCCCGGGGGTGCCCGTCCGATGGTCGCGGTCACCGGCACCGATGGCAAGACGACGACCGTGACCATGGTCGAAGCGATGATCACCGCCTCGGGTCGTCGCGCCGTGGCCTGCGGCAACACCGACGTTCCCCTCGTCGAAGCCCTCGGAATGGACGTGGACGTCTTCGTGGTCGAAGCAACCAGTTTTCGACTGGCCTTCGTCGAAACGTTTCGCGCCCAGTCCTCGGCGTGGCTGAATCTGGCCCCCGACCACCTCGATTGGCACACGTCGATGGAGACGTACGAGGCGGCCAAGGCTCGGATCTGGCGCAACGTTGTCCCGGGTGACGTGGCGGTGGGCGTCGTGACCGACCCCGTCGTGGCGCGTCATCTGGACTCTTTGCGTTGTCGACGTGTCGAGGTCGGCGGGGATCGAGCGACCTATGGCGTGCGAGGCGGAGTGCTCGAGTGTCCCTCCGGAGAAATCATCGCCACGACGAACATGCGACGATCCTTTCCACACGACATCTCCAACGCCCTCGTGGCATCGGCGTTGTGCATCGAACCGCGATTGACCTCGGTGGAGGCGGTCGCGGAGGCTCTTGGCACCTACGAAGCCCCCCACCACCGAATCGAATTGGTTGCCGAGGCCGGTGGAGTGCGCTGGTTCGACGACTCCAAGGCCACGACGCCCCACGCCGCTCTCACTGCCATCGCCGGTTTCGAGAATGTGATCCTGATCGCTGGTGGTCGAAACAAGGGTCTCGACCTCGGTGTTCTCGCTGCCGCAACCGATCGCATCAAGGGCGTTGTCGCTATCGGTGAGTCGGCCGATGAGATCGAGCGAACCTTTGTCGCGCATCGTACGGTCCGACGCGCATGCGACATGGCCGAGGCGGTGGCCCAGGCCGCCTCTCTGGCCAACTCCGGGGACACCGTGCTGCTCTCACCGGCGTGCGCCAGTTTCGATTGGTACGGCGGGTATCAGGAACGAGGCGAAGACTTCTCTCGTTGTGTCACGGCTCTCATTGCGAGCGCCAGGGGTTCGAAGTCGAAGAAGTCCTCGCCGAACAAGACAGGAGCACGAAAGTGACGATCGCTATCGGTCAAAAGTCCCGCGGTAGGTCCAGGGGTCGCTCCGCCGACAACCTCGCCGATCGTCGTCAGGCGGCCTATGAACGCGCCCAAAGGATTCGCACGGGTGAGGGGGGCCTACGGTCTCGTTACCAGGACGCCACGTCTCGCGATCCCAAGCCGGTGGGCTACTACGTCATCGCCGCGGTTTCGATCGTCCTCGTTTTGTTCGGTCTCGTGATGGTCATGTCGTCGTCGTCCATTTTCTCGTTCAATCGTGGTGACTCGGCGTGGAAGTACTTCCGCCGACAGGCTTTCTACGCGGGAATCGGTGCCGTGGGCATGACCTTCGCCTACAAGTTGAAACTCGAGATACTCCACAAGTTCGCCCGTATCGCCCCGTGGTGTGGTCTGGCCTTGATGTCGTTGTCGTGGTTTCCCGGACTCGGCAAGGAGATAAACGGTGCCCGCGCGTGGATCGAATTGTTCGATCAACGATTCCAGCCGTCGGAGTTCATGAAGTTGTTCATCATCATTCACGGAGCCGACCTCTTGTCGCGACGAATGGATCGGATGCACGATTGGCGGGTCACCATGAAGCCGTTCGGCTTCGTCGTAGTGTTGGGGGCAGTGATGTCGCTGGCCCAGAGCGACTTCGGCTCGTGTGCGGTCATGGTCGGCATCGGTTTCGTCGTTCTCTTTCTCGCCGGTGCCCCCTTTCTCCCCCTGTTGACCGTGGCCGGGGCCGGTTCGGCCCTCGGTGCGTTGATCATCATGCTGCGTCCCGACAAGTTCGTCCGCATAACGTCCTTTTTCGATTTTCATGAAAACCGCGAGCACTTGACCTATCAGGCGTACCAATCGTTGATCAGCCTGTCGAATGGCGGGGTGACGGGAATAGGAATCGGTGCCGGAACGGGGAAATGGGGTTACGTCCCATTGGCCCACAGTGACTTCATCTTCTCGACGCTCGCCGAGGAGATGGGCTTCCTCGGGGTGATCGGCCTCCTGACCTTGTTCACGTTCCTCATCTACTTCGGCTTTCAGGCGGCCCTGTCTTGTCGCACGAGTTTCGGGCGACTGTTGGCCGGAGGTATCTCCGGCTGGTTCCTCATTCAGATCTGCATCAACATCGGGGGTGTGGTCGCCATCATTCCCGTCACCGGGTTGACCCTTCCCTTCATCTCGTTCGGCGGTTCGTCGTTGATCGTGTCGATGGTGGCCGCCGGTCTCTTGATGAACGTGGCTCGCCGACCTCGATGACCCGATTCGCGGTGATCGCGGGTGGGGGCACCGCCGGACATGTTTTGCCGGCGCTGGCGATCGTCGAAGGTCTGGTCGACCACGGTCATCCCATCGGGGAGATCACCTACATGGGTGCCGAGCGGGGCATCGAAACTCGATTGGTTCCTCCCTCGGGAGTCGAGCACCATTTTTTCGATGTCGTCGGTCTGCAACGAGGGTTTTCGGCGCGTTCGATCGTTCGGAATCTCTCGTTCGTGCCCAAACTCGTGCGAGCTCGCCGGTTGGCGCTGCGCGTGATGCGAAACGATCGACCGCGGGTGGTGGTGAGCGTGGGCGGTTACGCGAGCCTGCCGGCGGTGTTGGCGGCCCGCAAACTTCGAATTCCGGTGGTGGTCGTCTCCTATGACCGGACTCCCGGTCGTGCGAGTCGCCTGACCGCGCGTTTCGCGGTCGCCACGGCCACGGCGTTCCCGGGATCCGATCTGGTACGTGCGCGATGGACCGGTGCCCCGGTTCGACGCGCGATCCGTGTGGTGGATCGTGTGGGCGATCGTCGACTCGCGCGAGAGCGCCTCGGAGTCCCGGCCGATCGATTCCTCGTGGCCGTCTTCGGTGGTTCACTCGGTTCTCGGGTCCTGAACCGATCGGTTCTGGCACTCGTGCGAGAATTCTCGGGTGATCAGACTCTGGCGGTGTACCACGTGGTCGGTGATCGCTTCATCGACGAACATCGACGCGACGGTGGCATCGAACGCGACGGCTCCGACGGCATCTGGTATCGCGTGATGGGTTACGAGGAGCGGATCTCCGACGTTTACGGAGCATGTGACGTGCTGATCGGTCGGGGCGGCGCGGGCACGGTGGCCGATGTCGCGACGGTGGGTTTACCGGCCGTCCTCGTTCCCTGGTCGGGCGCAACCCCCAAAGATCATCAACGCGCCAACGTGGCCTGGTTGAGCGACGCCGATGCCGCAATCCTGTTGGACGAGGATGACGTGTCGTCCCGGTTGACGATGATCCTCGGCGAGTTGCGGGGTGATTCGGCGGCCCGGCGGCGCCTCGAGACGAACGCTCGGGCGCTCGGCGAACCAAATCGTGGAGGCGCCATCACCGATCTGATCGAAGAGGTCGCCGGAGTTCGGTCGTGACATCGGCTCCCCTCGACCTGTCTGGTCGACGTCGGGTCCACGTGGTGGGCATCGGTGGTCCGGGAATGAACGCCATCGCGACCTGCTTGGTGCAGATGGGTCACGACGTCTCGGGGAGCGACATACGCGAATCGGACGTGGTGGAGAGAATGAGGTCGCTCGGTATTCGCGTCAACATCGGCCACGACGCATCGGCCGTCACGGGTTGCGACGCGGTTACCTCATCGACCGCCATTCCGACGTCGAACATCGAACGGGCACGGGCCCGTGAATCGGGTGTTCCCGATCTCTCACGAGCCGACATGTTGGCGGCCTTGTGCACACGTCGTCGCTCGATTGCCGTGGCTGGTACCCACGGCAAGACGACCACCGCGTCCTTGCTCGTGCAATCCCTGAAAGCCGCCGGACTCGACCCCTCGTTCGTCGTGGGGGCGGATCTGTTGGAGGAGGGTACCGGGGCACGCTGGACCGACGGCGACCTCATGGTCGTGGAAGCGGACGAGAGCGACGGGACTCATCTACGCCTTCCTTTGTTCGGAACGATCCTGACCAACATCGACCACGACCATCTCGACCTCTACGGCGATTTCCACGGTCTGGTCCGGGCCTTCGAGGAGTATCTGAGTGGCGTGCCCGGTCCGCGAGTCGTCTGTATCGACGACCCGTCGATCACGAGCATCGTGGCTCGTCGTCGTGACACCGAGTGGATCACGTACGGATCGTCCGCACACGCCGACTTCCGTTGGTCGGCAGTGGGCACATCCAAAGGTGTCACGACCTTCGCGGTGCGCACCCCGTCGGGAGAGTCGCTCCTCGTCGAGAGCCCTTTGCGGGGAACCCACAACGTGGCCAACGCCACCGCGGTGATCGCCATGATCTCGACCCTCGGAGTCGACCCGGCGGTGGCGGTGGAGGCCGTGGCACTGTTCGGCGGGGTCGACCGGCGTTTTCAGATCATCGGTTCGATCGACGGAGCCACCTACGTCGACGACTACGCGCATTTACCCCGCGAGATCGACGCGGTTTTGACGGCGGCGCGTACGAGCGGGGATGGGTGGTCACGGATCGTGGCGGTTTTTCAGCCGAACCGATTCAACCGCATGGCGGTGATGTCGAACGAGTACGGCTCGGCGTTCACCTCGGCCGATGTGGTCGTGGTGGCCGACATCTACGCCTCGGGAACGACCCCGATCCCCGGGGTCACCGGCCAGCTGGTCGTCGATGCGGTTCGAGCGGCGCGCCCCGATCTCGACGTCGTGTACGAGCCCGATCGCTCACGCTTGCCAACCACGGTGTCGGCGCTCGTGCGATCAGGCGACGTGTGCATCTCCATGGGCTGTGGCGACATCGAAACACTGCCGAACGAGATCCTCGCACTGCGTGGTGCGCGGTGAACGTCGACGCGCAGAGCGTTCGTCGTCTCCTCGGGGACAACGCCACGGTCGATCATCCGTTGGCGGCGCTGACGACCTATCGAGTCGGTGGTCCGGCCGCGGTGTTCGTGCGCGCCGACGAGGAGGAACAGTTGTCGCGGGTGGCCGAGTTTGCCGCTCTTCATTCGTTGCCGGTGCTCGTGATCGGGCGGGGAAGCAACATGCTCGTCAGCGACCGCGGGTTCGCCGGCATTGTCGTTCAACTCGGGGACTTCGCGTCGAACGTGGAGGTTGTGGTCGACGAGGCGTTGGTGGTCACGGGGGCGGCGGTCCTCTTGCCGGTATTGGCCCGTCGGACTGCGGCCGCCGGCCTGACCGGATTCGAGTGGGCCGTCGGTGTGCCGGGAACGATCGGAGGGGCCGTGCGAATGAACGCCGGGGGGCACGGGTCGGACATGAAGGCATCGTTGACCGGGGCCCGACTTTTCGATTGGCGCGATGGATCGCTTCGTGAGGTTGCCGTCGCCGATCTCGAACTGCGCTTTCGGGGTTCGGCGATCGGCGACGACAGAGTCGTGCTCGGCGCACGTCTCGGCCTGACCACCGGAGATCGGGATACATGTGAAGCCACGATCGAGGAGATCGTACGCTGGCGACGGGAAAACCAGCCCGGTGGGCAGAACGCCGGGTCGGTGTTCGTCAATCCGGTTCCCGGCGAGGTGACCGCGGGTCGGTTGATCGACGAGTGCGGTCTGCGAGGTCTGCGAATCGGCACGGCGTCGGTCTCGACCAAGCACGCGAACTTCATTCAAGCCGACGAGGGGGGACGCTCCGAGGACGTCGTTGCGGTGATGTCCCACGTTCGACGGGTGGTCGCCGACAAGACTGGCCATGTGATGCGCACCGAAGTCCGACTGGTTGGTTTCTCCGATACCCATGACTTCGACGATGCGCGCTCGGTACCTTTTGCCGACGGAGGAGACGATGCCCGCTGACCGTCCCGTGGATCCGACGGGGGAGATCATCACCGACCTCGACGATGCCATTTCCGACGAGGTGCGAGCCGAACTCTCGGCGGTCTTCTCCGACGAGGCCGACACCGCGACTCCCGCGGACGCCCGAGCGGCGAGGGGAGGCCGCGCGTTGCGCACCGGGGATCGTTCCCCACGATTCAGCGGGCGCCGTTGGCTCGGTCGGGTTCGATCCACGGACGTGATCGACGACGGGGTCGAGGGCGCGAGAGTCATCAATGACCCGACCCGGTCGAAGTCGCCGCCGGTCAAAACACCGCCGGTCAAAATGCCGCCGGTGAAAGCGCCGCCGGTGAAAGCGACTCCGGCCGCCAAGAAGCGAGTCGTCATCTCCGACGACGACTCCGGCCCCATCCCGGCCCGATCTGCGCCGGGTGCGTTGCAATTTCGAAAACGCCGCATCGCCATTCGGCGAGCCGCGGGACGGCGTCGGTTGCGCTGGTTCTCCATCGTGGGAATCGCCGTCACCGTGGTGTTGGTGATCCTGCTCCTGCTGACCTCTCCGATCTTGTCGATACGCAACGTTCAGATCGAGGGCAACGTGTACGCCGATCCCCTCGTGGTTGGCGAGGTGATCTCGGGCTTGAAAGGTGAGCCCATCTTGACCGCCGACCTTCGCGGGGCCGAGAGGCGACTCGAGGCGATCCCGTGGGTTCGCGAAGCGTCAGTGTCCTCCCACTTGCCCTCGAGGGTCCTCATCCAGATCGTCGAGCGTGACCCGATCGGCTTCTATCGTGCGGTCGACGGGTTCAATCGGGTGATCGATCGTGAAGGGCGCGTGTTGGACGTTATCGAGGGTGATCCGACGGATTACGTCCCGATTCGGGGGACCGGCCCCAACCTGTCGGCGGGCGATTCGGTGGCCCAACCGTTCCTCGGGGCGGCGCAATTGGTCAACGCCCTACCAAGCGAGCTGCGAGCGCGCCTGGTCTCCTTGGCGGTTTCAGCCCAAGGAGAGGTGTCGATGACACTGACCGACGAGGTGGAGGTCCTTTTCGGCCCGCCGAGCGATTTTCAAAACAAGTTGGTCGGAGTCGTGAACGAGATCAAAAGGCTGGGCTCGAACAGGTACGCCATCATCGACGTCTCCAGTGGAGCGCCGAGTGTGCGCTGAGTTGGTCAAGTCGTCCCTCCCAGTGCTCCTAGCAGGACTTTGTCCGAGCGCGGTGGTCGAGCATCCCCCCTTCGCCGACCTGAAAGTGGGAGACTTGACGCGCGAACAGGACCGGACAGGTCGTCCGGTCGGATGGGCGTAGTTTTAGAGCGATCGAAAAGCGTGACCGAGACAGCAACAACAGGTCGTCGGCTACCCCGGTAGCCCAAAAGCGGAGGAGTCACCCAGCATGGTTGGTGGACAGAACAACTACATCTGCCAAGTCAAGGTGGTCGGCGTCGGCGGAGGCGGTGTGAATGCGGTGAACCGCATGATCGAGCGCAACCTGCGCGGAGTCGAGTTCATCGCGATCAACACCGACATCCAGGCGTTGATGACCAGCGACGCCGAACTCAAACTCGACATCGGACGGGAATTGACGCGCGGTCTGGGCGCGGGAAGCGACCCCGAAGTCGGTCGTCAGGCCGCCGAAGCGCACCGGGACGAGATCGAGGATGCTCTCAAGGGTGCCGACATGGTCTTCATCGCCGCCGGCGAGGGCGGCGGGACCGGAACCGGAGCCGCCCCGGTGGTGGCCGAAGTGGGAAAGAGCATCGGTGCCCTCACGATCGGCATCGTGACTCGTCCGTTCTCATTCGAGGGGCGTCGACGCGCCGTGCAGGCCGATTCGGGTATCGCCAAACTCAAGGAGAAGGTCGACACTCTCATTGTCGTCCCGAACGATCGTCTCTTGTCCGTGGTCGACGCCCGCGACACCGTGATCGAGGCTTTCAGCCGCGCCGATGAAGTGCTCTACTCCGGGGTGTCTGGTATCTCGGATCTCATCACGAATCCCGGCCTGATCAACACCGACTTCGCCGACGTCAAGATGACTCTGCAAAACGCTGGTTCGGCCCTCATGGGAATCGGCGTCGCCAGTGGTGACAGTCGAGCTCGTGACGCCGCGCTGAAGGCGTTGTCCAGCAACCTGCTCGAAGCGTCCATCGAAGGTGCGCGAGGGGTCCTGTTGAACGTCACTGGTCCGTCCTCCATGACCCTCATGGAGATGAACGAAGCCGCGGAGATCATCCGTGGCATCGCCCATCAAGACGCCAACATCATCTTCGGAACGGTGATCAACGACGACATGGGTGACGAGTTGCAGGTCACCGTGATCGCCGCTGGTTTCGATCGATGGGATAGCGCACCCGCGGCTCGTCCCACCGGACGTCCGACCGGACGTGGTGCCGCCGCGTCCCGAGAGAGCCGTCCGACCCCGGCCCCGGCGCCCAAGGACATCTTCGCCAGTGACTCGGACGTTCCGACCGACGATGGTGACGACGACTTCGACGTCCCGTCGTTCTTGAAGTGACGCGGCGGGCGACGTGCCCGCGTTCATCGACGTGGTCGATCGCCCCGGAGTTCGGATCATCCACTCCGTGCGTC
>Ga0194113_10007718_pt1 | contig 13342 bp, 19 predicted proteins | sample TA2MahC200mmetaG_FD_146193 | JGI IMG/M metagenome (GOLD analysis project Ga0194113, IMG submission 146193) | Freshwater microbial communities from Lake Tanganyika, Tanzania - TA2015017 Mahale Deep Cast 200m | ecosystem: Environmental > Aquatic > Freshwater > Lake | place: Tanzania: Lake...
GAAATTAAAGATAATTTATACCTATTTTTGATTCTGCCGGTTTTAATTACTCTCTAAAAAAACCAAAAAAGCCGACCTTTGATGTGAGTCGGCTTGAATTTTTTACTATCTCATAAACATACAATCAGAACTATAACTGTTCAAGCATTGATAAATACTCTTCTTTGCTAATTCCTAAAATCTTCAGGTTATTTTGGATAATAAATATGGGGATGTCTTTAATGGCAGGGATAATTATTGGCCGTTTCAAGTTCGCCTTTGTATAGACTCGATGGTCACCTTTTTGTCTAACAAATTCACAGCCAATATATTTTAAGAATTTCTCAAATTTTTTATAATCAATGGGTGTCAGGCGGGACAAGGAACTCTCACTTCTCTTTGAATTTGACCAACAGAAATTGGTGGTTTCCAGCACTTACGAGGATGTGTAATTTTTTTCCATCCGCATTCTAATAGAACATCCTCAAGGGTCCCCATTTTCTCGGCCTCTTCAAAGAAGAGTTGTTGTAATTCTTCAAATCTTTTTTTAGCCTGTTCAATGGTATCGCCGCAGGTAGAAATATTTAACGCAGGGCTAAATGCAATAAATTTATTGCCTTCCCTATAAAATTCTACAGTTAGAGTTACCTTTTGAAATTTTATCATCGTTTCACCTTAATCCTTTTCATCAATAATTATACCATATGAATTATGCCTAAACAAATTAAATTCAACATCATATCATTTTGTTTAGATTGGCTACACGCTCTAACTTAGCTGGAATTCTGGGGACGCATTACTTATTTCTTTTTCAATATTTTTACTTACTATTCAAAAATAGAAACGTCTCTTTTTTCCCATCCCTTTTTTCGTCGTCAATCCCTCGTTTAAAAACCAAGCTTCGGGACAAATTTTATCTTCAGACGCCCTTCGTTTCGCTATGGCGTTTCTCTTCGTTACGTCATTACGCTCACTCAGGACAGTTTTCCCTTCGTAAAACTGGTGGGCAGGGAAGGATTCGCCTACTACACTCGCAGGATTTGCTCCTTGCGTAGGCTCCCCTCGCTCACTTTCGCTCGTGATTCTCGCTTTTCCTCGCTACTCGCTCAGCGTTCGCTCGCTTCGAATCGCTTCCTCAAAGGAAAGTGTCGTCTATCCCTCGCTTCACTCGGGACAAATTTTAAAAAGCTAAAATTTGGTGGGCAGGGAAGGATTCGAACCTCCGTAGGCTACGCCGACAGATTTACAGTCTGTTGCCATTGTCCGCTCGGCCACCTGCCCGTAAAATTCAGTTAACAGTCAACAGTCCACAGTTGACAGTAAAATCATAGTACCAAAGAACTATTTAGCTCCTCGCTATGCTCGGGGCTCCATTCGTCGCGGCGACGAATGGAGCTGGCGGAGGGAATTGAACCCCCGACCAGAGGTTTACAAAACCCCTGCTCTACCCCTGAGCTACGCCAGCGAAAATTTTCCAACTCATTATTTGACAATAAGTTATCTATATCTGAACTTTTTACCCCTTTTGTATTTTCTACCTCCGGTGTCCAAATAGTGTCCATCTGCATACCCAAAATGTCCGCTGCTCGTTTTTTATGATCCGGAGAAAGATGAGAATATCTAAGTGTCATTTCAATAGATTTATGCCCCATTAATTCTCTAACTGTGTTCAAATCTACTCCAAGCATTACCAAATGTGACGCAAAGGTATGTCTTAAATCGTGAAAGTGGAAATTGATAATATCAGATTTCTTAAGGGCTGTAAAGAAAGATTTCTTTACGTCTCCGTAAGGCTTACCATCTTTACTGCAGAAAATATAAGGGCTATCAGGATGTTTTCTAACTTTAATAAGAGCAGTCTTAACCTGTTCATTCATTGGGATTTCTCGTTTCTCGCCATTTTTAGTATCTAAAAGATAGATTATATCTCGCCTAAAATCTACATCGTGCCATTTGAGGCCTAAAATCTCTCCTTTACGCATACCGGTATTTAATGCAAGGATTACTATTGGTTTTAAATGCTCTGAACAATTGCTCAACAGCTTCTTTATCTCTTCTTTCTCAAGATAACGAAGCCTTCGATTATTTTCTCTAAATAATTTTACCTTTCTAACAGGGTTATCTTCAACCTTTCCCCATCCTATTGCTTTATTAAATATAGACTTTAAACAAGCAAGTTCTCTATTTACTGTTGCAGGAGAAACTTCTTTACTCCTTGCCATCTTATATTGCTCAACTAAGATTGGTGTTATTTCAAATAAATATCTTCCCGCGAAAAATGTAGAGAGATTTTTTATAAGAGTGATGTCTCTTTTAGAAACAGATGGTTTTTTATTTAGCTTTGAGTGAAGTTCAAAGTATGTTTTAGCAAAGTCCTCAAACTTTATCTTCTCATTTTTCTTTATATCCAAAAATCTTCCTTCAGCAATTTCAACCTTTCTTTTCCGTAGGACATTTTCAGCTAAAACTCTACTTAGGCCAATCTTTTCCCTTTTCCGTTGGCCATTAAAATAGTAATCTATGTACCAATTCTTATTTCTTTGAAAAACTCCCATTTCTTATCTTCCTGTTATTTTCTTTAATTTCTTAATATCTTCCTCTGTCCAATAACGCTGATTACTCATTGGGTCTCGTTTTGCCTTTGGAACCTTGCTTGCCTCTTCCCAACGGTAATAGGTTCTTCTTGTAATATCTAGGATTTTCTCGATGTCTTTTATTTGAAATCGCTTTTTCATTGTTCGTGAATATATAGCATCTGACAATATATGTCAATATTTATTTTATAATATCTATTCTTCTACTCTTAATCCAGTTTTCTATTTCTCTTAAATCAAATCTGACTAACCGCCCTATTTTATGGTAAGGTATTTTTCTTTGGTAGATCCAAAAATATATAGTATTGACACTGATATCAAGATATGTTGCTAATTCTTCAACACCTATAAATCTTTTTTCCATTTTATCTTTTATTGTCGGCTATTCTTTTGCCGATGAAATAGACAATGGCGATGTCGCGGATGAAGGTGATTGCTTCTTTAAAAACATCCTTAGAGGTGTGGTATTTTGAGACTATAACGGTTGTTTTGGTTTCGTATTTTTGGGTTAGTTCGCTACTTAACTCTTCTGGGGTTTTGTCTTTGCAGGAGACCTCGCCTATTAGGGGAAGGCTTATCTTCTGGTCTGGCCGGACAATAACCTTCTCATCAAGGTCTTTCCAGATGACAACCCTTAACTCATCTCCAACTTTTATCTTGTAATTATCTATTGTAATGCATCCGGAAATAATAACTACAAGACACAACATCACAGCAATGTGCTTCATTTGGTAGCCTCCTTAAACTGGGTTATGGTTAAATCTGCATGGGATATATAAAGGCTTCTATTCTTTAGTTTCTCTAAGAAGGTATTTGGGCAATAGGAGAGGATAAGTTTATTTCCATGGTTGGGATCTATCTTAATAACCCTGTATTCCTTCTCTTCAAATGACCAAAGGATATCCTTGATATTCTCGTATCCTTCATAGAAGATATAGCCTGAGACTATGGAATCTTTAGGGATTTCTATTGAGTCAAAGAGTAAGTAAGAGTATTTCTTATCAATAACTTCTTTTTTAATTTTCTTATCTAAGATAACATTTATCTTATTTATGATAATAGCAGAGTAGCTTCTGTAGGTTACAAGGTAGGTTTTGTTTTGAATACTTTGAATGATTAAGCCTTCATCTAAGACAGCTAAGACCTTGAATTCCTCATCTACTGGCATCTGGGATTCCTGCCAGATGCCTTTTATCCTTACCTTTATAAGATAAGAATCTGAGTATTTCTTTGCTTCTTCAATTGCTCCATAAGTGGTTTGGGATATACGATAGAACAGGGATTTATAGCCGATAAAGGATAGGGGTGTGGATATGGCAACAAGGAATATCAATATAGCAAGTAAGATATATTCCTTCTTAGAGCTTACCTCAATTCTAAGGTCTTTAGACTCTGGAAAGACAAACCTTGAAGGGCTTGGATAAAAGAAGGGAACACCTGAGATGTTTACCATATCAAGCATAATGTGGGAGATAACTCCGATAATTAAGCAGAAGTACTTAAGTAAACCTAAAAATAATATAAATGGGCTAAATAATATTAGAGCCAAAATAATAAATATCCAGGAATGAGTAATCTGTCTGTGGCCATATTTCTGCTCAATTACTTTTGATGGAGGAAATATCCTTCCTATTGCAGATTTGGGTGTGTCTATATCCGGTAAGAGTGAGCCAATGCCACTTAATACTAATGTAGTAGTACTTGGTTCAATACCTAAGCTAGTAAGAATGAATTCTGTTAATAGGACTCCGAATGAGATATGGGTAACTGAGATCATCCTTGGTTTCCTCTTCTGGTTTGCCTATAAAGCAGATAGCGAATGAATATGCCTATGCCTGTTAGAGCGCCAAATAGGGCATAGCCCTGATATTCACCAAAGCCCCTATAGACAAATCTCATCACTATTAAGAATGAGAAGATTAAGATTACAAATGGTGAGGCATCTACTTCTTTTATGCCACTTCCATGGATAAACATCTCCCTGACATAGGACTTGGTTATAGTAGGTTTGGTCTTTGCCCTGTTTATGGTTTCGACTATTGAAAGAGGGATGCCTGAGGTATTGGAGACTATCTGATTTATGAAGAACTGATGACATTTTACCTTTAATCTATTTAGTCTGATTAGTCTATCTACAAAGAGCTTTGCCTCTTCTTTTGTAAAGGGCTCTATCTCAATTATGTCAAACTGCCAGAAGAATCTTCTTAAGGTCCTTATCCTTCTTATAAACTGGCAGGCGCCAAAGATTAAACATAGGCTTGAGAGTTTTTGTAGGATATCACTGGTTGAGGAGGTAATCTCTTCCAAGTGGTCAAAGACAAGAATAAATGGCTTTTTCTTTGAGCGAGATTCTAAGAAAGAGGTTAACTCTTCTGTTAGTTCATATACAGTCAGGCGCTTGATCTGTTTTTCCTGTTTTGGAGATATCTTCTTCTTAAGGGTTTTATAGAGATTAATCAGGGTCTCTTTTACAGGCTTAAATTTCTCAATGTAGAGATATGGCCTTTTATGTGCTTTAAGATAACTACAAAGGAGATTTAGAAGATGGGTCTTGCCTGTGCCGGGCTTACCTAAGAGGAGTGTGGGTATATTCTCACCTAAATTCTTGAGCATCTTCTTTAGTTCTTCTTCTCTTGCAATGGTGAAATCAGTCAGGTTTGTCTGCATTTAAGAAGTCTTCCTTTTTGAATGAAAAGAAAAACATCCTGTCATAGACAGAGCCTTGATAAATATAGGTTATCTGAATTGGAACCTTGTAGTAATCCTGGTCGGCTAAGAGGATAAGCTTAAAGCTTGCCTGAGAGCCATTTTTAAGGCTCTGGCCATTAACACCTACGCTTGATAGGACATACCTTATCCTGTCATTTGAAATCTTAATGGGTATATCAGAGAGAATCTCAATGAAGATGTCTTTAAGTTTCTCTGCTGTGGTAACTCTTATGGTTAATGTGTCCTTATCTAAGGTAGAGTTAATCTCTAAGCCTATATCCGGTCCTTGATTTTCTAATAGTGGAATAAAGGTCTCCTTCATTGTCTCATACTCTCCTATCCATTGTTTTATTGTGTATTGGACTGTGAATTTGGTTTTAATGTCTGATACATCTACCCTTTGATTCTTCTTAATATCACCTAAATATCTATAGAAAGGCGAGATAATCTCTGCATAGATTAGGTCTTCCTTTCCCTCGTTTATCAGAAAGCCCTTTTCGTAGATTAGCTTTGTCATCTCTTTTAAGGTCTTTGTCTCTTTGTCTGCGTATAGAGAACCTAAAGCGGTAGATAGAATTAGGACTAAAATGAGACATATAAGCCTCATTTAGTTCTCCAGTTTATCCACATCATAGACATTCTCAGAGGTATAGAGATGAATAGAGATTACCTTGGAGTCTTTAACCTCAATTAGGATTGTGCCTTTCTTAGTGTCTTCTATCTTAGACTTAATCCATAGGATAAGTTTTTCACTTAAGGGTGCGTATGTGGTATTCCAGGTTTTGTCCATTTTTAAGCCCTCCTTTAATGACGACATAAGTTATGTTGCTTTCTCGGTTTCATAACTTATATGTCGGAATTAAATCCGCTAACGCTTTATGGCGGATGTCAATGGTTTGGTATTGGTTAATTAAAAATCGTTTAACTACAGTCAAATTTCAGAAATTAACTATTGGAAAACTACCCCTTATTTTGAAGACCGAGAAAATCCTTATCTTTTGCTAAGAGGCCTAATTTCTTACCTTGATTAACCCTGTTGTGATTCTTAGCCCTCATTGGAAGTCCTAATAATTGTGCAACCTTGTTATATAGCTTTGAGGGAAAGATTAAGTCCCATCCTATCAGCTGACCATAGCGGTTGTAGTAGGTGTTGGAATGCTTACAGCCATTCCAAGAGGCAATCTTTTGTTTAGTTTCATAATCTTCAGTATAGACCTTGAAGTAACCTCTGTAGTAAGCCCAGATTTCTGATTTCATAGTTTTCTCCCTTTTGTGTTTGTGTGTGTTTTAAATATAAATATAAAGCAAAAATATTAACTTATTAGACTAATGAGTTCTCTTATATGAATTGGCTGTTTTGAGTATTTTCTTAAGGTCTGGGTTTTAGGTTTAAAGAAAGAAAATTTAGAGTGAGGGTTTGTTTCTTTAAACCTTTCTTTATCTCTATTTCTTTCTGTATTTAATAATATACTGGTGTCTGCCAAGACACCTTTAGGGGTGTCCTCTAAGACACCGGGTAGTGTCCTACAAGACACTCCTGTGGTGTCTTTTTGGGTGTGGATATTTAGCCTCCACTGGTGATATCTCTTGTTTAGGCCAAGGATATTCTTTTTATTGTCTTTTTCCTTGGTAAGAACCTTGTCTTTGATTAGTTTATATATTACTTTTTTAATGTAGCGCTTATTTAGGTAAGTTAAATTTGAGAGTATTCCATAACTCATTGATACCTTTTTTCTGTTCCAGCCATAGGTCTTTCTGATAATTAGAAGAATCAACTTAAGCTCCGCCTTTGTGAAGGGATAAGAAATTATTGCCTCTAATAGTTCATTGGCTATCCTTGTGTAGCCGTTTTCAGGCTGGGGGTTTACCTCATTCATTGTTAAAGTTGAGTTCTAATTGGATCTCCTTGCCGAATTCATTTTCAATTGCCTTTTTCAGGGATTTAATCCTTTTTAGGAGTTTGGATATCCGTGACCAGTATTGACCAAGGCAAAGCTCTCCTTCTTTCTCATCTGTTATGAAATAAAATCCGTAGGGGTGATGAACACTTGAGGCGATAGGACAATAATAGAGAGTGACTAAATTAGAGATGGCTTGTCTTATTGTGCGCTCTGGTATGCCTGTCTTGGATTTTATTCTTTTGACCGTTATTGCGGATTTACTTCCTCTGTGGTTAAGGAGTAGATGCAGAATCTTTACTTCTGCCTTATTCATCAGTGCCCTCCGTTTCATAAGAGGCAGGGGAGTCGCTAAGAAGCGAGGTGGAAGTTCTAAAGTTGTCTATTCCCAAAACAGCCCCTGCCTCCATAGGTATTGGGCACTTTCAGGGGTTTTAATAACCCCCTTGTAAAATTTTTTTCATATTCGCTTTTGCCTTTGCTATGAGTTTATGGACTGCTGGCTGGGAGATGTTCAGGGTTTGGGAGATTTCCTCTTCGGTAAGGCCTTCGAAGACTGAAAGAATAAGACACTGACGCTGCTTGTCTGTTAAAGCCTTTAAGGCTTCTTCTATATCAAGTTTGTTTAAGAGATTCTCTTTTATCTGGTGGGCAAGGTGTTGCTTTACCTCTAACTCTGATTCACTTAATGGCTCTTCATCATTTGCTATCTTCTCCATATCAAAGTAGCGGATTCTCTTTCGCACTGAGGCTCATTTTCTCCGGCACTTTCTGCCACAGGTCTTGGCGGATCCGCCTATCTCTTTGGCGGAAAAAGCCCATGCCGCCGGTTTAAGGGCCTGCCTGACTGCTGTCAGGCGTGCATGGGCTTCGGGAGCCTCGCAGCTATTAAATTGTTAAAACTTGGTTACTGTTTTACATCGTGAACATTTGATAGATATAAGATACGTTGTTAGATTTGCTTTCGTTTCATTATGGTTATCACCTCCTTTAAGGCTCTCTAATTGCCTTCGAGAGGTTTCAGCGAGTTTCTTATTACAGTTAGGACAACGGATATCGTACATTTTTCTTAACAAAAAGAAAAAGGCCCAACCACTGCCGGTATCACAAAATACCAACAGCGATTGGGCCTATAGTCTTCTAACTTACCCTGACCCTATGCCCCTAAAGTAAAACTATACTACTTTGCCATTACAAATTCCTTGCACTTCCTGCAGTAGATGAGCACCTTATCTTCCTGTGCCTCTCCTAAGAAATGACCTTTTTTATCCAGTATCCTGCCGTTTTTTGGAATCTGAATGGCATAGGTCGTCATATCTGATTCATCTTCTGTACCTAAAGTCTTATTAAACCAGTCCTTTACTACCCTTTCAAATCTATCTGGGTATCTTCTGAATATCTCCTCCGAATGATGACCATTCTCAAATATCTCAATAGCCTTTGGAAAGTTTGCCTTCTCAAAGAGGGAGACGGAATGCCTCATATAGACAACAGGGTCATTCTTACCATGGATGAATAAAACAGGTATGGGTGAGAGTTTATCTACAAGGTCAATTGGCTTTGCCTTTTTTAATAATATGTTTCCAGGCCTGACACCTAAGCCGTTTTCTATGTTTTTAAGGGCTACCTTTAGGGTCTCCTTGTTTAAGACACGGTATTCTATGTCTGTAAAGTTCATCGGCGTGCTTACTGAGATTAAACTATGGGCATTCTTGTAAAGGGTTAATTCCTCTATTGCAACGCTACCGCCTAAAGAGAATGCCAAGATTCCTACCTTTTTATAATACCTATTGGCATAATTTAAAACTGCCTCAAGGTCCATATACTCATTGGCCGAGAAGGAATACCTGCCAGATGACTTTCCATGACCTCTAAAGTCCATACTAACTACATCATAGTTGTCTGTAAGCATGCTTGAGATTCTGACAAAGGTCTTGGTCTCCTTGCTCTGGAAAAATCCCGGGCAGACTACAACAACAGTCGGATGAGAGTTTTTGTAGATATTGATGGATATCTTGCAGTTGTCCTTTGTAGTAAGGGTTTCGCTATAATGTTTCATATAATTTAATTTAGTTTTTGATTAAGGATAAACAATATAATTACTAACATTATATAACTAAGGATAACCAAATTAAAATGTGACTTTATAAGCTTACAACATTTCCTCCCAACTAAATTAGCTAAAAAACAGAGGAGCAATATCCTGCTTCCCCTGGCAACAAGAGAAGCCGCTATAAAACCAAAAACATTAAATTTAGACACACCTCCTAAAAAGGCAAAGGCCTTATAGGGAACACCTGTAAATGACGAGAATAAAACTGAAATGATACCGAATTGCTCCTGCCATCTTTCTACCTTTGAGAGCATATTTGTAGTTAGGCCAAATATTGAATGAATAAAAGAACGGGCTAAATCAGGATATGCCATACCAAAAGAAAACGCAATTATTCCTCCAAGAAACGAGCCAAATAACGCAATGACTGCAAAATATAATGTCCTTCTTTGGCTTACTAAAATTAAGGGAATAAGCAGTGTTTCCGGAGGCAATGGGAAAACCAATGCTTCGGCGAACGCCCAAAGAAAGATTAATATTACAGCTAACTTAGTATCAACAAACTTAACAACACCTTTGTATATCAAATCTTCTTCACCTAAAGTCCATATAGATATGTTATCTTGCAATTAGATAGACACCAAATATTATCAACGCTATCCCTAATACTTTAACAATACTTATAGCCTCACCTAAAAAAAGAGCGCCTATAATAGTACCCCAGATAAATGTAGTTGCATAAACTGGATAAAGAACTGTCAGCGCTCCTCCAAATTTAAATGCCACAACAAAAAGGACCATAACCAGTATATAAGATACTACACCTAATAAGAGCCTTGGGTTCGTAATATATGAGATTAAACCACCCTTGGCAGATTCTGCGCCTGTTTTATAAAGATATTGACCTAAGGCACCGATAAAAGATGCTATCAGGAAAGAAATTATCGCCTTGATAGATGTCTGCATTTTACCTCCTTGGACAAGATCCTTTTAAATATAGTAATTCAATAATTTAAATACAAATAACAAATAATACATAAATGGGATACTGAAGATAAGGCTGTCGCATCTGTCTAAGACTCCGCCATGGCCTGGTATTGCATGGCCTGAGTCTTTTACCCTTACATCTCTTTTAATGACAGAGATAACCAAGTCTCCTAACTGACTGGTTATTCCAATAACAACTCCGAGAAACAGGCAAATACTAAGTGGGAGGTTGGGTAAGGCATATCTAAAGATAAACCCTCCTAAAATTGCTCCGAGCAGTCCTCCAAGAGAGCCCTCTATTGTTTTATTTGGACTTATCTGGGGAATGAGTTTATGTTTTCCAAAAAGTTTACCTATGGTATAAGCCATTACATCAGCTAAGACAACCAAAGAACATAGGAAAACTACTGAGCCAAAGCCAAATCTGTTCCTAAGCAATATTATATGGCTGAATAGCCAGCCAAAGTATAGTATGCCTAAGATGGTAATAGATATATGCCTGGTTGCCTCCTCTGTTTTTCTCAGGAATACAGGGGTTATAAGGACTGTTAAGATTACAAATATAGGCAGGATGTAAAAGAGATATTTGGTGACAAAGTTAGATAGAGTAACCAACAATAAAAGAAATGAGAATATCCTTCCCTCCCATTTATATATATCGAATTCCCAGAGTTTTGTTAGCTTAAAGTATTCTTTTAAACAGAAGGCAGCTATTATCATAATGAGGATATTGAAGTAGGGTTTTCCGAAGTAAGCAGGGATTAAAAACAGAGGCGCAATAACAAGCCAGCTTATGTATCTTAGCCAGAGGTTTGAAAGGCCAAATGCCTCCTTCTCAGAGGGTTTCAGCAGTTCCTTTATAAGGATGAAAATAAAACCTATTACAGAAAAACCGATTACAATATATAAGGTGGTTTTAGCAGTTAAATCCATTTATGCACCTTGTTTTATTCTAAGCTCCTTCAGGATGGTTAATACCCTTGTTAAGACTGTAATCTGACCTGAAAGGATAAACCAGAGCATAAGATAATCAAAGATAAACACATCATTACGCCATATGAAAACTATATACTGAAGGACACAGAAAACCATAATCCATATCATCCTGTCTGCCTTTCCCATTATGCCTCCGTATTGCCTTTTAGTTCCTACTGCCTTGCCTAAGATGCCTGTGTAGCTGGCTAATAGAATGGATATTATGGCAAGGATTCCTAATAGCTTGTGATATAAGAGATTTGAGAATAGAATTCCAAAAATTACAGCTATATCTGAATATCTATCAAGCAGTTCATTTAAAACTTCTCCCTGCGGCCGTGCCTTGTTAGTTTCAATAGCAAGCATTCCATCCAAGGCGTTTAAGGCGAGCCTTAAGAATAAAAGGACAGGAATGATTAAAAGTAAAACCGGAAAACTCCTGATAAAGTAAAAGAAAATACCTACTACAATTGATACAAAGAACGCAGACCAGGTTAAGACATCCGGATGGACAGGTCTTAGTATCTTAAGAAGAGGTCTTAGAAATTCTCTGAAGGCAGGTTTTATACTGTATATACCCATAACTTACCTCTCTTTTGATTGGCTCATTAAATCAATTATCGCTAATTTTACGTCTCTGGATATCTTTTTGTATAATTCGTAGTTTAGTTCCTCGGAGGATTTTTTATATCTATCGGGGTATATTGGCGCTCCGAAATAAACTTTTATCTGGCAGGACGTTGGAAACTTTTTTCCTTTTGGAAGTGCATTATAGCTACCTTCTATATATGTCGGGACAATCGGAATTTTAAGTGACGTGCTAAGCATACCTAAGCCAGGTTTAAAGTCCTCTAACGTACCTTTTGTTGAGCGGGTACCTTCGGGGAAAAGTATTATAGACTTTCCACTTTTAAGAATCCTTTCGCATACCTTAAGGCCTTCTAAGAAGTTTCCAAACCTGTCAAAAGGAAAGGCATTGAATGTAAGTTCTATAAGAGCTCTCTTGATACTCCCCTTAAAGAAATAATCCTTTGCAGCGGGTGCAAGGATATTTTTAGATATTCCATAGGGAAGGGCGCACATTATTGACGGGAAGTCAAGAAGGCTTACGTGGTTGGGGGCTATGACAAACGTATCTGTCCTTGGAAGGTTCTCTGTGCCATGCACCTCAAGCTTGAAATACAGCTTCATAAGGGAACATATTACGGTATAGCTCAAAAATCTTGTAATGTTGTAATAGAATGGTTTGGAGAGAAGTTTATCAATATCAATTTCTTCTTTTATTGTTTCTTGGTCGCGGCGGCCGAGTTTATATTCTTCCACAAGCCTTACCAAATCCTGGAAGGTCCCTATAGTATAAGCCAATTCATCGGGCATATCGAATCCAAATGCCTCCTCGACGGCACATATGAGCTCTATCTTCATGAGGGAGTCCACGCCTAAGTCGTTATAGAAGTTAGACTGATATGTTATTTTGTCAGGTTTTATCTTGGTGAGTCCGGAGAGGATATTTTTCAATTTATTTACCGTACTAATATCTAAGGAGTCCTCTTGTAATTCGGGGATAGCGAGGACCTCCTTAGCATCCTGCTTTGGTTTCGATATCAGCTCTAAGAGTTCTTTTCGTTTTATCTTTCTTGAGCATGTCCGGGGAAATTCCTCTTTCCAGATTTCAAAATCCAATACCCTTTTATAGTCAGCAAGGCCTTGGGAGAAATGCGTTATTTCAGATGAGATGAGTTTTTTTACGTTCGTATCATCGATGGGAAGGTTTTTGGATTTAACATATTCGTAGTCAGGCGCGATAACGGCGTATACTTCTTCTGTCCCTTTCCGTATGCCGCTTTGGGCAATTCTGCCTAAGACGCATACCTCTTTGATATACAAACTCTTTGCAAGTTGTTCTTCTACCTCCTCGGGATGAACCTTTTTGCCTGCGCCGGTTACGATGAGGTTTTTTATCCTGCCCGATATATAGAGAAATCCATCCTTGTCAAAATAGCCAATATCCCCCGTATGAAACCAGCCGTCTCTTATTACCTCAGACGTCCTTTGGAGGTCCTTAAAATAACCCTTCATTACATTGGGGCCTTTTACTATTATCTCGCCTTCTTTATCCGATTCACTATTAAAGAGGATTTTGACCT
>Ga0194113_10007719_pt1 | contig 13339 bp, 7 predicted proteins | sample TA2MahC200mmetaG_FD_146193 | JGI IMG/M metagenome (GOLD analysis project Ga0194113, IMG submission 146193) | Freshwater microbial communities from Lake Tanganyika, Tanzania - TA2015017 Mahale Deep Cast 200m | ecosystem: Environmental > Aquatic > Freshwater > Lake | place: Tanzania: Lake...
GATGAAGGAGTTTTCATAGATTTCTCTTGTTTATTCAAATAGGACTCCCGACTCAACCCACTCGTTGTTTCCGAAGAATCGCGGAAAACCACCCTGTCCCGAACCGTTGCACCCTGTGGAAACGCTCAACCGTACGTGTCGGACCGGATTGCGCACCCGGGGAACCGGCTGCTGGCAACCGGTCGCGGATGCACGGGCCTTAGCCCGACGGCCCCAAGGGCCCGAAAAACGGCCTTTCAGAATCACATAAGGTATTTGATCGAAGGCTGTTTCTCAAGCCCCCCAGAGGGCGCCGCCGCTTCCCAGCCAACCGCCACCTGCACCGCACCGCGACCACCGATCCGTGCGACGGATGGCGTTTAAGGTGTCGCGGCGCGACGGGTTGAGGCCCTGCCGGTCGCTCGACAACGCCTTCCGACAAAGGGGCTGCGTTTTTTCTCTCTACGACCATCGATCGATGCTGGTTCGACGCTGGGACATCTTGCCCCAGCAGTCTTTTTGCTGGGGCTCCGATCAAGTACGGAACGAAGTTACCAGCGAACCGTCCTCTCCCCGTTGGAAGGCGATATGCTGCTCCCAACGCGTCGGATCGGGCTGCGGAAAGTCGGTACGTGCGTGGACTCCGCGGGATTCTTCCCGCAGCATTGCGGCCTGGATCATGATCCAGGCCACCGACAACATATTCTGTAATTCCCATCCGTCCGCGGCGTCAAACTGGTGCGGCAGCACATAATGCCGCCATTGCTCGATCGATTCGGCCGCTTCCCGCAATCGCCCGGCGTCCCGCTGGACGCTGGCCGCGTGCCACATCAGGCTCTTCAGCGAATTGCGGATATCTTCGACGTCGAGCGGCTCGACGGCATCGACGGCGACCGGATTGAACAGCGGCAGGGCCTGAAAGCTGTCGGGGATGTCGCGGGCCGCGCGGGACGCTCCTGCGCCGGTCCGCATGCCGTACACCAGCCCCTCCAGCAGGCTGTTGGAGGCCAGTCGATTGGCGCCGTGCAGGCCGCTCGACGTCACTTCACCCGCCCCCCACAAGCCAGGAATCGACGTTCGGCCCTCCAGGTCCACCGTCACCCCTCCGACCATGTAATGGGCGCCGGGTCGCACCGGGATTCGATCGCGCGCGATATCGATTCCGAACTTGGCACAAACCGCGGCGATCCCCGGGAATCGGCGACGCACGAAGTCGGCATCCAGATGACTCATGTCCAGATAGACGTTCGGGTGCCGCGTGCGCTCCATTTGCCGGACGATGCACTGCGAGACGACGTCTCGCGGCGCTAATTCGGCCCGCACATCATAGTCCGGCATGAATCGATGCCCGGTACGATCGATCAACCGTCCCCCCTCACCGCGCATCGCCTCGGTGATCAGGCTGCGGCTGCTGCCGGCAATGTACAGTACCGTCGGGTGAAACTGCACAAATTCCATGTCGCGCATCCATGCTCCCGCACGAAATGCGATCGCATGTCCGTCGCCGGTTGCCACGGGAGGATTCGTCGACTCGCGGTACACCTGGCCCGCGCCGCCCGTACACAGGATCGTCTGTTTGGCCCAGACGATCATCCGCCCGCGGACTCGATCGGCGATCAGTGCTCCGCGGCAAACTCCGTCCATCGTCAACAAATCCAGCGTAAATACGTTTTCCAGGATGCGGCAATTCGGGAGTTTCCTCGACCGTTCGATCATCGCGCGCATGACTTCTTTCCCGGTGGCGTCCCCCAACGCATGCACAATGCGATGATGGCTGTGCCCCCCTTCCCTGCCGAGAATCAACTCTCCGGACCGCTCGTCGAAATGCGTGCCCCACTGCATCAACTCCTGGATCCGCTCCGGCGCTTCCCGAACCACCATCTCCACGACCTCCCGGTCGCAAAGCTCGCCGCCGGCGGTCAAGGTATCCTGAATGTGATCCTCGAATCGATCCTCCGGATCCATCACGCCGGCGATTCCGCCTTGCGCGTAGTTGCTGTTCGACTGCTGGATCGCATCCTTCGTGACGACCAGGACCGACAAGTCAGGATCGACGGCATTGGCCGCGCGCAGGCCCGCCAAACCGGCGCCGATCACGAGGATGTCGGTGAAACAATGCGGGAGCTGCTTGGGATGGAAAGGAACAAGATACCTCGGCGTGAGAACGTCCATGCAGGCATTCTCTAACCCCGCACCGGCCGCCGCAAGAGTGGCGCCGGGAGGCTCGAGTTCGACGTGCCGTTTGCCTGCTCGTGTGCTTCGGCAAACGATACGTGGGATATTCCTCGCGCCATCCTGCGCCGTTTCAACCTCAGCCGCCCGCAAGCATCGAGGAAACTGCCTCGACCGTATTGTAGTTTCGCGCCGTCGCCGATACTCCCAACCTGGTCCCAACAGCTGCCGCCAGTTTTGACCTGCCAATACCGTCGGGCGCGTGAAGGTAGAAGACTTCATCGCGGAGGCAAAATCGCTCCGACTTGGCGGCAAGTTTCGTCATACCATCGAGATCGGGCGCGGCGGGTGTGGATTCAAGAAAGAAGAAATGGAGCGTCGCCGGAGCCGCCCCTGCGCTGATGAAGGGGTTGTTCTCGATCGCGGAGCGAAACTAGCCCGCCGTCAGCAGAAGAACGCTCAGCCGAAACCCGAACGACCGCTCGATCGCACTCGCGATCCGGCTGCGAAGAGTCGACTTGGTCTAGATGGGCGACGTAAATACGAGGTTTCCACTCTGGATGTAAGTCCGAAGATCCACGCAACCAAGCGATTCGAGCAAGTCGGTCAATCGCGCCATCGGCATCTTGTTCTTGCCGCCAACGTTGACCCCGCGCAGTAGTGCGATCCATTGGGGCACCCTGTTTTCCTCCTCCTGAATTCGCCGGTTGGCGGCCGCCAGCGCAAGGTGCGAATCGGCCGGGCGACGGCGAGTCCCACACAGATTGACCGGCGGTTCAATCGCGTGCGTCCAAGACCTGCCTGCCCCGCACCAGCACCTCGTTCACGAAAACGTCCAGGCGATCATTGACGCCCAACAGGCCATGAACCACCTGCTCGGCCCATGCAAAGTACTCTTGCCGCCGACGGAGACTCCAGCCTTCCGGCGGGTCGGTGAGTATCGACGCCAGGTTGCAGGTCTTGTCGGCGATCTTTACACACTTTGCTTCCGGACTTTTTCTGGGTGCATTGACGACCTGCAACCGCTTCCGTTCCACCTTTTCAAGACTCTTGTCATCGGTGCATTCCCTGACAATGCCCGCCACCCGTGCACCGAAACTTTCCGCGATTTCCTCAAAAGTCGTTTGCGTGTCTTCCACGGTGTCGTGAAGGAGTGCGGCGACAAGAATATCCTCGTCCGCAATTCGCCCAACCCGCGCCAGATGTTCCGCAACCTCAATCGGGTGATTAATGTACGGTGTCGCTTCCGAGTTCTTCCGGCGTTGACGGGCATGTTTTTCCGCCGCGAACTTCATCGCTTTCAACAGTCTGTCCATGATGCTCCCATGCCCAACCGTACCGATCACCCGCCTTGCGTGCGACGTGAGCGTTTCCTGATGATGAGTTTCGCCGACGATAACTCACGGTTTACGAGGCGAAGAATCGCGGGCCCGACTGATGCCCTTGCGAAATGCCTGTATCTGATCCTGATACGAGGAAGGTGGATTCGAACGGTTACCTGCGTCTCGATTGCCGCTCGTCGCGTCGCTGCGCGACCCCGCCGTGCGTTTCTTCTCCCGCGCCGGGCGCAATCCAAGACTCTGCAGCGCATCGTCCAACTCGGCTTGCTTCGCGGGACTCTCTTTGGCCTCTCGCTTCAATGACTCCCATCGCTGCACAAACGCTCGCAGCTCCTCGGGCGTCCAACCCAGCTCTTTCAGTAATCCAGGATCCGGTCGATCCTGCTGGTCCTTGAGAAACTCCAGCGCCAGATCGGTCGCACGACGAGCATATTCCTGGTTCGCTTCCGGACCATCCGGAACTTCACGCTCGATTTGGTCCAGCGGACCGTTTTTCAACAAGTCAGAACCCTCGCGCGAACCTCGATCGCCCCGCGGCGCCGAGCCACCCGCTCCGGTTGGCGAGCCGGATCTGTCTCCAGGCGTCAAGTCTGATCGACCATCTTGCCCGCTAGGGGCCGCGTCTTCCTTGCCCCGCGAGCCGGGATTCGACCTGGAACCGCTGCCAGTCTCTTGCCCGGATCGCCCCGTCGATCCCTCCACCGGCTGCTGGTCGCCGGACTTCGAACCGGTATCCCCCGTGCCGGGATTCGATCCTGCGCCTGCCCCTTCGTTGGCTTCGCTGTTCGAACCGGCGGAGTCATTCCCTTCTTGATTCGCACCTTGGCCGCCGCCCTGTTCCCCCCCACCCCGGTTTTCACCGGCCTTGCCATTTTTAGAATCCGATTCGCGGCGATCCGTACTCGTCGACGGTGGACTCGCAGAATCTCGTCCCTTGCTCCCCGTGTCGTCACCCGTCTTATTCTTCGGTGGTGTGTCGTCTCCTCGTTGCGGTGCGGCTTCATTGCTCGAAGATTTCGTGCCGTCGCCAGGTGAATCGTTCGGATTCTGACCCGTCCCCTGCTTTCTATCCGGGTTCGACTCAGGTTCGCCCTTGTCGCCCGAGTCATTATCCGGCCCGCGAGTTGACCTATCTTCCGATGAATCACCCTTCGCGGAATCACCCTTCGCGGAATCACCCTTCGCGGAATCACCCTTCGCGGAATCACCCTTCGCGGAATCACCCTTCGCGGAATCACCCTTCGCGGAATCACCTTCCGGGGAATCGCCCTTTGCGGAGTCACCGTTCCCCTGGTCGTTCGTATTGGAGCCGTCGTTCGGCTGACCAGAATCCGCGTTTGTATCGCGACGATCATTCGAGCCGGTCCCCGACTTCGCTGCTGCCTGTCGCAGTCGGTTCAAGGCGCGATCAAAAACTTCGCCGTCATGAGGTTCGTCGGCGCGATTCAGATCGTTCGAACTGTCGGAGGGACGGGAATTTGACGTAGCGTTTGAGCCGTTCGTTGAATTCCCTTTTTGCGTCGCGTCCTTTGTTTCTCCGTTGCCTTCGTCAGCATTGTTCTCGCCCGATTCGCCACTTGGTGGAGAATTGCGGTCCGGTTTTTTAGGACGTCCGCTCGACGTGGACGAACCAGTCGGTGCCGAGGAGCCCGAGTCATCATCCTCGTTGTTCGATGGGCTTTTGCCGGTGCCCCCCGCGCCCGATTTTGTATCGCTGGATTTGGAATTGCCGGCCGATTTCAAGCCGCCGTTGCTGGCACCACCCATGGGCCCCGAATCCTGGTCGCTGGACGACTCGTCGCCGGTTGCCGATCGATCCTCCCCGGAGTCGCTGCGTTTGGACGGCGGTTTTTGTTCGGGCTTTTCGGTGGGGAATTGAGGTCGGCGTTTGGGGTCTTTGGCGTTGGCATCCGGATCGGATTCTGTTGGCCTGCCGAGCTGGTCGTCGTTGTCTCCGGGAGTTTCTCGGGGCGCGGTGATGCGGATGCGATACGTTGTGGTGCGACGTACGTTGGGCTCGGGCTTGCCGTCCCAAGTCGTTCGGCTGTCTTCGGCCATGGCCCAATAGGAAACTTCGTCACCTGCTCGCAACCCGGCATCGACAGGCCGGAAGGTGAACGACACCACCGTTTGTCCCGCGAGAGGCGGCACTGTGTCGAGCAGATCGTGGGTCAAAAGTTCCTGGCCACCGGAAACGGCATGCAGTTGGATTTTTCGCAACCCGAAATCGGGATCGATGCCTCGGATCTCGATCGTCTGACTGGCATCCTCCGGCAATTCGATCATGTCGCGATCGGGGGTGAGTATTTCGAGTTCGGGTGGCAGGTCAGGCGTTACGTCGATCGAGTGGACGATCGGTTCGGCGTTGGCGTTGCCGGATTCGGTGATCATCCGGATCTGGTAACTCGAGTGTTTCGGCGCGATGCGATCGGGGGCCAATGCCATCACGAAGGCGCAGGTTGCTTCCTCGCCGCGGACTTGCATCGGCAGCGTGGCGGTCGGGATGATATGTGGGTCGAATTCAAGAAGAGCCGACTTGAGGGGCTGATTCGATCGCGCGACCAAGGTAACGAGGGTGCCTTCCAGGCCACGCAGTTCACCCTGGTTCTCGACCGTTTCGACAGGGAGGCGGGAGTATTCGGGATAGCGGTAAATCACGCGTTCGACGCGAATAATCGGTGCCGGCAGGACTTGCACCTGGAATTCCCGGGAGCGCGCGTCCCCCGCTTCAATTCGGTAATGCAGGTCCTGTTGTACTCCTCGACCGTCGGCCGGCAACGTGGCGAAGAATGATCCGCTGGAGTCCCCAGGATTCATGCTCAATCGTCGTTCGACGACCTGACGATTGATCGTCGAATAGACGATGCTGACAGGGCCTTGGTCGGCGACGCCGTGCGACGATACGCGCACCGACACCGTCAGCGGGGAGCCGTGAAACAATTTGACGTCACCCGGAAGGATCTCACCGATCTCGAGACGGGTCGGGGGTGTAATGTCGGCCCAGGGGGCCAAGACACGCGCAATCGATCGGAACGGGTCTTTGGGCGAAAAGACTTTGTAGGCGGCGAAAGCGACGATCAAGGCGGTGAGCGTCCAAGCCAATCGAATCGCGATCGCTCGATCCACCACCGAGTCGATCGCCAGGGACTGCAGGCGAACCGCCGCTTGCGACTCCATCGCTCGGAAAACGTTCGGGTTCAAGTCGCGAGGCTGCTGGCGCAGAAGTAACAGGTTGATCAGGCTGTTCTTCAACCCGGGAGTGGCTCGTTCAATTTCGTGGGCGGCGTAGACCGGATTGATTCCGAAACGGATTAAGGGGACGATCCGCCGCGCGACGTATCGGCCAGTTCCACCCAGCAACAGCAGGAATGCCAGCGATCGGGAAACGAATCCCATGCCGAGAAACCAATGGTCGACGACGGCAACCACGAGCAGATACGCCAGGACGCCGCAACCGAGCGTGAGCATCGCGCTCGTCAGTTCCACCCCTTTTACTTGACGCTGTGTCCGACGCAGCTGGCCGTCGACCTGTGCCGCGATTACCGGATCCGACAACGGAAGCATCTGGGCGGGTCCGGAGGCACCCGCGGCGGGCATCGTGGACGGGGCGACTGCCATAGTCTGCATTCTCCTGCGGACAATACTCCTGTTCGGCGCTCCGTGGCGCCTCGCAGCGGCCACAGCACCTATAAGTATAGACGACCTTCGGGCGGGAATAGCTCCCTGGTTTTCCGAAAATGGTTGAATTGACGATTATCCGATCCGCTGGTACCGTGATTTGACGCGTGGCGCAGGCTTCCAGCCCCCGCCGAGTCGACACGGTGTTGGGGGCTTCCAGCCCCCTCCGAGTCAATTACAACTTCGAGCGAAAAATAGAACCCCAAAGCGCGGGCGGCCGGCAAACGCATGCCAGTCTCCCATTCCTCCACCTCCCAAAACCCAACCTGGCAAGATATACCCGCGACGTGGGGCGCACCCTCACCCGCTTAATCCGAACGATTCCCCACCTGAATTCCGGCCTCTTGACGCGAGGCTGACCGATCTCTGGAGCAAGAAACTGATGATTGCCGCCGGCAATTCTCCCCACGTTACTTTGGATGCCATTCACCTTCATCCCACCGATAATATTTGCGTCGCTGCCCGCAATCTGGAGCGTGGCGCGGAGATTCGTGTTGGCGACCTGGCGATCCGGCTGGCGGAGCCGATCAAAATCGGCCACAAATTCGCGGTCCGGGCGATTGGCCGGGACGAACGGGTCTTCAAGTATGGTCAGACGATCGGATTTACGACGCAACCGGTTCAGCCTGGCGACTGGGTCCACTCGCATAACCTCGTGAATGGCGACTTCGTGCGTGATCCCGCCAGTGCCACGGAGATTCCGCCCGATCCCGCGCCGATCACGAGCCGCACCTTCCAGGGCTATCGCCGAGCGAATGGCGGCGCCGGAACGCGTAACTATCTGGCGGTTATTTCCACGGTGAATTGCTCCGCTTCGGTGGCGCGGCTCGCCGCCCGGCATTTTGATGCCTCGCTGTTGGCCCAGTATCCCAACATCGACGGTGTGGTTGCCTTTACGCACGAGAGTGGCTGCGGCATGCAGTTTGGCGGCCTGCACCACCAGGTTCTGAACCGGGTGATGGGCGGGATGGCTCGCCATCCGAATATTGGCGGATATCTGCTGATCGGACTCGGTTGCGAGCAGGGAGCGATGGGACATTTTCTCCAGGAACAGAACCTGGTTCAGATTGGCGCGGGTGGCCCCGCGGGCCCGCCAGTTTTTTCGATGCAGGACCTGGGGGGAACTCGAAAGTCGGTGGAGGCCGCCATCCGCAAGATGGGGGAAATGTTGCCGCAGGTCAACGATGTGCGGCGCGTGGCGATTCCGGCCAGTGAAATCGTCTTGGGCACCAACTGTGGTGGCTCCGATGGGAATTCGGGCGTGACCTGCAATCCGGCGCTCGGTGTCGCTTCGGACCTGATAGTTGCCTGCGGCGGCAGCACGATACTTGGTGAGACAACCGAGATCTACGGCGCCGAGCATCTGCTCACGCGTCGCGCGGTCAACAAGGCGGTCGCCGACAAGCTGCTGGAGCGCATCGATTGGTGGTTGTGGTATACGAAGACCTTCGGCGCGGATATTGATAACAACCCGTCGGTGGGCAATAAGGAAGGTGGACTGACGACCATCGCCGAGAAATCGCTGGGCGCGGTCGCCAAGGCCGGCAGCACCAAGCTGGTCGATGTGCTGCAGTACGCGGAGCCTTGTCAAACGCCGGGATTCGTGGTGATGGATACGCCTGGTTTCGATCCGGTGAGCGTCACCGGCATTATCGCCGGCGGCGCCAATGTCGTTGTATTCACGACCGGACGGGGCAGCTGTTATGCGTGTAAGCCGGTTCCGACGATCAAGGTGGCATCCAACACGCCGATGTACCAGCGGATGGTCGATGATATGGACATTAATGCCGGCGAGGTCCTGCAGGGCCGTTCGGTTCGCGAAGTGGGCGAGCAGATTTTCGAAGAAATCCTGGCGGTCGCCAGCGGCAGGAAATCGAAGAGCGAGCAACTCGGCATCGGGGACGAGGAATTCGTTCCCTGGCCTATCGGACCGACACTTTGAATCGCGATTGCGCCGTTCGTCGCAATCTGCGGCATCGCCCGCACGCCAGGGTCGTTGACCCGCGCGTGGGAACGTGTTAGTTTCTCGCGCAGTCCCAGTCCGCGCTGCCGCGCCGCATGGAATGCTCGAACAACTTGAGACCGTTAGACAGTTGGAGGTTACGACCGATGGCATACGATGTAACGCTGATCACTGGCGATGGTACCGGACCGGAACTTTCCGAAGCCGCGCGGCGGTGCATTGACGCCACGGGTGTGAAGATCAACTGGGATGTCCAGGAGGCGGGGGTCGATGTCATGGCGCGGATCGGTACACCGCTCCCCGACAGCGTGATGCAAAGCGTCCGGCGAACCCGCTGTGCCCTCAAAGCGCCGATTACCACTCCGGTGGGCACCGGATTCCGCAGCATCAACGTCCACTTGCGTCAGGAGTTGGGACTCTTTTCCTGTATTCGGCCGTGCAAGACCTACAAGGGAGTGCGCACCTATTTCAGTAAACTGGGCATCGACCTGGTGATCGTGCGCGAGAACACGGAAGACCTGTATGCCGGTGTGGAATTTGAAATGGGGAAGCCGGAGACAACCCAGTTGATTCAGTTCATCAACGGGCTGCCGTCCGACAAGAAAATCAAAACCCAGGGGAACGAGACTGGCGTGTCGATCAAGCCGATCAGCGTTTCGGGCACGGAGCGCATCGTACGCTGCGCATTTGATTACGCGCGAAAGAACGGCCGCCGCAAAGTGACCGCGGTGCACAAGGCCAACATCATGAAGCATACCGACGGGCTGTACCTGGCGACCGCCCAGCGGGTCGCCAAAGAATATCCGGACATCCAATTCGACGACCGGATCGTCGACAACATGTGCATGCAACTGGTTCAGACGCCGGAGTCGTACGATGTTCTCGTGCTGCCGAATCTCTATGGCGACATCCTCAGCGATCTGGCCGCGGGACTGGTCGGCGGCTTGGGCGTGGCCCCCGGCGCGAACATTGGGCCGAACGGTGCGGTGTTCGAGGCGACACACGGCAGTGCGCCCAAGTACAAGGGGTTGAACAAAGTGAACCCCACGGCGCTGATTCTGTCGGGGATGTTGATGCTCAAGCATCTGGGCGAGAGCGACGCCGCAGGACGATTGGAACGAGCGGTCTCGGCCGTGATCGAGGAAGGCAAGCAGGTCACTTACGACATGAAGCCGGATCGCAGCGATCCCAGTGCCGTGGGCACCCGGGAGATGGCCGAAGCGATCTGCCAGAAGCTAAAGCATGTCTGAACCGTGACCCCCGGCGCGATCGATTTGCTGCTTGGATGTCGCCGCCAGGATTGGCAGGCTCGCGCTTTGCGAGCCCTCTTGCGCATCGCGGAGATTCCGTATGGCTGGATCGCGGCCGCCCGCAATCGCCGGTACGATCGTCGCCCGGCGCTGGCGGAGCGCGCCGGCTGCCCTGTGATCAGCGTCGGCAATCTCACCGCGGGAGGAACCGGCAAATCGCCGATGGTGCGCTGGCTATGCGAACGGATTGTCGCAACCGGCCGTCGGCCGGCAATTGTCAGCCGTGGCTACGGGGCTCGCGACGGAATGAACGATGAAGCAATGGAAATGCAGTTGATCCTGCCGCAGGTCGCACAGGTGGCGTCCGCGGACCGCGTCAGCGCCGCACGCGCCGCCGTCGCTGATCATCGGGCCGACTGCGTGGTGCTCGACGACGGATTTCAACATCGACGGCTCTTTCGCGACCTCGATATCGTCCTGCTTGACGCACTTCGCCCGTTCGGCTACGGCCACCTGTTGCCGCGCGGCACGTTGCGCGAGGCGATCAGCGGCCTTCGTCGCGCACAGCTGGTGGGATTGAGTCGCGCCGACCTGGTAAGCGACGAGGTCCGGGGCGCGATCCGCCATCAGGTACACCAGATTGCTCCCGAGATCCACTGGGCCGAGGTCTCCCATGCGCCGGCGTGCTGGATGACTCTGGACGGGCGTCAGGAACCGATCGTCGTCTCCGCCACACCGCGGCGCGTCGCCGTCGTATGTGGAATCGGCAATCCGAGCGCCTTCGTGGAAACGCTGCGGCGCGCCGGCTGTGACCCGGTCGCCATTCGCGAATTCCCCGACCATCACCGCTATTCGCCCGCCGATGCCGAAGCCATCATCCAGTGGTTCCGTGGCCGGAATGATGTCGAATGGCTGGTATGCACCGTGAAGGATCTGGTCAAATTGAGGGAATTGCCTGTCGATCCCGACGTTCCACTTCGAGCCCTGAAAATTGACGTGCGTTTCCTGGAAGGCGAACCGCAATGGTGCCGGCTGCTGGACGAGGTGTTGCGGGGTGACCGGGGCCAACTGTAACGGCTGGCGGCGTCTCCGGCGCCGAGAGAACACCGGCCTGATTTGAAAGTAACCGATGGGATACCAATTCGACTGTCAGTATTGCGGCAAGAAAATCGAAGTGCCCGAAGGCACGCACGGCAGGCAAGCGAAATGCCCCTTTTGTGCCGCGCTGATGGTGATCCCGGGAACGGCGCAGCCCCTGCCGCCGGCAACTCCGCTCTTGAGCTCGGCGACCGAACGCCCCGGGACTCCAGGGACACCCGATTCATCCGCATTCCCGGAGCGAGCCGCCGCATCCGAGTCCGCCACCAACCCGGGCCTCGACCGCCTCGCCCCGTACCGCTCTTTTTATGGCGATCAACGGCTACAAGAGCCTCGAAGTGGCAGGAGCCCAGTCTTGACGGCCGTCGGCATGATTATGGTCGTTTACAGCATCTTGGGCGTGGTCGCCGTCGCCATCCAGGTTGCATTTTTTTTCTCCCCTGTCGGCCAATCGCAATTGCAACAGGAACTTGAACGGCAGGCCGCCGGGGTACAAGTCCCGCCCGAACAGTTAGCGTTCCTCGTCAAGGCATTTCTGACCGTTATTGCGGCCGCGGCGCTGGCTGCCGCCGTCCTGACGGGGCTCGGCGGAGTGCAGATCCTGCGACGACGCGGCTGGAAATTCGCGATGCTCGGCGCCATCGCCTGCCTGATGCCCACCCATTGCTGCCTGCTCCTGGTCAACGTCCCGCTGGCGATCACGGCGATCATTTCGCTCACGTCCAACAAGCAGGAATTTTCTTGATCGCATCGCGCGGCTTCAACGGATCACGGTGTTCGGCGAGGCCACGATCGTGGCACCGTGAGTTGTTCTTGAGCCTGGCGGAAGCTCGTTGGGTCGTCGATTGCTGGCGGCTCGATTACAATCACCGCCGACCACATAGTGCGTTAGACTACCAGACCCCGGCGGAGTTCGCCGCTCGCTGTGCTGCTTCCACTCCGAAGTTGACTTCGGCTACGCCTCAGCCAACTTATCCGTTCCAGCAGCACAGCGATCCCTTTACCCCAGATCCTCTCATTCAGAGTGGTACATAGATCGGGGGAAGGCCAGCGTGAATCAGCAGACCGGTGCCGCATGCAGGCTTTCTGGGACGGTTTATCGCTTGGGGCTCGTCCCGGCAGCCGAATCGTCGCCGGGACCTTCCGTATCAGGGCGGGGGTCGACGTGGGAGTACCAGCCGATCATCATTTCCTCCCAGGTCTGATCACCCCAGCGCACTTCCTTGGCAGGGTCTGGGTTCGCCGGGTTTTGCTCGGAATTGTCGAAATGGGCCACGCATTCGAGCATCGTGCCCTTGGGGATCTTCACTGGCCGAACAAAGCGGTAGCGGTGCTGCCAGTTGAAATCGTAATTCGGTACGTTGAGCAATACTTCCGACCGGCCGTCCGGATAGTGCGCCGTGTAGCGGAAATCTCTGCCGCGCACGTGCATATGCGGCATCAACGACAACAGTTCCACGTCCCGTGAAAACGTCTTGGACGACACCACGCGATGACGGTCCGCTCCCGCGGGAATCACGAACGATGTATTAAACGCGCCGCCGCCGTGCAACGGCCGTTGCGGCACCTGTTTGCAGAGCACCAGTCCGACTTCGGAACAATCGGTCTCCTCTTTGCCGTTGGGAGTGTAGTGCACCTGCCAAACAATCTCCGCACCTGCCGGAATCCGCAATCCAACGCCGTCCGGCAAAATCATCGGCTCTTCGCCGGGAGCGTATCCAGCCGCGTGAGGCAGGTCCTGCAGTTTCTTGGAGCCCTTGGAGCGCACAAAAGCAATAATGTGGTGGACAACACTTCGATTGCCCGGTTTGGCTTCCGAGGCTTGCACCCAGACATCCTCCGAGAAATTCGTCGGCGTC
>Ga0194113_10007722_pt1 | contig 13334 bp, 7 predicted proteins | sample TA2MahC200mmetaG_FD_146193 | JGI IMG/M metagenome (GOLD analysis project Ga0194113, IMG submission 146193) | Freshwater microbial communities from Lake Tanganyika, Tanzania - TA2015017 Mahale Deep Cast 200m | ecosystem: Environmental > Aquatic > Freshwater > Lake | place: Tanzania: Lake...
TGAGCTTTGGCTTCCATGTTTGATAACATTGTTTTCATTAATTTAGCCACTTTCAACAATTGCTGAAAACAATTATTACAGTGAAAAATTGCATTTGTCAAGATTTATTTTCACCATTTTTAACGTTCCCCTGGGGGACGTTGTTCACCTTTTCCCCTTCTTTTTTCTCTCACCAATCTCATCCACCTCCACCTTTTAATCCATTCCTATAAAGAACGCGATTCGTGACTCCCGCCTACATTTAAGTTAAGGTGGCCCCTGAACCGTCCTGGTACAGGGCAGGCAGGCGTGAATCGTGACCGTAGGCTCAGCGCCTTTTTAAGAAAATGCTTTTGTTGAGAATATCCATGATATCCGCCTCCACCGGAATTTGCCCCACTCTACCAGAAACAGAAATTTATAAAAATCTCTGGATTAACCCGATATCTCGGTTCATCCGGGAATGGAGTGGGTCACCTCCCCTTATAACTCCCCCTTCCCCACTCTCGGTTTCGAGTCCCGATCTTCATCGGGACTTATATTTAAGCGGGGAGAAAGCACCCATACGAATGCTGGAAAAACCATAAAAAAAGGCCCATCTCCCAACCAGGGAAATGGGCCTTATCCATTTCATTCACTTCAAACAAATTTTTTTCAGGCAGAAGCCTCTGCAGAGTCCTCTGGCATTGGATCCTCGTCCGTATATCCTTCCACCCAGAGCTCCCTTCCTCTATATTTTGGAAGACCGGTTCCAGCAGGGATCAGGCGGCCCATGATCACATTCTCCTTTAATCCCTTTAAATGATCGATCTTTCCTGCCACAGCGGCCTGGGTCAGAACCTTGGTTGTCTCCTGGAAGGAGGCCGCAGAGATGAAGCTATCCGTAACCAGTGAGGCCTTGGTAATGCCCAGGAAGAGGGGCTCACCAACCGCTGGTTTTCCGCCCTCCGCCATTACCCGGGCATTCTCCTCTTCAAAGCTAAATTTTTCCACTTGATCATCCACCAGAAAATGGGTATCCCCCACCTCCTTGATGCGCACCCTTTTAAGCATCTGACGGACAATGACCTCAATATGTTTGTCGTTAATCTTCACGCCCTGAAGTTTATAAACCTCCTGGATCTCGTCCACCAGGTACCGGGCCAGGGCTTTATCACCCCGCACCCTGAGAATATCATGGGGATTGGCTGGACCATCCATCAACGCCTCTCCAGCTCTGATCACATCCCCTTCATGAACGCTTACATGCTTCCCTTTCGGCATCATATATTCTTTGGCTTCTCCCACCTCTGGCCGGATGATGACTTTTCGCTTCCCTTTCAGGTCCTTGCCGAATTCAACGGTCCCGTCGATATCGCTGATCAGAGCATATTCCTTAGGTTTCCGCGCCTCAAAGAGCTCGGCAACCCTCGGAAGTCCTCCGGTGATATCTTTGGTCTTGGTGGTTTCACGCGGAATTTTGACGATAACATCTCCGGCTTCCACCATATCTCCTTCCGAAATAAAGATGTTGGCTCCGACGGGAAGAAGGTACCGCGCCTGAGAGGAGGAGGCCGGAAGGTTCATCGTCTTCCCTTTCTCATCCTTGATCGAAATCCTTGGTCGCAGGTCCGGATCTTTCGATTCCGTGATCACCTTTCTCGAAAGGCCGGTAAACTCATCCACCTGCTCCTGCATGGTCAACCCTTCAACGATATCTCCGAACTTGACCCGACCCGTCACCTCGGTCAGAACAGGGATAGCGTAGGGATCCCATTCCGCCAACATCTCTCCCTCTTTCACCTTCTGTCCATCTTTCACTTTCAATTTGGCTCCGTAAATCACGGCATATCGGCGTCGTTCTCTGCCGTTCTCATCGAGAATGGCAATTTCGCCGTTCCGGTTCATCACGATCAGGTGTCCCTCGCGATTCTTAACCGTTTTGAGATTGATAAATTTTATCTTTCCATCAATCCGGCTTTCGAGTGTCGTCTGCTCGGCCCGGCGGCTTGCCGCACCGCCAATGTGGAAGGTCCTCATGGTGAGCTGTGTGCCCGGCTCCCCAATCGACTGGGCTGCAATGATCCCGATCGCCTCTCCCACATTGACCAGTCTTCCCCGGGCCAGATCTCTCCCATAACAGAGGGCGCACACCCCCCGTCGCGATTTACACGTCAGCACAGAACGGATCTTGACTCGGTCGATTCCGGAATCTTCGATGCGCTCGGCATAGGCCTCATCAATCTCATCATTCCCCTTGACAATGACCTCATCGGTAAAAGGATCCCGGATATCCTCCAGGGCCACCCGGCCCAAAATACGTTCCCTCATCGATTCGATGATCTCTCCTCCCTCCATGAGGGACTCGACTTCAATGCCATCCAGCGTGCCGCAATCATTTTCTCGAATCACCACATCCTGCGCCACATCGACCAGTCGCCGGGTCAGGTATCCTGCATTGGCCGTCTTCAAAGCGGTATCGGCCAGACCTTTTCGGGCGCCGTGAGTGGAGATAAAGTACTGCAACACGGTGAGACCCTCTCTGAAATTTGCAGTGATCGGAGTCTCGATAATTTCTCCGGAGGGTTTCGCCATCAACCCCCGCATCCCGGCTAACTGCCTCACCTGCTGGGCGCTCCCTCTGGCTCCGGAGTCGGCCATCATATAGATGGGGTTAAAACTGTCGATGATCCTTTTCTCCCCGGCCCTCCCTTCTGTTGTCTCGCTGCCGAGTTCCTTCAGCATCACATCAGCGATATTTTCCGTCACCTGAGCCCAGATGTCGATGACCTTGTTATATCGCTCTCCGTCGGTGATCAATCCTTCAGTATATTGATCCTGGACCCTTTCGATCTCTTTCTGGGCCTCCTGCAGGAGATCCTCTTTATTGGAGGGGATGAGCATATCATCCAGAGAGATCGAAAGCCCGGCAGTGGTGGCATAGCGGTATCCCAGGCTCTTCAACCGATCGGAGAGAAGCACCGTGGCTTTATCGCCGCAGAACCGGTAACAGTAGTCAACGAGATTAGCCATCTCGCTCTTTTTCATCACCTTATTGACCAATCGAAAGGGGATCTCTTCGGGAAGGATCTCTCTCAGGAGCATGCGGCCCACCGTGGTCTCAACCAATGCCCCATCCATCCGGACCTTGATCCCGGCATGGAGATCCACCTCGTTTGCATCATAGGCCACACGGACCTCATCGGGATTGGAAAAGACTTTCCCCTCTCCTTTCACATAGGGGCGCTCGCGAGTCATATAATAGATGCCGAGGACGATGTCCTGCGTGGGCACAATGATCGGTTTTCCGCTCGCCGGCGAAAGGATGTTATTGGTGGACATCATCAGGATTCGGGCCTCAGACTGAGCCTCAACTGAAAGAGGGACATGGACCGCCATCTGGTCTCCGTCGAAATCCGCGTTAAAAGCGGCGCAGACCAGAGGGTGAAGCTGGATGGCTTTGCCTTCAATCAAAATAGGCTCAAAGGCCTGGATTCCAAGACGGTGGAGAGTCGGCGCGCGGTTGAGGAGCACAGGATGTTCCCGGATCACCTCATCCAGGACATCCCACACCTCCGGCCTCTCCTTTTCGATCATCTTCTTGGCGCTCTTGATGGTAGTGGCCAGCCCCTTGGCTTCGAGGCGGTGGTAGATAAAGGGTTTGAAGAGTTCGAGGGCCATCTTTTTGGGAAGACCGCATTGATGCAGTTTTAGTTCCGGGCCAACGACGATCACCGAGCGCCCCGAATAGTCTACACGCTTCCCTAAAAGGTTCTGCCGGAAACGGCCCTGCTTTCCTCTGAGCATATCGCTGAGCGATTTGAGAGGTTTCTTGTTGGCCCCTAAGATCGTCTTTCCTCGTTTGCCGTTGTCGAAAAGGGCATCGACCGATTCCTGAAGCATCCGCTTCTCATTGCGAATGATGATCTCCGGCGCACTCAACTCGAGGAGCCGTTTGAGGCGGTTGTTCCTATTGATCACCCTTCGGTAGAGGTCGTTGAGGTCGGACGTCGCAAACCGGCCTCCATCTAAGGGCACGAGGGGGCGGAGATCGGGCGGAATCACAGGAACCACCTCAAGGATCATCCACTCCGGTTTGTTTCCCGATTCGAGGAAAGACTCAATAATCTTCAGCCTCTTGGCCAAACGTTTTTTCTTGGCCTCCGAGTTGGTCTCCTTCATCTCAGTCCGGAGTTTCTTCGAAAGTTCCTTGACGTTGGTGTTCTTCATTAGATCCCGAATGGCCTCGGCTCCCTGAGAGACGACCAGGTCTTCTCCATGCTTCTCCTTGGCCTCCCTGTATCGCTCCTCAGAAAGAATCTCTCCCTTCTTGAATGAGGTTCCCTTTCCTTCAAGCACGAGATAGGCTTCGAAATAGAGAATCCGTTCCAACTCCCTCAATGTCATATCGGCGAGAATTCCGATCTTGCTCGGAATGGACTTGAGAAACCAGATATGGGCGACGGGAGTGGCTAACCGGATATGCCCCATCCTTTCCCGGCGTACTTTGGACTGGATGACTTCCACTCCGCACTTTTCGCACACGATCCCACGGTGTTTCATCCGTTTGTACTTGCCGCAATTGCACTCGTAATCCTTGGTGGGGCCAAAGATCTTTGCGCAGAAGAGCCCGTCCTTCTCCGGCTTAAAGGTCCTATAGTTGATCGTTTCCGGTTTTTTCACCTCCCCGTGAGACCACGACTCGATCTTCTCGGGAGAGGCCACGGAGATCCGGATCGCATTATAATTGATCGGACTCTTTCCTTTTTCAAAGAACGACAAATAATCTTCCAAGGGGTCCCTCCTTTTTGAAACGATGAACGGTGAACAACGAACTATGAACTATAAATTGCTTATTGTTCATTGTTTCTCGTCCATTGTTTATCGTTTCAGATTTCTTCTCTCTTCTCTTCCAACAATTCCGTATCCAGACAGAGGCTCTGTAACTCCTTCACCAGAACATTAAATGACTCCGGAAGTCCGGCTTCCAAGGTATGCTCGCCTTTTACAATGGCTTCGTAAACCCGGGTTCGGCCTGCCACATCATCCGATTTTACCGTCAGAAATTCCTGCAGGGAATGGGCCGCCCCATACGCTTCCAGAGCCCAGACCTCCATCTCTCCCAGTCGCTGCCCTCCAAACTGCGCTTTTCCTCCGAGGGGCTGCTGGGTTACGAGCGAGTAAGGTCCAATGGAGCGGGCATGGATCTTGTCATCCACAAGGTGATGCAGCTTCAGGAGATACATATAGCCTACCGTCACCTTATGGTGAAAAGGTTCGCCTGTCCTTCCATCAAAGAGGTTGGTCTGGCCGCTCACTGGGAGTCCTGCCTTGGCCAGATGGTCCTTAATCTCCTCTTCCGAGGCTCCATCAAAAACAGGCACAGAGAGATAGATTCCCTTGCCCAAACGTTTGACCAGGTCTACCACTTCTTCATCCGTTGCCTGTTCAAGATACTCGTTTACCTCTTTCGAAGAGTAAATCTCCTTGATCCTTCTTCGGAGAATTTTTTGATTGTAGCCCGTCTGTAAATATTCAGCGATCTTCCAGCCCAATCCTTTTGCTGCCCAGCCCAGGTGGGTCTCCAGGATCTGTCCCACATTCATTCGCGAAGGGACACCCAGAGGATTGAGAATGACGTCCACAGGAGTCCCGTCTTCCAGGTAGGGCATATCCTCTTCAGGAAGGACGCGAGAGATGATCCCTTTGTTTCCATGGCGTCCGGACATCTTATCGCCGACCGACAATTTCCGTTTCATGGCAATGTAAACTTTGACCGATTTAATCACGCCAGGAGCGAGTTCATCTCCTTTTTTCAATTTGGCCAGCTTGTCCGAGAAGACCCCCTTAACAACATTGATCTGAAGCTCGGCATGGTCGAGGAATTGGTGGACTTCCGGGATCACCCTCTTCCCTTCCACCACATCGATCTCCTTCAACCGGTCAAAAGGAATGGAGAAGAGGTGTTCTTCCTTGATCTTGTCCTTTGCCTCTAAAAAGAGGCGATTCTTCTTCTCATCCGCAATCCGATGGGCTGCTTTCTTATCGATCAGATACTTCCCGATCTTCCTCCGGGTGCTGTTCTGGATGATGCGTATCTCGTCGGCCTGGTTTTTGAGTAACCGCGATCTCTCCTGCTCTTCGATCGCCTTCATCCGTTCATCTTTCTCCTGGCCCTTTCGAGAGAAGACTTTGGCATCGATCACAATCCCTTCAATTCCGTGCGGAACCTTCAGTGAGGTATCTCTTACATCTCCTGCCTTTTCGCCGAAAATAGCCCGCAGCAGTTTCTCTTCCGGTGAGAGCTGGGTCTCGCCTTTGGGGGTGACCTTTCCTACGAGAATGTCGCCGGGTTTCACCTCTGCGCCGATTCGAACAATGCCGCTCTCATCCAGATCCTTGAGGGCTTCCTCGCCAACATTGGGGATGTCGCAGGTGATTTCTTCCTTCCCCAATTTGGTATCCCGGGCCATACACTCCTGTTCTTCAATGTGGATGGAGGTATACGTGTCATCCTTCAGCAGCCTTTCGCTGAAGAGGATCGAATCCTCAAAGTTATATCCCCCCCATGGCATAAAGGCGACGAGGACATTCTGCCCAAGCGCCAGCTCTCCCATATCCGTGGCTGGCCCATCCGCAATCACCTCTCCTTTTTTCACCCGCTCTCCTACATGGATAATCGGCCTCTGGTTGATACAGGTGTTCTGGTTCGATCGTTTGTACTTGATCAGGGTATAGATGTCCACCCCTGAGTCATTCACATTCTTGCCGTCCTCATCCGCTCGGATGACGATCCGTGAGGCATCGACATCTTCGACGATGCCATCCCGTTTCGCAACGATGGCCACGCCAGAATCTCTCGCCACGATCCCCTCCATTCCGGTTCCGATAATCGGGGCATCCGTTTTTAGAAGAGGAACTGCCTGTCTCTGCATGTTCGATCCCATGAGAGCCCGGTTGGCGTCGTCATTTTCCAGGAAGGGAATGAGAGAAGTAGCAACGCTCACCAGCTGCTTCGGCGAGACATCCATATAGCGAACCTCTTCAGGCCGCACCATCACAAATTCCCCCCCTCTCCTCGCTGAGACCAGAGGAGCGGTAAATCTTCCCTCGCGATCGAGGAGGGCGTTGGCCTGGGCAATGGCTGGTTTCTGCCCGCTGATCTCCTCTTCTTCATCGAGGGCGAAAAGGTATCGGATATGATTGGTCACCTTTCCGTTGACGACCTCCCGGTAAGGCGTCTCGATAAAACCATATTCATTGACCTGGGCATAGGTGCTGAGTGAAGTGATCAGGCCGATGTTAGGGCCTTCTGGTGTCTCGATTGGGCAGATCCGCCCATAATGAGTGGGATGGACGTCCCTCACTTCAAACCCGGCCCTTTCTCTGGTAAGTCCACCCGGACCCAGTGCAGACAGCCTCCGTTTATGCGTAATTTCTGAGAGGGGATTGGTCTGATCCATAAATTGAGAAAGCTGACTGGAGCCGAAAAACTCCTTGATCACCGCAGAAAGGGGTTTGGAGTTAATCAGGTCATGGGGCATCAGGGTCTCGATATCCTGCAGGCTCATCCGCTCCTTAATCGCCCTCTCGATCCTTACCAGTCCGATGTGATATTGATTCTCGAGCAATTCGCCAACGGTTCTCACCCGGCGGTTTCCCAGATGATCGATATCGTCTACCGAACCCTGGCCGTCCTTCAGACGAATCAGGTATTTCACCACCTCCAGGATATCCCTTCTCCTCAGGGTTGTCTTCTCATCTTCCGTAATCTTTCGAATCTTTCCCCGTACATCCTCAGTAATGGTCCCCTCTTTCAGAGAAGGCATCATCCCGATGGGGTAGAGGATTTTGGAGGCTCGTTGGATCTCATCGACCATCTCCGGAGTGGCTAAGGCCTCGTCAAAATCGAGCCATCCGCTCATAATCTGGTCAATCAGTTCTTTGCCTCCCGCATAGGTGGCTCCTCCATCCAGGGCTTCCTTCTTCCATTTTTCAGTAATGACCAATATTCTGGGAGAAACCCCCTTCAAACCGAGTTTGTGGCTTAGCTTCATCCTTCCCACTTTGGAAAGGTCATAACGTTCCGGATTGAAGAAGAGGTTATGGAAGAGATTATTCGCCGTTTCAATCGTTGGCGGATCGCCGGGTCGGAGCCTCTTATAAATATCGATGAGGGCTCTCTCCGCCTCTTTCTCCATGGCCGATTTCCCGGGTTCTTCCCTGGATAATTTTTCTTTCTCTTCCTGGCTCAGCTCAATCTTATCGATGACCAGGGTATCCCGTAGCGAAGAGCTGACATTGATGTTGTCGATGAAAAGGATCTCAAACTCTTCGATCTTCCTCTCCTTGACCTGGTCGAGGAAGGTGTCGGTCACTTCCTCATTATACTCAGCAATCACCTCGCCGGTTTTTGGATCCACCACATCTTTTGCCAAATACCTTCCCAGCAATTCCTGTGGCTCAACCGGAATGGCGGTGATCTTCGTCATCTCCAGTCGTTTATAGGACTCTTCGGTGATCCTGCGGTGCTTCTTCAAAATTACTTTTTGAGTTTCCGGATCAAAGATGTCGGTGGTTGCCTTCTGTCCGACGAGAACATCCTTCGAGACCTCTTTGACGAACCTTCCCTTCCGGTAGAGGATTTTTTCTTTACGATAGAAGTAGTCCAAGAGTTCCTGTCCCGTATACTTCAGGGAGCGCAGGAAGACCGTGACGGGGATCTTCCGCCGCCGGTCGATCCGGACATAGAGAAGATCCTTCTGGTCAAATTCAAAATCGATCCAGGACCCACGATAAGGAATGATGCGAGCATAGTAGAGGACCTTCCCGCCCGAATGGGGTTTGGCCCGATCCTGATCGAAGAAGACACCGGGAGAACGGTGGAGCTGGCTGACGATGACCCGCTCGGTCCCGTTAATGATAAAGGTACCGTTTTCCGTCATCAGGGGAATTTCACCAAAATAGACTTCCTGTTCTTTAACCGCTTTGATGCTCTTGACCTTCGTCTCTTCATCCACATCCCAGACGACCAGGCGAACCGTCACCTTGATGGGAGCGGCATAGGTCATCCCCCTCAGGAGACATTCCTCCATATCATATTTGGGTTCGGTAAAGCGGTAGCCTACGAATTCGAGGGAAGCGGTTTCATAAAAATCTTTGATTGGGAAGACCGTTTTAAAAACTCCCTGAAGCCCAATGGGCTCACGGTTTTCCGGTTCCACATCGGCTTGAAGAAATTTTTCGTAAGACCGCTTCTGGACGTCGATCAGGTTGGAGATCTCCAGGACCTCTCTGATCTTTGAAAAGCTCCTGCGATGCCGACGATAAACGGGAACGATGTTGGCCATATGGACTCCTTCCTCAAATAAAAAGTCCCCTCCCTATCGGACTTCCTAACATTTACTGTCCTGTCCTTCCGGGAAGAGACAATGATGTCCTTCGACAAATAACCCTTTTTTAAAAATCTTTTTCCCCGTTCATATCCTCGTGGGTTGGATAGTCCGCGAATCAAACGGCAATGCGACTACCAACCGAGAAGACGATACGACAGTTAATAAAGATCACGTTCTGACTACCTGAGGGCTTCCTGGCTAAGCGCAGTCCGCCCTGATCGGCAAATCCATTCCACCCCATTGAAGATGGATTCTGTAAGTTATTTCACTTCGACTGTTCCGCCGCCTTCTTCCAATTTCTTTTTCATGGTGGCTGCTTCTTCTTTGGTAACGCCTTCTTTGACGGGTTTCGGAACGCCTTCAACCAGATCCTTGGCCTCTTTCAAGCCCAGCCCGGTCAGCTCTCGGACGACCTTGATGACTTGAATCTTCTTGTCGCCAAAACCGGTCAGAATCACATCAAACTCGGTCTTCTCCTCTTTAGGGGCTGCGTCTGCCGCTCCTCCTGCGCCTCCAGCTGGGATAGCTGCCACCGCCATCGGAGCAGCGGCTTTTACTCCCAACTTTTCCTCAAGGACCTTTACCAGGTCCCTTGCTTCCAGCAAGGTGAGCGTGCTGATCTCTTCTGCAATTTTTTGAATATCCGCCATTGAAAAACCCTCCTATCTATGAATTAAATGGTTGAAAGTCAAAGAGAGCCCAGGATGTTCGGCCCTGGCCACAGAACTATTTTTCGACTTTCCGCTTTCCTCGTTCTATGCTCCACTCTCCAGTTTGGCCAGCTGATCTGCACGGGCATTGATCACACCGACAATCTGTTGAAGACCGCTCTGGATAACTCCTGCCACTTCCTGTGCCGGACCCTGTATCCCTCCCATGATCTGCGCCAGCAGCACTTCCCGAGGAGGCATGGTGGCTAACGTTTTGATCTCATCAGGCGGAGCAACCTGTCCCTGAATCAGACCTATTTTGATCTCGAGTCGAGGCTGTGTTTTAACAAACTCTGTTAAAATCTTCGCAAGAGAAATCGGATCACCATGAGAAACGGCGATCGCTGTCGGCCCTGTAAAGTAATCGGCAATTTTTTCCAGATCCGTCCCTTTGGCCGCCAGTTTCATTAACGTATTCTTCACAACGTGATAGGAGATCTTCTCTTCCCTTAAACGTCGTCTCAGGGTGTTGATCTGCTCCACATTGAGACCCCGATAATGGGTCACGATAGCAGCCTGGAACCCTTCCATCTTCTTTGAAAAATCGGTTACAATTTGTTTCTTCTCGGTTCTGTTCAATGAACTCCACCTCCTCGATGAGGTTGTCGTATTTAAGCTTTTAAAACTCCACGGGTCTGACCGGGATCAATTTTAATTCCGGGGCCCATGGTGGTTGATAAAGTGATGCTTCGCAAATAAACCCCCTTGCTGGTGGGTGGTTTCGCGCGGTGAATCACCTCCATAAGGGTCTTGATATTTTCTAACAGTCGATTCAATCCAAAGGAGACTTTGCCCACGGGGACATGCACGATCCCTGCTTTCTCCACTTTGAATTCAACCTTTCCAGCCTTAATCTCTTTAATGGCCTTCTCCAGGTCGAAGGTGACCGTGCCAACTTTTGGATTGGGCATCAATCCGCGAGGACCCAATATCTTTCCCAATTTGCTGACCAGTCCCATGATGTCAGGAGTGGCAATCGCCTTGTCAAAGTCCAGCCATCCCTTTGAAATTTTATCGATCAGTTCTTCGGCTCCCACGAAATCAGCGCCAGAGTCCTGGGCCTCTTTCTCTTTCTGCCCCTTGGCAAAAACCAGCACCCTCACCTGCTTGCCAGTCCCATGGGGAAGAACCACTGTGCCCCGAACCATCTGGTCTGCTTTTTTGGGGTCCACCCCGAGGCGGATCGCAACATCCACTCCCTCATCAAATTTGGCATAGGGCGTCTCCAGAAGAAGTTTCACCCCTTCCTCCAGGTCAAACCTCTTATTTCGATCCACCTTGTTTCTCGACTCTACATATTTTTTCCCGTGATTTGCCATTTTCTCTTCTCTCAAATAACCTCAAGACCCATGCTTCGTGCTGTTCCTTCAACGGTGCGGATTGCCCCTTGCAGATCAACGGCGTTGAGATCTTTCAGCTTGATCTGGGCGATCTCCCTCACCTGATCTTTGGTCACTTTTCCTACTTTGTTTCGATTCGGCTCCCCCGATCCTTTGACAATCTTGGCGGCTCGCTTCAATAGGACAGAAGCAGGCGGAGTTTTTGTTACAAAAGTGAAAGACCGATCCGAATAGATGGTGATCACTGCAGGAATGATCATTCCTTCCTGAGATTGCGTCCGGGCATTGAAGGCTTTACAAAACTCCATAATGTTCACACCATGCTGCCCCAGTGCCGGTCCCACCGGGGGAGACGGATTAGCCTGTCCCGCTTGAATCTGTAATTTTACCATCCCCACAACTTTCTTTGCCATTGTCTATTCCTCGCCTAACTGCAAATTGCTATCTTGATTTTTTCACTTCGATCATTCAAATTCGTTTCGAGTTTAATTTTTCTCAACCTGGATAAAATCTAATTCGACAGGTGTCGCCCTTCCAAAAATAGAAACCAGAACCTTCAGCTTCCGCTTTTCTGGCTTAACATCTTCAATGGTCCCGATAAAGTTGACAAAAGGACCATCAATCACCCGTACGCTATCACCAACATTGAAAGAGATCTTTGGCTTTGCTTTCGAAACACCGTCTTTCACCTGGGCCAGGATTTCCTCAACTTCTTTTTCCGAAAGAGGCAGTGGCCGAGTGCTGTCTCCAGCAAAACCGGTGATCTTCGGTGTGTCTTTCACAATGTGCCAGGTCTCCTCATTTAATTCCATTTGAACCAGCAGATATCCCGGGAAGATCTTTCGCTTCGATTCTTTCTTTTTTCCTTTTGTCAATTCCACCACAGTCTCTGTCGGGACCAAGATAGAGGAAAAATAAGAAGCTTTCCCGAGGTTCTTAATGCGTTCCTCTAAATTCTGTTTCGCTCTGTTTTCAAAACCTGAATAAGTATGAATAACATACCATTGAAGTGCCATAATCGCTTCAATCTCCAGCTTGTTGTGGCAGGATGATACGAAAAGGAATACGGTTTGACCTTTCTAACTGCCTGCCCTCTGTAATACCCACCGGATGAGATTAGATAATCCTGAATCAACGATCCCCAAGAAGAGGGCAATGACAAAAACGGCAACGAGTACAACAGCCGTTCCAGCAAGGGCATCCTTCCTTGATGGCCAAGTGACCTTTTTTAACTCCGTCTTTACTTCTCTCAAAAACTGCTTTGCCCCTTCGAGTTTTTCCTTAGCAGAAAATTCCATTCGTTTAACTCTTTCTTCGGAGGACTGGGATATCCTTTTCATATCCTGCGCCCAGCCCTGACATATCCAAGATTGTTGCCTTGCAAAATGTTTTAATATGCATGGCAGGCCAGGAGGGATTCGAACCCCCATCACCCGGATTTGGAGTCCGGTGCTCTATCCGTTAGAGCTACTGGCCTCTCTTTTTATTATTTCGCTTGAGGTTTAAGGATAGTTTTTCTTGAGTCAAAATATAAAAACTAATTTATGCTCGAGTTTTTGCCTCTGACCTCTAACCTCAGTCCTCTAACCGGTCTATTTCGTCTCTTTATGTACGGTATGCTTTCTACAGAAGCGACAATACTTCTTCAGTTCCAATTTATCCGGAGTGGTCCGTTTATTCTTCATGGTAGAATAATTTCTTCGTTTACATTCCGTACAGGCCATGGTCAAAATATTTCTCATGCAAGCAACTCCAAATGAAGAGTCTAAAGTTCAATGGCTATTCGAGGACATCGCTGATGACACCAGCGCCCACCGTCCGTCCACCCTCGCGTATCGCAAACCTCAACTCCTTCTCCATCGCTATCGGCGTGATCAACTCCACCGATAACGACACGTTGTCCCCGGGCATCACCATCTCCACGCCATCAG
>Ga0194113_10007728_pt1 | contig 13324 bp, 11 predicted proteins | sample TA2MahC200mmetaG_FD_146193 | JGI IMG/M metagenome (GOLD analysis project Ga0194113, IMG submission 146193) | Freshwater microbial communities from Lake Tanganyika, Tanzania - TA2015017 Mahale Deep Cast 200m | ecosystem: Environmental > Aquatic > Freshwater > Lake | place: Tanzania: Lake...
CGATTGGGTCATATCCAGGGCATCATGCACTGCTGCACCGCCAACGGCACGCGCGGGTTGTACGACGTGTGGCGCAACATCGTGCATGTCACGGGCAACCAGGTCAAGGTGAACCTGTTGCTCAATCGCGCCCACGAGGCCGTGGACGTGGACAGCCACGTGCCCTATACCGGGCAGGTGGACCTCCATGTCAAGCGCGACTGCACGCTGTCGGTGCGGCTGCCGGGCTGGGTCGAGCTGGGCCAGGTCGCGTGCCGCGTGGGGGTGGTCGAGCGACCGCTGACGTTCGACGGCCGCTATGCCCGGATCGGCGCGGTGCAGCCGGGGGAGACCGTGCGCCTGCGCTTCCCCATCGCGGAGACGACCGACCGCGTCTCGATCAACAACCGGTGGTACTTCCTGGTGCGCAAGGGCCATGACATCGTACACATTGACCCGCCGGGCAAGCTCTGCCCGCTCTACCAGCGCGATCACTATCGGGACAACGTCACGCTGTGGAAAACAGCCTCCCGCTATGTCAGTAAGCAAGCGTTGGCCTGGTAGCGCGCCATAGTGAGTCAGATAAAGATCCGTAGGGGGCAGTGCCTTGCGCCTGCCCTGGGCGACCGCAAGGGATCGCCCTACCACGAAACATCATCTGAACATCTTGGGATCTGAGGTAGCCTGGCGACTGATACAAGAAGGAGAGCAGGAAGATGAAGTCACCCAAGAAAGCCGCGCTGAGCGACGTACGGCATATCACCGTGGCGTACAGCAAGGACACGTACCGTGGCCACCCACGCCATTGCGGGATGTTCAATTTCGGCAACGGCGAGCTGGCCATTACCTACAACCGTGCCCCGTGTGCCTACCAGAGCCCGGAAGACACCCGGCATGACTTCCACTACATGGAGCGCTCAGAGCAGGTGCTGGCTCGTTCACTGGACAACGGTGAAACCTGGCCGGAGAGCGAGGAGTCCATCGTCTGGAAACGCGGCGGCCCCATCGACGAGCAGCGGGCGCTGCTGTGGCCGGCGGACACGACGAGAGAAGAGCTAGACATGTCAAAGCCTGGGGCATGCTTCTTCTTCGGCCGCTCCTGGGTCGGCAAGACGGTCAACGAACCCAACCGGGGGGGATCAGTGCCTCAGTTTGTGACCTTCTCGCGGCGATCGGTGGACAAGGGGAGAACCTGGGACAGGGCGCCAACGCTGATTGCACCGCCTGGCCACGCCCAGTCGCTGCTCCTGAACGCTCACCCTCCGGTGCGCATGCCCGACGGGAGCTTCCTTGTCGTGGTTACCGCCGGTGCCGGGGCGGATCCCAGCTCTATGAAAGAAGCGGCTCTCTACATGAGCGATGACAACGGGTTGAGTTGGGACTACATCACCACCATCGCCCGTGACCCGACAGGCGTCTGGGGCTACACCTACAACGCACTGGTGATGGTGGCCGGCGGTCGCCTGCAATGCTATTCGATGCGCCAGAACATCAACTCCGCCGGCGGCAACTGGGCGTGCATGAGCTACTCGGACGACGGTGGTTTGACCTGGAGTGACATGAAGCCCATTGGCCAGTTGGGCTACTCGCCCTGGGTGGAACGCCGGCGGCCAGGACAGTACGGCCGGCCTGGGGTCAGGAAGGATCCGGCTGGGCGGCCGGTGCAGACGTACGAACCTATGCCCAACAGCAACGAGATCATGCGCTCCCCCTATCCGCTTGTGCTGCGCGATGGCCGCATCGTTGTCCTGTATGGCCGCCGCAAGCCGCCTTACGGCATGGGAGGACTGGTCAGCGAAGATCACGGCAAGACCTGGAGCCAGGAGTTCGTGCTGCGCGACGACGCGAACTGCGGCGACCTGGGATACCCTGTGGCCACCGAGCTGGAGGATGGCCGCATCTTCACCGCCTACTACTACAATCTGGACGACGGCAACGGCTGCGGCGGCACGCGCTTCATCGCCGGATCCACCTTCACGGTCAGCTAGCGCTAACGAGAGGAGTAGGAGATGAGCCATCCGGAAAGCGGTTTCATCCAGAGCATCCATCACATCAAGGTGGACTATGACCCGAAGACCTACTGTGGGCACCCGCGCCAGTGCGGGATGAAGAACTTCGGCAACGGCGAGCTGGCCGTGCTGTACTGGCGCGCGCCCTGCAACTACGAGACGGAGAAAGACGTTTCGCACAGCCAGGCTGATGGGTACCAGAGCCGGGCGAAGGCGATCCTGCGCCGATCGTTGGATCACGGCCAGACCTGGCTTCCCGAGAACGACGTCGTGGTCTGGGATGAGACAAAGCCGGTCGCGGAGCGGATGCGTTTCCTGGGGCAAGATCCGGCGGGGCGCGAGCTGCTCGACATGAGCGTGCCCGAAGCCATGTATTTCTTCGGCCGGACGACGATCTTCCGCCCCGACCCGACGACGGGGCGGAACATGATGTGCGAGCCGGTCTTCCTGATCCGTTCGGCCGACAAGGGCCACACCTGGGAGCGCGTGCCGGTCACGATTCCCCCGCCGCCGGGCATGACGAGCATCCTCAAGGACAACCACCCGCTGGCCACGCTGCCGGATGGCGCGGTCGTCGGCGCGTTTACCGCCGGGCAACCCGGTTCGGTGTGGCTCTACGGCAGCGAGAACTACGGCATGACCTGGCAGTGCCTGTCCAGGATCGCGGTGGACAAGGCCGGCGCGGGCCGGCCGACCTATGCCAATCTCATCCTGTTGCCCAGCGGCCGCCTGCAATGCTACATGCTGATGCTATCAGGTGGGTTCCACGCATTGTGCATGAGCGAGTCGGACGACTGCTTCACCTGGAGCGAGCCACGGCCGATCGTGCGTTACGGCCACGGCCCGTGGGCGACGCGCTGGGAAGCGGGCGCCCATCGCGGGGTGCTCTACCGTTCGCCGTGGCCGCTGCGCCTGCGCGACGGCCGGATTGTGGTGGTCTTCGCGCGACGGGAGTATCCGGCAGGCATCGCCGCCCTGCTGAGCGAGGACGACGGCAAGACCTGGTCGGATGCGGCCATCATCCGCGACGATGCGAGCGGAGGGGATCTCGGTTACCCGGTCGCCACCGAGCTGGACGACGGCCGTATCTTCACGGCCTACTACTATCAACTGCAGGACGGCAACAGATTCGATGGGACTCGCTTCATCGGCGGCAGTTTCTTCGCACTGCGCTGATCGACCGATCTGGAGGATGCGCTATGAGCCTTGTCCGTGATCTTCAGCATGTCACCGTCTACCGCGACCCCGCAGGCAAATGGAACGGGGCGTTTCCCGAGATCGTCTGCCAGCCCGCCCTGGCTCCGCCAGGCGGGCCAGAGGGCAACGGCGACCCTTCGACAAGCGTTCGACTGAGCGCTCACGCCGAAGGCTCAGGGCAGGCTCTGGCCGTGGCCTTCCGCGAAGCCCCGTACCCGCCGACGCTGCCGGCGGGCAGCAGGGCCCATTCACATGGCGACCCCCTGGCCCGCGGCGCGATCATCTTCTCCAGAGACGGCGGGCGCACCTGGGATCGGGGCAGCTACCAGGTGCTGGCCGAGCCGTTGGGCGGCGTCGAGCAGATCTCCGTCAGTGCGCTCAGCGGCGGTGGACGCCCCGACCTCCTCCTTGCGCCCTACGCGCGGCTCCGCCCCAAGCAGACGGCGGTCAGCGATGCGGCGGGCTGGTTGCGGCCGACGTGCAGCGACATCTGGGTGCGCCGGTCCGAGGATGGCGGCAAGACCTGGCAGCCGCCCGTGGCGCTCATCCCTTCCCCCCTTGCCTGCGCCCGGGTCCACGCCCCGATGCTCGAATTGCCGGATGGCACGCTGCTCTCCCCGCACTGCGGCTCACCCTGTGTGACGGGCGAGAAACAACATGCCCAGGCGGTGATCCGCTCGCATGACCGCGGCTACACCTGGGGTGATGGCTCCATCATCGCCGTGGACCCCAGCGGCAAAGTGCAATACCACCAGTGTTCCCTGGCGCGCATGGCCGACGGCGAGATCATCGCGGCGCTGCACAGCGCCGAACGGTTCACGACGGCCGATGGCCGGCCAGCCCTCCGCGCCGGCGTCTGGCTGGCGCGCTCCTGGGACGATGGCCAGACGTGGAGCCCGCTGGAAGCGATCCCGGCGCAGATCTCAGGGGCGGCGCACCACCTCCTCGGGCTGCGGGACGGGCGGCTGCTGTGCGTGTGGGGCAACCGCCACGATCCGAGCATCCGCGCCATGGTGAGCGAGGACCGAGGGAAGAGTTGGAGCGACGGCCGCGGGGCCGTCCTCCAGCAAGACGATCATCAGGCCGACGCAGGGCAGGCGGTCACCATACACGCTTACGATGACACCGTCACAGAGGGGTTGCAGACGGATATCGGCGAGCCATGCTCCGCCCAGTTGCCGGATGGCCGCATCATCACCGTGTACTACTGGGCGAGACGGGGCGAGCCGCTGCGTTACATCGAAGCCGCCATCTACCGCGTCTAGGCAGTGCAGGTCATTGCAGGAGTCACGCAACCGTCCTCGCCAGCAGATGCCGGCACCCTGAGCGAAGTCCCGCTGTCGTTTGGCGGGACGTAGTCGAAGGGTGCGGCCATGGCAAATGGCGCTCCGGCATCCTTCGACTGCGGCCACAAACGACGTGGCCTTCGCTCAGGATGCCTGTGCTTGGGGACCTGCGTAACTCCAGTTATCGAGAAGATACTCGGCAACCTCAGGAGTCACCCTCCATGGCAACATCAGCGGCCTTGATCACGGATATCGAGCATATCCAGGTTGACTACGCCCGGGATCGCTACGCCGGGCATCCCCGGCAGGGCGGCATCTTCAACTTCGGCGGCGGCGAGATCGCTGTCATCTACAACCGCGCGCCGTGCCGCTACGAGGCCCTCTCCGACGTGCGCCACGACTACGGCGGCTATCACAGCCGGGCGCAGGCGATCCTGGCGCGCAGCTACGACAACGGGGCCACGTGGGATCGCGGCAACGACGTGGTGGTGTACGACGAGTCGTTGCCGATCGAGCAGCGCCGCGCTTTCCTCGACCAGACCACGGAGCGCCCCGACCTGGTGCGCCAAGCGATCAACCTGGCGGCGCATGACAGCGCGATCTATTTCGGGCGGACCTATGCCGGGCCGGGCGATCCGCCGCGAATGACCTGTTTCGCGATCCGTTCGGCCGATCGCGGCAAAACGTGGGAGACCGTGCCGACCCTGGTTCATGCGCCGGCCGGCCACGCGACCGTGCACAAGGACGGGCACCCCCTGGTGCAGATGCCCGACGGCAGCCAGCTTGCAGTCATGAGCGTCGGCACGCCGAGCGGCGGCGTGCATCTCTACGGCTCGGATGACAACGGGCTGAGCTGGGAGCCGCTGGCGCGCATCTGCCAGGATCCGACCGGCGACGGCCGGCCCACCTACGCCGGGCTGCTCCTCCTGCCTTCGGGCCGGCTGCAGGCCTACAGCCTGCATATCAACGGTTGGCGCGATGCCATCCAGATGAACTACTCCGATGACGGCGGCTACTCGTGGTCGGAGCCGCAGCCGATCGTGCGCTGGGGCCAGTCGCCGTGGATCGCCCAGCGGCGGCCGGAACAGGTCGGGCAAGGCCGCGGGGCGTTCGGCAAGTTCTATCGCTCGCCCTGGCCGCTGCGCCTGGCCGACGGCCGGATCATCGTGATCTTCGGCCGGCGCAAGCTGCCCTATGGCATGGGCGTCATCATCAGCGAAGACGACGGCCAGACGTGGAGCCAGGAGCAGGTGCTGCGCGCCGACGCCGCCACGCCCGATCTGGGCTACCCGGTGGCGACCGAGGTCGCGCCGGGTCGCATCTTCACCGCTTACTACTACACCCTGGACGACGGCAACGGCTTCGGCGGCACGCGCTTCATCGCCGGATCCACCTTCACGGTCAGGTAGGTCAGACAGGAGACCCGTGTATGCAAGAAAAGCTTGTGGCCTTCACGGGGCGGCAGGTCCCCGTCTTGGTGGATGCGGATGTCGTCGTCGTTGGCGGCGGGTTTTCGGGGGTGTGTGCGGCCGTGGGCGCGGCGCGGGCCGGCGCCACGGCCATCATCATCGAGCGCGACGGGATGCTCGGCGGACAGTCGGCCGAAGTCTATACCTTCGGGCTGGACGCGGTGATCCACTATGCGAGCGGCCGGCAGGTCATCCGCGGCCTGCCCTGGGAGATCATCCGCCGCACCGCCGCCGAGGGGCAGTCGCACCCGCTGTGGGACCGCATCGACTTCGAGCGGACCGCGCGGGAGGGGCTGGAGCCCGCGCTGGGCGAGCTGGGACTCAAGCCCGGCGGCATCGAGGATGCGTACCTGGATCCCGCGGCCTTCCGCTACGTGCTACAGACCGTGGCGGACGAAGCGGGGGTCACCACGCTGCTCGAATGCCCGCTCGTCGGCACGCTGTGCGAAGGCGACCGGGTGACCGGCGTGGTCGTGCAGGGCGCTTATGGCCCGCAGGCCGTGACCGGCAAAGTCGTGGTGGATACCACGCCGCATGCGGGGGTGGCGGCGTTGGCCGGGAAGCCCTTCCCGCATCCGGAGGTCTACACCGGCACCCATCCGCGGGTGGCCAACGTGGACATCCACCGGCTCATCGCCTACCTGCGCGCTAATCCCGACGAATGGCAGGACCCCCTGGCGCTGGCGCCCGATGCCGATGGCCTGGCCGCGCTGGTCGAGCGGGGCATGTCGTTGCGGCTCACCGGCTTTCGCGCCGCCCGGCAGCGCGCCATCGCGGCCGACCCGGCCTATGCCCTGACCGGCCGAGTGGGCGAAGAACCCCGGCCCCTGCTCTTCTTCTACGACCGCGATGGCTGCGGAACCTATTGGATCGCACGCGCCGAAGGCCGGGACACCCGCCTGGACGATCCGCTGCATCTCTCGCAGACCCTGGCCGACCTGCGCCGGCGGCAGTGGCTGACCCACAAGCTCTTCCGCGAATACGTGCCCGGCTTCGAGCGGGCGCACCTGGTGGACATGCACCCGCACATCGCCCGGGCCCTGAAAATCCAGAAGCAGTCCGCCGGCTTCACCGAGTATGACATGACCTGGGATGAAGTCGTGACAGGCGGATCGCCGCACGCCGATGCGGTCGCCCGCCTGCTCGGACATCCGGGATACGGCCAGGCGGCCGACGGCTGGCAACTGCCTTACCGCGCGCTGATTCCCAAGGGGCTCGACGGCCTGCTGGTCATCGGCAAGCCGGCCTTCCGGTTCATTCACTACCAGGGCACGGTCGCCGCGGTCGGGCATGCCGCGGGCGTCGCGGCCGCCGTTGCGGCGCAGACCGGCGGGCCGCTCCGGCAGGTCGTCGTGGGCATCATCCAGGATGAGCTACGGCGGCAGGGAGCGGCTTTCTGAGGGACCACGGAACTAACCTCAAGATGCCGATAGGCAGAAAGGAATCACAACAATGGGAGACCCAGCACGGTTAGTCAAGACGGACGATGCCTCTGGCCGGGGGAGTGCCACAGGCTATAGAGTGTCTCCGCCGGCACGGATGAGGCGGTACGCTGAGGACGAGGTTGATGCCGTAGTTGAGGTGATGGTCGAGGCCGAGGCGCAGACACAGGGGCGCTATCTGCGCCAGTTCGAGGCAGATTTCAAGGTACAAATGGGCGCCAACCACGCCTTTGCCGTCGACAACTGCACCAATGCGCTGAGGCTGGCTGCGATCCTCTGTCGCCTGGCTCCTGGGGATGAGGTGATCATCCCGGCCTATACCTTCTGTGCCACAGCGATCCCCTTCGGCGCGAGCGGCGCCAAGATCGTCTGGGCCGATATCGATCGGAATACGTGGGTCGTTGACCCGCGAGACATCGAGAGGAAGATCACATCGCGCACGAAAGCCATCGTGGCCGTGCATCTTCTGGGCATGCCGGCCGATATGCCCGCCATCCTGAGCATCACCGAGAGGCACGGTCTGCGAGTGATTGAGGACTGTGCCCAGTCGCCCGGGGCATCCATTGGCGGCAAGCAGGTGGGCACCTTCGGTGACTTTGGCTGCTTTAGCTTCCACGGCGCCAAGAACATGACCACGCTGGGTGAGGGCGGGATGCTCGCCGTGCGGTCTGATGCTGACGCGCTGCTCGCAGCGGGCCTCCGGCACAACGGCGTTCGTGCCTATGCCCCAGATCGTCCCCGGTACTGGGTTCCGGCGATGAGCGATGTCGACATCGACATCGAGGGTGTGTGGCCCAACAACTTCTGTATCGGCGAGGCGCAGTGTGCGCTGGGAAGTGTGGCTCTGAGAAGGCTGGAGGAGACCAACAACACGCTGATTGACCAGGCCATGCGGCTGCGTGCAGCTCTGGCTGCTGTGGAGGAGATCTCCTTTGCCAGAGTACCTCAGGGCTTCCGGCATATCTTCCATGCCTTTGTGCTGCACTTCGATGGCTCGCGTTTCGGCAAGAACCGTAACGACCTCTTGGACCTTCTGACGACCCAGTACGGCATCCGAGCCATCGTGCAGTACCATCCGCTCTATCGTTATCCCCTGTTCCAGAAGCTCGGTGCGGGCGAACACGACTGCCCGACGCTCGAAGGTTGGTGGGATAACTCGTTCAGCCTACCTTGGTGGTGCGGGATGCCCGAGGAGACGATGGACTACCTGGTCTCCTCCCTGCAGTCGGCCATCGCCCAGTTGCGGAGCGGATGACCCGGCTGTCTGACGTCGGCTGGAAGCGTTCAAACGGGCCGCCTCAAGGAGGCATCGAATGCACATGCGTCCCATCCCGAATACACCGCTCGCCGTCTCCCCCATCTGCCTCGGCACGATGACTTTGGGCACGCCGGTGGGCGAGGCTGAGGCCATCAGCCTGGTACACTGGGCCATCGAGCACGGCGTGAACTTCATCGACACCGCCAACATGTATGAAGGTTATGCGCGCTATGTGGGCTCGGCGGGCGGGGTGGCGGAACTGATCCTCGGCCAGGCACTACGGGGCCATAGAGCGCAGGTCGTGCTGGCGACCAAGGTGGGGATGAAGATCGGGCCCGCCGAAGACGACGAGGGGCTGAGTCGGGCTCACATCCTGCGGGAGATTGAGCGCTCGCTGCGCAGACTGCGCTGTGACGCAGTCGACATCTATTACATGCACAAGCCGGACTCCAAGACACCCCTCGCCGAATCGGTGCAGGCCTTTGACGATCTGATAGCCGCAGGCAAGATCCGCTATTGGGGTGTATCCAACTTCTCGGCCGCGCAGGTCGCCGAGCTCCTGGCGGTCTGCGATGGGGGCGGCTGGCGGCGACCGGTGGCCTGCCAGCCGCCCTATAGCCTGCTCAAGCGTGACATCGAGAAGGACTTGCTGCCCCTTTGCCAGCAGGAGCGGATCGCCGTGATCCCCTACCAGGTGCTGCAGGGAGGCCTGCTCACCGGCAAGTACCGCCGTAGCCAAAGGCCACCGGCTGATTCACGCAAAGCCGAGAAACCGCAGTGGGTGTGGGAACTGAGCGACGACCTCTTCGACCGGTTGGAGGAACTTGAGGCTGAAGCACAGTCCCGGGGCCGCAGCCTGCTGCAGTATGCACTCGGGGAGATTCTGGCGCACCCGGCGGTCGTCTCGCTCGCCCTGGGCGTCAAAGGTATCGCGCAGCTCGACACGCTGCTGGTCGCTGCCCGCTGGAAAGGCGCGCCGAATGGCCTCGAAACGAATGAGGGTGAATCTGGTGGAAGTGGGACTTGAAAAGTGCTATCAGACGGCCGATGGGCGAATCTGGGTGTACTTCCGCGATGTCGGCTTCTCGACCGACAAGGAGGACATCCGCGTCGGCATCCTGGGTATGACACAGGTGTAGGTTGGGAGCTGCCCGGAGAATGGCATGAAGCAGGACTGGTGTGACCACGAATTCCGCACCCTTGTCACGCTGGGTGAAAGCACCACGGCCGGAGGTTGGAGCACCGCGCGCGAGCGCTGCTGGGCGTCGCTCCTGGCAGCCACGATCACCGACACCCAGACGCAACCGGTACGCCTGATCAATGCCGGCATCGGCGCGAATGTCATCTCCACGCGCAGCCCATGCTACGCGCACAGCGGCAAACCGGCGGCCAACGAGCGCCTCGACAGGCATGTGCTGGCGCACGATCCCGACCTGCTCGTCATCGCCTACGGGCTGAACGACGCCCGCGGGGGCACGCCGCTGGTGCTCTTTCGCGACGAGCTGGTGACCCTCATCCGCCGGGTCAGGGAGCGCATCCAGCCGGTGATCGTGCTCCTGGGGCCCTACTACATGACCGGCTTCACGGTGGGCGGGGAGGAGTGGTCTCATGCCGATCTGGCGCTCATGCACCGCTTCAATGACGAGATCGCTGCTGTTGCCGGCCACGAAAGGTGCCTTTTCGTGGATGTCCTGGCCGCCAACGGCCATACCGACTGGATGATGCACTACGACGGCGTGCATGCCAACGACCTGGGCCATCGCATCATCGCCAACCGCATCTTCGAGGTGCTGGCGCAGAATTGCTCGGGTCTGGCTTTGCGCACCAAACAGGCGGAGCAGACCAGCCCGCGCTGGCGCGATGAATCCACGCTCAAGGCCGACTACGGCTACTGAGCGTCGGGCCATCCTGGCCGTGCGACTTCTCAGGGAAAGATCATCCCAATTCAACTGTTTTGAGGAGGAACACCATGTCGAAAGAGGAGCGCGATCAAGAGGTCATTCGGGTCACATTCGGCTCGACGCCCAGCAACATCAATAAGTGCTGGGGTTGGAAGATATCAGGCAATCCCGAGCGAGTCAAGGGCACGTGGACGGAGAAGGAGAAGGAGCTCGGGCAGCTCGCGGCCAACAAGACGCCGCAGGTGCGCGAGGTGTGGCGCACCAAGACGTACGTCTATTGGGCGCCGTTCAACTACGCCAACGTCAAGGTGGAGCTTGGCCGGCCGGACACAGGCTGCGAGTTCAACCCGGATGGGGCCGAGCTCGATATCTATCCGTACGGCAGCATCACCATCGAGGAAGACGAACCGATCGTCGCCGTCACCGTCATCGGCAGCGGCTGCTCGACCAACGGCTTCGTCCTGCTCGAGGCCGAGCCGCTGGAGTGGAAGTATCCCCGCACCGCGGTGCGCATGCGGCAGGACAACCTCTGGGGCATGCATGTGCGCGGCGACGCCTGGTTCGCCGGCATCACCGAGACGTGGAACGACGCCGGGCTCAGCAGTGCGCGCTTCGACCTCCCCGAGTCCAAGAAGGTGATCCTGGGCGGCGGCTCGAACGGCGCTGACCCGCACTACTGCTTCCGCGTCATTCGCGTCGAGGTCAAGGAGCGTGTCTGAGCAGGCTGCCGTGGGTGCATAGCTACAGCGCCTCGGCCTGGCAACTGCGGACTGCAGCTGTGCGCCCTGACAGGTGGTGCGACATCCTGTGCTCCAGCGCGGGCCGTGGATGGGAGACAAGACTGGCGTAGCGTCTCGAAGAGCGGAGCCGGGAGACGAACGAGGAGGGTTGCAGGCGTGGGCTTTAGTTGGCTCAGAAAGAGGATGTCATGTCCGCAGATGGAACGGGCAAGCGGTTTCGCATGGGCAAGCCGTACCGCCTGATCATCAACGACGACGGCGGGCGGGGTTACTGGAACTGGGTGGCGCCGTTGACGGCCGACCAGTACCTGGATGCGCTGTTCAAGCCGCAGATCGAGGGCAAGCCCGTGGACGCGCTGTTCTGGTGCGGCCTTCAGAATCCTAGCGGCACGGCCAACTACAACACCCGTGCCGGCGAGGTGCGAGGTTCGCGCTTTCCCCTCTTCGAGACGGTCGGGGAATGGGCGCTCGCCACCACGCTGCGCGGGATGATCGCTCAAGGACAGGATCCGCTGACTCTGATCTGCGACCGCGGCCATGCGCTGGGCAAGGATGTCTGGCTGAGCTTCCGGTTCAACGATCACCACCATGTCCGCACCAAACGGCAGAATTCCAAGAGCAGCCAGCTTTACGAAGGCCGCCTCGACCTGCGCCTGGAGGATGACCGGTGGGACTACCGCAAGTCCGAAGTCAGGGATCACGTCTACGCCTTGTTGAGAGAAGCCTATGGGGACTATGACGTGGACGGCGTGGAGCTGGATTTCATGCGCAGCCCCGGCACCTTTCCGAAGGCCCATCTGAACGAGGGAAAGGCTCTGCTGAACGCATTGATGGAGAAGCTCCGCGGCCTGGCGGATGAGGCGGCGCAGAAGAAAGGGCGTCCGCAGGGCCTGGCGGTGCGCCTGCCATCCCACGAGCCTGCGTGTGCAGAGGTGGGGCTGGATTGGCGCACCTGGGTGAAAAAGGGGTGGGTGGATGTGCTGACGGCAAGCTGTTTCCATTCCGCGGAGCAGGAAGCGGATCTGGCGGCCTTTGTGGAGGGCTGCCGTGGCAGCCGGACGCTGGTCTACTGGTGCGTCGAATCCACCGCCGGATTCCCCAACGTTGAATACGACCGAACCATCTACTACGGCGGCGCGCCCAACGGCCCTTCGACCGAGCATTACCGGGCCATGGCGCTAGGCGCCTACGAGCAGGGCGTGGACGGATTGTACTTCTTCAACCTACACTTCGCCTTCGAGCGTTACGCGACGCACGGGGATGTCGCGTTCCTGCACGAGCTCCACGATCCGGAGCTGCTGCGCGGCCGGGACCAGACCTACCTGGTGAGCCGGCAGACGCACGACTCGCACAGCAGGTTCTTCGAGTGCGCGCCCCTGCGGCCTCTGCCGCACACAGTGACGCCGGACGAGCCGGAGTGCGCGTTCGGGATCACGGTCGGCGCGGACCTGCAACAGGCCGCGGCTGACAGCACGCTGCGCTCGGCCACGCTGCGGTTGTGTCTGAAGGGCGTGACGCCCCTCGACGAGATCACGGTGCTGTGGGATGGTGAGGAGGCGCCCGGGCACATCGAGCCGCCCCTGACGCCGGGAACCTGGCAGCAGTGGATGGGCCTGCATTTCTGGGTGGCCGACCTGGCACAGATCGGCCGTGCCCCCAAACGAGGCAGGCACGAATGCACCGTGCGTCTCAAGCGCCGAAATCCGGACGTGACAGAGGGCATCGTCGTAGACTTCGCCGAGCTTGCCGTGTGCTTCTGGCACAAGCCGGGCGTACCCCGATAGCAGCAGAACAAGGAGAGGCCTACTGCAAGGAGAAACCTGAGCCATGACACATGCCACACATGCACCCGCAGACTTGGGCTGGAAACCCCACTGGCTGACGCAGCGCGACGGCAGGGGCGGCTGGATCATGCTTCCGGCGCAGTGCCGGTTCGTGCATCATACCGACGAGGTGTCGGAACGGATCCGGGCCTTGTCAGATCGGCCTGTCGACGAAGTAGCCGCGGCGCTCGGTATGGCCGCCGACCAGGTGAAGAAGCAT
>Ga0194113_10007729_pt1 | contig 13324 bp, 8 predicted proteins | sample TA2MahC200mmetaG_FD_146193 | JGI IMG/M metagenome (GOLD analysis project Ga0194113, IMG submission 146193) | Freshwater microbial communities from Lake Tanganyika, Tanzania - TA2015017 Mahale Deep Cast 200m | ecosystem: Environmental > Aquatic > Freshwater > Lake | place: Tanzania: Lake...
CTCCCGGGGGTGCACGGGCGGTTGCACCTTCTGTGCCTGGTGGCTGCAGATGGCCGACGTGAAGCAGGTGAACGGAAAGACGAAGTACATCCCCCGCTGGCGCACCAAGAGCGTGGGCAAGGTCATGGAGGAGATCGACCTCCTCTACCACAAGTACGGCAAGCGCTGCCTGGTCTTTGTGGACGAGTCCTGGAACCTGAACCAGAAGTGGAACGACGACTTCGCCGAGGCGATGCTCCGGCGGCCCGACATCCGGTTGAACTGGTTCGCCTTCATGAGGCTCGACGCCATCCTGCGCGACGAAAGGGCCGGGGTCTTCGAGAAGCTGGTGCGGTCCGGCCTGTCCCATATCTGCGTGGGCGTGGAGCGGAGGCACGACGACCAACTGGAGAGGTTCGGAAAGGGGTTCTACTCCGAGGACGACACCCGGGAGGTCTTCGGGATACTGAACCGGAAGTACCCCTCGATCTTCCGGCAGGCCACCTTCATCGTGGGGGTGCGCGACGAGACGCCCGAGTCGCTGGACGAGATGGTCGATTTCGCCATGGAGCTGAACGCGGATTATCCCGGCTTTCATCCCATCACGCCGGTGCCGGGAACGGTTTTCTGGGACACGGCCCAGAAGGAGGGGTGGCTCGAGGTCAAGGAGTTCGGCAAGTTCGACTGGATGACGCCGGTCATGGGTTCCGCGTCGATGACCCGCAAGGAGATCGAAGACGCCATCGTGCGCATGCAGAAGAAGTTCCTCCGGGTCCCGTGGCTGCTCAAGGGCCTCTTCACCCCTCATGCCTACCGCCGGAACATGTATGTGTGGTGGATCACGGTCACCTTGCATGTGTGGTGGGCCGTGCTCAGGCGGCGGATGAACCCGTTCGACCCCGGGCACTACACGAACCTGCAAAAACCCCCCTGGTACGATACGTGAGGTAGGGATGCGAACCGGAACGCTCGCACGGGTGGCCCTGGTGGTGCTTTCCGGCTTCTACGTCGTGTTCTCCGAATCCTGGTCCCTGCTCTACCAGTGGAACCTGGTGTTCCACCCGCTCCTGGGGATCGTGGTCACGTTCGAGGTGTTCCGCCACACCATCCTGGAGTGGAGGAAGCGGCGGGCGGTCGGGGCGCAGGCGGACGTCCCCGCCGCGGTGCAGGTCGGGGAGCAGGCGCTCCTCGTTTTCTGGGGGTTGTCCCTCCTCTCGGGTCTCCCCCTGATCCCGGGGCTTGGCCTTCAGTTCGTCTTCCTCTGTTACCTGCACCGTTACATCAGCTACGTGCTGGTGGGGCTCATCTTCCTGCACGGCGCCTCCCTGGCCAGGAGCCGGAGGCAGGCGGGCCCGGAGGGCGGCCCCGTGGCTGGCCCGAGACCCAACCCCGTGGTCTTTGCCCTGATCTTCCTGCTGGCCGTTGCGGTGCCCCTCTCGGACCGGTTCGGCCGGGAGGACGCCTACACGTACGAACTCACCACGGACACGAAGCTGCCTCTCCAAGCGGAGGGGAGCGGCGAGCGGATCATGCGGCCGGACCTGGTGCGGATGGTCAGCGTCTCCGAGACCTGCGGCTCCGCAGCCTTCTGCCACGCACCCCTGGTGGAGGACTTCTTGAAGTCCGCGCACAACGTGGGGTTCCAGATGCCCTTCTTTCAGAAGAACCTGGACCTCCTGGTGGAGGAGACCGGGCAACACAACGTGCGCAACTGCGCGGGTTGCCACGCCCCGCTGGCCGTGGTGGCCGGGGACAACGACTACACCGAGTACAAGGACGCGAACAACAGCTCCTGCGTGTTCTGCCACATCGTCGAGGACGTGGGGTTCGGGCCCGACCCCAGGAAGTCGAGCTACACGGTCCGGCCCAATGCCCGCCACCTGGCCATGTTCCTCTCGGACAGCGGAGAGGGGATGAGCCGGTGGCACCACCACCTCATCAAGATGAACCCCCTGGGCCACGGCAGGGTGTTTTCCAGGAAGCTCTACAAGGAGGACCGCTATTGCCAGGCCTGCCACCACCTGCAGTTGAAGCAGCCCCGGGAGACCGGGTTCCAGCGGCCGACCTGCGCGGACTGCCACATGCAGCCCCGCAACCTCCTGGGGCTGCCCGGGACGGAGATGAACCACTACTTCCCGGGCTCGAACACCGCGATCCCCTACATCCGGCAGGATGAAGAAACGCTGGAGATGATGCTCAAGTGGCTGCGCGGCGACTATCCCCTGCACCTCAAGGGGTGGGGCGCGTTCTGGGACCTTCGGCCGGAAGGCTACACCCGGGCCGATCGGGATGACTGGCTCAAGCTACGCTTCGAGCCGCAGACCCCGCCGGTGCAGGGCAAACCCTTCACCCTCAGGATCACCACGGCCAACGTGGGGATCGAACACCCCTTTCCGTCTTCTGTGGTGGAGTTGATCGAGGTCTGGCTGGCGGTGCAGGTGCAGGACGCTCACGGCCGGGAGATCTTCCGCAGCGGGGACCTGGACGAGCACGGTTTTCTCGACCCGGAGGCCCACACCCTGGGGGGGTACCTCTTGGACGACGAGGGGAACGTGATCGACCGGAACCGGATCTGGATGATCAAGAAGAAGGTCATCACCCGGCAGATCGAGGCAGGGGGCCACGTCACGGACGATTACGAATTCCTGATCCCCGAGGATGCGGGCGACAGCATCGAGGTCAGGGCCCGGTGGAACTACCGGAAGATCAACCAGGACTTCATCAACTGGGCGTACCCGGACGAAAAGATCACCATGCCTGTTGCCGAGGTGGCGAGCCTCACGGCCAGGATCCCGCTGCAGACCGCTGCCGAGGGCCCCTGATTCTCGTTGCGTGCAGTCTGAACGGTCTCATTCCGGCCGCCAGGCAGAGGTCCTGCGGCGCCCTTCCTGTCATCCCGATCGAAGCGGAGGGGTCCCCCGGTTTCGAGGCACTGCGGCGATCCGGCTCAGAGGCCGGCAGCCCGCGCGATGCGCTGGCGGTAGAGGAAGGCCAGGGCCAGTGCCGCCGCACAGAAGAAGACCATGGTCCTGGCGTACCCCCCGAACCCCACCCACCACTGGAACAGGTAGATCCCCCACACGATCCCCAGGGCGTGGACCCCGTAGGCGGTTCCCCGGTGTTCCCGCGCCGTGCGGCCGAGTCCGGCAACCCAGAAGGTGGCGGTGAAGAACCCGCCGGCCAGGGCCGCCAGGGTGAGGGCCGCGGGCTGGTCGAACAGGACGGTGCAGGCCAGCGCAGCGGCCAGCGCCAACGGAGAGCCCAGGACCAGCAACCGCCGTGCCGAAAACGGAAGCCCTCGGAAGAACAGGTGGGGCAGCAGGAAGCCCAGGAGCAGGGCGGACCCGAGCCAGAGCGCCCCGGTCGGCGCACCGGAGAGGAAGAGGCGCGCGTACCGGCTCAGCACCATGGCTTGCAGGAAGGCGAAGAGGAACCCGGTGCCCAGCAGATAGATCGGCAAGGCCCCCGGCACCCCGGACTCGCTCCTGGCGTGCGCCAGGGCGAACCTCGTCAGCAGGGCGAGCAGGGCGAGGAGGGGCAGGGAGGCGATCAGAAAGACGGGGACCAGTTCCTTCTGCAGGAAGGGCCTGTCATCCGTGTACCGGTAGGGCTCCAGGGACTCGGTGATGAGAACCTCTCTCCACCCCAGGTGGCCTTTCTTGAGTTCGTCCACCACCGAGTCCACGCTCCCCGGGTCCTTGGACGCGAAGATGAAGAACAGGGGCATGCCCATCATGGGGTACTCGGCAAGGGCCTGCCAGAGAATGCGGACGTGCACACCGTCGGGGATGTTGGCCATGAACATGTAGGCCTCTCTCTCCTTGGTGCTGCCCCAGTCCAGCAGCAGCAAGCCCTTGTCCGTGAGGCGGTTCTCGAACAGGTCCGCCATGGTCTCCCGGGTGAGCAGGTAATCCTCCTGAAAGATGAAGCTCCAGGGCAGCGTGTAGAGTCTGTTGCCGATCCCGGTCAGGTAGATCATGTCGAACGTCTCGCCGGACCGCCGGATCCACTGCCGCAGGTCCCCGCTCACGGCTTCCGTGTCCGGCCCCAGGAAGATGCGGTCGCTGAAGCGGGCGTATCTCCCGCTCACGCGGTCCGCCACCACGGGGTCGTACTCCACGGAGGTGATTCGCCTCCCTTCCGGCCACGCCTGCCGTACGAGCATCGGGCACGTCCCCTCGGCCCGGCCGGCCACGAGAATGCGGTGGTTGTTCCGGGCCGCGGCCCGGTGTAGAAGCGCCAGGGGTGTGGGGAGCAGGCCCGGGTCGTCACAGTTGTACCAAAGCATCACGTTGTTGTAGACGCCGCCGATGCACCGGTCCTCCTGAAAGCTCACGAAGCCGATCTTGTAGTACGGGGTCCACCGGGTCTCGAGCGTTTCGTACTGGCGGACCTGCCAAAGGAAGGGCCGGGGTTTCGTGTACGCGGTGGCCGTGGCCAGGGCCGCGACCACGAGGAGGCCCACAAGGGCCCAGCGTCTGTAGCGGAAGAAAAGGACGCACCCCGCGCAGGCCAGGGCCAGGCTCAGGTACCCGCCGGCCCACAGGACCGAGAAGTACGACGCCGCACCGCCCAGCAGGAGACCGCAAACGTACACCGCATAGGTCCGGAGACCGTCTTTCTGGCGGGAGAATGTCTCGGAAAACCGGGCGCCGAGCAGGAACAGCGGCACAAGACTCAACAGGACCGACAGGGCCTGGGCCGCGGTGTGCACCCACGCGTAGGGCGGGGGAGGGTACGGATAGTACATGTCCCCCAGGAAGAAGTGGATGGAGACGTCCTTGTTCAGGACGGACGTGAGCAGGAAGAGGCCCAGAAGAAGCAGCAGGACCCCTTCCGCACGGTTTGTGAGCGCCCCCCTCTTGGCCTGCCACAAAGCGCCGGAGGGGACCCCCAGCAACACGTAGCACAGGATGAAGACCCCCACCATGTTCAGCGGGAACGAGGCCTGGATCACCCGGAGATAGCCGGCCGCGAAGTACTGGATGAAGAAGGCGGCGAGGAATGCCGCGCCCCACGGCCGGAGGACCTCGGCTTGCGCTTCTCGGTTCATTCCGGCTCCTTATCGGGCCAGGAAAAAGTTGCGGCTCAGCCAGAAGAAGATCTTCAGGTTGTTCCGGAGGTCCCGCAGGTTCCGCATCCCCTTGAGCCTGCGGAGGATGTACCCGGGTCTGAGGTAGAAGCGCCGGTGTGCCCGGATGTCGATCCTGTCCAGGAGTTCCGGGGTGAGCCCCTTGGGGGTGAACCGGGGGAACTGCCTGGCGCCCTCCATGAAACGGTCGAACACGTCCTCGGTGATGGCGCCTTCCTTGAGCGCGATTTCGTAGAACTGGATGTTCGGCGTGATGAGGGAAACGTGAAACTCCGCGTAGGTGGGGTTGAGCTTCCGGGTGAAGCGGATCGTCTCCTCCAGGTCCTCCACGGTCTCGGTCGGCACCCCGAGCAGGAGGTTGGCCTTGGTCTCCATGCCCAGGGCGTGGCAGGCCCGGAAGGCCTCCTCGATGCTCTTGTTGGAGATCTTCTTGTCCATCAGGTAGCGGGTGCGGTCCAGACCGGTCTCCACGCCGAAGGCCACCTTCTTGCAGCCCGCGTCCCGCATCCTCCGGAGCAGAGGCTCGTCCACGAGGTTCGCGCGGGTCTCGCACCCCCAGGACACGCGGATCCCTTCCCGCAGGATGGCGTTCGTCAATTCTTCCGTGTGCCGCCGGTCCACGGTGAACGTGCCGTCCACGAACTCGATGTACTCGATGCCGTACGTCCCGGTCATGAGCTTCATCTCCTCGATGACGCCCTCCGGTTTCCGGCGCCGGTACGGGAACGCCTCCCGGATCTCTGAGCTGTAGAAGTGGCAGTACGTGCACCGGAACGGGCACCCCCGCGAGGTGATCATCACCGTCATGGGGCGGGGGTCCGCCGGGGTATAGTAGAAGTCGCCGGGGAAGAGCAGGTGCACTGCGGGCAGGGGGATCCGCTCCAGGTCCCGAATCACCCTGGGCTTGTTCATGCGGACCCGGTCCCCCTCCACGGTCACCAGCCCGTCGATGTCATCCACCGGGCCGTTTCCGTTCACCTTCCGCTTGCAGAAGCGGGCAAAGCTGAAGTCCGCTTCCCCCACGAAACCGTGGCGAAGGCCCAGCTTGCCCACCACCCTGGGGTCGTCCGCCACGTGGACTCCGCCAACCACCACCTCGGCGCCGAGGTCCAGGGCACGGATGTCCTTGAGCAGGGCGTAGGTGCTCCGCAGGGTGAAGACCAGCAGGGAGATGCCGATGATCCTGGGCCGTTCCCGCTGCAGTTCCGCAAGCAGACGCTCCTTGCCCATGTCCGGCAAGGCCGCGTTCAGGATCCGCACGCTCAACCCCTCCTGTTCCAGCACGGCGGCCAGATAGGCAAGGCCGAGCGGAGGGTAGGAGATGGGGGGCTGATCGAAGAGCAGGGGGTCCGAACGGTCCCGGGCCCGGCTCTCCCGCTCGAACGTGATGGGCGGGTTGATGAGAACGACGTCGGTCAATGGATCGGCTCAGTCCGTGATGGTTTGGAAGGTGAAGAGGGAATTCGAAATACATTTTATTCTAGGACAACTCGACCCAAAGTCAAAAGTTTCCCATCGGCCTTTGGCAGGCCCCCAGGGATGAAGCCGGAGGCGTCGGCATGGGGGCTCATCGACGTGTGGCCCGCACGGACGTTCTCAAGGCCGCCATTCCACCGAAGATCCCTCCCGCCTTGATTCGCCGCTGACTGTTCCCGTAAGATGAAATCATATTTTTCCGTTCGATAATGAGGCTTTCTCATGAGAGGTCTGCTTCTTGCGCCTCCACTGGACGTGGGCTATCAGATCCACCCCCCCCTGGGGCTGTTGAACGTCTACTCCGCGGTGGAAAAGGAACACGAGGTCACGTTCCATGACCTTTGTGCCGGACGGCTGACTCAACTGGACGCTCTTCTGAAGCGAACGGTGGAGTTCGTGGGGCTCACCTGTTCTTACACCACGAACGCGAGGAAGACCTTTGAGGCGGTCGGGCGGATCCGGGAGAGGCAGCCGGCCGCGTGGATCATCGGGGGAGGCAACCACGCGACGTTCGCCCCGGAGCATCTGCTCCGAAACGGGTTCGACATCGTGGTCCGCCACGAGGGCGAGGTGACCTTCCCGGAGCTTCTCCGCCACCTGGAACAAAACGGAACGGCCGGCCTGCGCGAGGTTCCCGGCATCGTGTGCCGCGAGAACGGCCTCCCGGTTGCCGGCCCGGTCCGCGAGTATATCCGAAACCTGGACGAACTGCCGTTTCCCAACGTTCCCGCCCTGGATTTCCGGCTGTACCGGGGGTTTATGGGGGAAAGGCCCGTGACCGTCGAGACGAGCCGGGGCTGCCCGTACCGCTGCAGGCTCTGCTCCACCACCCGGATGTGGGGAAACCGGTGGCGGTGCAAGTCCGCGGAGCGGGTGGCCGAGGAGTTCCGGTACCTGCGGGATCAGGGCGTGGACCAGGCGAGTCTCTCGGACGACAACTACGCCGTGGACCTGGACCGGGCCGTGCGGATCTGCGAGCTGCTCATCGAGCAGGGGAACCGCATCCGGTGGGCGGCTTCCCTGGAATCCTCGCTCATCGTGAAGCGCAAGGCACTGCTCGAACTCATGCGGCGGGCCGGGTGCGAACTGGTCATCTTCTCCGTGGATTCCGCCAACGAGGAGATCATCCGGGGCTACCGCAGGCCACACGATCTCTCCGTTATGACCGAGGCCCTGGAGGCGCTGCGCAGGAGCGGGATGGTGCTGGTGATCAACATCATCCTGGGGTACCCGGGCGAGACCTCGGAGCAGATGCGCCGCTCGGTGAGCTTCAGCAGAAAGTACTGCGACATCCTCACCGTGGGCGTGCTGGAGCCCCGGCCCGGCTGCGACTTCTGGGAAGCGAAGTACGAAGACCGTTACGATCAGATCTGCCAGGGGTACAGCCTGCTGCACGAGACCCCGAAGAAGGTGGAGAGGCTGCAGAAGCTCGCGCTCCTGGGCTTCTACTTTTCCCCCCGGAACCTGTACCGGGCCTGGCTCGCCCGGGACGGCGCCCGGCGGAGGATTCTCCGGATGCACTACTTCGTTTACTACAAGGCGCTCTTCCGGCTGGTGAGGTCCCTTTTCCGCAACGTTGTCTGAGTCGAAAGGCTGCCCATGGACGATACCCCCCGCACGACCCGAAGCCTTTCCCCCCGCACGAACAAGACCGTCGAGGCCCGGATCGTGAAGGAGGGGGGGCGCGTATACCTCGCCAAGACCGACGAGAGCGGGGAATCGTATAAGGCCCTGGTCGAAAAAGACGCCTCGCTCTACGACCGCTTGACCCTCCGGCGGGTCCCCCGGCAGATCCCCTATGATTCCGTGTTCCTGTACCTTACCCCAAGCTGCAACCTCAACTGCCCGGTCTGCTACGAGTCCCACGACTCGGGCAAGACCGAGATGTCGGTCCGGGAGGTGCGCGACATCGTTTCCCGCTACCGGGGGAAGATGATCGTGCTGGGAGGCCGGGAGCCCACTTGCCACCCGGATCTGTTCGAGATCATCCGGGTCGCCAACGAGAAGAACCACAGCCGGCTGCTCACCAACGGGGTCAAGCTGGCCGACGAACGGTTCGTGGCGGGGCTCAAGGACGCAGGGCTCCAGGGGGTGATCTTCTCCTTCAACGGGTTCCGGGACCAGATCTACGAGGCCATGAACGGAAAGCCGCTTTTCCATGTGAAGACGCGGGCCCTGGAGAACCTCCGGCGGGCGCGGATCGGCACCGCGCTTTCCGTAACCCTGGCCCGGGGAATCAATGACGACCAGATCCCCCGGCTCTACGATTTCTGCTTGGAGAACCGCTCGTTCATCGGGTACCTCCTTTTCCGGAGCATGATGACCGTGGGCCGGCACCTGGAGGTGGAGCCGTTCGTGCTCTCCGAACTCTTCGAGATGGTGACGTCCGGGCTCGGGGTGGACCGGGAGCACGTGCTGCGCGAGATCGAGCTGCTGGACGAGTTCGGTCGGGTGTGGGGGTACGACCGGCCCCGGCTGCGCACCTGCGGGTTCGATTTCCACGTGGCGTGCCGGAACGGCCGGCGTTTTTCCGTGGGCAAGGACATCCGCCCGAGCTGGAAGCGCCTCATGGCGCACCGGGCAGCCGCGCCGTTCCTTCTGTGGAGGCTCTACGGTGCACGGTACCTGCTGGAGCAGACGAATCTCCATCGGCGCGTCCCGTTTTCGCCGCGGGACCGGGAGATCCTCCGGGTAGGGATCCGGATCTGGCCCAACATCTACAACGTGGACCTCCAGGAGAACTGGAAGTGCCCGACCGGTTACTACAAGGGGGGGCGGTGCCTTCCGTTCTGCGTGCACAATGTCCTGGACACCAACTGTCCGGAGGGTGAGGGAGCCGGCGGGCCGAGCCAGGGGTGTCGGCTGATCTGAATTCCGGGGTCGTCTTGCCCCCCACCTTGCAGAAGGAGCCCGGAGGTGAGTTCCCGGCCTGCCGCGCGGTGAATATCTGATAACGCGGACGCTGCGCGCCGCGTCATCCGCCGCGGCTGGAGCAGCCGCCCATCAGGCGGCTTGACCCGTCGGTCGCCGCGGCGGTTGTTGACATGTAAATTTTCCCGGATATTATACATGTCATGATCGGTTATCCGAGATTGCTCGAAAGTGCATTGCAGGCCGAAGCCTCACAGGGCAAGGTCCGCCTGCTCTTCGGGGCGCGACAGACCGGAAAGTCCACCCTGCTGCAGCGGGTTTCGGACGCAGGGGCAAGGATCTTCAATCTTCAGGACCGCCGAACACGCCTCGAACTGGAGCGGGAGCCGCATGTCTTCACGCAGATCCTGGAAGCCGATTCCAGGAGCCCTGCGGTTGTGTGCGTGGATGAGATTCAGAAGGTGCCGGCCCTCCTGGACGAGGTCCAGTATCTGTTTGACACCCATCCCGGTCGTTTCCGGTTCCTGCTTACCGGAAGCTCGGCCAGGAAGCTCAAGACATCATCGGCCAACCTGCTGCCGGGTCGTGCGCATCTTTTCCTCCTGTGTCCGCTGATTCTGCGGGAGCGTCTGGGGAATAAGGAATCGCGGATCCTTCCGGTTCAGGCCGCGGCCTTGGAAGCCGGTTTTCCCCGAGCCTCGCTGGAGGATTTGTTGCTCTTCGGCGGGTTGCCGGGGGTGACACTCGAGAAGGAGGCGACCAGGGTCAAGACCCTGGAGAGCTATGTGGACCTCTACCTGGAGGAAGAGATCAGGCGTGAGTCGCTGGTGCGCAATGTGGGCGCCTTTCAGCAGTTTCTGGAACTGGCCGCAACCGAGTCGGGCCGTGTCGTCAACTTGACCAGCATCTCCCGGGAAAGCGGCGTGCCCGTTGCGACCCTCCGCACATACTACCAGGTACTGGAAGACACCTTCGTGGGATATCGCATCCCGGCATTCGGTGCGGCAGGCCGCAAGAGAGTGCTGACAACACCCCGCTTTCTGTTCTACGACAACGGGGTTCGAAACGCCGCCGCACGTTACCGGTTCACGACCGATCTGCTGAAGACCCAGATGGGGCTGCTTTTCGAGAACTGGGTGGGACAGGAGCTGATGCACCGCTGTCTCTATGCCGGCCGGGCCTATCGCCTGAGTTTCTGGCGCACGGCGCACGGCGCGGAAGTGGACTATGTGCTGGAAACCCCTGAGGAAGCCATCCCCATCGAGGTCAAGGCCACGGCATCACCCACGCTGGCGGATGCCTCGCACCTGAAGCTGTTCCTGGAAACGTATCCGAAGCGCGCGCGCCGCGGGGTCATCATCTGCCGCTGTCGCGAGGAGCGGCGCCTGGCGCACAACATCCACGCCGTTCCCTGGGAGAGTCTGTAGAAAGACCCAGCCGGTTTCGCTCACCAGGGGGGATCAGGCGATGGGTTTGCGCACCCGGGCCAGGAAGAAGGTCCGCTTCCGGAAAAGACTCGTTTCGCCGAGGGGGTTCCGTTCCAGAAAGGCCCGCATCTCCCGGAGGGTCGGGGAGTGCAGGATGGAGTTGTACAGGGCGAAGTCGGGCCGGGTGGCCAGGCCCAGCCGCTCCTTGAGGCGGTAGTACACCCGGAACAGGCGGGCGAAGAGGAAGCCGGAGTCGATGTTCAGGAGCACCATGTCGCCCCCAGGGGCCAGGGTCCGGTACATCTCGGCAAACATTCTCTCCGGCTGCTCGAAGTGGTGGAACGTGCCGTCGCACACGATCCCCTGAAAGACCCGGTCCCGGAACGGCAGGCTCGCGTCTCCGTTCTGCACGAGCGGGATCCCCGCGGCGCCGGACACCCGGCCGGATAGCCGGAGCATGGCCGGGTCCACGTCCGACCCCACGAAGGAGAACGAGGCCGGCAGGGCGGTCCGCAACCCGCTCAGCAGAAAGGCCGCCCCGCAACCCACCTCCAGGATCCGGCCTTTCCCCATGGGCCGGAAGAACCGGTCCGCCAGGTAGGCCGCGTGGCGCGCGAGCACCCGGGACCCGGCGCGCATGCGGAAATACTCCTCGTGGGAGAGGCCGTCTTCGTCGATGGTGCTCATGGGACTCGGTCTCCGGAGAACGTCTTCTTCTTCAGCCGGGGCACCCCCACCGGCGGCCTGCGGCGTCCCGGTGGATCCCCTCACCCACGGCAGGCAGGGCTTTCCCCTGCGGAGCCGGCGCGGCGGCGTTGCAGGGGCGGCCCCCCTTGACGTACTTTTTACCTACCGCGTGAAACCGTTCAGGTCCCGGCTCCCGCCCACCGGCAGCTCCGTCACGATCTCGAACACGCCGCACCCGGAGCAGGCGAAGATCCGGCCCGTGTCTTGGTCCAGGTGGATGCTCCGGAGCATCCTGCCGAGAAATAACCGCTCCAGCAAGCGGTGCTCGTCCAGCGAGTAGACGGAGAGATTCCCGCCGTAGTCGGCCACGTACAGCCGCCCGCGCGCTTCGTCGATCTCGATCTTGGCCAACCCGCCGTTCGTGCGGATGGCCCCGACATAGGCCAGGCTCTCCGGGTCCACGATCCTGACGTCCCGGCTCATGGGGCTGCTCACGTAGAGCAGGTGGGGCTCCTGCCGCACGGCCATCCCCACGAGGGGCAGTCCCAGGGAGTTCTTCCGGAGAATACCCTGGAGAGCTTCGTCGGCCTCATAGAGCGGCGAGAACCCGATGTTCGTGAAATAGAATCTCCCGTGGGCTCGGTCCAGGGCCGCGAACTGCGAGCAGCCCGTGATCCGGTCCGATCCGATCCGGCGGATCTCCTCCCAGGTTTCGGTCCGGAAGGCCGTCAGACCGTCCGTGTCCGACCCGGCAAAGAGCACGACCAGGGTCCCCTGCTCCCGGTCCAGGAAGATGTGGTTCGGTTCCCCCTCCAGGGGGAGGACTCTCTCCTGCATCCATGCGCCGTTGCGGTACGACGCCGCGTGCAGCTTGTGCCGGGGAGATCCCAGGAGCAGGGTGTAGACCTCCTGCTTCACCGGGTCGACGGCCATCCTTTCCGGGAACAGGCGCACCCCCGGCATCTTCTCGTCGATTTGGAGCATGGACACCGGCGTTTTTCCGGACAGGTCCACCTTTGCGATTGCGCCCCGCAGCCCGTCCGTTCTCTTGATAGAGACGAACAGAACCCCCGCGCCGGGGTCGGCCGCCAGGTCGTAGGGCATGCTGCCGGATAGCCCTTCCGCTTCCCGTATGCTGGCGATGCCGTAGAGCGGGATGACCCCGGGGGATCGGGACACCTGCTCGCAGACGGTATCGGGAGGACCGACCTTGAAGGCGTGAAAGAACCCGAGCGAGACGCAGGCCGTGAGCCAGCACCCGTAGAGGCAAAGGACCCACCCACGCCGGAGAAACCCCGAAGGCCGGATCCTTCGCGCCGCCAGCAGGGACGCGAACACAAGCCCCGCTGCCGCGAACAGCCCGGCCGGAGCCAGGGCAAAAAAGATCCCTGCCATGAAGATGGGCTGGGTGAGGAGGCCGAACAGCAGGGAAAACCCTCCTGAAATCTTCAGCAGGGTGACGGCCAGGGCTGCAGAGACCCCCCAGACAAGAACCTTGGCCGGTCTGGATAGACGCCTGCAGGCGCGCCGGACCGGCCGGACCCCGCCGGACGCGACTTCCGTAATCGAGCGGGGCACCGGGGTTTGCCTGCGGGAGAGGAGTCTGTCCGCCGCTCCCCAGGCCAGGAACACGGGCACCGCAACCTGGAGATACCGGAGCACCGGGCCGAGCCCGTAGATGTCCGGGGGATGAAAGAGGAGGATCGCCGGCACGGCGAACAGAGAAGAATGAAGGAAGAGGAGGAGGCTTGTCGTTTTCATTTGCTGACATCAGCCTCCAGGTGCTCGCTGC
>Ga0194113_10007731_pt1 | contig 13321 bp, 14 predicted proteins | sample TA2MahC200mmetaG_FD_146193 | JGI IMG/M metagenome (GOLD analysis project Ga0194113, IMG submission 146193) | Freshwater microbial communities from Lake Tanganyika, Tanzania - TA2015017 Mahale Deep Cast 200m | ecosystem: Environmental > Aquatic > Freshwater > Lake | place: Tanzania: Lake...
GTGCTGCGATCACTGGCGCGGCGCTCTAGATAAGCTGTGAATCGTTGCACGGCAGTTTCGTAATCCATATTCGGCTCCTTTGGGGGGAAGTATACCACCATCAGAGCCGACTCACTGTAAGTGCGTAGTGCGTGGTGCGTAGGACGGAATACGGAATACGCAATACGGAATACGTATGCAGGGCGCGGCGCGGGCGATGGCGATGATGGCGTCCAGATCGCAGTGTCGCTCGACCGCGGCGCGGCAGGCGGCGATGGCGGGGAGCAGGCCCGCGTCTTCCTCGCGTGGAACCAGGCCCAGGTGACGATCGGGGATGACGAGGCTGGCGTCACGGGGCAGCGCGCCGAGAACCGGAATGCCGCAGTGATGTTCGATGGCGGCGCGCAGTTTGGCTTCGTGGCGGCGCCCCGCGACATTGTTGAGGATGACGCCCGCGATGGGCGTGTCAGACTCGAACGTCTGATAGCCGTGGACCAGCGCGGCGACGCTCCGCCCCATGCGGGCGGTGTTGACGACGAGGAAGATTGGGGCAGCGAGCGCGCGGGCGACGGAGGCCGTACTGCCGAAGGCATCGTCGGTGTCGAGCAAAGAACTGTTTGTAGTTGCGACTTCAGTCGCTTCCCACCAACCCCGACGACTGAAGTCGTCACTACGAGCATTGGCGTCCGTGCGGCTCAATGTGACCCCATCGTACAATCCGTGATTACCTTCGATCACGCTGATGTCGGCTCCCGCTACGCCGCGGGCAAATGCGGCGCGCAGCGTCGCGTCATCGCCGCAGAAGAACGGATCGAGGTTGCGACAGGGCCGGCCGGCAGCTTCGCTCAGCCATGAGGGGTCGATGTAGTCCGGCCCCTTCTTGAACGGCTGGACGATCAGGCCACGCGCGGCGAGGGCCGCACAAAGGCCCAGGGCCACAGTGGTCTTGCCGCTGCGGCCCTGGGGTGCGCCGATGATCAGGCGTGACAGAGAATGGACCTCCGAGGTCTCTGAGAGCTCGGATGGCTCGATGGGGAGCAATTTACAGCTCCGTGATGGTGATAGCCCCTTCCTCACAGCCCGACTCGCACGAGTAACAGCCGATGCAGTCGTCGGGGTCGCCCTTGAACATCGCATATTGCTTGTCGCCTTCTTCGGCCATGGCGATCAGCTCGTTGGGGCAGGTGTCAACGCAATCGCCGCAGCCTTCGCACTTGGCGACGTCCACAGTGATGACGTACATGGAATCAATCCTCCTGGGTATTGGTGCCGGTTCTCGCTTCGGAACCGCGTGTAGTGTAACAGCCTTGTCGCGCACTGAGAATGACGACGGTCACATTACGGCGCGTGAAGGGTGAAGCGTCGGGCGTCAAACGTCAAACGTCAAACGTCAGGCGTAGGACGGTTAGTTTTTCTGCCATACGATCGCAGCGGCCACGAGCTCGCTGAGGTTTTGCACTTTGACGCCCAGCTTGTAGTGTCTGTTGATCTCCATGAGCTGATCCAGGCAGTTGTGGCACGAGGTGGCGACGATCGCCGCGGCGGTCGCTTTGATCTGCTCGGCCTTGGTCTTGGCCGCGGCCATGCGTTGTTTGGCGAATTCGGTCATGGCCAGCATCCCGCCTCCGCCGCCGCAGCAGAAGCTCTCGATGCCGTGCGGCTCCATCTCCACGAAATCCATGACCGTACGCGCCAGGATGAAGCGCGGCTCCTCGACGATGCCGCCGCTGCGAGCCTGATTGCACGGGTCGTGGAAGGTCACGCGGCGCGTGTTGACCGTTGGGTCCACCTTCAGCCGGCCCTCTCGGATGTATTGAGCCATCAACTCGACGAAGCTGACCACGCGGAACGGATAGCGATGGCTGCTCCAGTTCTCGCCTTCCCACCGCTGCGCTCGATAGCCGTGGCCGCATTCAGCCATCGCCAGCGCCTCCGCGCCGAGGTGGTTGACGGCCTGCTCCACTCGGCTCGCCAGTTGCGCGCCGGTTTGTGGGTCGAAGGCGAAGAGCGCGTAGTTGGTCGCATCCCAGCCCTCGGTGCTCACGGTCCAGTCTTCGCCGGCCGCGCTGAAGATCTTGGCGGCCGCCTGGATCAGATAGGGGTAGTACTTGACCTCGCGCGGGTTGAAGGTGTAGACCACGCGGGCGTGCGGCTTGTTGATGGGGATGACCGCGCGTGGATCATTCACTTCGGCCTGCAGCTCCTCCTCCATCCATTTAAGGGTCTCCACGAAGTCCTCTTCACTGACCCCCATGTTGTTGCCGTGCTCCAGATGCACGTTGATGGTCGCCTGCAAGCCCTTGGGCGTCATTCCCAGCTCGGTGAGCACCCCGCGCGCCAGCCCGAGGATCTGAACTGGATCTACGCCCATCGGGCAGTTGATCCAACAGCGGCGGCACATGGTACACGCACCGTAAGCCAGATCAACCCATTCCTGCAACAGCTCTTCATCCAGGTCTTGGGCGCCTACCCAGCCCGGCGCCACGCGGCCCAGCCAATCTACCGTGCGTTTGTACACCTTGCGCACGCGATCCATCTTGTATACCGGCGACATCTTCGGATCTTCGGTCGCCAGGTAGTAGTGGCAGGCGCTGGCGCACTGCCCGCAGTGCACGCACACTTGCAGGCTGGTGACGGCCTGACGGGTGAGGCGTTTCCTGAACAGCTCCATCGCCCGTTGGGTAAGTTCTTTGTCGTCGCTCATGAAATCCTCAGAGACGTATACAGCCCTATTGCGCAACGCCGCGGCGTCCCAGGTAGGAGCCGTAGAAATAGCGTGCGAACGGATAGTAGATGTAGTGCGAAATTTTGGTGAAAGGTACGATGGCGATGATGACCGCCACCAGGATGAAATACAGTTCCGTCGCTGCCGGCAGATGCAGGGTCGCCAGAGCGCACGTGATGAAGAGCAAATTGGCCATGACCAGGGCGAAGTAATCATCGGGCGAGCTGATGGCGCGCATCCTCGGCTCGCGCACGCGCTTGACCAGCCGCAGGAGGCCGGCGATCAGCGCCAATGCCTGCGACGTGATGACCAGGGCAATCACGGTCGGCGTGAGCCACTGCGGCGCCAGTGAGATCACGAACGACATAGCGATCATCACCGCGATGCCGACATGAAAGACCGCGAACTCGATCCATTGAATAAACCCGGTGCGCGTGGTCTCCATGGACCAGGGCCGAAACATGGTAGTCATGGCCAAGGCCGCCCCGCGCAGGCTATCCCCCTTGGGGCGCGCCAGGTCACGCACCAGGCGAAAACGCATGATCCACACGATGCGCACGACGTAAACGGCCGCCATGAAGGCCAGCGAGTATAAATGCAGACGCTCGATAAGCATCAGTCCTCCGAACAGCGATTCCGATTCAATGCAAGCCTGGGCCTACACGCCCAGGCTTTTCGGACAGCAGCGGCACGCTTCGGGCAACGCAGGCAGGGTCAGCGCATCGCCGTCCACAGCCGCCAGCAACAAAGCGGACCGGCCAGCCGCTTTGCGGTTCTCGAAGCGCCGGCTGAACGCCCGCCGCGGTGATCCCTGCCAGGCCGCCAACAGGCCGTCGCGCACGTTGCCAAAGCTCAGCGGCCGCAGCGGACAAATTCGACCCTCGACAAAGCGAGGAATCTGGCCCATGACCGGCATGCCCAGATAGACGCACGGCGCCACTGCGCCCGTCTGATTGATGAAGGCGGTCTCAGTCGGCCGGGCATCGCACTCCAGAACATTGTCGTTGGTCACGAGTGGATACGCTCTGAAGGTCAATCCCAGCCGTTGCGCTTCGGCTTCGGCCTCGGCCATCAGCGTCAGGTGAGCCGTCTCTGGCTGCGGCCCGAAAACGGCCAGCGCGTCGAGATCTGGCGTGGCCGAATAGGTCAGGTTGGTTGCGACGACCTCGTCGGCAGCCAACCCCGCGGCCAGCCGGACGAACGCGGGCAGCTCGTGCAGATTGGGCCGCATCATCAAGAAATGCAGTTCAAGGTGCGGCATGTTGGCCCAGCCGTTCGTTTTGCGCACCGCCAGGTTTTCGACGTTGGCCACGAGCCGGCGGAAATGCCCACCGCGGCGCAGCGACTCGTGCACGGCCTGGGTCGCGCCCGCGAAGGAAATCGAGAGGATGTCCACCCCGGCATCGGTCAGCCGGCCGGTGTTCTCTTCGTCCAGCAGCTCGCCGCAGGTGGTGAATCCCACGCGGCAGCCCGCGGTCTTGGCTAATCCGATCATCTCCCAGAGATGGGGATGGAGCAACGGCTCGCCCCAGCCCTGCAGGTAGATCACCTCGAAACGCGCCAGGTGTGGACCGATGTGATCGCGGTACACCTCCCACGGCAGGTCGCCGCGCAGCCAATAGCTGGCCAGCGCCTGGTTGGGGCAGAAAGCGCAGTCCTGCGCACAGCGACTGGTGACCTCTATCTGGAGAACAGGCCAACGGCCGGCCGTCTGCGCCTGGCCGCGTCTGCGCTCCAGCAGCCTGCCTACCCAAGAGAAGAATGTGGTCTCCGTCATATACCTGTTGCTGCCGACTATCGGTACTTGACCGCGATCTTCTGCGCGGCGTCGAGCGCCTGGGCCAGGGCTTTCTGGCTGGCAGCCTTGTCCTGCACCTGACGCGCCAGCGCCAACGACGCCTCGGCCGGCGCGAGCGGATCGCCGCGGACACGGGCAGCGAGCGCCATGTTCAGCGCCCGGTCGAATGCGGCCCGATCGCCGCCGGCCGCCACGGCCCGCAGGACGCGAGCCTTATCAACTTCGCGGTCCAGACGCTCGACCAGGGCCAGGCTGGCCTGCGGATCGCGGCCGGCCAGAGCCACGGCCAGGTCGCGCAGCGGGAGGGGATCGTGCAGTTCCACGGTCGCGGCGAGCGCAGCCTGGGTTTGGCCCAGGCCGGCAAGCGCCTGCACGCGCGCGTAGGGAGATGAGATGCCGCTCGCCAGCGTCGCGTCCTTCCGGCCGATCGCGATGGCAGCCAGGGCCCGGTCGGCCAGGGTGCGGTCGGCGATTCGTCGTGCGGCTTCCGGGTTGCGCCAGGCCGCGGCGATGGCGGCCTGCGCATGGCTCCGGTCGAACGGGTCGGCGATGGAGAGGGATGCGGCCCAGGCATCCTCGAACGCGGCCATCCCCAGCAGCGCGGCGGTCCGCGCCTCGGGTCGCTGTGGGCTGATACGTTCGACCAGGGCTGCGTTCCCCGAGGCGGCCGCGATCTCGGCCAGGGCATAGTCCGCCTCGACACCCTGAACATCGTTGAGAGCTGCGGCGGCTTCGGCAAACCAGGTCGCGTTCCGGGCGGCGGCTGCCGCCTCCCGCAGGCTACGGCTGCGCTGCACCGGGTCGGCGATCAGGCGGGCGGCGCTGGCCGCCTGCTCGTAGAGTGCCTTGTCGCCCGCGACGGCCGCCGCTTCGCGGAAGGCCCAACTGCGCAGCGCGGGATCGTGGATGCGACCGGCGGTCTCCACGGCTGTGGCCGCGTTCAGCCTGGCCCACTCGGCCGCGATGCCGCGCAGGTCGAGGTCGCGGTAGATGCCGGTGTTCTCCTCGGCGACGGCCGCGGCCTGCGCCAGGATGCGCTCGCTGCGCGGCTTGTCCACTGTCGCCCACTCTGATGCGATCAGCCGCAGGCCCCAGGCGCGGCCACGGCCGCTTTCTAGCCGATCAGCCGCCAGGAGCGCCTTTTCTGTGGCCGCAGCCGAGCCGATGGCGATCTCCTGGACGCGTTGCGCCTCGCCCCAAAGGGCCGGGGCCGCGATCTGCGCTTCGCCGGCGGCGGCCAGGGCAGCGGTCAGGGTCTGCTCGGCCGCCGGCCGATCGGCGCCGGCCTGGACTGCGGCGACGCGCGCCAGCATCCATGCGCGCGCCTGGCCGCGTTCGGCTGCGTCGGCGACGCGCTTGGCCTGGTCCAGGACTGCCTGGCGCTCTGTTTCCTCTGCGCTGAAGCTGGCGACCTCGCGCGGGAAGACGCGGAAGATGGGCAAGGCGAAGAGCGCCAGGACCAGCCCCACGAGGAGCACGGCGCGCCAGCCTGGACGGAAGGCAAAGACGCTGCCGCCGGCAAACCGGGTGGCGGTGCGCAGCCCCCAGGCCAGCGAAATGAGTAGCCCGGCCGTGAGCAGCGCGGCCACGATTAAGATGCGGGTCTGCCGGCCCGCGTCCTCCAGCCGGTTCAGCGCGCTATAGCTCTTGCCTAGCTGATAGCGCAGCGCGCCGGCCTCGGCAGCGTAGGCTTCCACGCTGGTCAGCGGGGTGTCCAGCAGGCGATGATAGCTTTCGCGCAAGGCCGTCACGCGCGCTGCGATCTTCTGAGCTTCGGCGGTCTTCGGCGCGTTGGCCTGGCCGCGTTCGAGCGCCAGCAGCAGGCGCTCGGTGTAGTAGCGTTCCTCGCGGATGGCCACAGAGGCCGGGCAGGGGTTGATCGCCTCGCGCTCGATGCCGCCTTGCCAGCGATCAGTGCGCGCCAGCAGCGCATCCGTAGCCGTGTGGCAGGCGACGCAGTAGTTACCGGCGCCCGCGGGCAGCAGTGCGGCGGCGCGCGCCGGTTGCGCCCACGCGCAGAGGCTCGGCGCCAGGACAGTGAACAGCAGTGCGAAACGCAGGGTCGCCCAGGCGCGGCCGGCATCGCAATGCCGGCCCGATAGAGCCTGGCCGCCTCTCGGAGGAGGTTGGCCGCGTTGCGCTACGCAGGATGATGACATGCGGGTGTCCTTCGTCGTGATCTCCACTACTCATCGCGCGGCGCGGCCGCGATCCAGCGCACCATCAACACGTACGCGATCAGAACCGGGCCAGCGACTGCAAAGACGATGAGCGAGCCGATGCCGGCAGTGTCAATGATCCAGTGGGCCATGGGAGATGCTCCGTATTGCGTAGTGCGTATTGCGTAGTGCGTGCTGTCGGAATCTGCAACCGGAAGTCCGAAATCCAAAATCCAAAATCGGAAATCCAAAATCTAAAATCGCACCGCGGCCATGTTGCCGACGAAATCGGGCAGGCCTGTGTGACCCAGCAGTTGGCGCACCGCGGCCGCTTCGCCGGTGTGATACCAGTAGTGGTAGGTGTTGCGCAGCAACATGGCGCCGATGTTTTCGGCGACGGGTTGGCCGCTGCGCAGGAAGTGTGTTGGCAACTGCTCCGCGGTGAGGGTCTCCAGGTAGCGGTCAGCCGCGGCGGTGGTCGCGCGCCACGCGTCCCACATCTCGTCGAGGGGCGGCGTGCTGGCGGGCTTGCCGAAGCCGACCAGCTCGTGCAAGCCAGCCACGACAGACTGGCCCTGGGCCAGCTCGACCCAGTAGCGATGCTCCTGGTTGGCCAGGTGGCCGACCAGCCAACTGATGCAGTTCATCGGCAAGAAGCGGCGGCGGGCCTCTTCGTCGGTGACGCCTGCCAGCCCGCGCGCGAACTCGCTGCGGGCGAAGCGGAGTTGGGTGACGAGGGGGTGGATGGACATGGCGGCCTCTGGGTGATTGGTAGATTGGTAGATTGGTAGACAAGGAAACAGGGACGCTTGACGTTTGACGTTTAGCGTTTGACGTTTGACGCCTCACGCCACCCCCATCAACTCCCGCGCTTTCTGCCGCACGGCTTCCACGTGTTCGCCTTCTTCGACTTCCCAGATCGAGATGGCCGGGAAGAGCTTGAAGAAGAGCAGGAAGAGCATGGCGAAGAGCGACAGCGACGCGGCGGTGATGGCGATCTCGGTGATGGTGGGCGTGTAGACGGCGTATCCAAAGCCCAGCGATGGCCGCGTGAGGGTGGGTGCGATGATGGTGAAGCGTTCGATCCACATCCCTACCGCGATGGCCACCGCAGCGATGAGCGTGCCGGCCGGGGTTCGGCCCTGCCGGCGCAACAAGATGGCGAACGGGATGATGAGATTACAGGCCAGCATGGCATAGAACCAGGGCGCATATTCCCCCGTCAGCTTCGCCTGGATGACGTGCTGCTCATGCGTGACGGTCCCATAGCCGGTGGTCAGGTATTCGGCCAGCGTGAAATAGCCCCAGAACGCGCTCATGACGAGCAGTAGGATGCCCAGGTAGTTGTATTGCTTCGCGCCGATCCACGGTTCCAGCCGCCACGCCTTGCGCACGATCGTCATGAAGATGAAGAGCATGGCGATGCCGGAGAAGATCGCGCCGACGACGAAATAGGGCCCCAAGATGGTGCTGCGCCACATCGGCTGCATGGTCATGCCGAAGATCCATGAGACGACAGTGTGCACCGAGACCGCGATGGGGATGATCAGGATCGCCATGATGCCGATGGCGCGCTCCAGACGGCGATGCTGCTCGTGGCTGCCATGCCAGCCGAGAGAAAGGACGCGGTAGAGGTGGTAGCGCCAGTCGCTGACCGCTGACGGCTGACCGCTGACTTCTGACCCCTGACCCCTGCCCCCTGCCCACCGATCCCGCAGCCGCGCCAGATCGGGAACCATCGGCAGATAGAGGTAGAGGGTGCTGCTGAGCAGGTAGACGCTGATGCTCGTCACATCCCACAAGAGCGCCGACTGATATCGGCCCCAGATGAGCAGATAGAGAACGCGCTCTGGCCGGCCCAGGTCAATGATGATGGACATGGCGCCGAGTAGCAGCGCGAAGAAGGTGATCGCCTCGGCGATGCGGGTGATGGGCCGCCGCCATTCAGCCTGGGTGACGCGCAGAATCGCGGAGATCAGCGTGCCCGCGTGGCTGATGCCGATGAAGAAGACGAAGTTGGTGATGTAGATGCCCCAGTAGACCGGCCGATTCATGCCGGTGACGCCCAGTCCCAGGGCCCACTGCCGCACCAACGCGATCACCCCCAGCGCGCAGATCGCGGCCAGCGCCGCGATCACCAGCCAGAACTGCATCGTCGTCTGGCGCAGGGGGTTGAGCATAGTGCGTTCCAGGTCGGTTTCCCGATCCTTAGCCATCTCGTTTGCTCCCGTGAGTGGTGGATTGGTAAATCGGCAAGCTACCAAGTCACCAACCTGCCAATCTACCCCTGCTTCAAATAATATACCTTCGGCTCTGTCCCCATCTCCTCCAACAGCCGGAACGCGCGCGGGCTGTGGGAGAGCTGGTAGACCAGGCGGTTCGGATCGTCCAGGTCGCCGAAGTAGCGAGCGCGACCGGTGCACGTCTGCACGCAGGCCGGCGCGTAGTCGGTGGCGCTGAAGGGCCGGCCTTCGGCAGCGGCTTTTTCCTCGGCATGGCGGCGGCGGTGGATGCAGAAGGTACACTTCTCCACAACGCCTCTGGGACGCGGCGCGACCTCGGGATCCGGGTTGAGGTGCGCCTTGAGCGCGGCCGGCCATTCCGGCGCATACCAGTTGAAGTAGCGCACCTGATAGGGACATGCCACCGTGCACATCCGGCAGCCGATACAGCGAGCGTAGTCCACCATCACGAGGCCCTCGGCGTTCTTGTAGGTCGCGCGCACCGGGCAGACATGAGTGCAAGGCGGATTGTCGCACTGTTGGCACGGCCGCGGCACGAGCAGTACCTTCACCCTGGGGTATTCCCCTTCGACAAAGGGCAGCACCTCGTTCCACAGGATCGCCCGATCACGGCTGGCCTGGTCGGGGCCGGCCGGCGGCGTGTTATTCTCCATGCGGCAGGCTGCGGTGCAGCTCTGGCAGGCGAAGCATTTGTCAAGGTCTATGACCATTCCCCAACGGGTCATGTGGACTCCTTGTACACCTTAACTCGCGTCACCCCATCGCCTGCACGCAGCTGGTTGACGTTCGCGCCGATGATGATGTTCGTGGCGCTGTCGCGGCCCCATTTGACGCGTGTCTGGTGGCCCAGGCCGGGCGGCAGATAGACCGCGTTGGGCCAGATGCCTTGGTAGAGGCGCACCGGAGCCCGCACCTTGCCTGTTGGCGACTCGACCCATACCAGGTCGCCGTCCTTCAAGCCGAGCGCCCGCCCCGCGCGCGGATTGATCTCCACCCAGCTCGACCACTTCACGTGGCTTTGGAGGCCATAGCACTCCTGGAGCGTAGGCAGAATGCCATACCAGCCGTGGGGATGTGTGATGAGCGATTGTGTCACCAGCAAGAAGGGGTAGCTGCGCTCATCCGCAGCGGCGACGGGCGTCTCGAAATGCGGCAGGCACGCCAGGTCGGTCGCCAGCGTGGAGCGGGCCGCTTGGCGATCGAGCACCGCGTAGAGCTCGCGCGAGAAAAAGTCGAACCGGCCATCTTGCGGTGCGCTCAGCCGGTCGCGGCCGACAACCGCCCGCCAGGCCGCGCTGCCGGGCTGGGCATGGAAGTAGACCATCTCGGACCAGACTGCGTTCTCCGCGAACCTGGTCCGGTCCATGTCAACAGCCGCCAGTCGATACTCCATCAGCTCGTGATAGGAGCGCCACGGCAACGCGGTCGCGACCGGCCCACCCAGCCGCGCCGCCAGATCCAGCAGCACATCGCCGGGGTTGCGGGTATCGTGGACCGGTTCGACCACCGGCTGGCGCAGCGACACGCCGGCATAGCCTGCGCCCTCCACGAAATCATCGCCCCAGATCTCCAGAAAGGTGCTGGCGGGCAAGATCAGATCGGCGTGGGCGGCCGTTTCGTCCATCGTGGACGCGAAACTGACGACGAACGGGACTTTGGTCAGCGCCGCGGCGAACCGACCGCCGTCCCCCTGCTCGTAGACCGGATTGGCGTTGAGAATGAAGAGGGCGTTGAGCGGATAGGGATCGGCAGCGAGGATGCGGTCGGCCAGGCGAGAGCCGACTGTGAGCAACGGCAGGCTGCCATCATCAATCGGCTCCTGCGCCAGACCTGCTTTTGCGACGGCATCCGGGTTGAGCGCGGGCCAGTCGGCCAGCCTGGGAAAACGCTGCACGAGCACGCCGCCGGCCGCGTCTATGGCGCCGATCAGGGCATTGAGCGCGTGCACTGCCATGGCTGCGTATACGTCGAGGCCGCCGTCGGGTTCGGTCGGCATGATCGCCACCGCGGGCCGATGCGTGGCGAACTCGCCGGCCAGGCGCGCGATGTCGGCCGCGGGCACGCCGGTGATCATTTCCACGCGGTCGAGGGTATAGCGCTCCGTCGCCAGGCGCCGGAAGCCCATGTGGCTGGCCCCAGACTCATCGGTGAAGTCCTCGAATCCGAAAGTATAGTCCCGGACGAAGTCTTTGTCGTACAGGCCGCTGCTGATGATGACGTTGGCCATGCCCAGGGCCAGCGCGGCATAGGCGCCTGGCCGAATGGGAACCCACTCATCGGCCTTGACGCCCGTCAGCGCCAGGCGGGGATGCACGGCGACCGTCTTGCCGCGCTCGGGCCGGCCGCGACGCATGAAAGCCAGCCCGGACAGCGCCGTGATGAGGTGCCGGCTCGATTCCAGCAGGTTGCCGCCGAAGGTCATCACATAGCGGGCGTTGTTCAGATCGTAGATCGGATAGCCGTTGATGCCCTGAGTGAGGAACATCGCCAGCCGGGCGGTCTGCTCGTCTGGGCTTTCGAGCGAGATGGCGTTGGGCGAGCCGTAGGCGGTCATGAACTGCCGCACCAATGGCCGCAGCGAGCCGCGGGCGTCGCCCAGCATGAAGCCGACCGTGTGAGCCTGGCCCGCGCGGCGCAATTCGCCCAGCTTGCCGGCGACCAGCCCCAGCGCTTCTTCCCAGGAGATCTCGCGAAACGTGGGGAGCTTTGAGTTTCCCGAGACCGAGACCTTTGAGGTCTCCAGGACCTCCAAGGTCTTGACCATGGGATGGCGGATGCGTTCGGGGCTGTAGAGCATCTCCAGCGCTGCCTGGCCGCGCAGACAACACACGCCCTGGTTAAGTGGGTGGATGGCGCTGCCTTCCACTTTGACCGCGTGGCCATTGACCACGCGCACCTCTAGCCCGCAGCCAGACGGGCAGAGCGCACACGTGGTTCGCACCCATTTCTCATCCTGGGGCGCAGCGGCCTGCACTGCGCTGGCGCCGATGCCAACCGCACCGCTCTGATCCAACAGCGCTCGCGTCCCGGCCGCAGCCGCAGCCGTGGCCGCGGTGACGCCACCTATCTTGAGAAAAGTGCGTCGGGAGAGCCGGGCCTGGCTAGTTTCCTTCATAGGCCCTCAGCCATTGCCTCATCTTCTGCGCCTCTATGGTCCTCAAGCGCAGCGGTTCCGCAGGTTTGACCGGGCCGGCTTCGGCCACATAGTCCTTGGCGTTCACCTTCAGCCGCACGCCCAACAGCGCCAACGCGTCGGTTAGGCCGGGCACGACGCCAGGCCGGCCGCTTCCTACCCAGGCCTGCCCGCGTGGCGTCCGCAGACCGCCGCCCGACGGGCCCACGTGGCACGTGGCGCACGGCTCGGCCGTCTGCGCGGAGTATTCTGGCAACGCCTGGGACGGCCGCACAACCGCCAAAGCCAGGGCCGTTGCGGTCATCACCAGGAGCAAAATCAGCAACAGTCGCTTCATGCTATCTTCCTATGCCGCCCGCAATACGCACTACGCAATACGGTCCTACGCCTCTCCACCCACCACCACCTGCTCCCCCTCGACGCGCACCGCCACCTGCTCCAGCGGCGCCGGCGGCGGGCCGGCCAGCACCTCGCCGAACTGATCGAAGCGGCCATCGTGACACGGGCAGAAGAATTCTTTTTTCGCATCCTCCCAGCGCACCGTGCACGCCAGGTGCGTGCAGATGAGCGAGAACGCGCGGATGCCCTCGGCCGTGCGCATCACGAGTGTAGGCGCGGCCGCATAGGTGATCGTCTTGACGCCGCCCACCGGCAGCTCGGCCAGCGGGAAGCTCACCGGTTTCGCCGGCTGCGTTCCTTCCTGCGGGAACAGCCTGGACTGCACCAGCGTCCCCGCCCACGCGGCCGCCACGGCCGCCATGCCGACCTGGATGAAGTGGCGCCGCGTGGCGAAGGGGGAGGGCGGGGGTGTAGGCTTGGGCATCGGTAAGCTCCGTGGTCCGTCCTTGTTTCCTTGTCTACCAATCTACCAATCCACCAACCACCGCCACCCCCACATACCGATGACAGTTGTTGCACGATGTTTCCGGCGCGTGGCAATAGAGGCAGTCGCGCTGGGTCACGTCGCCGCGATTGACGATGTCCATGTGGTGCGTCTGCCACCAGTCGAGCGGGCTGTGATATTCCGGCGCCGGGAAACGCGGCGCGATGCGGATCGCCATCGGCCCAACGCCATCCCTGGCCGGCTTCTCGGCCCAGGAAGGATAGAGGCCGACGACCAGACTGAGCATCAGAATGACAGCGCCGAACAAGAAGACCTTACGCATGAGAAGTGCTCCGGGTCGTATTGCGTAGTACGTACTGCGTATTGCGTACTGCAACTTTGTATCCTTGTATCCTTGTATCCTTGTATCCTTGTATCCTTGTCTACCAACCTACACCTTC
>Ga0194113_10007732_pt1 | contig 13321 bp, 15 predicted proteins | sample TA2MahC200mmetaG_FD_146193 | JGI IMG/M metagenome (GOLD analysis project Ga0194113, IMG submission 146193) | Freshwater microbial communities from Lake Tanganyika, Tanzania - TA2015017 Mahale Deep Cast 200m | ecosystem: Environmental > Aquatic > Freshwater > Lake | place: Tanzania: Lake...
CCACCCGTTTATCGGGTGCGTTATGACTTCATCTTAAAAACCTTAATCCCATCCTGAAATGGCTGTTAGACGGTTTTGACCAGACTACCTCTGCAAATACTGCGTTTGCAGATTTTTCTTTATTATCGGGAATATTAAGTTTGAGTACATCTCCTACAGCAAGAGCATAATTTATTGATATGCCGAGACCATCGGGACTAATGTCAACGCCTGTTCCCGCAGACTTAATGTTCTTTATCTGATCCGATTCAATAAGGCTCAGCTCAAAGCTTATTGTTTTGTTGAATGATCGCCGGCTGTTGATTCTGCTTTCCATATTGATAATCCTGCCCCTTTTAATACCTACAAAATATTGTTTTTTTGCAATATTAGTCAATCCCTCGAAAGTGGGGATTTTTTGTTTTATATTATGTATAATTTGCTAGTATGGAATTTTCCGAAATTCTAAAGAATCGTTCAACTCCGGGAATCCTTATTTTTAACAAAGACGACAAACTACTCTACGCCAACAACGAAGCGCTTCAAATAATGCCGGATCTGAAAATCAATAATGTCCCTCCTGATATCTGTGAACTTTGCAACAGGGCAAAAGAGAGCGGATCGAATTATGGTATTTTCAAAAATGAAGATGGTGTTTCTTTATCCATGCGGGCTTTTATGATCGGCTGGCAGCGCGTAGTAAAAGAGCCGTCGCACATTATGGTTCTCCTTGAGAAAATAATCGGCAAACACCAAACAGATTTCAAAAAAGCACAAAAAGATTTTGGCCTTACTAAAAGGGAAACGGAAGTAATGTGTCTTCTCTGTGAAGGTTATTCCAATAAAAATATCTCTGATGAACTGTTCATCGGAGAGTATACAGTAAAAGACCATATCAAGAATATCATGAGAAAGATGAATGTTACTTCAAGGAGCGGTATTATAGCCGGCTTAAAATAAGAGTGAAAGTAGGGAGTACAGAAAGTACTTGACACCAATCATCTGAGATGCTTTTTGTCTCTTACTATGTGAACATAACAAAAAAGAGTCATTTATTACAGGGTGAACTATGCCAAGAATTTGGAGTTGATCTGACTTCCCGTGAGTAGAGCCCTAAAAACTGTCCTTCTTCTCAGTTCAAAATGTAACGATCCTTTCACATTCCCGTAACACTATTCCGTTAGTCTTACAAAGAAGGGAGGTAATAGTGAATGCCATGACCATGATTCTTGATCAGTCAACGCTTATAAGTTACGAGATTCGATGTCCCTATGACGGTCTGACGGTATGTCTCGCTTCCTTCTCATCTATGGCTCTCGACAGCCTGAAAAGGATACATTGTTGCAGTACGGAAAACTATGACAACTGTCCGATATTCCTCTCAAAGGTTTTAAGAAGAAGTTGAAGCTTATGCAAAAAATGAACAGGGTAATTATGTAATAGAAATTTAACAGGGATGTAACATTATTGTAATAATGGAAGAGTATTGTAAAATCAGAAGGAGATATATAATGAAAAGATTATTAACTGTTTTGTTTTCGGTTTTTTTTATCACTTCACTGACAAGTTTATCTTATGCAGAGGAACTAAGGATTGATGGTTCAACCACGGTTTTGCCTGTTGCACAGAAGGCAGCAGAGGTATTCATGAAAAAGAACCCTTCTGTAAGAGTATATGTATCAGGAAGCGGTTCAGGAACAGGTATTAAGGCACTGATTGATGGGACAACCCATATAGCTACAAGTTCAAGGGAAGCGAAGGATAAAGAGATAACTGCTGGTAAAGCAAAAGGGGTAACCCTTATTGCTCATAAAGTTGCCTTTGACGGGATTGTGCCAATAGTTCATCACTCGATGAAGATAGACAATATTAACATGGAGCAGCTCAGGGATATTTATAACGGCAAGATCAAGAGATGGAAAGAACTTGGTGGGCCAGACAGACCTATATCTGTAGTTTCGAGAGATACGAGCTCCGGGACATACGAGGTATGGGAGGAAAAGGTTCTTCATAAAGACCGTGTGCGTGCTGATGCTTTGTTAGTTGCATCCAGTGGGCAGGCGGTTCAGACCGTTGCACAGAATAAACATGCCATCGGTTATATCGGTATAGGGTATGTTGATAAATCAGTCAAAGTCCTTAAGGTGAATAGCAAGACCGCTACGGCAAGCAGCGTTCGCGACGGCTCTTGGCCTATTGCAAGACCCCTTTATATGTACTCGAATGGGAAACCTGCTGGTGTGATGGCGAAATTTATTGATTTCATGCTCTCAAAAGAGGGACAGAAGATCGTAAATGAAGTCAAGTATGTAAGTATAAAATAGAATTATTCATAAACGAGTTTGTGAATGTAGCCGCAGGCTTTGGCCTGCGATGTAGGAATATTTAGAATCTAAAGATAACGCAAACTAAAGTATGCGGTTACTAAAGAAGGATTCTGGGCAACCCAGAATGACCGTAAGAAGTCTGTTAATATTTTCAGAGTAAAACAAGTAAGCGAGGTATTTATTCCTTGAAATGGCAGACAAAGGAAAGAGCTGTTGAATTTATTGTTAGATTGATAGGGCTTGTATCGGTAATAATTCTTTTATTGATAGGCTTCTTTCTTTTTAAAGAGGCATTTTATATTTTCTATAAAGCAGGTGTGTCGAAAGTTATTTTTGGCTTGGCATGGTATCCTACCTCTGACCCTCCAAGCTTCGGGATGTTCTCGCTCATTATTGGCACTATTGCTGTAACTGTCCTTACTGCTCTTATTGCGATACCTTTAGGTCTGGCAACAGCAGTCTATATAGCAGAGGTTGCACATTATCGTGTTAAGGAATTCTTAAAACCACTCATAGAAATGCTTGCAAGTTTTCCATCTGTTGTGCTCGGCTTTTTCGGTATGGTGGTAATAGCACCCATTCTTTCAAATTATCTTTCACCAATCCTTTCTGAAAAGCTCCCTGAATTACTCAGAGGCACAAACATCCCTTTTATCTCAACAACCATTGCTGATTTTTGTTATAACAAGTTATTCATCGCATCAGGACTGAATATTTCAACCGCTGCCTTAATGCTCACAGTAAGGGCGATTCCTGTTATTGCAAGTATTGCAGAGGATGCTCTGACTGCGGTACCTCGCACCTACAGAGAGGCATCATACTCACTTGGTGCAGGTAAATGGGAAACAATATGGAGGGTCGTTATCCCTGCATCCGTATCAGGATTAAGCATTGCCGTAATACTTGGAATTGGCACTATTGTCGGTGAGACCATGATTGTGCTGATGGTTGCAGGAGGTGCAGCCGTCGTCCCTCATTGGATATTTGATCCAGCCCGACCAATGCCAGCCGCTATTGCTGCAGAGATGGCTGAGGCACCTTATCGAAGCCTCCATTATCATGCACTTTTCGGGGTAGGAGTCATCCTTTTTATCATAACGTTTTTGTTGAGTCTAATCTCCGTCTTCATATCTAAAAAATACAGGGGTATAAGGATAGGTGAAAAGGTATGAGGAAGAAGAAAATTAACCTTAAGGAAGGATTTTTCTTATCACTTATTAGAACCCTTGGTTTTAGCGGCGCAATAATTCTTATTGCTATATTATTTTTTGTGGCTTATAACGGAATAAGCGTTTTAAATTGGGAATTCATAACACAACCTCCTATTGAGGCAATGACAAAGGGAGGGATTTTCCCTGTTATCGTTGGTACTGTATTGCTAACCGCAATCTGTATGATAGTGGTTATACCAATTGGTGTTACTACGGCTATTTTTTTAGCTGAATATTCAAAACCTGGATTTATACTGAATATAGTTATGATGTCAATATATACTCTTGCAGGTGTGCCGTCGGTTGTCTTCGGACTTTTCGGCCTCGCTGTTTTTGTTGTGGCATTCAATTTCGGCATGAGCCTGCTTGCAGGATCGCTGACGCTCGCCATTATGGTGCTTCCCTATATCATATCAACATCAGAAGAAGCAATTAAGGCTGTCCCAAACAGCTTCAAAGAGGCGTCATTCGCATGTGGTGCTACGAAATGGCAGACTATCAGAAAAGTGGTACTGCCCACTGCGATGCCGGGCATCCTCACGGGTGCAATCCTGGGAACAGCAAAGGTTTCAGGTGAAACCGCTCCTATTATGTTTACCGCTGCTGCTTTCTTTACTCCTGGAGTTCCACGATCGCTGTTTGAGCCTGTCATGGCACTGCCGTATCATATCTATGTACTGGCAACTGCGGGCACCCATATTGAGGAGACGAGACTAATACAATACGGAACTGCTTTAACATTGATTGTTTTAGTTCTGGGGATGAACCTTCTGGGAATCATTCTACGTTCACGGCAGAGAAAGAAAAAGGCATGGTAGAAAAGAAAAACATATTCGAAATAAGAGATTTCAGTGTTTACTATGGTGATCTTATGGCTGTAAAGAATAATAACCTTGTTATCGAAAAGAATAAAATAACTGCGATAATTGGACCCTCAGGCTGCGGCAAATCTACCCTTCTCAGATCCCTGAACAGAATGAACGACCTTATTCTTAGTTCAAGGGTCGAGGGCAAGATACTCTTCCATGGGGTAGATATTTATGACAGGGATACAGATGTCATCGAGTTAAGAAGAAGGGTCGGCATGGTTTTCCAGAAGCCAAACCCTTTCCCGAGCTCTGTTTACGAAAATGTGGCATATGGTCCGAAAATCAGAGGTATTAAGAAGAAGAGCCAGCTTGACGAGATTGTGGAAAATGCGCTTGTCAGAGCTGATATATGGAAAGAGGTGAAAGATAAGCTGGATGAATCAGGGTTGAGTCTTTCGGGAGGTCAGATGCAGAGGCTTTGTATAGCAAGATCTCTTGCACAGGAACCCGAGGTCTTGCTCTTTGACGAGCCAACTTCAGCCTTGGATCCTATATCAACAGCCAATATAGAAAATTTACTGCAGGAGTTGCAAAAAACTGTTACGATTGTTATCGTTACCCATAACATGCAGCAAGCTGCAAGGATATCAGACTACACTGTCTTTATGTATTTAGGGGAGCTGATAGAGTTCGGAGATACAGATACAATTTTTGTAAATCCCCAGAATAAACTTACTGAAGAATATATTACGGGAAGGTTTGGATAATGGGTATCTTTGATGAAGAATTAAAGGCACTAAGAGAAGAGATTTTGAAACTCGGCTCGATGGTTGAGGCCGCTATTCGCGATTCTGTGGAATCCCTCGTGGAGAGGAAGAGTGACCTTGCGAGAGAAGTTATTAAGAGAGACCATCTGATCAATGCACTTGAAGTAAAAATAGATGAAGAGTGCATAAGGCTCATTGCCTTAAGACAACCAATGGCAAGAGACCTGAGATTCATTACTACTGCAATGAAGATTGTCACCGACCTTGAGAGAATGGGTGACCTGGCAGAGAATATATGCGAAAGGGCCTTAGAGCTTAACGAAGAGCCACAATTGAAGCATTTTGTTAATATTCCCAAAATGGCCGAAATTACACAGGGGATGGTTAGAGATGCCCTTGATGCCTTTGTAACAGGATGCTCTCGTTTACCCTATGAAGTTATAAAGAGAGATGATGAAGTGGATGACCTCACAGTAAAGAACTTCGAGGAGCTCCTGTCCCTCATGATTCAGGACCCAAAGATAATCCCGTTAGCAGTAAAGAGAACTTATGTCGCAAAATATCTCGAAAGGATTGCAGACCATGCAACCAATATTGCCGAGATGGTCATTTATATGTGTAAAGGGAAAATAATCAGACACATGGAGATTCCCGAAGGAGAATAATAACAAATGCCAAAACCCAAATGTCAAAGGAAGCTCAAATGCTAAATTTCGAAATGTCAATTACTTTGAGTTTTGGGTTTTGACATTTGAACTTTTCAAGGTAGATTATGGCTATTTTTGATGAAGAGCTAAGGGCATTGAAAGAGAGGGTTTTGAAACTCGGCTCGATGGTAGAAACTGCCATACACGATTCTGTGCGTTCACTGGTTGAGAGGGACAGTGACCTTGCAAGGGAGGTCATTCGAAAGGATCACCAGATTAATGCACTCGATGTTGAGATAGATGAAGAGTGTACAAGACTGATAGCCCTCAGGCAACCAAAGGCAAGAGACCTGAGATTTATAACTACTGCTATGAAGATAACAACAGACCTTGAAAGGATTGGAGACCTTGCAGAAAATGTTGCTGAAAGGGCGATCGAATTAAATGAAGAATCACAGTTAAAACCTTACATAGATATACCAAGAATGGCAGAAATTGCACAGGAAATGGTAAGAGATTCCCTTGATGCCTTTGTGAAGGGATATACAAAAATGCCATACGAGATTATAAAGAGAGATGACGAGGTAGATAAATTAAATGTCCAGGTCTTTAATGAACTCCTTTTTTACATGATTCAGGACCCGAACACAATATCACGCGCTGCAAGGATCAGCTATGTTTCAAAATATCTTGAAAGGATTGCAGACCATGCAACAAATATCGCCGAGATGGTTATCTATATGTGCAAGGGGAAGATGATCAGACACACGGAGATTCAGGGGAATGAATAGCATGATTTTTAAATGCGTTTGCATTAGTCGCCAAAACTGATGCCCAGCGACTTTGCTGTCTTAATGATATCACAATCCAGATGGACGGATTTCATTTGGCCAATTACATCATCAATAGGCACCGACTGGATTTCTGTGCCATGAAGTGCAACCATTGTTCCAAATCTCTTCTCCTCAATGAATCTCACTGCTGCTGTGCCGAATCTTAACGAGAGGAGTCTGTCAAAGGTAGTTGGTGCACCTCCTCTCTGTAAATGGCCGAGTACCAATGTCCTCGTCTCTTTTCCTGTCCTTTTTGTAATCTCATCAGCTACTTTCTTACCAATTCCCCCGAGCCTGATCTCCTCTCCTGGTTTTTTCCCTTCAAGTATGGTTATATCACCATTGACTGGTTTAGCTCCTTCTGCGACAACGACGATAGCATAATCCTGGCCAATGAGTGCGATCTGCTTTATTTTGTTGCATACTTTCTCAATATCAAATTGAATCTCTGGAATCAAGATAACGTCTGCAGAGCCAGATATCCCTGAATGTAATGCTATCCAGCCAACATACCTCCCCATTACCTCAACTACCATGACCCTGTCGTGAGATTTGGCAGTAGTTTGCAACTTGTCTATTGCTTCAGTTGCTGTATTGACTGCTGTATCAAATCCAAAAGTGACATCTGTTGAACTGATATCATTGTCAATAGTTTTAGGTACCCCGATAACAGGGATACCCTTTGCCATAAATTTGTTTGCAATACGGAGACTACCATCACCCCCAATGGCGATAAGGGCATCAAAACCAAGATCCTTAAAATTCGATACAACAGTGTCTGAGATATCGGTTTCTACTATATTTCCGTTAGTTTCCTTAACAGGAAACCTGAAGGGGTCACCCTTAATTGCCGTACCAAGGATTGTACCCCCTATATTTGTTATATCCCAGACATATTCAGGGGTTAAGCGGATAATCTGTCTTGTGTCAATAAGTCCTCTGTAACCATATTTTATTCCGTAAACCTCCCAGCCTTTCCGATATGCAGAAAGGACAATGCCCCTTATTACAGCGTTTAACCCGGGTGCATCACCACCGCCAGTATTTACAGTTATCTTCATATTATAATACCCCTTACCCTAACTCTCTCCCACATGGGGATGTATGTTAGATTTTTTTATCTATCGAAACTCCACTGCCTCTTGTTTTGAAACCCTCTGAGGAGGGTAGGGTATCTTTGATGGATACCCAACGGGAACGATTACTACAGGACGTAAATTATACGGCAAATTGAGAATTTTGGAAACTTCATTTTCATGAAAGGCTCCAACCCATGTAGATCCGAGCCCATTTTCAAATGCTACAAGCATCATACCCATAATGCTGCACGCAACATCCTGAATTGAATAAAGATCAACTCCTCTGTCTCCATACTTATAGGATATACGGCTGTCAGTGCATCCAATGATAACCAATGGGGCCTCTGCAATGAAATTCTGGTTTAAGGCTGCAGCAGCAATCCTTTTTTTGAATTTCTCATCCCTTATAAAATAAAATTTCCTTGACTGAAGGTTGCCGGCACTCGGCGCCCATATCAGTGCTTCGATGAGTTTATCAATAATTCCATCAGGAATCTCTTTCTTTTGAAAATCACGAATGCTTCTTCTTTCTTTAACAGCTTTTAGTATTTCCATTTCAGAAACTTTTCACTTTTCACTTGTAACTTTTATATATAGCGTCAAAAATCATTGCGTATTAACAGTCATTCCCGCTTGTCGGGAATCTTTCTTCAAGGAAGGATGCCGGACAAGCCGGCATGACAAAGTGTGCAAAATTCAAGAAATATGCGCAAATATATATGACGCTGTGTATAACTTTTTTTATGGTCTCCAGTATTCCACAAATTTTCCACCCTTTGTGATCCATACAACATAAGGTGATTCTGTCACATCACCCTTTGCATCAAAGCTTATTTTCCCGAGTGCACCAGTGAATTCCATGGTATGTAATTTGTCTATCACTGTCTTTCCATCAGTGGTGTTTGCATCTTTGATTGTTGTCAACAGGATATTCATAGCATCATAGGCATAGATTGAATAGGGGCCGAGTTCCCCATATTTTAACTGATACTTTTCGATAAACTCTTTTGCAGATGGAATATTTTTAGGGTCAGGGCTGAACGTAAGGTAGGCGCCTTCTGCTGTATTAGAGCCAGCAATCTCGATGAATTTTGGATCTATTGTTCCGTCACCACTCATAAATTTAGCTGTTAATCCGAGTTCCTTTGCCTGTTTTACAAGAAGTCCTGCCTCAGGATAAATACCCCCAAAAAAGATAAGTTCTGGTTTTTCTCCTTTTATTGTTGTCAGGACCATCTTGAAGTCTTTATCTCCCTGTACAATTCCTCCATAATAAACCACTTTAATCTGACCGTTGATAGACTTTTTGAACTCATCTGCAAGCCCCTGGCCATATGTTGTTTTATCATGAATGATTGCAACTTGTTTGAATTTCAGATTGGTTATAACAAAATCAGCAGCAATCTTACCCTGCTGGTCATCTCTCCCGCAGACCCTGAATACCCCCTTGTAACCCTTTTCTGTAGTTGTGGATTGGTGGGATCCAGGGGAAATCATAGGAATTCCTGCCCTGTTATAGACATCAGATGCAGGTATGGAACAGCTTGAATTGAAATGACCGATAACACCGACGACGCCATCGTTTACCATTTTGTTTGCGACAGAGACAGCCTGCTTGGGGTCATGCTGATCATCGCTTATTACTATTTCTATCTTTTTACCAAGCACACCACCCCTGTTATTCCATTCCTCAACAGCAATCGAGACTCCATTTTTGAAATCTGAACCCATCTTTGCCTGGTCCCCTGTCATGGGTCCCGCAATCCCAATCTTTATGACAGCTTCTTTTTTCTGACATCCAAAAGATATGAGACAAAAGCATAAACTGATAAATAAAACCTTTTTCATTTTAAAATACCTTTCAAATCCTCCCTTTCCCCCCTTTTCTAAAGGGGGGAAAGGGAGGATTATTTTCATTGCCCTTTACGTCTCTTTAAGGCATGAATGTTTCATTTGTAAAGTACTTACGTTTGCCATATTAATAATTTGTCGATTATAAAAATTCTGAGACAGCCTTCCATGTCTATAAATTATGTGAATGAATAATCTCCAAAAACCTTCTTGCATTATCTTGAATATCTCCACGCAGTATTGCTGATGCAACTGCAACAGCATCAACCCCTGTATCAAGAACCAGCCTGATATTTTCTAAGTTTATTCCACCTATTGCTACTACCGGTATATGAATTTGATTTTTCACCTCTCGAAGCATATCAGTCCCCTTTGGCGTACCAGCATTCTTTGTTGTGGTATGAAATACCGGACCCAAACCGATATAATCAGCCCCGTCCCTTTCCGCCTCAATTGCCTGCTCTAAGCTGTGTGTTGAAATCCCGATTATCTTTTGTTTGCCCATGATCTTTCGTGCTTCTTTCAAGGGTAGGTCATCCTGTCCAAGATGAACACCGTCTGCGTTGACACCAAGAGCAATGTCAGTGTGGTCATTCACGATTAATACTGCTTTGTATTCATCTGTAAGCCTTCTGAGGCATACTGCTTCCTCATAAATCTCTTGCCTCGACTTCTCTTTTTCCCGATATTGAACCCATCTGACGCCTGTTTCGAGCACCTGATGTGTCATATCTTCACATGAATGTTTACATGCTGTACGGTCAGTGATAAAGCATAAACCGCCGTGATACATAAACGTTAGGCGTGAAACGTAAAGCGTAAGGCGATGTAACTCACCTAACGCCTAACCACCACTTACGACTCACGAATAACAGCCTCCTGGCCTAAGCCGTTTACTTTTTCAACAAACTTTGTATTAAATTCTCCTTTGATAAAATCGGGATGATTAAAAACTTTCTTATGGAATGGTATCGTCGTTTTTACACCGTCAATCATAAACTCATCGAGGGCACGTCTCATCCTCGCAATGGCCTCTGCCCTGTCTTTTCCATGCACGATTAATTTGGCTATAAGGGAATCATAATGTGAGGGGATAACATATCCATTGAATATAGCCGTATCTACTCTTACTCCTGGACCGCCAGGCAGGGACAGAAATGTAATTTTCCCTGGAGACGGAATAAACCTCTCGGGGTCCTCTGCATTAATCCTGCATTCTATAGCATGGCCTGATAATCGTATCTGGCTCTGTTTAAACTCCAAGGGAAAGCCTGCTGAAATCTTTATTTGTTCTTTTATGATATCAATGCCTGTTACTGCCTCTGTTACAGGATGTTCCACCTGGACACGGGTATTCATCTCTATGAAATAGATATTACCTTCAGGATCAACAATAAATTCAATGGTTCCTACATTTCCGTATCTGATTGCACGTGCTGCCTTTACACCTAATTCCCAGATCCTTTTCATGATCTTTTTTTCTGTTAATGAGATAGGGGATGGGGTTTCCTCTATCAGTTTCTGATGCCTTCTCTGGATTGAACAGTCCCTTTCACCGAGGTGGATAACATTCCCTTTGCTATCTGCCATAATCTGTACTTCTATATGTCTCATATCAGGTACATATTTTTCTATATAAAGCTCGTTGTTCCCGAAAGCGGTTAGCGCCTCTCTTTGTGCCATGTAAAATGCTTGCTCAAGCTCTTTTTCTTCTTTCACAACTCGCATTCCATGGCCTCCTCCACCAGCAGAAGCCTTCAGTATGATCGGAAGTCCTATCTTTTTTGCAGCCTTCATGGCGAGTTCATCTGTTGTGACAGGCCCATCACTCCCGGGAACGACTGGCACGCCTTTTCTTTTCATAATCTGCCTTGCTTTTGCCTTGTCACCACCAAGTTTTATATTCTCAGGAGTAGGGCCGATAAACGTTATACCAGAGGTAACACATGCTTCAGCAAAATGGTAATTTTCGGATAGAAACCCATATCCTGGATGTATGGCATCTGAATCTGTGATTTCAGCAGCGCTTAATATTGCAGGAATATTGAGGTAACTTTGGCTTGCGTTTGCAGGCCCGATACAGACGGATTCGTCCGCGAGTCTTACATGAAGAGAATCTTTTTCAACATCTGAGTATACAGCAACTGTTTTTATGCCAAGTTCTTTACAAGCACGGATAATCCTGACTGCAATCTCCCCGCGATTTGCTATTAGAACCTTCTTAAATAATTTCATTTATTATACAGGCTCTATGAGGAAGAGTGGTTCACCGTATTCTACAGGCTGTCCATTTTCCACTAAACCCTTTACAACGATTCCATCAACTTCACTTTCGATCTCATTCATGAGCTTCATAGCCTCGATGATGCAGAGGACCTGTCCCTTTTTTACCTTTAAGCCTACTTCTACAAATGGATCTGCATCAGGGGAAGGCGCTCTGTAGAATGTGCCAACAATGGGTGATGTTACCGTTATAAGCCGTTGTGCTTCTTCCTCTGTCGTTTCAGTTGTTTTCTCATATAAACCTGCGGGTCTTTGCAGCGGCATCTCTAAGTGGGATAAGAATTTTTCCCTTTTGATTTTTACCTTTGTGCCCTCTTTTTCTATTTGCAGTTCAGTAATATCTGTCTCCTTGAGAAATTGGATAAGCTCTTTTAAATCCTCAAGTTCCATCATTTTACCCTTTCTATATATTCTGATGACCTCGTGTCCACCTTAATAGTGTCCCCCTCATTGATATGGAAGGGGACTTTGACAACAGCACCTGTTTCCAGAGTTGCTGGTTTCCCGCCTCCAGAAGCTGTGTCACCTTTGAATCCTGCCGGATCCGTTTTTACAACGACGAGTTCAACAAACGTTGGAACCTCAACACTTATTGGCATATCTTTATGGTAGAGGATCTTCACCGTCATATTTTCCTTAACGAAATTTTTTGTCTCACCAAGTTGAGAAAGCATAAGTGGTATCTGTTCATAGGTTTCTATATCCATAAAGTAATATGCCCCATCCTGTGAATAGAGATATTGCATGGTCTTTTCCTCAAGTCCTGGTTTCTCTAATTTTTCTCCTGATCTGAACGTCTCTTCGAGAACAGCACCTGTCTTCAGGTTCCTCAACTTTGTCCTGACAATAGCTCCACCCCTTCCCATCTTCACGTGTTGAAAATCTATAATCTCACATGGTTCACCTTTGAATTCTACCTTGAGTCCTTTTTTGAAGTCACTTGTCGAAATCAAAATTTCCACCTCCGGTTGAAAGTGTACTATTTTAGCATTTTCCAAAATTTTTTCCACAGGCAAGAGATATCCACCGTGTTATTTTTTCACACCAGTGTGGTTTTTTCTGTGTGGTTTTTTCTTGACATAGGGTATCAAGATATGTAACTTAGCACAACTGAATGTAACATTTTAGGGTGTTGTAAAAACTAAACAACAAGGCATTTTCAGAATTCATTTTTGGTAGCCGGAGGCTTTAGTCTGCGAGGTGCAATATATTGAGATAAAAAATTACGCAAACTAAACCCTCATGAGCCTTCGGCTTACAAAGGGGAATGAAAATAATAACACCCTCCCCAACCCCTCCCATCGAGGGAGGGGAGACTATAGAGTGTCTTCCATCGGTGGAGGGGAAATAGTAGATGGTTTTCCATCGGTGGAGGGGTAATAATAGAGAGTCCCCTCGCCCCTTGCGGGAGAGCTTGCTATATTAAGGGGAAGGAAGTAGTAGTCAGAAAAAGGCTATACTCTTTCTTGAAAGATCGCAAGTTGGTAAAACCAACTTTTAAAGAAAGGAGTATAGCCATGAAGAATGGTAACACA
>Ga0194113_10007737_pt1 | contig 13316 bp, 19 predicted proteins | sample TA2MahC200mmetaG_FD_146193 | JGI IMG/M metagenome (GOLD analysis project Ga0194113, IMG submission 146193) | Freshwater microbial communities from Lake Tanganyika, Tanzania - TA2015017 Mahale Deep Cast 200m | ecosystem: Environmental > Aquatic > Freshwater > Lake | place: Tanzania: Lake...
TATTTTTTCTTTTTTTATGGCTTCTTTTTTTATATGTCAATCTCCGTGCCTCTGTGTCTCTGTGGTTATTAAAACGCTTTTCAACTTTTTTACGAAAGAACCAAAATTATTTAATCCACGCAACCTAAAGGTCGCGGCTATACCTGAATGAATAGCAGGTTAATTCTTATGAATGAATATTTACAAAAGATAAAACAACAGATTACTTTACTGAAGGAGACAAGACCTGCTTACAAGGAAATCCTCAACTTTTATGAAAAGGTTGTAGAAGAGCAGGAAAGGATGAGACCTGCCATAAATATTACTCCCCTAAAAATAAAAGAGGATTTAAAGGCATTACAGATGAAAGAAGGGTTTTCCTTACTCAACAGGGAAGACTTCCCCCTTGACCTTGCATCCTCGATTGAGCTCTTTAAATCCATTTGCCAGATCGGAAAAGAAGCAACCAGTATGATGAGAGAAGATGTTCAAAAAATTGAAGATGCTATCAAGGATGGGAAATTATATCTTGACGAATTATTGAGAAAGCATTCTAATCCAGATTATCAAAACAAAATTATTGAGGAGATAAAGGTCAATAAAATGATCCTGAATTTTTTGATTCACATGAGTATCCAGCCTTCTATTCATGCCAATGTTGAGAATCTAAAGGATAAACTTGATGTGAAACTCTGGTCCAAGGGGTACTGTCCTATTTGTGGCTCTTACCCCCATATGTCTGAATTAAAGGGAGAAGGTCAACGATTCTACCTCTGCTCCTTCTGTGGTTTTGAATGGCCTGGTGAACGTCTGAAATGTCCTTTCTGCGATAATAAGGACCATAAGTCACTTGACTATTTTTATATTGAGGGACAGGAAGAAATCAGAATAGATGCCTGTGATAAATGCAGGCAATATATAAAGACCATTGATACACGGAAACTCAATTATGAGCCGGATTTAAATTTAGAGGATATAACAACCATCCATCTTGATATCTTTGCTGCCAATAAAGGATTGAAAAGGCCTGTCCCTTACCCATGGGCTCCTTAGTTACTCTACAAAATGCATATTGAAAGCCACAGAGAACACAGAGGATTACATGAATGCTGGCTGAAAGCTTCGACTTTTAGTCGGAGATGAAAGCCAGCTTTATGTAAATATTTTCCTTGCATGGAAGCCCCGACTTTTAGTCGGGGAGCTTCACTTTAAAAACAAAAGATTTATTAATTCTATTAAAATATCTCTGTGAACTCTGTGGCTAAAAGTTTTTCTTTAGTTAAAACAGGCATCGACCTCTTTGAGAAAAACTGGCCTAAAGAATTAAAAGCCTCACGCGTAGGACTCCTTGTACATCCAGCCTCTGTAAACAGACGGCTGGAACATGCAGTCAGTCTTTTCATAAGATACTCATATCCCGTAGTGAAACAAGAGAGGATAGGAATCTCCCCTTACCCCCCTTTAGTAAAGGGGGGAAGGGGGGATTTTAAGATGAAATCCGGAAAGTTTGAATTGAAGGCACTCTTTGGCCCACAACACGGAATCCGCGGAGAGACACAGGATAACATGATTGAATGGGAAGGATTTCTTGACCCTCAGACAGGACTGCCTGTATTCAGCCTTTATGGTCACACAAGAAAACCCGACCCAGTAATGTTGCAGGATATAGATGTGATGGTGATAGATATTCAGGATGTTGGTTCGCGTTACTATACATTTATATGGACGATGGAACTCTGCATGCAGGCATGTCTGGAGATGAATAAATCAATAGTGATACTCGACAGGCCAAATCCGATAGGTGGACATATGACAGGAGGCCCTGTATTAGATATGGCTTACGCATCATTTGTTGGACAGCGTCCTCTGTCTATCCGTCATGGCATGACAGTGGGAGAAATAGGTAATTATTTATGGAATGAATTCTATCCCGGTCTCGATTTTTATGTGATTACCATGCAGATATGGGAAAGAAAAATGTGGTTTGATGAAACCGGTCTGCCATGGGTAATGCCTTCTCCAAATATGCCTACATTGGATACAGCTATTGTATATCCTGGGATGTGTCTTCTTGAGGGAACAAACCTTAGTGAGGGGAGAGGAACAACACGACCATTTGAGATATTCGGTGCTCCATTCATAGAACCTGATATGCTGGTCAAGCATCTTGAAGAATTCAGACTCCCTGGTGTTGTCTTCAGACCAATGTATTTCCAGCCAAACTTTCAAAAACATGCAGGGGAGTTGTGTGGAGGTGCGCAGATTCATGTTATCAACAGAAAGAGATTTAAGCCCTTCAAGACAGGAGTTGCAATTTTAAAAACAGCTTATGATCTTTATCCTAAAAAGTTTGCATGGGAAAACCCTCCGTATGAATATGAATTTGAAAGGATGCCAATAGATATCCTTGCTGGTACAGATAGACTGAGGAAGGATGTAGAAAGAGGGGAAGACCTTGAACGAATGGAAGAGTGGTGGGAAGAGCAGTGCCTGCAATTCAACAAGTTGATTCGGAAGAGGTATCTGATTTATTAAGATACCCTGCAAAGTACACAGGCAGGGCATATCATTTTCGCTCATTCTCGGTCGTACCGACCTCCGAGGGGTCGCATCGACAATCCGCTAAAATGCCATGCCCTGCCTGGATTGGTACTATCTAATTGAGACTGCTTAACAATATTTTTGTCACCCTGAACTCGTTTCAGGGTCTAAAAGAGATGCTGAAATAAATTCAGCATGACAGTTTAAGAGGTTTTTTGTGAAACTTTCGATATTCATCCTCGCTGCTGGTCTTGGTGAGAGGCTGAGGCCGATTACAGACCACATCCCCAAGCCACTTATCCCCATTTTAGGAAAGCCTGTTTTACAAACTATCCTTGAAAAAGTATCAGCCCTGTCTCCGGATAAGATCGGGATAAACCTCCATTATAAAAAGGAGGTTATAGAGAACTGGATAAACCAGTCAACATTTAGAAAAAGCATCCAACTCTTTCCGGAAGACCCTGTTCTGGGAACAGGCGGTGCCTTAAAGAATGCTGAAAATTTTCTAAAAGGGACCACCTTTCTTGTATATAATTCAGACATCATCTCTGATATAGATTTAGAAAAACTTGTTGCATTCCACCGCTCATCTGAAAATCTTGTCACCCTTGCTGTGCATAATTACCCTGAGTTCAATAACCTTGTGATAGATGAAAAAGGATTTCTCAAAGGAATCTTACATCACCCCCACCCTAACCCTCCCCCATCAATGGGGAGGGGAATAAGAGGGAATCCCCCATCAATGGGAAGTGTAAATAAAGAAAGTCTCTCCTCCCCTTGTGGAAGTGTAAATAAAGAAAGTCTCTCCTCCCCTTGTGGAAGTGTAAATAAAGAAAGTTCCCCCTCCCCTTGTGGGAGGGGGCGAGGGGGAGGGGGAGATAGACGTGTCGCCTTTACCGGCATAGCTGTCTATGCTCCCGAATTCCTGAAATTTTTACCTGCAGGTACATCCAGTGTTGTGGATGCATGGTTAAAGACTCTTTCTGCAGGATATAGCATCGGGACATTTGATGTAAGTGGATGCTACTGGACTGACATCGGCACACCTGCTTCGTATACAAAAGCCGTCATAAATGAACTCAGACAGAATGGTGAGACGGTGTATATTCATCCATCTATAGAAGGATGCAAACAGATTGAGTTAAACGGTTATGTAGTTATTGAAACCCAGCCTAATCCCCCCAACCTCCCTTTACTAAAAAAGGGGGGGGGATTTTTAGCAGGTGCTTCTCTGAGAAATTGCATCATGCTTCCTGAAAGCACCCCCCCTTCACCCCCCCTTGATAAGGGGGGGATAGGGGGGGTATTTGAAAACTGTATCCTCGGCCCGGGCTTTAAAATAGACCTTAGTGAGTCAGCGATTCTGGGGTTAAAAGGCGATACCGATGCGATCCTTATTGGGACAGGCGGATCTGATAGGAAATACTACAGAGTTAAGAAAAATGGCCGCTCAGCAGTGCTCATGCAATGCAAGAAAGATGATCCTGATTATCAAAGACATATAGAATATACAGCCTTTTTTCAAAAATACTCTGCCCCTGTACCTGAATTGATCGATGCCGAACCTGAAAATATGAGAGCATTCTTCGAAGATCTTGGAGACCTCTCATTATATAGCTGGCTTAAATGCCCCCGTGAAAAGGTGGAGATAGAAAGAATATATAAAAAGGTAATTGATATTCTGGTCTTACTTCATACAGTTGCAACCGAACATATATTTGAATGTCCACTTCTTCAAGGCAGGGTTTTCGATTACGATCATCTGCGGTGGGAAACAAGCTATTTTTTAGAAAGATTTATAGAAGGTATAAAAAATATCAAAATAAAAAATCTTCCAGCACTACATGATGAGTTTCATAGACTTGCGCTGAAAGTTGACTCTTTTCCCAAGACTATAATCCACAGGGATTTTCAGTCACAGAATATCATGATTACAAAAGGAAAAATTCCACGGCTTTTAGATTATCAGAGTGCAAGAATTGGTCCCCCTGCCTATGATGTGGTATCAATCCTGTGGGACCCATATTATCAAATGGATGATATTTTGAGAGAACGACTCCTTGAATATTACATCAGCAAAATGGAAATAATCCCTCCAAATCCCGCCGAATCCCCCCTCACCCCCCTTTGGAAAAGGGGGGCAGGGGGGGATTTAATAAGGGGGCAAGAGGGGATTTTTGAAAAGGATTTCATAGAAACCATACTCCCATGCCGACTTCAGAGGCATATGCAGGCCCTCGGCGCATACGGCTTTCTTTCCAAAATAAAAGGTAAACCATATTTCCTCAAATATGTACCGGAGGGATTAAGGCTTTTGAAAGATGATGTATCCCTTTCAAGGGACGAATATCCTGAATTGTATAATCTGGTTATGGAATTATAGCCTAAATGAGCCTTCAAGTTGTCATTCCACACTTGTCGGAGCGACTCTTAGCGAAGTCGGAGCGACCCTGCGCGGAGATCCGCTTCGGGACTCGCGTCGAGATGCGGAATCCAGTTTCTTTGTTTTTTTCTGGATTCCTGCTTTTGCAGGAAACAACACGAGCCATCGGCTCACAAAGGGAAATGAAAATTAGTAATCCCCCTTTCACCCCCCTTTAGAAAAGGGGGGAGTGGGGGGGATTTGAAAAGTTATTTTCGGGAGAATGATGATAAAAGACAACCATGATCTTTCTTGTTTTCAATACCCTGTAGTATTTGCCGCATGGTTTCCATTATAGTTTGAAAATGTGTATATTTTTCTTTATAATACACATGGAGGTGATAAAATGAAACCTGTATTAAAAATAAGAAAACAATTCATTCTTGATCCTAAAAAGATTGAAGCTATCAAAAAAATTACAAAGGCAAAAACAGATACAGAGGCTATAAATAAAGCATTAAACATTGTAATAGAAAATAGTAAGATTAAGAGAATGCTTTTGTCAATTAAGGGCAAGGGAAACATAAAAGACGTTTATGGCAGAACCTCTCGTTAAGGTTATTCTTGATACTTCAATATACATTCCTTTTATTAATGCAGGCATTTCTCATCCTATACTTGAACTTGAATATGGAACACCGCTACTTTATATGAGTGCAGTAGTTATGGAAGAGCTCTATGCAGGTGCTTCTGATAACAATACTATAAAGCTTCTTGATAGATTGTATAGAACCTTTGAAGACCTTGGCAGACTGATAGCTCCTGATGCATCGGATTGGCAAAAAACAGGAAAGGTTATTGCAAAGTTTGGCCAGAAATACGGATTTGAAGAAAAGTTTTTAACGAAAATAACAAATGATGTTTTGATTGCTCTTTCAGCAAGACAAATCGGAGCAATCGTGGTTACGCATAATACAAGGGATTTCTTAAGGATAAAGGAGTTTGTGGATTTTAAGGTTTATGGAGAAATATAAAAGATAATATGGGAAAAGTTTACAAAGACAAAAAATCAAGCGGATGTGCGTTATGCAAGCCGCATAAGCATGGGTGGTCTCCGAAGAAGAAGGCAAAAATCATCTCTATTGAAAAAGAGATGGACAGGGAGATAAATAAAGTAATCTGCAGTTTAGTCCAGAAGGATTGAATCATGTATGCAGTTATAGAAAAGAATAGATTACATATCTCGGTTGCTAAATTTTACAGCATGGACTGGTATGGTAAGAATTGGTTAGATTCTAGAAAGGAGAAGTTTGACTTTGATTATGGATATCTTGAGATAGATGTGCATAAAAGTGGGAAAAGGTATTTGACTGGTTTTGTTATTGATCCGAGGGCATTTATTATTGACTATCTGAAAACGCGTTATAAGAAGGCCCTGAATCTTCCAAGAAGAATCGAGTCTATTTCAATAGATTCATGTGAGCGCACAGAATTACTTTCAGTAGATTTTCTCAAGACAACTGGTTTTGTAGTTGATGGAATGGAAAAGGATTTGATATTCCCTATGTTTGTGAAACAGAAAGGGGAGATAAAAGTACAGGGGTTTGAAGTTCTTTATCCTATTTCTGTAATTAAATACCTCGTTAAAAGATTTAAATACAAAGGAACAACATTTGTCAGAGAAGGAGAGGATGTTTACGACCTGAAAACCAAAAGGAGATGGAAGATAAATAGAAAAAGAAAAAAGGTTTCAAAGAAATAGATTAAACCCTAAACTCTCAGCAAAGCTACTGAGCTGCGATCTGTAAAACCCGGTAATAGGTCTATTGACCTTACTTTTGTTTTAGCATTTCGGTATAATGAAAAGAAATGGAAAGCAAAGCTCGTGATAACATGAATGCTACACAATTGCTAACAATAAATGGGCTTTATGATTCCTCAGCCTAGCGCGCCTACTATGCGGCTTACCTTGCAGCATGGTACCATTTGTCAAATATAGGAATCCAACCAGGGCATAAGACCCAAAAAGGAGGATACTACTGGCGCCATGATTTATTTTCAGAGTTATTATGTGATGAATACAAACTTATCGGCCCTCTTCAGATGGAAAAGTTTGAATTGTTATACTCTCGCCGTATAAAGGCAGACTATTATATCGATGAAGTTGAGAAAGAAGAAGCTGCCAATTCAATTCAACTATCCTCCGATTTTGTTTCATTTTTCCTGGATAACAAAGGAAATCCTGAATGACACGCAAAACACGCACTGAGGTATTGCGCCTTATTGAAAAAGCCACAAATTATTTATATCCGCTTCGCTGGGTAGATGAAAAAACTACTACCGGGGATTTCGATGGGCGTGAAGTAGCTATCGATGTATTTCTTATTCCAACTGCCAATCAGGTGGATTTTTTGACTCAAGTAAGACCTATCCGGGGCTTGATTCGTGAGATGACAGGTCACCGTTGTATCTTTATATTTCATTCACCTGAAGCTACCATTGCCTACTATTCTCACCTTTTCCCCGTTACATAGTTCACAGCTTTCCCAAAACATCATTAAGCAATGTGCCAAGGGAATAGCGATAGGCTGAATATCATTTCACCTGACCATGCATTAGACAAGAACACTTAAGCAATATAACCCTCCTGCCTTTTAAGCCCCTGCCTGCCAATTGATTAATTATAAAATTATGCCAAAGTTTAACCCAAATGGAATTTAACTTATGAAAACTTGGACACATCCAGGCGGGAAACTAAGAGAACTTGGCGCTGAAACATTAACAGATGCAGAGCTTTTGGCAATTCTCATTTCTACAGGCACTAAAGGCAAATCAGCAGAGAAAGTTGCGCAAGAAATCCTCGATAAATTCGGCTCCTTCAAGGGAATGGCAAATCAGCCATTGGAAAAGTTTCTTGCAATCAAAGGGCTTGGCGATAGAAAGATTATCAGGATTGCCGCAGCATTTGAGATTGCAAGAAGGATTGTTAATCAGGTTTTAAAAGAGTATAATAAAGAATAAAAAATGGAGGTTAAAATGGCAGAGGTTGCCATAAAATTACCCAAAGAGAAACTGATTGAAGGGCTTTCTACGCTATCTTTTAAAGAGATAAAAGAAATAATGGATTCTCTTATTCAGAAAAAGCTACTTGCCCCACCTTCTGCAAAAGGTATTTATAAAAAAGCCTCAGAAATTACAAAAAAGAAGAGATTGCCCGTTGAAGTTGCAGAAGAGGCGGTTAGGTGGGCAAGAGCGAAAAAGTAATAATAGATACAAATATTTTCATTTCTGCCTTTGGATGGGGAGGCAGACCTTTAGAAGTTGTTGAGCTATTAGAAAAAGAAGAAATAAGAAACTGTATCTCAGAAGAAATCTTTAACGAGCTTTTTGTCACGCTTTCGTACCCGAAACTCAGTTTCCCAATAAAACTTCAAACAGAAATTTTGGAATTTGTTCTGGCACATTCAGATTTTTACACACCAAAAGAGAACCTAAAGCTTACACTTGATCCAAAAGATAACAAATTCATAGAATGTGCACTCACAGCTAATGCAAAGTTTATAATAACAGGCGATAAAAGTTTTTTGTCTCTAAAGCAGTTTAGGGGCATTAAAATCACTACACCAGAGGATTTTCTGAAGATGAGGAAATGACAAATGAAGAAAACCAAGCTCACCGAAAAATCTTTCGAATTCCTGATATTTAAGAGTAAAATAACCTCAATAACTTAACATTACAAAAAAGCTTATAACTAATTGAAAACAATAGTTTTATTTACAATTGTAGGGAAATTTATATATAAATAGCATAACTATATATCAACATATATTTTTATATATTGACATTATTTCCAAATTATGATAATATTTTTCAAAATACAAATTTTATAATGAGCCCGATATTGAAAATTGAAAAAGATAATGAAAAGAAAGAAATGCTTTTTGAACTGAAATACCAGATGTCTTTAACAATAGGCCAGAGATTCAAGATGATGTTGAAAAAGTCAGAAGAAATGAAAAAATTACTGGAATAAAGTGGACACAGAAAAGCGGCGCAGGTTATTAAACGAACAGAAGGAAGTGGCAGACCTCAGGAAATAGAAGAATTCTTTTTACGAAATATTAAGAAACTTAAGACAAAAAAGCTCCAGGAGTAAATTATAAACATGGAAGAGACAAGGCACGAAAGGTTTAAAAGGGTTGCATCTAAAAGAACTAATGAGATTCTTGAGAAGATAAGGATACTTGGGAACTGTTCAAATAAGAGTTCCTACGAATATACAGAGGAAGAGGTAAATAAAATTTTCTCTGAGATTGATAAACAATTAAAGTTTACTAAAGCCAAGTTCTTGGGGGGGAAGAGGGAGAGGTTTAAGCTATGAAAAGGAAAGCTTTTATGTTGACATATTCGTATCCATATCGTAGACTAATTGTAGGACATTAAGTATTATATGGAGGTGAAAAAGTGAAATTTATAACTGTAAGAGACTTCAGGATAAGACCCGGTTCCGTATGGGAGAGCCTTGAGAAAAATAATGAGGTTGTAATTACCTCAAACGGCAAGCCCATAGCCCTCTTAACCGGGGTAAGCGATATCAATTTTGATGAAACCTTAAAGGCCATTCGCCGGGCAAAGGCAGAGCTTGCCTTATCAAAAATGCGAGCAGCCTCTCTTGAGAAAGGGTTGTCCAAACTCAGCGATAAGGAAATTGAAGCAGAGATAAGAAGCGTCAGAAAGGCAAGAAAATCTTAAATTGCATCTGCTGATTACAGGAGACAATATTGCGGATTGTTTTAGATACTAATGTTTTGATCTCAGGCATTATCACCCCCTTCGGGAACGCGGCAAGAATTCTTGATATGATAGTGCTTGGAGAAATACATACATTGTATGATGACAGGATACTGGCAGAGTATCGGGAAGTTCTGCATAGGCCAAAGTTTGGTTTCGAAAGGGACGTTATTGAAGAGTTTTTGACTCTTATTGAGTCCGAGGGATCTAAAGTTACATCAATTCCGCTTAACGAAGAAATGATAGACAAGGACGACATCCCATTTATTGAAACGGCTATAACCGGGCTGGCGGATGTTTTAATCACCGGCAATAAACGGCATTTTAAAGGAAAGGCAACGAGGCGAATTAAAATTATGACACCTGATGAGTTTTTGAAATTCTGGAGGACAAGAAAAAAATGAAAACTGCCCAAACTCACAAAGGCGAAGTTTCTGGTGGGGAAAAGGGAGAGGTTTAAACTGTGAAGGACCTTTTTTTAAGATCACAATTTGTGACCTCAAGAGTGGAGGATAAATGAAAGAACTGATTCCTGTGGAACTAATTGAAAAGAAGATATATCTGATTCGCGGCGGAAAGGTTATGCTTGATAGGGATTTGGCCGAACTGTATGGCGTGAAAACTCGTGTACTGAATCAGGCGGTACGCAGGAATATTGAAGTTTTCCAGAGGACTTTATGTTTCCTTTAACCCGTGAGGAGATTATGAGGATATCACAAATTGTGACATCCTCTGGGCATGCAGCAGAGACCCTGAAATTTGCTAAAAGCGTAATGGTATTTACAGAACACGGCGTGTCCATGCTCTCCAGCGTTTTGAAAAGTCCTATAGCTATTCAGGTGAACATTCAGATTATGCGTACATTTGCAAAGCTTCGGGAAATCATGTCACATCACAAAGATCTGGCAAGTAGACTTGATGAGCTGGAAAAGAAATATGATGCACAATTTAAGATAGTCTTTGATGCCATCCGCGAACTGATGAAACCGATAGAAAAGCATAAAAGAAAAATCAGTTTTCTAATCCCTTAGCAGAGTTCCACGGGTTTACCCGTGGGTGAATGCCAAAAAGGACAATCAGGCGAAGCCTGTAGCAGTAAGTGCCACGGGCTTGCCCGTGGGAATCTACGAGAAAAGGAGGGACTAAAAGAAGGGTGAATAAAATTTTCTCTGAGATTGATAAGCAGTTGAAGCTTACAAAAGCTAAGTTTTTGGGAGGGAAAAGGGAGAGGTTTAAGCTGTGAAGGATAAGGCATTCATTGTCCCTGTCGAGAAGATTGAACGATCAATACTTTTTATCAGAGAAGAAAAAGTTATGCTGGATGTAGACCTCGCTAATCTCTATGGTGTGACTACTAAGCGACTTAATGAGCAGGTAAAACGTAATAGAAACCGTTTCCCTGAAGACTTTATGTTCCAGCTTACTGAAAAAGAGAAAGCTGAGGTGGTCGCAAATTGCGACCACCTCAAGATGCTAAAGTTTTCGCCACATTTGCCTTATGCGTTTACCGAACATGGTGCTATTATGCTTGCTACTGTGCTGAACAGTTCTGTTGCAGTACAGGCAAGCATTCAGGTAGTAAGAGCATTTATTAAATTGCGTGAACTGATAGCAACACATAAAGAATTTGCCCGTAAACTGGATGAAATGGAAAAGAAATACGATGCACAATTTAAAATAGTTTTTGATGTTATTCGTCAGCTTATGTCTCCTCCTGAAAAAGACAAAAGAAAAGTTGGGTTTTTAAGAGAAAAGGAGAGACAAAAATAAGAGTAAATAGGATTTTCTCTGAGATTGATAAGCAATTGAAGCTAACAAAAGCAAAGTTTCTGGCGGGGAGAAGGGAGAGGTTTAAGCTGTAAAGGGGCTAATAAAGAAGGATTTTCTTAAGAAGGAAAGCGAAATGAAGGAACAAAAAAAATTAGATAAATTAAGTGGTATGGATATTGTACTTTATTCACTTTATCTCCTAGGCGGATGGCAAAAGCGTGTTCATACGGAGGACATTGCTTTAAAGTGTTTCCAAGTAGCTCCTTCCAAATTTTCTTGGGTAAAATACCCACAGTATCCCGATCTTACGCCCGCTCGTTTTGCGCTGGAAGCGGCCAAAAAGCCGGAATGCGGAGCACTAGTAAAAGGGGAAAGCGAACGGAAAAGGACAGTCAAAAGTGTTGGAGGATGGATGCTAACTGTTGAGGGGATTAAATGGATAAAAGTGAATAAACCACGAATCGAACAATATTTAGGTAAACATAGGCCAACAGGAGACCGCTTACATACAGATCGAAAATTAAAAGAATTACTTAGAAGTGTCGCCTTCAAAAAATTTATGGATTATGGAGAAGACGCAGAAATTTCGCATGCTGAGTTTGCCGAATCGCTTGTTTGTACTGTAAACACAAGAGCAGAAGTGTTAAGCGACCGATTAGAACAACTTCACTCTATAGCCGAAGAGTTGAAAAAAGAAGAAGTCAAAAATTATGTGAATTTCTGTCAAAGTAAGTTTGCCCTACTTTTAGAAAAGAGAGGAGGTGTAAGAAATGCCAAAAGTTGAAATTCCAACTGAATGGGATCTCGGTGCAACTCGGCGATATAAACGCCAAAATATGGAAAAAGCAATGAGAGGAAAAATTGAACGTGCGTTGGTAGAACTGGTTACGAACTCTGATGACAGTTATCGAGATTTAGAGGATGAAGGGAAACAGGTCTCAGGAAAAATACGGGTAGAAATAGAAAGGCGAAAAAAAGGACAACCTTCAATTGTGATAGTACGGGATAGAGCAGGGGGAATGAATAGACTGGAGATGTACAATAAACTTGGCGAATTAGGCAAAAGAACCTCAGGATTTGAAACAGGGAAACTACGGCGTGGGCTTCATGGACGAGGGGCAAGAGATGTTGCTGCTTTTGGAATCATTCATTTTGAAAGTATTAAATATGAAGAATATAATCACCTGATTATTCCTCCTTCCTTAAAATGTCGATTCACAGAACCTCGACATAAGAAAGTCACTGAGGAAATACGGAAGAAACTCGGCATACCGAGAGGTAATGGCACGGTGGTTACTGTTGAGGTTGAAAGCCGGTTTAAAGTCCCGCAACATGAAACTCTATTGAAAGAATTTTACCGATATTACAGTCTGCGAGACTTATTTTCTAATGCTAACAGAGAAGTAGTACTTGTAGATCTGAATAAAAATAGGGAAGATCCCTTGCGTTATAGTTATCCCACTGGCGAAGTGGTATTTAATAAAGATTTTTCAGTCCCCGGATATTCTGGAGTTACAGCACATCTCGTTATTCGTAAACATACAAGTTCTTTTGAGCAAGGCACTCTTCCATATAGAGAGGGTATTTTGATTAAAAGTGCAGCAGCAATTCACGACTGCACCTACTTTTGGTTAGAATCAGAGCCTTTTTCTTGGAGATTTACAGGTGAGTTATATTGCGAATTTATTGATGAATTAGTTCGCGAATATGACGACAGGGAAGAAGCAAATCCAGATAATCCCAATCATCTCTCGAGTTTCAATTTTATTCCCCACACAGTTTCAGGTTTATTCCCCACCTTTTTTCTGTGTTAAATTATAGAACTCATCCTGAGAAGATGTCCATTATCCTGTAGAAATGCATCACCTCCTTT
>Ga0194113_10007738_pt1 | contig 13316 bp, 11 predicted proteins | sample TA2MahC200mmetaG_FD_146193 | JGI IMG/M metagenome (GOLD analysis project Ga0194113, IMG submission 146193) | Freshwater microbial communities from Lake Tanganyika, Tanzania - TA2015017 Mahale Deep Cast 200m | ecosystem: Environmental > Aquatic > Freshwater > Lake | place: Tanzania: Lake...
GACATTTTCCCTGTCGAATAGCGGCCCTTTGTGCCATAGCTCCCAGGTGAAATCCTCGGGCCCATAATTGAGCATGCGATATTTGACAATGATGTCCTGAGCTTCAGAAGGACATTGAACTCCTTCTCGCTGCCCTTCTACGGTGCTCCACTGCCCCCAGCTTTTAACCTCGGGGTCGTAGCAAACTTCTGTGTAAAGATGTACTTTGAGCACATAACGTATTCCAAGGGGGACCGACAAAGTATATTTGCCGAGTTCGTTCGTATGTCCTGTGGCGATAAGCTTGTCTCCAGACCAGGCGCTTACCGTAGCTCCCGGAATAGGGATGTCTGCCCCGGCATTGAATAGCTTGTCTCCATCCTCGTCTTTAAAAACCGTTCCTGAAATCGTTGCTTTCGCCGTCAATTCAGGAGACAAAGGATATGCAGGATTATCTAACTCCAGCTCATTGTTCAGTAGGGTATATGGCGTTTTCTTCATGGTATTTACCTGCGACCTTGTTGTAACTCGGTTTCTCCTGCCTGTAATAGCGCATCCAGCGCTTCAGTGATAAGCGTTAGCTGTGATGAATCGACTGCCTCAAGCAGCTCTTTAGTACGGTCGCGAGCCAGTTGCCATAGCCCGCCGATCATTTTTTGCCCTTTGTCCGAGAGACGGCACAGAACCACGCGGCGGTCTTCGGGCAGGCTTTCCCGCATAACGGTATCCCGCTCCACGAGACGGTCTACAACTCCGGTTGCTGTTGCCAGGCTAACATCCAGAGCGGTGGCGATTTCGCTCATGCGCGTCGGTCCGCTGAGGAATAGAAGCAAGATAACCTTGAGCTGCGGCATGGTAAGGTCCAACTGAAGCCATTCCTTGGGAACTATGGGGAAGAGCTCTCGAAAAGCCTTCTCCCCGAGCTGAAGTATGTGTTCTACCTGTGCCTCTCTGTTGGATTCTTGCTTCATTTGATACCCCCTGGCTGAATTCGGGCAAGGCACCTGTATCAGCAGTCTCCGGTACTATAGTAAGTGCAACACATTACTTTTGCCTATGACTAACTATTAGCATTATACAAAGTATTATTCGGGATGTCAATAGTAAAAGGAGCAGGAATCATAAAATCGGTAGGAAAAGGAGGCTTTGCTATGGAATAAAGAATCTCTTCATTAGCTATCGATTTTTCTTGACAATCACAGGTTCGGCAGCTTATCATAAACTCAAACTCGTATCAGGTTTAGGATTTTGTTAGAAGCTGATGCACTTCAGGCTGACCTCGGTATAAATTTTAGGGACTCTTCTCTCCTGCAGCAGGCGCTTGTCCATCGCTCCTTTCTGAATGAAAACCCCACTTCCAATCTGTCATCCAATGAGAGGCTTGAGTTCCTGGGCGATGCTGTTCTAGGTTTTGTTGTGGCGAGCGAGCTTTATGCAAGATTCCCTGACCTCCCTGAGGGTGAGCTAACGAAGCTGAGGTCGGCGCTGGTACGGGGCGAGACACTGAGCCGTATTGCATTGTTTTTGAACCTGGGAAATTATCTTTACCTGGGGCATGGCGAGGAGGAGAGCGGCGGTCGCTACCGTCCCCGGAATTTGAGCTGCGCCCTGGAGGCAGTAATAGGAGCAGTTTTCCTCGACCAGGGTCTCGATGTGACGAAGGAACTTATCCTGAGGCTGCTGAGGGGAAAACTCGAACGCATAACAGAAGACAAATCGATATCGGACTACAAATCGAGGCTGCAGCAGCTTATTCAGGCCGACCATAGGGTCACGCCGGTATATCGAACCATCGCTGAATTCGGGCCGGACCATGCCAAGGTATTTACTGTTGAGGTTCTTGTGGGGGAACTGGTAATCGGGCGCGGCCATGGTCGCAGCAAAAGGGCGGCTGAGATGGATGCAGCGCGTTCTGCACTGCAAACCTTCACGAAAGGCTAATCATGTTTGGCTTGTTCAAGAAGACGGAAAAGGGGGTCAAGCGCACCCGCGAGGCGTGGTGGGGCAAGGTTGCCCATCTCTTCGACCACGCTGAGTTCGGGGAAGACCTCTGGGACGAACTCGAAGAGCTTCTCATCTCCGCGGATGTCGGCGTGGCTACCACCGGCAAGTTGATCGGGCAGCTCAGGCAGAGGGTGGAAAGAGAGAAACTCAGAGAAGCCGCCGCTGTCAGAGATGCCCTTAAACAGGGAATAGCTTCCATATTGGCAGTCGGCGATGGCAAGAAAACCGGGCCGGGCGGTCTGGAAGTATTACTGGTGGTCGGGGTCAACGGTGTGGGCAAGACCACCAGTATTGCCAAGCTGGCACATAGTTACAAAGAGCAGGGTAAAAAAGTAATACTTGCCGCGGCTGACACTTTCAGAGCAGCAGCCATCGACCAGCTCAAGATTTGGGGGGAACGTGTTAAAGTTCCTGTGATTGCACACCAGCCCGGAGGAGACCCCGCTGCGGTGGTCTTCGACGCTATGGAGGCAGCCCGGAGAAGCGCCGACGTGGTTATAGTCGATACCGCGGGACGCCTGCATACCAAGTTCAATCTCATGGAGGAGCTTAAAAAGATAAGACGGGTAGTAGATAAATCGAACATAGAGCCGAAGGTGCTGCTCGTCCTCGATGCTAATACGGGTCAGAACGGATTGACCCAGGCAAAATATTTCACCGAGGCTGTTAAAGTAAACGGCGTATTTCTGGCAAAGCTCGATAGCACCGCCAAAGGGGGCATTGTTCTTGCTATCTGCGACGAGCTTAAAATACCCATCCTCTATATCGGCACCGGCCAGGAGCTGGAGGATATTGCTCCCTTCAGCCCTCAGGAATTCGTGGAAGCGCTGTTTTCCAAAGAAAGTTAGCTGTTTGCTACCACCCCAGATGCACGCTCCAGAGAGTTCCCCACAGGTTTACGGCAACCGATAAGGCTACCAGTGCGATAATGCCTTTGTTTATGCGGTTTCCTATTCCGGAGCCGATGAGCAAAAGCAGAAACGGGAAGAAGTCCAGGCTATAGCGGTAGCCGAACTGTACCCATCCCGAAGAGAACCAGAAAAGTGACGGGAGCAGAATCGCTACGGCGGCTAATGCCGCCCATAGGTTTGCCCTGTCAGAAAATTTAGCTTTTAGGACATAGAATACTGCCGGTGTGGTTATCAAAATGCTCATGCCTTCGGGATAAGGCCTCAGGAAGGGGAAGTGGTCGACATACTGCGGAGGCATGAGAAACAAAATGTATAGATGTTCTGCTATATAATGAGGGTTCCAGAAGCCGTACTTGGCGATGTCGGCGGCAAAGTAGGAAGAGTAGCTATGTCCGAGATAACCCGTCTCGATAGGGTTGCCGAAACGCAGGTAGTTGAAAACTCCCAGACCGATTAGCGGCAAGGCTAGCCCCGCCAGAAACTGGATGGGGCGCCTGGGAAAACCGCCTTCTCCGGAAAGCATAGCCAGGAAAAATACGGCGCCGAGCACGACCGGCAGCCGGCTCAATACCGCCAGTCCCAGTAATATCCCTATTAAAAAAGCGCGCCTTCTGCCGGAATACTCGACTAAGCTGAGCAGCAGGAATAAAACGGCTACTATTTCGGCGAAAAACCACGTGGTTCCATGCGTAGCGACTTCCCAGTGCACCGTACCGAAACCGAAGAGGATTGTGAGCAGCCACCGCATCCCGCCTTTGATATTTAAACGACCTAACAGAATCCATACCAGAGCTACGTTTATTGCTCCTACGAACATGCTTATCCTGATCTGGTCGGCGTCCACTCCCCATATTGCCACGGCTGGCAGCAACAGCACTGCGGGCACAGGCGGGCTGGCGAGGTAGTATTTGCCTTCGTGACTTACCAGGTCCTGGTAATAAGACGGGAATCCCTGCAGGTCTACCCTCCCCTCCAGAAATGCCTGGGACTGATATACGTAGTGTTTATACCACTGGAGAGGGGTGGAATTGGAGATGAAATAGATGGCGAAGACAATCCCCACTATCAGTAGCGGGACGGCGGCTTTCTTCAATAGTGGATTTACTTTTGAAGCCAAAATATACTCCCAATCGCCTCGGAAGTTATGACAATTCTATATCCTGCTCAATCCAAAGTAAAGGTGTCGTCCTCGTCCATGATAATTAGTGACATATATCAGCCTTCTCTGGTAATATATCAGAGGAATTTGTACATTCCTTATTTAATCTATATCGAACGGACGAGCATCATGGATTTTAGACAGGTCGGTATAGGATTCAAACAAAGGGTGCTTCCGAACAAATGGTTTCAAGCTGCTTGGGTAGCTGCTCTGGTTTTTGTCATTTACTGGGCAACAAGCACAGGGTCAACGGCATTCGACCATTATGTTCGCCTCTCCGATGCTTTCCTTCACGGGCGTCTTTACATCGAAAATGCACCCTCATGGTTGGAATTGGCAAGGGTCGATGGAAGGGGATATGTCATGGAACCCCCAGCGCCCACCCTATTTATCATCCCCTGGGTGGCTATCTGGGGGCTTAGCACCAATCAGGCCATAATATCGATGCTTTTAGGTGCAGCAGCCGTAGGTCTGTTCTGGGTGGCTGCCACTCAACTCCGCTGGAGTTTATCCTTCAAGGCAGCCGTGACCGTTCTGGTCGCTTTCGGTACGAACTTCTGGTGGGTTACTACCGAAGGCAGCGTCTGGATGATAGCTCATGCGTCGGCGGTTTTCTTCCTTATGGCGGCTCTGGTTGAGACCACGGGTAAAAACCGTCCCTGGATGGTCGGCTTGCTTGTGGGTTTAGCCGGCTTATCGCGTTTGCCTACATTTCTCGCTTTCCCCTTCTTTGCGTACACCGTATGTCGGGGAAGTGGCGAACGATGGGTAATAATCCGCCGCTTGACGATTTTCGGGGTTGCTTTAGCTGTGATGGGTGGACTCTATCTGCTGTATAATTACGGTCAATTCGGCACTCTTAACCCCGGGTATTATAGGGGCCAGTTCCTGGAAGGGCCGTGGTACTCGAAGGGGCTGTTCGATATCAGCTATATACCGCGCCACATTAAAGCCATATTATTTGAAGCCCCCAAGGTCACAGAAAGCTTCCCGTTTTTCAAGCCGTCTGTTATTGGGATGGGGCTCTTCTTCACTACACCGGCATTGCTTTACATGTTTGGAGCCAGGCTGAAGGAAAGCTTAGTCCTGCCGGCTATCGCCGGTCTTTTACTCACGTCAATCCCTTTAGTGACTTACGCAGTGACCGGCTGGGCACAGTTCGGGTACCGCTTCAGTCTGGATGTTCTCCCATTCATGGTTATCCTTGTGGCATCCGGCATGAATCACCGTTTGAACAAACTCAATGTCGCTGTCATTCTTCTAAGCTGCGTCATTAATTTATGGGGAGTGCTGGCTTTACATAAATTTGATTGGGCGGCATAGGACTGTAATTTATGGGCAGCCTATGCTTATCTAACGGCGCACAATTTAGGTTTTAAAGTCCTGCGTGTTAGTTAGACTGCCCGGTTATCGAAGCTTCTCCAGACGGAGGCGGCACGGATGATGCAGGTGGCATATGCCATAGTCTGGTGGCTGGTTCTGGTAATCATCGGGCTGATAACCTTTCCTCTGGTCTCGCGGGTATGCCACAAGCTGCCCGATGAGGGCTATTCCATCTCGAAAATCATCGGGCTTCTGCTCATAACGTACTTCTGCTGGTTTCTCGGCAGCACGCATCTGATTAAATTCGGATACGTCAACATTTCCATCTCGCTGTTATTGCTTATTGCACTCTCTTTATTCCTGGGTAGAAAGCAACTGAAAATAAAGAGTCTTCCCCTGAAAACGATGTTGATAAGTGAAGCGCTTTTCGCGGTCGCCTTTGCGCTGTTCCTGGTCTACCTGAGATACAAGCCGGATATTTTCTTCGCCTTTTCAGAGGACTTCATGAATTTCACCTTCCTCAACTCGATTTTGCGCAGCGACTATTTTCCCCCGCTCGACCCCTGGCTTGCCGGACATAGTCTTCCCTATTACTACGGCGGACATCTTCTTGTAGCTATATTGACCCTGGTATCGAAAGTGCCGCCCGCTATCTCCTACAATCTGGCTGTGGCTATGTTTTTCGGTCTTGTTGCCAGTGCTGCATACGGGATTTTGTACAACATCACCGGGAAAAAACTTACCGGCTTTGTCGCAGTCGTCTTCATTTGCCTGGCGGGATTTAGTTCGGGTGTGTTCCAGCTTTCTGCATTTATCTTCAAACATGATTTGCTGGGACACGATGTCCCGGGAGCTCAAAATTTCACGGACTGGCTGCTTAATTACGATGTGGGGGCGGGGGTTATCCCTGATACCGGCAACCTGTATCCTTATGCGTCCTTTTTGCAGGGGGACCTCCATGCTCATATGATGACTCTTCCCTTCCAGCTTATGTACGTTACGCTCTTGTTTGCTTCGTTCAAGGGAATGGAGCAAGGGAAAAAGCTCTCGAAATGCGATTTTTTGCTGAGCGTTTTCATCCTGGGCATCAGCCTCGGCTTCTTCTGGTTCATCAATACCTGGGACTACCCGGTGTATCTGGCTCTCACTGTACTTGCCTTCGTACTGCTCAAGATTAATCTCGGTATAAAGGGTCTCGCTGGCATTGTAGTGCTGAGCCTTGCGCTATATGTGCCCCATTACATCAGCGGGATGAGTGGAGTTGAAGGACTCGGCATAGTGCATGTCAGGACTGAACTGGCTGACATCGTTGAGATGTTCGCCTTGTTCTTGTTCGTGTCGTTCTCGTTGTTTTATGTTTCGTTAAAGGGTAGATTGTTCAGAGGGGAGACGCTTATTCTGATGGCTGCTTCAGCCATTATTATTGCTGCGGTCGCCTTTTTATTGGATTTTCAGCTCATTCTGTTGCTCGTTCCGATGCTTCTGGTGCCCCTGTATTGCATATACAAGGCACAGCTTAAGCAAGAGACAGAGTTCATGCTGCTGCTTTTATTCGTGGGGGCATTGCTCTTATTATTTTGTGAAATCTTTTACATAAACGATGCTATGCCTGTCGAGAGATTCAATACAGTTATGAAGTTGCATCTGGTGGCATGGATACTACTGGGTATAGCAGCTGCGTACGGGGTTTTCCGTGTGTTTAACGCCTCCAAGGGGAAGCTGAAAGCCGTGTGGGTTGCCTTGCTGCTTATTCTTGTGATAGTTTGCCTGATTCAGCCGGCAGGGCAGACTATAGGCTGGGCGAGCGGCAAACGCACTTACTTCGGTCTCAATAGAGGGACACTGGATGGGACCGCCTATGTGAATACTTTAGCTCCGGGTGACTACGAGGCGATTAAGTGGCTGAATCAGAGCATAAAGGGGCAGCCTGTTATATTGGAGGCGCCCGGCTGGGCATATCAATTCACATCGCATATCTCAGCGATGACAGGCTTGCCTACTGTTATCGGCTGGCTGACTCACGAGGTAATGTGGCGCAACTCATGGGATGCGGTATCGGGAAGAGAATCTGGAGCAGATACGATTTATCAGACTACGGATAATGAGGAAGCACTGGCTCTACTGGGAAAGTACGGTGTCGAGTATATCTACATCGGATATGTAGAAAAGCAGAAGTACAAAGAAGAAGGCCTGAGAAAATTCGAGCTCTACCCTGAGAAATATGCGCTTGTCTATGAGAACCGGGGAGTTGCAATATATCAAGTCTTGCCGTAAATATATTGCTTTACCTCCCTTATTTGTGAGAGAATTGGGGCAATGCGATGCCATGCAGCATGTGAGAAAGAATTAGAATGCGGAAAAACCTCTCGGAAATAAAGGACTTTTTGCTGTCCGACCGCCGCGGACAGGCTTTTCTGATTATCCTCACCCTTGCGGTATCCCTGCTTATCAGATTGCTCCTGTTTCGCTATAACGGCTATTTTATAGATGAAAATTCCTTCAAAGCCTGGTATAACACCGCTGCCGAGAAAGGTCTGTACGGCTTCTACGATTCCACCTGGTCGGATTATCCTCCGTTCAACATATACATTTTCTGGCTGTTCGGTAAGATTTCACATGCCATAGGGCCGGGCAGCCTGGACTTTATGATTAAGCTGCCTCAGAACCTGTTCGACCTCGCCACAGCCTACCTTATCTTCCGCTTCCTGCGTCCCAGGTACTCATTTATCTTCTCACTGGGCGCCATGCTCGTCTATGCTCTTAATCCGGCAGTCATTTTCGACCTTGCAGTTTGGGGTCAGTTCGATTCAATCTACACCTTCTTCCTCGTCGCCTCTCTTTATGCGCTTCTGCGCTCGAGATACGAGCTTTCCGGAGGTCTGTTCAGCGTCGCCATTCTCACCAAGCCTCAAAGCGTTGTCCTTCTGCCGGTATTAGCCTATGTCATGCTGAGAAACGGCGGCTGGAAGCGTGCCATAACCAGCGGCATAGTCTTTTTTGTAGTGCTTTTCGTGCTTATCATACCGTTCCACTGGGACAACCCCATAAAGTTTCTGGTGGACCGTTACTCAGGCTACAATGTCTATCCCTATAACAGCATCAACGCGTACAACATCTGGGCGCTGCTGGGATTCTGGAAGTCGGACATCGTGCCTCACCTGGGACTGACCTATCAGCAGTGGGGCATTTTGGCTTTCGTACTCTTCACGATTTTCGTTATGTGGCAGCTTCATCGCAAGCCAGGCGGGAGAGCCCCTGTTTACGCTGTTTTCCTGCTGATGTTCGGCTTCTTCATGCTGATGACGCGAATGCACGAACGCTATCTATTCCCTGTGTTCGCCCTGCTCGCCATGTACTTCTCGCCGCGCATAGCGCCCTGGCTCTACGCTGCACTCATCGGGACGTTCTTCGCTAATCTTGCCTATGTGCTATCGGTGCTCAACGCCAGCCAGTTCATCCCTGACGGTCACTGGTCTATCTATGTCCTGTCTCCCCTCAATATCCTGCTGTTTGCTTACGCAATATGGAGTTTCGTAAGGACGCAGGGCCAGCCGGAGACGGAAAAAGCAGAGGAAGCGCCCCATAAAATTCCTCCGCCTCCGGAAAAACCGGAGGTAATAGAAGAAAAGCTGCCTCCTGTTGTTGCTGCGGTGAGCACTCCGCGCAGCCATGCTCTGATTCTCACAGTGCTCGTGCTCACCTTCTTCGGGGTGTCGGTGTGGAACCTGGGCGACATGCGTGCCCCCGGCTCTGACTGGACTCCGCAGACAGACCCCGATGAAGTCTATCTCGATTTAGGCAGCACGACCCGCGTGGACAGGGTATTTTTGCTCGTCCAGAATGCAGACCGGCTTGACGTAGACCTGTACTGGGGCTATCCCGGCAACTGGACGTATCAGAGCAACATGACCAAATCGGGTGTCTGGCGCGAGTGGGGCGACATGTATCTGGGTCGGGATACCAGATATGTCCGCCTGCTATTTAAAGGGCTGTCGGGGCGCATCGGCGAGGTAGCCCTGTACAATGGAGGGCAGAGGCTGAATATAAGCTCGGTAGTAGGGCAGCATGGTGGTGCCGGCTACAATGCCCTGATTGACGAGCAGACATTGTTCACCCATCCCGCAAGCAATAAGTCGCGCACTATTCTTGATGAGATTTACTTTGTCCGTGCGGCGGAGGAGATACTCGACCATCAGGAGCAATCTGAGCTGACCCATCCTCCCATGAGCAAGCTCATCATTGCCGCCAGCATAGGCGCTCTGGGGCACAACCCCTTCGGCTGGCGCTTTGCCGATCTCATTTTCGCCACCGCCGGGATACTGCTCGTCTATCTGTTCGCCAAGCGCATGTTCAAGTCCTCCCGAGCCGGACTCATTGCCGCTTTCCTGCTCGCCTTCGAGTTCATGCACTTCGTCCAGGGTCGTTACAGTTCAGGAGAGAGCTTCATCCTGTTCTTTGTCATCGCCATGTTCTACTGCTTCTACCGCTACTATGAAAACCCCGACCGGGAGGGGAAATGGCTCTTCCTCAGCCTGGTGTTTTTCGGATTCGGGTTCGCCACCAAATGGGTGGTCATGTGGGGCTTTGTGGGACTGGTGTTCCTCCTGTTCCTGCTGAAGCTGCGCAAACCGACAATAAGCATGAATGAGGTGCTCTGGTTCATCGGCGGGGGTATAGCTGCCATCGCAATTTACATGCTTTCCTGGATTCCTTATTTCCTGGTGGGACACGGTCTGGGCGATTGGTGGCATCATCAAATCTTCATGTTCAACTTCCACGCCGGACTGACTGCGACTCACCCCTCCACCTCGGATTGGTGGAGTTGGCCCTGGATGTTGCGACCGTTCTACTACTACTATGGCAAACTGGACGGCAGCGAAGGCATCCTCTCCTCGTTCGGCAACCCTGCACTCTGGTGGGCCAGCGTGCCGCTGATAGTTTTAACAGCCTGGCTGATGCTGCGCAAATTCCTGCCGCCGCTATACCGCAAATTGGCGCAACGTTTTTCCAAATCGAAGGCGGATTCCAACCAGCAGGATGATGGTGAAGGATTGCTGGCTAGGATCGACATGACGGCAGCGTTCATCGTGATCCCCTTCCTCACGCAGTGGCTGTGCTTCATTTTCATCGGCCGTGTGCTCTTCATCTATCACTTCTTTCCTAACGTGCTGTTCACCATCCTTGCCGCTGTACTCTGGGCGGAATGGCTGTGGAAGAAGTACTCCTGGGGCAAATGGTTTGTCGCGGCTTATATCGTCATCAACGTTGCCTGTTTTGCCATCTTCTTCCCGGTGATATCGGGCTACCCCATGTCATCGCATTACTGGGATATATTCCGGTGGATGCGGGACTGGGTGACATAGGTAAGATGCAAGATTTGGCAACAGTCGCTAGATGTATATAGTGAGGATTAAGCCACAAATAGTAGCTATTTTCTCTTGTAAACTTCTTTGCGGTGGCCTACGAAGTGGATGGTGAGCAGATGCTCTTTTGGCTTAGCTTCGTAGATTACTCTGTAGCTGCCCACCCTAAGCTTGAACAGCCCTCTTAATTCTGCGGTGAGTGGTTCTGGAGTCACGGTATCGAAATTTTCGGAAAACCACTTCAACTTTCTAAAAATGCGTTGTGCCATTGCTTTGTCGAGGTGGCGCAAATCATCAATTGATTCGGGTTTGAACTCAACCCTGTACGACATCTACCAGTCCAGCCCCAAATCTTTAGCTACTTTCTCTACGGGTATGGCTTGAGCTGTTGCCGACAGAGAATTTTTTAGTCTAACCTTGAGTTTTTCCTTGAGTTCTAAGCCTTGGTCTGGGTCACCCAGCATCTCCTCCAGCTTCTCCTCAACCGCCTCGTGAATTAAGGCTTTGAACTCTTCAATGCCAAGGTCTTTGACTTTCATATCGTCCTCCTGCTCAACTCTTTGCACCTGTCAAAAAGATTATATCACAATGTCCTCTAGCTTATTGCTTGTTTAGAGATAGCGGGATAGAATAGAGTAACAAAGAACACAACTATTTTGGGTAATTATGCCCGTAAAGATTATTACCGATAGTACTTCCGACCTGAACCCCCATATTGCCGGCCCTCTGGGGATAACGGTGGTGCCGTTGTATATTCACTTCGGCACGGAATCCTATCTGGACGGCGTTGACCTGACGACCGAGGAATTCTACCGCAAGCTTGCCTCGAGTAAAATCCTGCCCACTACCGCGGTTCCCAGCCCTGCCACATTCGCCCAGGTTTACGACAAGGTAGCCCGCGAGACCGATGAGATCGTAGTCATCTCACTGGCGAGCAAGCTATCTTCTTGCCATGAAATGGAATTGCAGGCAATCGGGATGATGAAAAAGAAATGCCGCATCGAGCTTATCGATTCCAAGGCAGGGTGCATGGCGCTGGGCTTGATTGCCATCGCTGCAGCCAAAGCGGCTAATGCCGGAGCCAAAATCGAGGAAGTGCTGGATATAACGCGGCGCAATATCCCGCGCTCTAAGATATATTTTGCTTTCGATACGCTGGAATACCTCAAGCGGGGCGGGCGCGTCAATGCAGCGCAGGCTTTTCTGGGGTCGGTGCTGAATGTGAACCCTATAATGACCCTGGAAGAAGGCGAAGGTAAGCCTGTGGGCAGGCCGAGGTCCCGCACCAAAGCTATAGAATTCCTGTATAAGTTTGCTGCGAGCTTTGCCAAAATCGAAGAGTTGGCTATCGAGGATGCCGCCACCCCTGATGAAGCGGATACGCTGGCGGAACGCATCAACCCCATATTCCCCAAGAAGCGCATCTACAGGACAAAGGTCAGCCCCGTGGTGGGCACTCACGTCGGCCCGCACGTGCTGGCTGTATCGGTGTTAGGGGATAAGGATTAGCACAAAATAGTAGGGGCACGGCATGCCGTGCCCCTACCTACTCTTATCGAAAAAAACCTTTTCCCTTGAGAAACGCCTTACTCTCGATTAGAGCCTTCTTGGAGTTCACTTCGAGGACGATTCTGCCGTCGAAGCCTATCTCCTCCAGCTTGCGAAGGACGGCTGTGCAGTCCACCTCGCCTGTTCCTAACGCATAGTGGGCGTAGGAATCGCTGGCAACGCCGTCGGTCAGGTGGACTTCCCTGATTTTCCTGCCGAACCTTGTTATGAAGTCCAGCGGGTTCACACCGCTGACGAAGGCATGAACGGTGTCCAGCGTTATTCCGATTCCCTTGCGTGCAAACGGCTCGAATTCCTCCGCTTTGCGGAACAACGCTTCGCTCCGGTGCAGGTTCTCTATGGAGAGCTGCAAGTGTTTCTTCTTGCAATAGGCTGCTATCTCGAAAACGCTGCGCTCTGCTACTTGCCTGGTCTGCTTCTCCAGCAGCGCATACCTGTCGGGGGTTGCTCCGAAGCAGCCGGGATGCATCACCAGTTCTTGTATCCCCAGCTTATCGCAGAGGTCGATATGCCTCTTCGTCTCCGCAATTGCCTCGCGTCTCATAGCGGGATGAAGGGCGGCGATGTTGACCTCGCCCAGCGGCAGATGGCAGCTTACCTCGCGGAAGGGGCGGATTATATTCCTCAACTCGCCTGTTAACGGAAGCAGCAACTCAGCGCTGATAATGGAGAAACCGAACTCTATTTCTATAGAGTCGAAGCCATTCTTCAAAACGAACCTGGCGAAATCGTCCAGCAGGCTTAAGTAGCCTTTGAGTAACTGTTCCTTCGCTAGGTTGTTAGTTCCCCGTGCCAGCTTCTTGATTTGCCCGACGCACAGGCTTGTGGAGACCCCGAATCGATGGTTCATGTCGGGCTAGATTATACCATCTATGAAATGATTGCGATAAGCCGGACGTGAACCGTATTGCGTCAAAATAAAGTGTTACCGAAGTATATATCATTGCGTCATAATTCCTGTTACCGAAGATGGTATACTAGAGCACCTTTTTGAAATCGACGGCGGAG
>Ga0194113_10007741_pt1 | contig 13314 bp, 14 predicted proteins | sample TA2MahC200mmetaG_FD_146193 | JGI IMG/M metagenome (GOLD analysis project Ga0194113, IMG submission 146193) | Freshwater microbial communities from Lake Tanganyika, Tanzania - TA2015017 Mahale Deep Cast 200m | ecosystem: Environmental > Aquatic > Freshwater > Lake | place: Tanzania: Lake...
GCCGCGCCTCATAGCGGAAGGCGCCCCCGCGCAACACGCGCGGATCGCCGCCTTCCAGCCGGTCGTCTGCTGCGCTCCGATAGTCCCCGCGCCACTTCGTGCGGCACCACTCCCAGACGTTGCCGCTCATGTCCAGCGCGCCGCAAGGACTTTCGCCCTTCGGGAAGATGCCGGCCGCGGTCGTCGTGCCGATGCGGGTTTCGTCGTAGTTCGCGTGGTCGGGGGTCAGCTCGCCAGCCCACGGATACCTGCGGCCGTCGGCGCCCCGCGCCGCCCTCTCCCACTGCGCCTCGGTCGGCAGGGAGACGTCCACGCCCAACTTCTGGCCCAGCCAGTTGCAGAACGCGAGCGCCTCGTACCAGGCGACCATCACGACCGGGTGGTTGGGCAGGTCGAAGACGCCGCCGTACTTGTTCGGTCCGGCCCGATCGCCCTTCCACTGCCAGCCGGCTTGCGTCCAGCAGGAGCGCCACTTGTCGGTATACCCGCCATCCCCCACGAATGCGTCGAACTGGGCGTTGGTGATCGGATGCTTGCTGATGCGATAGGGATCTCGGATGTGTTCCGGGTGTTGCGGCGACTCGTCATCGAAGGCCATATCATCGGTCTTGTTGGTGTTGCCCATGATGAAGCGGCCCGCCGGCACGGCGCACCAGGCGATGTCGGGCAGCCCATCCGGTCGCAGCCCCACGCCGGGCCGCGGGTCGCCCAGCCGGCCCAGGGTGTCGCCGGCGGCCGCGCGCAGCGGTCCGGGCGCGGAGAGCCGCGTATCCTCCAGCAGCGCCACCAGGCGGTCGGCCTGCCGGCGCCGCACCGCGGGATCGGGCCGCTCGATCTCCAGGACGGCCGCGCCGGCCAGCTCCGCGGCGGCCAGGCGCACCTGGTCGCCGCCCTCCAGCGTGCTCAGCCAGTTCAGGTAGTCGGCCGCGGCCGGCTTGTGATCCAGCAGCAAGTAGCCGTAGGTCAGCAGGATCACCTCGCGCCACCAGCTTTCGGTCAGGTGCGGCAACAGGCGCGGGTAAGCGGCCTCGCGGCGTTTGGCCAGCAGCCGGCCGGCCAGGAACTCCTGGAACGTCAGGTGGATGAACTGAAAGAACTCCCCGCGCTTCTCGAACAGTCCGCCCCGGCCGGCCTGCACCGCGTCCAGGAACGCAGCGAGCGCCTCGGGCGAGGCGACCGACGTCAGGATCTCCGTCACGCGTTCGCGCAGGATGGCCGCGGCGCTGCTGCCGCCGCTGTGCATGGCGAGCGCCAGCTCGCTCAGCCAGTCACGCTGCTCGTTCCACGGCCCGCCCCAGTTGACCAGCTTTTGCTTGGCCCCTTCCGCGCCGGGGTCTTCGGGCAGATACTGGCCGCGCAGGATCGTCTCCACCGCGGCCTCATATAGCCCGGCCCGCTCCCGCGGCAGCTCGTTCTCGTCCCAGCGCACGCCCACGACCATCGTGGTCATCAGCGGGGTGTTGATGAGCGGCCCCAGCTTGCGCTCCAGCCGCAGCTCGTTGATGCGGCCGATGGCGTCCAGCAGGTAGTCACGGTTGCCGGCCACGTCCTGCGGGTAGAGCCGGCCGCACCAGTTCTCCACCAACTGCGCGATCTGCTCCGGCGCCAGGTCTTCCACATCCAGCCGGGTGAAGTCATCGCCGAAGACCACCTCTTCGATGTAGCCTGCGCTGCGTGCGGTGACAATGAAGCGGTTCTTCGGGTAGACGCTGCGCGTCAACTCTTCGATGGCGGCACGCACCTGCCCGCGCTGCTCCCGGCTGGTCACTTCGTCCAGGCCATCAATCATCAGCAGGCAGCCGCCGCCCAGCAGCAGCCGGTCGAAAAAGTCCTGCGACGTTTCCAGCACCGGGTTGCGGTGGCGCAGGTACCAGGGGATGAAGCCCGCCAGCGTGCCGGCGCGTGGGTCATCCAGCGTTTTGCCGGCCGCGCGGCGGCACTCCTCCTGGTAGGCCGAGAAGTAGCGCAGCGGCACCATCAGCGGGATCGGTGTCTGGTGGCCGGGCAGGCGATACGGACACGGTTCACCCGTCTGACTGGTGCGGGCCAGGGTGGCAGCCAGGTGGGCCAGGATCGTGCTCTTGCCGCTGCCGGCCCCACCCACGATCGCGATCTGCGGGGAGATGGTCAGCAAATCGGCGAACGGCAGCGCCTCCCCGCGGCGCTCGGGCGCCAGCTCCAGCTCGCGCAGCGCCAGCAGGTAATCCAGCCCAGCCTTCTTCGCCACCGCCTTTTCCAGCTCCTGACGCCTGGGCGGGACGAACCGGCGCAGGGTGAGCGGCACGAAGACCTCGGTGAGCTTGCGCACCGACTGCGGCTTGGCGGTCAGCGTGCTGGCGCTGCCGCTGCCGAAGAGCCGGGCCTGGTCGTGCGCCCGGCGCGCCCAGGCCAGGTATTCGCCCAGAATGCGCGCCGCCTCGTCATCGCTCAGCCGCGGCTTGCCGGGCGCGGCGTGATAGACCCGGATCACGTGGCCGCGCACCGTGCCGGAGATGACCAGGTTATCGTCGCCGGCGAACGCGACGCCAGCCCCGGTGCTTTGGACGGCGGCCTGCTGCTGCCTTAACGCGGCCAGTTCGCGCTCCATGGCTGCGATCCTGGCCTGCAGGTCGGCTTCACGAGGGATGTTGTGCATAAGCTTGCTCCTGGGCCAGGGAGTAGACCTGTCACCCTGATTTTGCGCAAAAATCAGGGTGACAGGTCTTTGCCCCCTGTCGCCTCACACCTCCAGCACAAACGGAAGGATCAGGGGGCGCCGGCCGGTTCGCTGATAGCAGTACTGGCTCAGGATCGCTTGCAGACGATCGGCGCGCTCGGTCAGGTAGGTGATCTCCGGGTAGACGAGATCTATGCCCAACATCTCGTCATCAGGGAACATCAGCCCTGCATCAATGACGAGGATGTCGCGGTCGTACTCCAATCCGGGGAAACGGCGGTCACAGACCGCCTACGAGCCTGCTTTCAGGGGGTCTGCGACCCCCGTCGGCCCCCACTTATTGAAAAGATACACCTGAAGTCCCTCGCCAGGTCCTGGCGCCAATCGGGATTGCGCAGCGCAGCCGCGGGATGGAGTTGGCGATGTATCGGTCATGGCGCAGGTCTTTCGGAGATAGGCTCAGGTTGGGTTGTCCGCAACAGGTCACAGCAACGCTTCAGCCGCGTGATCGCCTCTGCGCGCGCGCAGCGCAGGCGTTCCTGCATCGCCGGGCTTTTCAGCGGCGGCGTGGTCATGATCCAGCCGTCCTCGCCATCGCGATAGTAGTGGGACCGCACGCCTGCCAGCGCATAGCCCAGCTTGTCGTACATGCGCTGCGCGGCGATATTGCCGGCGCGCACCTCCAGGGTGGAGATGGTGGCCCCGCGGGCCATTGCGGCGTCGAGCAGCGCCAGCATCAGCCAGATGCCCAGGCCACAGCCGCGCCATCGCGGATGCGTGGCGACTGTAGCGATGTGCGCCTCGTCCACCATCAGCCAGAAGCCGCCATAGGCCACGATGGCTGCTCGCTGCGCATCCACCCTGGCGGGTTGATCTCCGGCCGCAGTCTGCTGCTGGCCAGCCGCGACCGGCCAGCGCGCCGCCAGGTAGGTTGCCATCTCGTTCTCGGTCAGGTCCGCCGTGTACATTCGCCGCGTCCACGGATCCCGGAAGCACTGGCGCTCCAGACGCATGATCTCATCCAGGTCGCCGCTCGTCAGCGGCATGATGATCGGCAGTTTGTCGCAATCAGCTTGCACAGGCCCGTCCTGAAAATCGCCCACCGCTCTGGTTTCGAGGCTGTGCGAAGCCTCCTTTAGGATTAGCCGGTTTGGTGGTCGGCGGCAGAAACCGGCTGAAGCCTCCCGACCGGAGCATTTTTCCACTGACCGTGGCGCCGCGGCCGGCATGAGCAACTGTCCTGAAAATCGCCTGCTGGCCTCACGCAAAGGCGCAAAGGGCGCTTGAGCGCCTCTGGCCGCCTCTGCGTCTTGGCGTCTTTGCGTGAGCTTTTCAGCCGCCGGCCCCGCGCGGCTTGGGCGGCTCGTGCAGATAGATTGGGCTGAGGGTCGCGGGATCGTCTGCCTCGCCGGCGACAAACCGTTTCCAGGCCAGCTCTGCCAGGTAGCCGGCGCGGCGCATCGTCAACGCGGCTGGCAGAAAGCTTGCCCGCGGCCGGCCGAGTTGAGCGATCAGCGTCTGCTGGTCCGCGGGCAACAACTCGCCCACGAACATCATGGGCCGCGCCGCCTCAGCGGCGAGCGCAGCGACGGTCGTCAGCCGGTACTCGCTCTGCGGGCTCCAGCCGCCGGGGCCGTGCGCATAGATCGCCCAACAGACGCGGCCGCGGCCGGCCTGGATCAGCGCGACCACCGGCATCGGCTGCCACTGGTGGGGGTACGCGACCGCATCGAGCGTAGAGACGCCCAAGAGGGGCAACCCATGGGCCAGAGCCAGGCCCTTTGCCGCGGCCAACGCCACGCGCAGACCGGTGAAGGAACCGGGGCCGAGCGCCACCGCGACCCCGCGCAGATCGGCCGGCATGACGCCGGCCCTGGCCGCCATCTGCGCCACCTGCGGCATCAGTTCGACGGTGTGCTGATTGGCTGACTGCCAGTTGTATTCCGCGAGCAGTCCGCGGTCGCCGTCGTAGAGGGCGACGCCGGCCAGACGAGTTGAGGTGTCCAAGGCAAGCAGCATCGAGTATGATCCGATCGAGGTAATCCATCAGGACACGGCTATTGAATCGCCGTACCTGGCGAGCTGCTCTACGATGCCAACGAAACGGCCGCCATGCCCGCTGAAGCAAATCCGCCGCCGATTTTCATCCAGATAGCTGAATCCGATCTCCAGGTATTCGTCGGGCAGCAAGGCCGCGACCCGATCGGCCCATTCGATGGCGACGATGTCATCGCCGGCAAAGAGATCGCCCAGCCCCACATCCCACATCTCGGCCGCCGCGTCGCTCAGCCGATAGCAATCCACGTGGTGCAAGAGGCGGCCGGCCGGCGTGCGATACTGGTTGGCCAGGATGAACGTCGGGCTGGTCACGGCCGCGCGAATGCCCAGCCCGCGCGCCAATCCCTGGACAAACGCGGTCTTGCCCGCGCCCAGCTCGCCCACCAGCGCCACCGCATCGCCGCCCGCCAGCAGACCGGCCAGCCGCGCTCCCCATGCCTGCGTCTCTGCGGGGCTGGCGGTCTCCAACACGAAATCACATCGCTTCATGACAATTGCCCATTATAGCGCAGACCAGGCCGTGCTCAAAAACCTCCCCCCATGCTCCAACCTCCACCCTCCAACTTCCAATCTCCAACCCCCAACTTCCAACTTCCACCTTCCAGTGGTATGATAGGCTGACTCGATTAGAGGAGCCTACGACATGCGCGTATTGGTGGTATCTGACATCCACGCGAACCTGGCTGCGCTGGATGCCGTGTTGGAGGATGCCAAGCCTTTCGAATGCGAGGCGGTGTGGTGTTTGGGCGATACGGTGGGCTATGGCCCCGAGCCCGATGAGTGCATCGGCCGCATCCGGCTGGCAAAGGCCGTGACGGTGGTGGGCAACCACGACTGGGCGGTGATAGATCGGATGGACATCGAGGACTTCAACCCCGAGGCGGGGAAGGCGGTCATGTGGACGCGCAACCACCTGAGCTCGCAGAATCTGGCATGGCTGCACGATCTACCGAGCGAGCCGATCATCCAGGGCGAATTCACGCTCACGCACGGCAGCCCGCGTGATCCGGTGTGGGAGTACATCCTCTATCCCTCGGTGGCGGCCGCGAATTTCGAGCACTTCAGTACACCGTTCTGTCTGATCGGTCATACCCATGTGCCGACCCTGTACGTGAAGCCGGCCGGCGATGCTGGTCTGCGAGTGGTGACGCCCACGCCCGGCAAGGCGATCTCGTTGCGGAACGGTTGGCGCATCATCCTCAATCCGGGCAGCGTCGGCCAGCCGCGTGACAACGACCCGCGCGCGGCCTATGCCATCCTGGACACCGAGCAGGCCATCTGGCTGCCGCGACGCGTCGCCTATTCTCTGGAGATCACCCAGGCGCACATGCGCGCCGCGGGTCTGCCCGAACGGTTGATCAATCGCCTATCGTTCGGATGGTGAGGCGACCGGCGCTTCGACGTAGGGAACCGCAGGCCGCTGGCTGACGTCAACCCAAAGAATACACAGCCCGGTCGCGGCGCAGCAACCCGACCGCAGTGAGAGGAGGAGACAAATGGTAAGACTATCGCGAGGGATTCTGTGGCTTGGCTTGTTGGCGCTCCTGGCCGGTTGTGCGGCCCCCGCCTCGAGGATGGATCGCGACGCAACCAGGTTCATCGCGCCTGCCGCGCCGGCCGCCCAGCCTGCTCCAGCGGCTGGCGTCGCCCGCGAGGTTGAGGTTAGAACCGAAGCCGTAGTGGTGGGGGCGCCGGCCGATTCGCAACGCATGATCATCCGCACGGCTGATCTGAGCCTGATCGTGACGCGCGCCGAGCCCGCAGTGCAGTCCATTCGGGAACTGGCTGTCAGCCTGGGCGGTTACGTGGCCGACTCGCAGGCGTGGCGCGAAGGAGAGCAATTGCGCGCGCGCGTGACGGTGCGCATCCCGGCCGAGAAGCTCGACGGCGCCCTGGCCGACATCAAGAAGCTGGCGGTGCGCGTGGAGCGCGAGCAGGTGAGCGGAAAGGATGTGACCGAGGAATACACCGATCTGAACGCCCAGCTCGTCAACCTGGAGGCGACCGAGAAGGAGCTGCGCGAGCTGTTGACCGAGGTCCGCCAGAAGACGCAGAAAGCCGAGGATGTGCTCCAGGTCTACCAGGAGCTGTCTCGCATTCGGGGCGAGATCGAGCGCGTGAAAGGTCGCATCCAGTACCTGGGCAACCTGACCGCGCTGGCGACGCTCAACGTCGAGCTGATCCCCGACATCCTGGCGAAGCCGGTGGTGGAACCGGGCTGGCGTCCGCTCGAGACGCTCAAGAACGCCAGCCGTGGGTTGGTGAATGCCTTCAAGACGCTGGCGGACGTCCTGATCTACCTGGTGATCCTGGTCCTGCCGATCCTGCTCATCGTCGCTGGCGTCATCTATCTGATCATCCGCTTGCTGCGCCGGTTGTTCCGGCGGAAGTAGGTTGGTAGATTGGTAGATTGGTGGACTAGGAGATTGGGAGATTGGGAGATTGGGAGACTCAGAGATTTCCAAACTGGGCTAGATAGCCCCCATAGAGCACGTTAACAACCGGACACTTTTGCCGCCGCCCAAGACCCTGCCGCGATGACATACAGTGTAGTTTCCCCTGGCCTGAGCCAGGACGAAGGCTGTTTGCCGGTCGCACAGCCGGTCACGCCCGCGGTGGCGAGCCGCATCGTCGAACTGCCAGTGGGCTAACGCCGTTCGGCTGAGCTCACGACGAAGCCTGGATGCGGCCAGCATCGTCGCCCAATTGGCCGCGCAAGATGGCACGCAGGTCAGCGCCGCGGCCGTCCAGGGCTACCTGCAGCAGGCGGGTTTGGCCGACTATACCGGCAGTGCCTTTCGCGACCAGGCGTTGCCTACGCCAGCGGCGGCCGCAGGCAGCCTCACGCGCCAGGCCGCGTAACTCCTGACAGAGATGCCAACTTTCGAAAAGTTGGCATCTCTGGGCGCTGCAGGCCCTGGGGCTGGAGCGGGTGCTGCCCCTGCTGGACGTGACACCCCCCACGACCTGCTACAGCCACCACCTGCGCTGCTACACCCTCCTGTTCGCCTTGGCCGCTGGCAAAGCCCGCGTGGCCCAAGTGGGTGAGTTGGTGGAGGACGAATTCGCCGCCATCGTGGGCCAGGCCCGCTACCCGCAGCGCAGCGACCTGCACGCCTACCTGGATCGCATCGTCGCCCACGACCAGACGGCGGCCGCGGCGGGCACGCCCGCGGCGGAGCGACCGGTGGCGCGTTTTCTGGCCGCCAGCCAGACCGCCTTGACGCACGCGACCGGCCCCAGCGCCGGGCGGGAGTTGTATGTGGGATAGCCACGTCATCCCGCTCTACACCCAGAAGGCCGTGGCCCAGACCAAGCATGGCATCTGGCAGCGGGTGGTCACGGCGGTGGTCAAGATCTGCGCCGTCAGCGCCCGCTGTGTGGGCCGGGTCCTGCACGTCACCTGGCGCCAGGGTGACACGGCCTTGGGCGGCCAACTGGCGGCGGTCGTGACCCAGGTCGAACAGGCCAGCGGTCAACCGGTCGAACTGGTGGGGGGCGACCGCAGCGCGCTCGCCCAAGAGGTGCTGGAAGCCTTTGACCGCCGCGGCACCGGCCTGGTGGTCTGGGCTGACGACACGCCCACGGTGCGCCAGGTGGTGGCGGAGGTGCCCCAGAGCGCCTTCGTGGACGGTGAATATGCCGTGGTGCGCCGCGCCGACGGGCAGCGCATCCGCCGGCTCAAAACCCGCCTGGCCGATCTGCCCGCGCCGGCCATCAACGCCCGCGGCTACTGCTGTCGCACGATCGTGGTCGAAGACGTGCGCAGCGGCCACCGCGCCGCCTTCCACGCCGTGGGCCGGCCCACCGTCGGCCGTTCTGCCCGCGCCCTGCTGACCGTTCTGCGCGGCAAGCAAGCCGCGGAGGAGGAATTCAAGCAGGGGCGGGCCCAGGGCGCCGATGCCTTCTGCGGTGGCGCTATCACCAGTGCGTTGGTGCGGGCGCGACCCACTGAGGCGGAAACAGCGACCTTGTGCACCCACGCACGCCGGTTGAAAGCGCGCTGGCGGCTCAACCTGAGCGAAGGGGGGAGCGCCGTAGGCCGCTGGCGCCGCGGTGACCTCACCAAACGCGCCTTGAATGACTTGCTCACGGGCATCCGGCGGCGCCGTCAGCGCATCGTGGCCGACTGGCGGCTGGCCGAGGAGTTGATCCGCTGGGGGCGCACCGGTATCGTGCCCGCCAGCCAGAGCCTGCCCTGAGCTTGTCGAAGGGTCCGCTGGGTGAGCGATACCCGCAAGATGAGCATCCTGGGTCAGTTCCAGACCTTCATCCGCCAGGCGCGCCGCGACACCCTGGCGCAGTTGGCGCAGTGCATGACCGCGGTGCTCCTGGAACGCGCCCTCAGCGCACGCCGCGGCCCGGTCAGTCCTGCGGAACGGCAGCGGCTGGCGCAGGAAGCCCAGGAAACGGTGCAGCGGCTGCCGTGGGGCCAATTGGGGACCCGTTTCCTGGCGCAGGGCGGTTGGGTGAGCAAGGACACTGAACAGCGTATGCTGCACGTGACTCTCAAGCCCTTGGTCCCCTGCTGGTGCAGCAGGCGTGTGAATGCTTGTGTACCCATCTGAATGCTCAAGCCACGGTCATGCACTGTGAGGATGGCGACTACACCCTGCACTATGCCTGCCAGCCTCGCCCGCCCGGCTGAAAAAGTGTCCGGCCATTACCAGCCCGCATAGCGGTGGTTTGGAAATCTCTGAGAAACCCTGATGCTTCACTTCGGCTTCGGTGTACCGATCAAGCTGCGGCAATAACGTCCATGCCAGCAGGGCCAAAATCGCGACTAACAACGACAAGTCCATCCTCTGCTCCTGTACTGGAGAATCCGCGCGCGGTGAATGCGGCCCTGCGGGGTTTCCTTCGCGAGATTGCCGGTGGGTAGAGATCTACGCAAAGGAAATCACGAGCCGATCCTGCTCATCGTAGCGATACGCGGCGAAGAAAGGCGGCGCGGCCGGCGGCATGGCGAGCGCCTCCGGGAGCAGGATCGGCAGGTCTTCCACCAAGTCGGCGGCCAGCAGGCGATCGGCCGGCCACCATTCCAGCGTGCCTTCCGGGGAGGCGCCGACCATCCGGCTATCGGCTCGCGCGGTGAAGATGAAAAACAGGATGCCCACGCCTGGATTCCCCGCATCCACGTGCGCCACGCCGCACAGCCGTAGATCGTGTACACTCAGCCCGGTTTCCTCCCGGATTTCGCGCAGCGTGGCCGAATAGACATCCTCGCCGGCCTCGATGTGCTCGCCGACGCCGTTGTAGCGGCCGGCCCACAGCCGCTTGTGCGGTCCCCCGCGCAACAACAGCACTTCATCGCCGCGCGTGATGAAGCACAGGCTACGGGGGATGACCTGATATCGGCCCTGACTCTGCGCCGCCCCTTGATCCGCGCGTCCCATGATGCGTGCTCCTGCACCGTCATAAGTGCGGGATTGGCCTGGACGCCCAGCTTTTGCCGCCGATACAGCTCATCCGGCCGGGTGTGGATGCGCGCCACGTCCTTCGCCGACAGGAAGTGCGGCCCGCCCGCGGCGAACGTGCCCAACAGGATGCGCGCAGCCTTGACGGCCATCGCGGTGGTGTCCTCCACCTGCTGCGCCGTCTTGCCGAGCACGATCAGCCCGTGGTTCTGGATCAGGATGATGCGCGGCAGCTCGTTGTGCTCGTCAATGTAGCGGATGATGCGCGCCCTGGTTTCGCGGGCGAGGGGCACGCCGGGGTCGGTGTAGGGCACGATGACCGGCGAATGCCACCTGCACGAACCCGCGCTCGGTAATCGTCCGCAGTTCCGTGCCGCTGGCTTTGACATAAAAGCTCTGTTCGTCCAGGCGGGTCGAGGTGTTACCCTCGCCCAGGATGACGTAGTCGTTTTCCGGCCGGCCCAGGTTGTTGGAGAGGGCCACCAGTTGTTTGAGGGTGTCGTTGCTCACGAAAGTCGTCCTTTGGGGCGAGACAGGCATTAGAAATTCTATTTTCGGGTTAGTATCGCGTCTCCAGCACTGCATCTCGCAGCGCCAGATAGTTCGCCAGCGGCACGCCGTTGTTCAACTCTGTACTGCTGCCGACCATCAGCCGGCCCTCGGCCGCTTCGATGGATCGTTTGACCGTCTCGCGCACCTGCCCCGGCGCGCCGAGCGGCAGGAGTTGCGACACGTCAATCCCGCCGCACAGGAACAGCTTCGGGAAGCGGCGGTGGATGTCGGCGATATCCATCCCGGCCAGCACCTCGATGGGGTTCAACCCGTCAATCCCCGCCTCCACCAGGTCGCCCAAGACCGGGTTGAGGTTGCCGTCGGAGTGGAAAAGCACTTTGATGCCGCGGGCGTGGTGCGCTGCGATGACGCGCGCCAGCCGCGGGAAGTAGTGCTTGCGCATCCACGCAGGCCGCAGCAGCGGGCCGCTCTTGAACGCCATGTCGTCGCCAAGCATCCCCGCCTCGATGCCGTGATCTGCGGGCAGGTGCTCGATCCACGCGATGGCGCGCTGCGTGTTGCGCTCCAGCAGCTCGCTGATGATCTCCGGGCAGTCCGCCAGATAGTAGCTGAACGCTTCCAGCCCGATCTCGCCGAAGATGCCTTGCAGACCGGGGCCGGGGATGCCAGGGAAGTAGAACACCTCGCCCAGCCGGCGCCGGTCGTCCGCGAACTTCGCCAGGGTCGCATCCAGACCCGCCTGCTTCTCAGCGCTCCAGGCCGGATCGTAGGCGTCCAGCTCGGCGCGCTTGGCCGCGGCGTAGGCGGCCGAGTCGGCGTACCGCTTTTCTTCGTTCCAGATCGTCCAGCGGAAATAGCGTTGCTGGCGGCCGTCCTCCAGCGTGACCATGCGTTCCGCCTCCGGCAGTCGCACCAACGGCCGGGTGGCGTCAATCGCCGGCTCATACGCGGCGTAGACCACCTCTTCCCGGTTCTCCAGCGTCAACGTCTTGCCCGCAAAATGGCTGAGCACGGCGTCGTTACGTAGCAGATCGTACAGCGGCGGCCGGTCGGGGATGCTGCCGTGGATGACGGTGCGGACGCGTTCAAGTGAGTTTTGCATGGGACCTCGTGAAACGTGAAACGTCAGCTTCCAGTCTCCAGTCTCCAACCTCCAACCTCACCTCCAACACATCTCCTCATACACCTGGTTGTAATACAGCGCGTTCTCCACCGGCGTGTTGGGCGGGATATGGTTGCCGACGGCCATGAAGAAGCCGGGACAGCGCCGGCCCAGATCCATGCAGCGTTTGACCTCGGCGCGGATGTCATCCTTCGAGCCGTAGAGCAGGATGCGCGTGTCCGCGTTGCCGACGATGACGTGCGTCTGGCCGTAGCGTTCGACGATCGGTTCGAGCTTCGTCAGCGGCTCAAAGACCAGGCCGTGAAAGCCGGCCGCCACGATGTCGTCTACGAACACGTCGAAGTTGCCGTCCGAGCAGAACATCACCTTCTTGCCCGCATCGCGCAGCGGCTTGACATACTCCCGGTAGTGCGGCGTGATGAACTTCCGATACCAGGCCGGCCGGAAGATCGGCCCGTTGGCCCACACGAAGTCATCGTGGATCATCACCACCGGCACGTTCGACTCGGCCAGCGCGTCGAAATACTGCTGGATCCACGACGCGTAGCGGTTCGCCAGCGCGCCGAACCGCTGCTGATCTTCGCCCGCGGCCAGCAACAGCATATCCCAGCCGAACAGCCCGATGAAGCCGGAGACGAGGGTCACATAGACGCCGGTCATATTCACGCCGTCGGGATGCGTCGCGCAGCTTGCCTGGTAATGCGTCTCGAAGCGGCGGATCAGCTCCCCCTTGTCCTTCGGGCCGAGCTTCTCCCATGGATCGAAGCTGAGCACATCTTCAGCGGTCTTGTACGGGCTGAAAATCGTGTCGCGACGATCCACCCCGCCCGCTGCGTATTCGGCGTGGCCCATGTCGCTCTGCCACTCACCGAACTCGGTGTGGCCGATCAGCGTGCTCCAGAAGAAGTCGAAGTTCCAGGCGCGCATGAACGCGATGGCCGCCTGCTTCTTGACCTCGTCCGAGCTATAAACGCCGACCTCAATGCCGGTCACGGCCTTCATCAGATCCCAATGCATCGTCGCCGAGTATTCCGTGCGCGGGATGCGCTTGGGCTTCTCCAGGTTTAGGGCTGCCCAGCCGTCTTCGTAGGACATGGTGGTCTACTCCGTATTGCGTATTGCGTGTTTTCTATCTCTACTCTGGCCGGTCTCCGACCCAATGTCACTAACTTTTCCACTCGCAGAGGGTCTGTGGCCCCATAGGCATCAAGCTAAGCCTTTCGGCAGCTCACCGCCGGTCTGTGACCGGCGGTCGGGGCGCGGCAACTGCTCGCGGTAGGCAGTGTACTTCCCGGTCGAGCAGCGCCGACGCCCCATTGCTGGCGACGGTCCCGCCAGAAGCGGCCAAACAAGCGGTCAAGGCGGGGTCGCAGACCATAGGCATCAAGCTATGCTTTTGGATTGCTTCCAGCCGGTCTGTGACCGGCGGGTGACGCCCTCATGGGCACATCTTGCGGCGCTCATACCCCTTTGGCGCACCCTGACACCGTCGAAAGCAGCAGAAAAGCGCCTGAGTCGGGGTCACAGACCCCTTGTGAGCCAGCGCT
>Ga0194113_10007742_pt1 | contig 13314 bp, 10 predicted proteins | sample TA2MahC200mmetaG_FD_146193 | JGI IMG/M metagenome (GOLD analysis project Ga0194113, IMG submission 146193) | Freshwater microbial communities from Lake Tanganyika, Tanzania - TA2015017 Mahale Deep Cast 200m | ecosystem: Environmental > Aquatic > Freshwater > Lake | place: Tanzania: Lake...
ACAACGGCGCTTTCAAGGCCAAAGTGGGCTTGGAAGCGGTAATGGGAGTCAAAACGGTGGCGCAGTTGGCGCGGGAGTATGAGGTGCATCCGATGCTGGTCAGCCAGTGGAAAAGGACGATTCGGGATCGGTTGCACGAGCTGTTCGAAAAGCCCGGCTCGAACTTGGGTGAGGACAGCGAGCGGCGGATCGCCGCGCTGCACGAGAAGATCGGAGAACTGACGGTGAGCCTGGACTGGCTGAAAAAAAAGTCCAAGCAGTTGGGTCTGTCGACCAAAGACGAGAGCTGATCCAGAAGTGCCAACGACCGAGCATCCGAGAACAATGCGAACTGCTCAACCTCAGCCGAGCGGGCTACTACTACGAACCGGTGCCGGAGACGCCGGAGAACCTGGCCCTGATGCGCCGGGTGGATCAATTACACCTGGAACATCCGACGTATGGGAGCCGGCGCTTGAGAGTGATGCTGGAGCGGGAAGGCCAGGTGGTGAACCGCAAGCGGCTGGTCAGACTGATGCGGCTGATGGGGCTGGAGGCGTTGTTCCCGCGCCGCTCGCTGAGCCAGCCTGGAGTTGGACACGAGATCTACCCGTATCTGTTGAAAGGGTTACAAGTCAGCGGGCCGGATCAGGTGTGGTGCGCCGACATCACCTACGTGCCAATGGCCTATGGGTTTATGTATCTGGTGGCGGTGATGGATTGGTGGAGCCGGTATGTGTTGGCCTGGGAGTTGAGCAACACGCTGGAGGCGGAGTTTTGCATCCGCGCGTGGGAACAGGCCCTGGCCCACGGCCGGCAAGCGCCGGTGGTTTCCAACACCGACCAGGGCTCGCAATTCACCAGTCCCGGCTACATCGACGCTGTCGAATCGGCGGGCGTGGAAGTCAGCATGGACGGAGTGGGTCGGTGGATGGACAATCGGTTCATCGAACGGTTGTGGTGGAGCACGAAGTACGAGGACGTGTATGTCAACGACTACGGCGATGGGCTGGCGGCCAGTCGTGGACTCACGCATTGGTTCAAACACTACAACACGCAACGCCCGCATCAGAGCCTGGACAACGCGACGCCCGCCGAATGGTACTGGTCGCCCGAATCGTACGGCGGCCAACCGGCGACGTGGCAAGCCCTGAAAGCGCAGCAGCCACAGCCCAGCGCTCCTGGGCTTGGGAGGCGGATCGTCGCCCGCCACAAAACGCCACCCGTCGATTTTTGAACGGGCTTGAAAACAGACCGCCTTCGGCGGTAAAAACAGGAACCCCATTGAAACGGAGCGGGAGGGCGACGGACCGTGGTTCGTTGCTCTCTCTTTCCAAAATGGAATTAGACGCAGACCAACGAACCGACACGAACAACCCGAGCACCCTCGAGAAAACAGAAGCTTAAATTCTGCGTCGAGTGGTCTGAAGATCGGGGTCCACCGCTGGCGGACAGCTTGTGAGATTTTCCGGCAAGACGTTGCAGCTGGCGCGCGCGAGCTAAAAGCTGCACGACCTGAATCAAGACATGCCCATGCAAATCGATTACAGATTAACGCCGCAAAAACTGCTGCGAAAAATTGCGCGTGTATTCGAATTGTCCGCCGCGAAAATCCTAAGCATCGAAAAAAAGTGGAACCCTGCTCAAGGCACGCCGGTCTTTACGGTCAAGGGGAAATACACGTCGCGTGGGTGGACGGAGTGGACGCAAGGCTTTCAATTCGGTTCTGCTCTCCTGCAATTTGACGCGACGGGCGATTCCGAATTTCTCGACATTGGCCGCGCCAAAACCGTGGAGCTGATGGCAACACATGTGTCGCATGTCGGCGTCCACGATCATGGGTTCAACAACATTTCGACCTATGGCAATTTGCTTCGCCTTATGCGCGAAGGAAAGATTCCGCAAAACGATCGCGAGCAGGAATTCTATGAACTGGCGTTGAAAGTTTCGGGCGCAGTTCAGGCCGCGCGATGGACTCGTATCTCTGATGGCCAAGGCTTCATTTACTCATTCAACGGTCCGCATTCGCTCTTCATCGACACGATGCGATCACTGCGGTCATTGGCCATCGGGCATTCGTTGGGACACGTGCTTATGGGAGAACGTGACCAGAGAATCTCGTTGTTGCAGCGTCTGATTCAGCACGCCACCGCGACTGCCCGCTATGCCATTTACTATGGCAAAGGGCGCGATGCGTATGATGTCCGTGGCCGCACGGCGCACGAGAGCATTTTTAATCTAAATGACGGCCACTATCGTTGTCCCAACTCGCAGCAAGGTTACTCGCCCTTTACGACCTGGACGCGCGGCCTCGCCTGGGCCATTCTCGGCTTCGCCGAAGAATTGGAGTATCTGGCCACTCTCGGCGAAACCGATCTCGCCGGCAGCGTCCCGTCCGCGAGCCTTTCGCGCGACGCCCGCGCTGTGAAAACCATGTTTCTCGACGCGGCTCAAGCGACGTCGGACTTTTATCTCGAGAACTGCAGCGCGGACGGAATCCCCATGTGGGATACTGGCGCGCCCAATCTGCACCGCCTCGGAGATTATCTCAGCAAACCCGCCGACCCGTTCAACACTTGCGAACCGGTGGATAGTTCCGCCGCCGCTATCGCAGCACAGGGTCTCATTCGGCTTGGCAACTATTTAGCCGCGCGCCAGGAGAATGGGAGCGGAACGCTTTATCGCCAGGCTGGTCTGACGGTGGCCAACACACTTTTCCAGGAGCCTTATCTTTCCACCGGCTCGAAACATCAAGGGCTGCTGCTTCACTCGGTCTATCATCGGCCCAATGGCTGGGATTACATTGCTCCGGGGCAAAAGGCGCCCAACGGCGAAAGCTCAATGTGGGGTGATTATCATCTTCGCGAGCTGGCACTTTTCCTCCTTCGCGAGGCGAAGGCCGAAAAGTGTTTAAGCTTCTTTGGCTCTGTTTTACCGTTGGTCAAAAGCTGATGTATGCCTGAGTCCTTCAAGCTGACACGTCTTCCGACGCTCAAAACTGTGGCTGACTTCCGCAGACATGTCGCCGCACTTGGATTGAATCTGCCGTGTGAGGACCGCATCGCTCTCGGTTTGGAGTCGCCGCTGGCTCAGCAGGTCACTGCCACAATCATCAATGGCAAACGCATCGGCAATCGTTATGCGATTCAACCCATGGAAGGCTGGGATGGCACAACGACAGGCGGTGTCACCGATGAAATGCGCCGGCGCTGGCAGCGTTTCGGCGAGAGCGGCGCCAAATTGATCTATGGCTGCGAAGCAATGGCGGTGCGTCCGGACGGCCGCGCCAATCCAAATCAGCTCATCATCAACGAAGAGAACAAGGCGGGTCTAGCCGAACTGCGCGAGATTCTCGTGCAGGCGCACAAGCAACGCTTCGGCAAGGACGGCGATCTGGTCATTGGATTTCAATTGACTCATTCGGGCCGCTTTTGCAAAACGACCGACAAGAAACGGATGGAACCTCGTGTTGCTTACCGCCATCCTATTTTGGATCGCAAGTTCAATGTCACAAGCGATACACAGGTCTTTACCGATAGCGAGATCGAGCAACTGATCCAAAAGTACATCGAGGCCGCCAGGATTGCTTGGGACGTTGGCGCCGATTTCGTGGATATCAAACATTGTCACGGCTACCTATTGCACGAGTTCTTGAGCGCATTCACGCGCGCCGGCAAATATGGCGGCTCATTCGAAAACCGCACGCGTACCCTTCGCGAAATTATCGATGGCATTCGCGCGACCGGAAACAAGATCGAGTTGGGCGTGCGGCTAAGCGCATTTGATTTCGTCCCATTCAAACCGGACCCCGCGTTGTCACAACCTGGCAAATTGGGCCCGGGCATTCCGGAAGACTATTCGCATTGTCTCCCGTATCGCTATGCCTTTGGAGTAAACCAAGATCATCCAGTGGATTACGACCTCACCGAGACGTTTCAATTCGTCCAGCTTTGCGCCCGGCTCGGCGTCAAGATTGTGAACCTCAGCGCCGGCTCCCCTTATTACAATCCGCACATTCAACGGCCCGCAGCTTACCCGCCATCGGACGGCTATCAACCCGCGCACGATCCATTGATCGATGTTGCGCGCCAGATTCAAGTGGTGCGCCAAATCAAAGCGCAAGCGCCGAAAGAAATGGTGCTCGTTGGGACCGCCTACAGTTACTTGCAAGAATATCTCCCGCACGTCGCGCAGTACACGGTTCGTCAGGGCTGGACCGACATCATTGGCTTGGGCCGCATGGTGCTCGCTTACCCTGGACTTTTGGCCGACGCTGTAGAACGTGGCGCCATAAATAACAAAATCATCTGTCGCACTTTCAGCGATTGCACGACCGGCCCTCGCAATGGCTTGATCAGCGGCTGTTATCCCCTCGACAAATACTACTCCAGCAAACCCGAGTTTCAGCAGCTTAAAGAAATTAAGAAAGCATTCGGAACTTAGCTGGAAGTGCTCCCGATGCGCATTTCCGTGAACAGCTCGCAGCACAGGCGTCTCGCCTGTCCAGCATCTGCGTACACCAAAAGCAAGACAGGCGGGACGCCTGTCCTACGACGCAGCCTTTGTCTCAGCCAATGCAAGCATTCGCGCGAATTGCTCTTCGTTCATTCCGGAAACCGACAACCGCGATTGACGGACGAGCGGAAGGTTCTTGAGGACAGAATCCGCCTTTATCGTTCCTAGACTGACCGGTTTCTGGAGCGCTTTGACAGCGGTCAAATCGACTGCTGACCAGTCGACGTCGGTGGCCGTTGGATCCGGATACGATTCCCGTTCCACTCGCGCCAAGCCAACGACCTGCTTTTCGTCACCGCTATGATAGAAGCAGACCCAATCCCCTTTCTTCATGGCTCGAAGATTGTTGCGCGCCTGGAAATTCCGGACACCCGTCCACGCGGTTTTGCCTTCCTTGACAAAAGTTGCCCACGAATACGCTTCGGGCTCTTGTTTCACGAGCCAGTAATTCTTTGCCATGGCGAGTTAGTAAAGGGAACGGCGCACGCGGGCAACAGGAATTTGGAATCACGGGCCGTTCGTCGAGCCAGCCGCTATCTGTGTTGTCTGTCCATTTGGTTCGCATCTTGTGCTTAGAGAGATTTGAGGTGTTCGATCACGTCGGCCTTTTCCGCGTCTGTAAGCGAGAGGCGTCATCCTATCAGCGAAAGACAATCTCTTTGTTAAAAGCGTCAATCATAGTTTGGCATACCTAAGTATGTTTTGGTCACAAAACATTGTATTGACTACCTAAATCGTTGGAGTAGGGTTGCAGCCCATGAATGCACCGCTTAATCCTCTTCTCTGCTCGTCCGCCCCATTTCCCAGCTTCACAAGCTTTGCGAAGCGTTGCGTGCGGTTAGGCATTGGGTTCCTGGCTTTATGGACGATGCAAAGTTCTTAGGCCACGCCACAGTACGCGCGCGGCACTGGCTTAAGTTGTGTCGAATGTCATATCGTGCCTCCCAAATTGAACGCGCGAGGCGAGGCATTTCTGGCGCAAGGCTACCGATTGAGTCAGAACGAAAAGCGTTTGGTCAGCAGAATCTGTGGGAGCATTCTGGTTCGGGTAATTTGCCAAGGTTATGATAGAGGGCCATTTCCATGGCTTTGTAAGTTCGGAAGCCATACGAGCGTCTGGTCACCACTCGAATTTTGTTGTTCAGGCCCTCGACCGCCCCGGACGAGACCTCGCCTTTGGCCCGAAACCAATTCATCAATAACTCCTCATGCGCGCGCAGCATGCGTGCCACCTTCTTCATCGGCTCCATCCGGCTGCGCAACGCTCGCTCCGTCCACACCGACAGAAACGCACTCCAGTCACAACCCACAGCGGGCCGTGGCAGGCCGTCTCGTCGTTCACGTTTCACGTTCACGCTTTCGTTTGACGGGCGGGCGGGCGGTTGCTACATAACTCGCCGCTATGCCGCTGACAAATTATCTCCTTGTCCAGCATTTGCGCACACCAAGACTGGATGAGACAGGCAAGACGCGCTGTCCTACCAGGTTCATGGACGCAATATGCGAAACTGTGCTTCGGAGAAATCTTTCCTCATTCACCGGGTCTTTCGCGCGGGAATGAAAAAGGAACCACAAGCAAAGTACCGCCGCATCCTGATTAAGTTGAGCGGCGAAGCTCTCGGCGGCGAGGCGGGCGTCGGCATTTGTCCGGAGGCGATTCACGACATGGCCCGGCAAATCCAGCAGGTGCGCAAGATGGGCGTCGAAGTGGTGATTGTGGTGGGAGGCGGCAATATTTTTCGAGGTTTGCAAGGAAGCGAACGTGGCATCGACCGCGCGACGGGCGATTATATGGGGATGCTTGCGACGGTGATCAACGCGCTCGCTTTGCAGGATGCTCTGGAAAAGTTGGGCGTCGCGACCCGAGTGCAGAGCGCGATCATCATGTCGCAAGTCGCGGAACCGTTTATCCGGCGGCGGGCCATGCGGCATCTTGAAAAGGGGCGCGTCGTGATTTTTGGCGGCGGCACCGGCAATCCCTATTTTTCCACGGACACAACCGCCGCATTGCGCGCGAACGAAATCGGCGCTGACATCATTCTAAAGGCCACCAAGGTGGATGGCATCTATAACAGCGACCCAAAGAAGAATCCAAAGGCCAAACGCTATCGGCAAATCAGCTACCTCGAAGCGCTCCAGAAGCAATTGAAGGTAATGGATTCGACGGCGTTTTCGCTCTGTATGGACAATAAAATGCCCATCGTCGTATTCGATCTTTTCACGCCACAGAATCTAGTCCGGGTGGTCCGCGGCGAAGCGGTCGGCACGATTGTCACGGGCTAGCCTTCTTCGTGAACCTGTGTCGTAGGACAGGCGTCTCGCCGGTCCAGCATCTGCATACACCAAAGCAGGACAGGCGGGACGCACTGTCCTACTGAATCATGAGCGCAACGCTTTCGTTTCGAACAAAGAGCCGGTTTGAGCCGTCTCTTGTGGGAAGTTGTTAATCTGCGTTACCGCGCCGCAACAGTATATCCCGGCCAGAAATCGGCAACCATTTGACGCAACACGGTGTCAACATATCAACATATTAGCGTTTATTGACGAATCGAACGAAATGAAGCACTCTCCGCCTCCAATGCAACTCACGCGAATCCTTTGCACGACGCTTTGTCTCTGCGCATTTTCAGCCTCAGCGCAGAACGTCTCCACCAATTCGAAGCCGATCACCTTGGAAGAAGCCATCCAGATGGCGCTGCAGCACAATTACGATATCAAAATCCAGCGGATCAATCCACAGATCGCCCTTTATAACTTAAGAGGCGCTTACTCAGCTTATGAGCCCCAGTTAAATCTAAGCGCCGTCCATATTTTTCGTTCACAGCCCGGCGGTGTCGATGAGTTCGGACGCGACCTCGGCACGCGCGAGTTCGAAAGCGATTCGTTTTCCGGAGGCATCGTGCCGGGTGTGTCCGGACTGTTCCCTTCCGGCCTGCAATATCAGCTCAACACTGTCGTGAACCATAATTCGGTCAGCGCCTTCGGACGCCAAGACGAGACCTACACCGGTGATTGGACGTTGCGCTTGCGACAGCCCTTGCTCCAGGATTTTTGGATCGATGCCGGCCGACTTCAAATCCAGCTGAATCGGAGGATCTTGAAAATCACTGAGGAGGGCCTTTTGCTCCAGCTCATGTTGACGATCAGCAACGTCGAGCAGGCTTATTACAATCTGATCTTCGCCGGAGAAAGTGTGAAAGTTCAGGAGAAAGCTCGAGAACTGGCGGAGCGATTGTTGATGGAAACGCGGAAGAAAGTCGAGGTTGGAACGCTGGCCGAACTCGACGAGAAACAGGCGGAATCTCAGGTCGCCACCAGCAAGGCGGACCTGCTCGCCACGCAACGCACACTGGCCGTGCAGGAGAATATTCTGAAGAACTTGATCACGGCAGAATATGCGGGTTGGCAAGGGGTGACCCTTCTGCCAGCGGAAAAGCTCGTGGCGGTTCCGGTGCCCCTCAATCTTCAGGAAAGTTGGCGCAAAGGCCTGACGCAGCGCCCGGATTTTCGGCAAAGCAAATTGGATGTCGAGCGCCGCAACATTACGCTGAAGTATCAGAAAAATCAGCTTTTCCCCGCGCTCGATCTCGTGGGCAGCTATGGCCACAGCGGACTGGATGTTTCGTACGGCGGCGTTTTGCGGGATTTTACGAGAGATGATAATCCAAGTTATTCTTATGGCGCGATCATGACGATTCCTTTGGGCAACCTGAGCGCGCGCAACCGCTACAAGGCCTCGAAAGCGGAAAAAGAACAAGCCCTCTTGCAGTTGAAGAAACTGGAGCAGGACATCCTGGTTCAGATCGATGACGCGGTGAAGTTGGTTCAAACCAGCCTCGAACGAGTCGAAGCAACGCGCCAAGCCCAAGCTTTTGCCGAAGCCGCCCTCGATGCCGAGGAAAAGAAATTGACCAATGGAAAAAGCACGCCCTATCAGGTCCTCCAATTTCAACGAGACCTGACAGCCGCTCGCTTCGAAGCCATTCGCGCGCTTGCTGAATACAATAATTCCCTTTCACAGCTTTCCTTCCGCGAGGGAGCTACGCTCGAAAGGCACCGGCTGAATGTGACGATTAAATGAGGGTTGCATGGTTACATGGGTTACATCGTTAAATAGCGTCTCGCAGACGCCAGTCACCATTGAACGATGCAACCTTGTAACCATGCAACCATGTTAACGTGTCTTAACCATTTAACTTTTTAACCACTTCCGCCGGATCTCCTTCGAGATCGCTCATCAACAGTTTGGCTTCCTCATCTTTCAGCGCGAGGTGCTTTCCCGTCGCTGTCGCCAAAGCAGTGCCGGCCTCATCTCTGATTTCACCTCGCACCTCGAACAACTTGTCGCGCCGATTCGAGATCAGTTCTGCCGTCGCGATGACTTCTTGTCCGAGGCTGAGCGGACGCACGAAGCGGACATTTAATTCAGCGCAATAGCCGAAACCGACCCGCGCCAACGCAACAAGCCCAAGCCATAACTTCGTCGAGCACCGTCGAAACAATTCCGCCGTGCACCACGCCTTGAAATCCGACATGCGCGGGCTGGGCGATAAATCGGGTCCTGACTACTGTGCCGTCTGTTTCGAACGCAAGCTTGAGTCCAACGGGATTGGATGTTCCGCAGACAAAACATGACTTGGTCGATGAAAGTTTTTGCATGGCCTGGTGATGGACTAACTTTAGACTGAGAGGTGCAACCATCTGGTGATTTGTAATAACGTAGAGAACGCCAGAGAACGCCTTGCGCAGCCTTTGCCTTCTTGCTTATCACCCATGACTTTGTTACCCATGCGCTCTATATTACTCGTGGATGATAAATGCGCGACGTTTGATTTATAATTCTAGCAGCCTCGTTTCCGTTATTACACTGATTAAATCCAGCCTTTGCGCCGTCTAAGTCGTGATGTCTGCTTCGGCCACAGCTCATCTGCGCGTGCGAGTCGATGGAAAATTCTTTCGGCTCGGCGAGCGGAAATTTTACCTGAAGGGCGTGACGTACGGTCCGTTCCGTCCCAATGCCCGCGGGGAGCCGTTTGCTGAACCGGACCAGACGGCACGGGATTTTGTCCAGAGCCGCGAGTTGGGCGCGAACGTTATGCGCGTTTATTTCGTCCCTCCGAAATGGTTTTTGGATTTGGCGACCGAGCATGGGCTCAAGGTGCTCGTCGATATTCCCTGGAACAAACATGTTTGTTTCCTTGATTCCGAAGCGACTCGCGAAGAAGCCCGCCATGCGGTTCGCCAAGCGGCGCTGTCATGCGCTTCGCATCGGGCCGTGTTCGCGCTCAGCTTGGTGAACGAAATCCCGCCCGATATCGTGCGCTGGAGCGAATCGGCAAAGATCGCTGAATTCATTGACGAACTGGTCGGAGAGGTAAAAGCAATCGATCCCGCGTGTCTCTGTACATTTGGGAATTATCCGCCGACCGAGTTTTTGCGGCCCAAGGAAATTGATTTTCATTGTTTCAATGTCTACATTCACAACCCCAAGCCGTTCGAAAATTATCTGGCGCGTTTGCAGATGATCGCCGATTCGAAGCCGTTGATTCTCGGCGAATTTGGCATCGACTCGTTGCGTGAAGGTGAGGAGCGCAAGTGCCAAATCCTGGCTTGGAAAACTGAGTCGGCATTTCGGGCCGGGCTCGCGGGCGCTTTGGTTTTTAGTTTTACAGATGATTGGTTCAAGGATGGCGAACAGATTGAAGATTGGGCCTTTGGTTTAACGACGCGCGACCGTCGTCCTAAGTCCTCCTTCCGTGTTGTTCAGGAGATGTTCAGTGTGGCTCCGTATTTTTCGTTGCCTCAATATCCCTTGGTCTCGGTGATCGTGGCGACGTACAACGGGGCGCCGACTCTGCAGGCTTGTCTGGATTCCCTCCAAAAGCTGAATTACCCAGCGTACGAAGTCATTTTGGTCGATGATGGTTCGATGGATAGCACCGCGGAAATCGCTTCGTGTTACCCAACGGTGAAATATGTCCGGCATCCGATCAATCAGGGATTATCCGTGGCTCGCAACACGGGCATAGAACTCGCGCGCGGCGAAATTGTGGCCTTCACGGACTCGGACTGCCGGGCTGATGATGATTGGCTCTACTATTTGGTCGGCGATTTGTTAAACAGCAAGTTTGCCGGAATCGGCGGGCATAATCTCCTGCCGCCGGAAGATTCGTGGGTCGCCGCCGCGGTCATGGTTTCACCGGGCGGTCCCACTCATGTGATGCTGACGGACCGGCTGGCCGAGCACATTCCCGGTTGCAACATGGCGTTCTACAAATGGGCGCTTCTTGAAGTTGGCGCTTTCGATCCGCTCTTCCGTCGAGCCGGCGATGATGTGGATGTCTGCTGGCGTTTGCAGCAGCGCGGATACAAGCTCGGCTTCAGCCCGGCGGGCTTTGTCTGGCATTACCGTCGTTCCACGGCGATAGATTATCTTAAGCAGCAAGGTGGTTACGGTGAATCCGAAGCCTTGCTGGTTCATCGGCATCCGGAATACTTCAATTGGTTTGGCGGCAGCCAATGGCAAGGGCGCATCTATTCGCCCGCGCGCTTCGGAGTTGTGACCCAGTCTCCGATCATCTACCACGGAACATTTGGCAGCGGATTCTTTCAGACCCTTTACACCGCTCAGCCAACCTTGGCGCTGATGCTAGTCACGAGCTTGGAGTATCACGTTTTGCTTACGCTTCCGTTGTTTGTCCTGAGCGTGGTCTTTCCGATCCTCGTGCCGCTCGCCATCACAAGTTTGCTGATTTCGCTGGCAGTTTGTGCGGTGGCCGCGCTGCAAGCCGATTTACCCGCTGCCAAACGGCGCTTCTGGTCCCGGCCGCTGGTCGCACTTCTGTTTTTCTTGCAACCGATCGTGCGCGGCTGGGCGCGGTACCGTGGACGTCTGAGCGCACGCCGCACGCCCTTGGCAGAATATGAGACACTCGATTCGCTCAGCGTTCGTGGCGCAGCTCAGGAATTCGAGGAAGTCGCCTACTGGAACGAACGAGACCTCGGCCGCGCGCAATTCCTGAAAGGCGTTATCGATCGCCTCGACAGGAAAGGCTGGCCCAACAAAGCTGACACGGGTTGGAATTCTTTCGATATTGAAATCTACGGAAGCCGCTGGTGCCAGTTGCAACTCATCACCGCCGCTGAGATTTTGGGGAATGGCCGGCAACTGATCCGTTGCCGGTTGCGGACGGCATGGACACTTGCGGCGAAAATGGCGTTTTGGTTGCTCGCCGGAATCGAGCTGCTCCTCCTGGGCTTTTTCGGGTCGATGTTTCCGTGGCTTTGGGTTGTGTTGTTGACCTTGCCGATTCTTGCCGGCTGGCTCGCCAGGGAACAGCGCAACATGCGGCGCGTCTTTGCGGTCTTTCTGGATGAAATTGCCAAGGAGATGGATTTGATTCGAGTAGGCCCGCAAGAAAACAGCTCGTCCCGAAAAGCTCTCGAGCAGGCGCCGCTGCAACCGTGCATAGCCGTTAAGAACTCGGACGGCGTTTCCGGGTAGTTGCAGTCTAATCGAGCGGAACACGAGACGCCGCTACGTCCGCGTTCGGTAGCGGCGGGCATCCTGCCTGCCGTAGAGCCGAGGCATCCTGCCCGGCGATCACGCGTGCGCACTAGTATAACGTTTCATTAACCACTCGACAGATAATGCGGGCTTTAGAAGATCGAATCTTTTCCAGCGGTGAACCACCGGTGCAGCGTTGATCTCGGCTATGCCTTGCAGGATTCGTTGGCGAAGCTCATCCCAAGATTGGACTCGAATGCCCTTGAGAAAGGTGCGCGACATTTTTCCAAAGAGCGTTTCGACCAGGTTTAGCCACGAGCCGTGTTTGGGTGTGTGCACATACACGAAACGGTTGGGCCGCGTCGCCAGATACGCCCGGGTTTCCTTCGAGATGTGCGAGGAATGATTGTCCAACACAAGCCGAATCGTTACTTCCGGCGGATAGTCCGCGTCGATCGCTTTGAGCAGGGCGACGAATTCTCGGCTGCGATGTTTGCGTTCGACCACTGCGCTCACGTGCCCGTCCTGTAAGTCTAAACCCGCCAGGATGGAACAAGTCCCCATTCGTTTGTACTCGTAGTCCCGCCCCACCGTCGGATGCTCTCCAGGCACCGGCGGCAAATCCGCCACGGTGTTGGCGATGGCTTGCACGCCCGGCTTTTCGTCCACCGAGATCGTAATCACTTCACGCTGCTGGCTGTCTTTGGGCAACGTTCCGGTCCGGTGATAAAGATCCAACTCCTTGTAAATCAACAACACTTCACGCATTTTCGATTCGAACTCCGGATCTCGCCGCTCTAGGTAATAGCGAATCTTGTGCGGTTTCAAGGACTCCTCATTGAGGATGCGCTGAATGGTCGCTTTGGCTGCCTTGGCCAAACTCGGATGTCCGCTCGACACAGCCTGGGAACGAACATGCAGCGCCAAGGACTGCCGGGTCCATAATGCGGCGGCATATCCATGCTCGGTGGGCTTGCTGCAGGCCAGATGGATGACCCAACTTTTGGCTTCGGGCGTGATCACCGGCTGCTTGGGCGAATGAGGCAAATCTTCCAGGGCCGCTTTGGTTCCCATGGCCAGAGCCCGATCAATGCACTCGTAAACGGTATCTCGACAGGTTCCCACCGCCTTGGCGATTTGGCTGATGGTCTCGCCGGCCTGGTAACGGAACAGGATTTTAGCGCGCACGACTTTGGGCTGAATTCCCACCCGCCGCGGACCGTGCAATTCGCTTTCTGGCCAGCCTGGAGATCGTTGCGAGACAGGCAAAACAAAAAGGGACAATGCGATTGGAACAAGAGAAGAAAATGCTT
>Ga0194113_10007750_pt1 | contig 13309 bp, 12 predicted proteins | sample TA2MahC200mmetaG_FD_146193 | JGI IMG/M metagenome (GOLD analysis project Ga0194113, IMG submission 146193) | Freshwater microbial communities from Lake Tanganyika, Tanzania - TA2015017 Mahale Deep Cast 200m | ecosystem: Environmental > Aquatic > Freshwater > Lake | place: Tanzania: Lake...
GATAGGCATGATAGTGCTCTGGCAGCTTGGTGTATTCACGCCGCCGATTCCAAAAAGAGGCTCGCTAGGCTTCTCGCAGATAACTCCGTCGGACTGGGTGGTCTCAACTGGAGACGTCGCCTACGTCAGGATGGCAAACGACGGCGGAGTGCCGGTGAAAATACCTGCAGGAGGGATGAACTTGGATGTCTATCAGGTGTCATGTGATGTCGGTAAGACGCCGAATGTTGATGTTACATTGAATCCGGGCGCAAGCAAGATTTTTGTTTTCCACTGTTCTGGGGCAACGAAGATATCTGAAAACTTCAAGGTAGGCGACTACTATGAAGGAGACATTACAATAGAATACGTAAACCAGGTTTCCGGGGCTGAGCACAAAAGCGTTGGAAAAATATTCGGCCCAATAGAGGGGAGGGCCCAGTTTGGAGGAGAAACACCGCCAACAACACTGCCCGGAAACTGCGGTGACGACTGCACCCAGCCGGGAATCGTGAACGCAACTGAGTGCACCAGAGACAACGACTTAAACTGCACCTACTGCGACTTATACAAATATGAATGTGTGCCAGAGGGAAGCTGTGGAAAACCCTGCACGCAAGAAACCGCTGCAATAGACTGCGAGATAACGTGCAGTTGGTGTAACCCAAGCAACAAGAGATGTGAGCAAGGCGACTGTGGAAAACCGTGCACAGTAGACGAGGAATGTACATATGGATGCGAAGACTGCATCAACGGCATATGCTCCAATCCAGAAGAAAGGTGTCCAGACTGCAGTCCGACATTTGGAGGGACAATAGACCCGCTGGAATGCTTTAATGATGAATGCCAGTTCTGCCTCAACTGGGAGTTCACCTGCGTAAATCAAGGAGGCTGCGAACAAGATTGCTTGAAAGACAGCGACTGCGACGAACAACCATGCTGCTACTGCAATCCAGCAAGCGACAAATGTGAGCAGGGAGACTGTCTGAAACCATGCACAGTAGATATGGAATGCACAATGGGATGCAATGAATGCATTGGAGGCAAGTGCAAGGGAGGGTGCATGGCAGCAACGTCAACAATCACTGCAACGTCAACAAGCAGCAGCACAAGCTCAACCTCGAGCTCAAGCACCACTACTGGAGTGGATAGCGGATACATAATCGTGGGTCAAGTCTATCCAAAAAACGGAAGCATAGGATATGCCACAGTCACACCCTGAAGAATGGAAAAAAGGGGATATGTCTTAACATGGGATGCCGTCATCGCACTGGCCTTTGTCTTCATGATAGTCCTCGGCGCCATAGGACTCCAGTATTCCAGGTCATACAACACCGGAAAAACTATATTCGAGCAGATACATTTGATTGCTGAAAACTCCATCGAAACGCTGAACAAACAAGGAGTATTAGACCAGATTGGGCGTGAGTGGGCCAATGGAAACTATTCAAACACAACAGAACTCAACTCTGGAATCTTCCATGGCGCAACCGAGACCGCAAAAAACATTTTGGACCAGATGATTCCAGAAAATATGGGCTACAGAATCCTGGCTGACAACGACACGATATACGACAGCAAATACGACCCAAGAAAAAAAAGGCCTGCTGAAGAAAAAGCTTCAGACAAAACAAGGGCCTTGAGATTGGTTTCAGGATACGCCCAAGACAAGCCTGGAAGAGGATGGGTTGCAAGAGCCTGGCTCATGGAAAACAACACCGGAACAATAAACACTCTAACAGAAACTCCGATGGGGGCAAACCCCGGAACCGAGTTCAACCTATCTTTTGCAGCAGAAAACGAGAAAACCCTCTATTTGAGGATACCGAAAGGAGTGGGGATTAAGCATGCCAGCCTGAAGATAAGCTGGAGCAGCATGTCCACGACAACCACCACCACAACGACCAACTTTGAAAGCAGCAGCTCGTCAAGCAGCTCATCAAGCAGCCTGGCAAGCACCAGCCCGGTATCGACGACAACGACCATACCCCAATGTCAGCCGTGCCCACAGAACGCATGCCCAACGCCAGCATACGAATACTCAACAAAAAGGACAAACTTCCACTACTTCACAACAACAGAAGACAACTGCAATGTGACCATAGTGATGACCCCAACATCTGACAGCGACTATGACCTCTATATGAGACTCATTGCAGGCCCACAGGGATGCAATACAGACAACAACACCTTTGACAGCCTGCACTGCAACTCAAACAACCTCTATGACAGGCCAGGTTTTGTGGAATGGTGCCGATACAGAAACGTAAGCCAAGGCACATACTACCTTAGAGTAGACTGCTACTACGACTCCCTTGGAAACGCACACTGCCCAAACACATACGACCTTACAGTAGAATACTCTGGGGAATGCGCCGGGGCAACAACAACAACAACCACAACGACGACAACCACCACCAGCACAACAACCACAACAACAACGACCACCACAACAACAACCACAACAACCACAACGACGACAACCACCAACACAACAACCACAACAACAACGACCACCACAACAACAACCCAGCCCGGACCATCATGCAAAGACGGAGGACTAACACTCAGCTGGACAACACAAGACTACGACGAAGACCCGCCCAACGCCAGGCCAAAGCTAAACAACCAAAACAACGTAGAACACCCCATTGGAGAACAATACGACACCAGAACAGACTTAACCAGAGATGAGATACACACTGGAGGATACCCAGGAGAACTCAGAACATTCGACATCATATTCTACGTGCCGATAGACTTAGGAAACGAAGCATCCATATACATAAAAGCAGGAACCACAGACGGCGAGGAAGGAGAAACCAACTTCACAACCGGAGGACAACACATTGGAAGATGCACTATAAGCGGCCAGCCAACAAACGGAGCCTTCGGAAGATGGGGCGAATGCACAGCAACCTTGGACACAACCAAGCTCACAAAAGGGGCAAACAACACAATGACAGTAACAAACAACGTGGAATGGGATATCTTCGGCCTGGAGTTCATAGACTACGACTACATGGAATTAAACTGCGTTCCAGTTTAGTTCGGTTTTCCGAGGTTTCCACGGTTTTCAGTTTTCACAGGTTTTCTATTAATCACACAAAAAGGTTCTAGTATATAAATCACTTCAAAGAACCCTCATTTTTAAACGAGAACGTTCCTTATATTACCATGTGCGGCAGAAAGAAGGTTTCTAAAAGCAAAACATCTTCTAGGAGAACTTCAAAAAAAAGCAGCGTGCTGCGGGACATCCTGGTTGAAAGCATGAGCGAAGACCACGTGGCCATAGTCGAAAAACTTTCAGAGCCAAAATACGACGAAGACGTTGCAGCCGAACTAAAGCTCAAGTCAACCATAGTAAGAACACTTCTCAACGACCTGCACATGAACAGCCTAGTAGGCTATGAGAGAAGCAAAAACAAGAAAACCGGATGGTACACCTACCTTTGGAACAGAAGAGACGGCAAAATCAAGGAATACATCCAAGGCTACCTGAAAGGCAGATTAGAGGAGTTGAACAAACAACTGGACTCCGAAAGACAGGGCATGAACTTCAACTGCTCCTGCAGCAGAGTCCCCTTCGAAACGGCAGTGGAACAGAACTTCAAATGCTCCGAATGCAACGAAAAGATGAAGGAGTACGACAACTCAGACATAATCGACAAGATTGTGAACGAAATTTCCAACGTAAACAGCCTGCTGGCGCAAACTGAAAATGACACCTTCTTTGAAAGAGGCAAGAAATAAAAAATTAGACAGAAGGAAAGCGCTTTTTCTACTGAAAAAATGTGGATGCAATAGAGAGGTCATAAAACACTGCACCGCCGTCTCCAAGGAATCGCTCAAGCTTGCACGCAGGCTAAAGAAAAAAGGTTTCAAAGTTGATTTAAATTTCATAGAGACTGCAAGCTTGTTGCACGACATAGGCCGAAGCAGAACCCATGGAATAAGACACGGACTGGAAGGAAGCAGAATCCTGAAAAAATATCCGAAATACGCAAGCGTCTGCAAAAAACACATAGGCGCAGGCATAGACAAAAAAGAAGCCGAGAGACTCGGCCTCCCGGCAGGAAACTACATTCCAAAAACAATTGAAGAAAAAATCATCACACACATTGACAACACCATAGAAGGAAGCAAAAAAATACCAATAGAAAAAACAATAAAAGCCTACAACAAAAAGCTGGGAAAAAAACATCCGGCAACGAAAAGAATAATAAGACTGAGTGAGTACATGAAAAAATTGCTAGAATCCTAAACACGCCTAAGCGCTCTATTTACAGGAGCTTTGTCCAAACGCTTCTCAATTTCGGCATCAACTAAACACTCAAGCACGTCATCGGGAGTATTAGCATCGCTTACAGCACGCATGCGATTGGCAGAATAAACCATCTGCCTGACAACGGTCTCCTGCAGACCACGATTCAAGTGAGGAAGCAGGAGCTCCCCCTCAATGTAAGGCCTATAAGCCTTGTTGCCTTCAGACAGGATACGTACAACATCCAAAACCTTATCCCTACTTGATTCTTTCCCATGCTTTGCATTCAACTGCTCTGCAATAAGCTTCCGATTCTCAGGACTGTCCCTCTTCCAGAACATCCACTCATAAATCCAAAAAATATCCCTTGCGGAAACATCATCCCTTTCATACAGCCTAGAAGTAGTCCCAAGAATTCTGACAGCATCGTGGCTGCTGAAGTCACTGCCAAGAAGATTTTCAAACCTCCTTATCATAGCAACAGGCACGCCATCAATAACATCAACCATAGAGAATATATCAGATTTTTGAGATTAAAACAACCCTGCTGTCAACCTTCTCGTCCTTAATTTTGTAGTCAAGCAAGTCAGCAAGTTTTTCAGAGAATTGTCTTACTTCAGCGTGAGAAGGCATGTTGTCTATTGAAAGACGCCTCCGGCTGCCGCCGACGAACATGAAGGCCTTGACTTCAACAAAATCCGGCTCAGCCTTTTCTATCAACCTGGCGTAGCCTGCAGGGTTTTCCATGTTCCAGCCTTTCACAAGAGTAAGCCTTACAACAGTCCTGGTGTTAAGGTCTTTCATCAAATCCAATGTCTCGTTTATCCTCAGCCAGCCATCCTTGATCAACGGATTGTCAGTTCTCAGGTAAGTCTTTTCGTCCGGAGCATCCAGCGAGACATAAAACTGGGATGGCATTTCAGTCAACGCTTTAATCCTCTCGGGAAAAGTCCCGTTTGAAACCAAAAAGGTGGTGAACTTTCTTCTATGAAATTCCCCCAAAAGTTCGTTCATCTTTGGGTAAACCATCGGCTCTCCGACAAGGCTTATGGCAGCCTGGTTTGGAGTCTGCGCTTCCCTAAACTTTTTTTTGTTCAACCGCTCTGGAATGCCGCCAAAGCCTGCAAGCAAAACAAGCTGCTGTTTGATGCACTCGTCCACCACAAAACCAGGTTCGTCAAATTCCTTCAATTCCGTTCCAAGGGTGTATTCAGTCATCCTCCAGCAGAAAATGCACTTGTGAGTACACCAAGCAACAGAAGGAGTCATCTGAAGGCAGCGGTGTGACTGAATTCCATAAAACTGTTGTTTATAACAGAAACCTTCGTCCATGATGCTCTTTTTAGCCCAGTGGCACAGCTTCACCGCACTGTGGCTTCCAGCCAGCTTGTAGTGCTGTTTTTCAAGCAGGGTTTTAAGGTTTTTAAACTCCATTTTCAGTGGAAATCAAACAGTAGAGGCGTTTTTCAGCCCTGGAATATCTTTTTAAACCTAGATTCATATATCATAGAGAATATCTATATTAAACCACACAACAGCAGGTGAAATACATGGTAACTTACATAATCGCAAGACAGCTGGGCGGAAAACCGGTCATCACCGTCGGCGGTGAGGAACTCGGCAGACTAGACGACGTGATAATAGACGAACAAAGCGGAAGATTCATCTCGATTGTTGTTGAACCACTGGCCAACGTGGCGCACGGCGCCAACTACCCTAAAGACAAGGACGGCAATTTGTTGATACCATACGACTCGGTCAACGCAGTGGGCAAGGTTATTGTGGTGAAATAACCTATTGCACATTTTCTATTTTTGCACAAGGCTTAGTGAGTTATTTTTCCCATATCCCCCACTGTTTTATCCAAGTTAGCTCTGAATGTCCTGCCAATTATGTCATGCAGTCTTGCAATAATCCAACAAAAAGGATTAATGATGTTATGTAAGTCATGTCTCCGTAAGAGCCTATCCCACTAGACGAGTTGTTTTTCTCCAGGGTGTGGTGTTTGTGCTGGATTTGGCAGTGGAAATTTTAGCCTACTGGGATAGGCTCTAAGCTTCATCTAATTCAACACCAAAACTCCTGCATGAGCTATGCCACGCAAGCCTGAAACTTTTGCCTGTGCTTTACAATACAACTCCAATGGGAGTTTGGTTGTCCTAGCTTGCAGCGTCCGTATTTTTGCTTCTAGCTTGCATGCATGTTTGCTCTACATTATGCCTGCAGCGTTCGTATTTCCTGCCTCCAGTCAGCATGCATGCCCTATGTTCTGGCCTGCAGCGTTCGTATTTTCAGCATCCAACCGGCATGCTTGTTTGCTCTGCATTATATATAGGAAAGTTGATATGTTTTATTACATAAGGGGAGGATGAAGCCGATAGTCTTGTGCATCGACAGGGACGACGACATAGGTCGTAAAACAAAAACCCAGGGGCCGATTGTAGGTGTTGAAAAGAACCTGGAGGTAGCCCAGGCTCTGGGTTTGGCTGACCCTGAGGACACGGACGTGAACGCAATCTTTGGTGCAGTAAAGACCGCGAAAGAATTGGGCACTGAAGTCGTGACTTTGACTGGGGACTTCAAGGTTGGAGTAATATCTGACGCAAAGTTGATCAAACAGCTGGAGGAGGTCATGAAAAAGATGAACCCGAGTTCTGTGATTCTTGTGTCAGACGGCGCTGAGGACGAGCAGATTATTCCCATAATACAGTCGAGGATTAAGATTGATTCGGTGCAGACGGTTATAGTGAGGCAGAGCAAGGAATTGGAGAAGGCGTATTTCAAGATAATACATTTCATCAGGGAGATTTCAAAGCATCCTGATGTTGCAAGACTGATTTTCGCAATGCCGGGAGTTGCTTTGGTTTTGCTTGCCATAGGCGGTTTGAAGGCCTTGAGTTTAATAATGGGCGTCGTCGGCGCTTACTTGATATTGAAAGGATTAGGCTTTGAGGAGGAGTTTTTCGACAGGATGCTGAATTTCATAAAGTCTTTGTCTTCGGAAAGAGTCAGCGCGTTGATTTACCTGGTCAGCGCGGTGATGCTCATCTTTGGAGTGTTGACGTTCCAAGGCGACTTGGGCAGAAACTCGCTTACTGTGTATGAAATGCTTTCGTCTGTGGACAGAATTTCCTCGTTCATACTGAACTCCAGTTCAATAGACTTGATTGCGCTGTCTTTGATTGCAGGCATGCTCGGCAGGATTATAGACGAGTATGCAGGCAAAAACTACTTGAAGATAAGGAAATACCTGATGCTCCTGGCTTTGGTCATACTTGTGAGGGTGATACTCCAGTCTGGAGCCAGCTTCATAGAAAACCCTGAAATCTACGGGCTGACAAACTTCATATCCAACATGGTTCTGGGAGTGGTTGCCTTTATAGTGTGGATTAAGCTGACCGAATACTGGTTCATCAACGAGATAAACATCATGAAGAATGTGATAAAGGACTTGCTTGGGAAGGACGTTTATGGACTGGACAACAAGCCGATTGGAAAAGTGTCCAAGGTGATTCTGGAAGGCTTGGAGCTGAGCGCTCTAAAGATTGGCAGACGCGTAATAGCCAGAAAAGACATAATAGAAACGGGGACTGTGATAAGGGTTAATGCTAAATAGGTGGTTTTCGGTTTTCAGTCTTCGGTTTCTCCCTCTCGGGGTGTGCCTCATATGGCACATGCACCTGGCGAAGGTGCACCTGCGGGACAAGTTTCCGCGGTTTTCACGGTTTCCGCGGCTTACAGTTTTCAGAGTTAGGCACTACATTTCCTTTTCAACACAGCCAAAACCAAAGCCAATTTACCTTAGATTTCAGCCAGTATCACAGTGTAGTTTTTTCCGTAGAATTTGGCGCAGGCTGGGCAGGTGGTGTAGAAAAAATACATTTTTTTCAAAACCTTGTTTTTGGATTTCACGTATTCCTGCATTTCCTTCGCCCACTTGCCTGCGTCTTTGTAGTGGCCTTCGAACACTTTGGTGAGGAAGGTGCCTGACATTTTCACCATCTCTGCTCCGGGAACTTCTCTGGCGACTGCGATGTAGATGTCTATGTTCCAAAGACTTTTTTCGTCTGTGAACATCAATGGCTCTGGCGGTAGCGCATTTGCATTCTTGATTTTTTCTGTGTTCCGAACTATGACGCCTCCGAAGTTCAAGGGTATGTGCAAAAAGCTTTTCACTTGGTCTTTCAGGAACAGCTTGTCCTTCCATGTGATTTCCTTCTCGTTCCAGGGTTCTGGGTTGAACCTAGGGCAGCAGCCTGTTTCAGAGTCTTCATACAGTTTGTCCATTTCAGTCACCTATTTTTTGAATAATACTTCGCATGCGTCTGTTTCCCCTGTTTTTATCTCGATTTCCTTTATTTTGCCTGTGTTTTTAACGTCCTCCAGGACTTTTTCCAGGAGTTCTTTTTTATCTTCTGGCACTTTCAATACCGCTTTTTCTATTTCAGCGCTCAGCGGCATGCTTGCATTGGATTTCGCCTTTCGGATTAAAGCAATGAGTTCAACTGCGAGGTCGCCTGATGCTTCAGCCTTCTCGTCCTCGAATTCTTTGCCGAAAGCAGGCCAGATTGTGTTGTGTATCGACTTTTCTTTCTCGGTCTTGCGGTAGCATTCTTGGTAGATTTCTTCTGTTATGTGTGGCATTATTGGAGCCATCAGTTTCAATATGGCAAGCAGGCTGTGGTAGAGGGTGTATTGCACTGCCCTCCTAGATTCATTACCATAGACTTCAGGCTTGTAGAGCCGGTGCTTTATCATCTCAAGGTAGTAGTCGCAGAACGTCAGCCAGAAATATTTTTCGGTGTCGGCTTTCGTGTGCGAGTATTCGTATTGTTCGAAGGATTCGGTTGCAGTGTCAACCACTTTCTTTAGTTTAGCGAGAAGCCATTGGTCTATGACTTGGAGTTCAGGCTTTTTTTCTTTTGGATTAAAGTCTTCAAGGTGCATGAAAACGAACTTGCTTGCGTTCCAAAGCTTGTTGAGGTATTTCTGGCCTGTCACCAGCTCTTTTTCCAGGAAAGGAAGGTCTTCGCCCAATTTGCTGCTGGCAGCCCAAAAGCGCAGTGCGTCAGCGCTGTATTTTACAATCATCTCCTGGGGTTCTATCACATTGCCCTTGCTTTTGCTCATCTTCTTGCCGTGAGGGTCTTGAGCATGGCCTGAGATGACAACGTCTTTCCAGGGGTTGACTCTGTCGTGCATTCTCGACTTCACGACTGTGTTGAAAAGCCAGAACGTTATGATGTCATGAGCCTGCGGTCTTAAGCTCATTGGATAAAGTTTTTTGTATATTGGATGGCCTTTATACAATTCCACTGAAAGCTTTGGCGTCAGTGACGAAGTGGCCCAGGTGTCCAAAACGTCTTTCTCTGGCTCGAATTCACTGCAACCGCATTTCGAGCATTTTTCAACCGGAGGCTTGCTAGTCAACGGGTCCACAGGCAAGTCTTCTTCTCTGGCAAGAATTATTTCATCGCATTTTTTGCAATACCAAACCGGGAACGGAACTCCGAAATAGCGTTGTCTTGAAATCAGCCAATCCCAAGCCAAACCTTTAACCCAGTGGTCATAGCGGTGGCGCATGTGTTCTGGAAACCAGCGGAGTTGTTCGCCCCAGATGACCATTTCGTCTTTCAAGTCCAGGTATCTGATGAACCATTGCTTGCTTTTCAAGTATTCTATTTCAGTTCCGCAGCGTTCGTGAACGTTCACTGCGTGAGTTATCGCCTTCTGGCTGACAAGCAAGCCGGCGTTCTTCAAGTCTTCTATAATCTGTTTTCTGGCTGCAGCAATCTTCAAACCCTGGTATTTGCCGGCCAGTGCCGTAAGGCGGCCGTCAACTCCGATAGCCTCTCTTATGGGTAGATTGTGGGCTTTCTGCCATTCCATGTCAGTCTGGTCTCCGAAAGTGCAGCACATGACGATTCCAGTGCCTTTTTCAGGGTCTGCCCTTTCATCAGGCAGTATGGGAACTTCCATGTCAAACAAAGGCACTCTAGCTTTCTTACCCTCCAAACTTTGGTATCTACTATCTGAGGGATGATAGAAGACTGCAACGCAAGCTGGCAATAATTCAGGCCTTGTCGTTGCTATTACCAAGTCTCTAGCGTCTACTTTGAAGACTATGTCGTTGAATGAGGACTGCAGTTCTTTGTCTGCGCACTCGACCTGGCTGATTCCAGTCTGGCATTCAGGACACCACATTGTAGGAGCTTCTTTCCTGTATTCCCTGCCGTCTTTATACAAGTCTAAAAAAGATTTCTGAGATATCTTCTGGCAGTGTTCGTTGATGGTGGTGTAGAAAATCCTCCAGTCGCAGCTCATGCCAATCCTCTTCCAGTCTGAAATGTATTTAGGCCTTAATTCTTCTTCCAAAGTCTTCAGGCAAAGCTTGACGAAATCAGCCCGGTTCATGTCTCTGGCTCTGACATTCTTCATCTTTTCCACCAGTCTTTCAGTGGGAATGCCGTTGTCGTCAGTGCCAAACGGGTAGAATATGCTGAAGCCTTGCATTCTTTTAAACCTTACTATGAAATCCTGCTGCGAGTAGGAGAAAGCATGGCCAAGGTGCATTTTGCCTGAAACCGTCGGCGGCGGAGTGTCTACTGAATAAACCTCTCGGGTTGAATCTGGATTAAACCAGTAGACTCCCTCATCCTCCCAAAACTTCTGCCAGCGAGGTTCTGAAACCTTAGGGTCGTAATTCTTGTCCACTTTGAAAAACACCTGTGGTTTAAGGTATTCAACTAGACGGATAAAAATCGAATGTTGCTTTATCGCCTACGGCAAGCCCTATTTCATTCGCCACGCCGGCATTCAATTCTAGAACGTATCTGGCCTTGGCGTCAGGTGTTATTGACTTGCAAGCTTCCGTCTTGCACGGCTGAACGTTCCTGCTCAGATACACAACGTCCATGCTCTCGTTAATCCATATTATGTCCAAGGGAATCAGCATGCCTTTCATCCAAAAGTTGTGTATGCCCTCGTCTTCAAGCATGAAAAGCATGCCCTTGTCGGAATCCAAATACTGCCGGTTCATCAATCCTTTAGCGCGCTCAAGAGGGGTTGAAGCCACTTCCACTGTGAAGCATTTTTCATTAAAGCAGGCTCTGCCGGTTTTAGAGTCATTGCAGCCGGACAAGAGAACCACAGCAGCCAGCATGCAAGCAATCAGTAGACTTTTTTGTCTTTCCTTTTCGACCATTGTTTAAACAACTCCAAAGCTTCTTCTCTCATGAAGCCGCCTAAAATCTTGACTGGACTGCAGCCGAATTCCTTCATGTCTGCGTTGCAGATTTTCAGTTCGCTGAAGCCTGCTTTTTTCGCATCAAGTATGGTGGCTCCGTATATTATCTTGTCTATTTTAGCCCAGTGTATGGCGCTAAAGCACATGGGACAGGGCTCGCAGGTGGAGTAGATGACGCAGTTTTCAAGGTTTACAGTTTTTCCCCTGCCGGGGATCCTGCGGGACAGTTTTCGGCAGGCTTGCCGTATGGCATTAATCTCAGCGTGCGCTGTTATGTCAGTGTCTTTCCAGACTGTGTTGTGCGCGCAGGAGACTATTTTGCCGTCTTTTACTATGCAGGCTCCGAAAGGGGTTTGGCCTTTTTTAATCCCTTCCTTTGTCTTGGCAACCGCAGCCTTCATGAAAGTTTCGTCTGACATATTGCTATATAATTTGCCTGCAAGCTTTAAAGCACGCGCGATGCAGGAGAAGGCAGAACCGCATATGTATTTTTCTGTGCAATGCTGCTGTTTTATATTCATTTCCATCCTATATTCATTTCATTATGATTGAACCGTTGATTCAAAAGCTGGTTGACAAACAGGATTTGACTGCTGAGGAGGCTGAGAAGGCCATGGAATTTTTGATGACTGCTCAGACTACTGACGCGCAGAACGCTGGCTTTCTGATTGCCTTGAGGATGAAAGGGGAAACGCCATTGGAGATTGCTTCCATGGCCAAGGTGATGAGAAAGCACGCTTCAAGCATCAAGCCTGATGTGAAAGGAATTCTTGTTGACACCTGCGGCACAGGAGGGGATAGAAAGGGAACCATAAACGTTTCAAGCATTGCAATGTTCATCACTGCAGGCGCTGGAATCCCGGTGGCTAAGCACGGCAATAGGAGCGTGAGCAGCCAGTGCGGGAGCGCAGACGTTCTTGAAGCATTAGGAGTGAAAGTAGACTTGCCTCCTGAAAAAGTGGAAAAATGCATTGAAGAAAACGGAGTCGGCTTCATGTTCGCCCCAGTCTTTCACACCTCAATGAAGAATGTCATGCCTGCAAGAAAACAGCTTGGAGTCAGAACAGTCTTCAACGTTCTCGGACCCTTGACTAATCCGGCTAACGCGCAAGGACAGATTATTGGAGTTTTCTCTGAAAGCCTGACTGAAAAGCTGGCTGAAGTGTTGAAATTATTGGGAGTTAAACGCGCTTTTGTCGTTCACGGCTTGGAAGGATTGGATGAGATATCTATTTCAGGCGAAACCAGGATTTCAGAACTGCATGAAGGCAAAATAAAAAATTATGCCGTGAAGCCAGAGGACTTTGGCTTGAAGAGAGCGAACATTGAGGAAATCAAAGGCTCAACCAAGGAAGAAAACGCAAGAATACTGAAAGATATACTGTCAGGCAGGGAAGAAGGAGCTAAACGAGACATAGCAGTCTTGAATGCTGCAGCAGCCATCGTCGCCGGAGGCAAAGCGAAAAATCTCAAGGAAGGCGTGCAGCTCGCCTTCAAATCAATTGAAAGCGGCGCGGCACTGGAAAAACTGAACCGACTGGTAGAGTACTCAAAGAAAGCTTGAAACCATTTTTATACCTCATAAACTATACTTAAGGGAGGTGTGTTGATGGCAGACATTTGCGGTGCAATCTTTTCACTCATATTTTTAGGAATTCCAGCTTTTCTCGTCGGAGTGCCGATACTTCTGGGAATACTGAGTTCTTTCATCAGAGTCATCGGCCAGTACGAACGCGGCATACTGTTCGCGTTCGGAAAGTTTGTTGAAATCAGAAGTCCAGGACTGAACTTCATGATACCGGTATATAATCGTTTAGACA
>Ga0194113_10007756_pt1 | contig 13306 bp, 10 predicted proteins | sample TA2MahC200mmetaG_FD_146193 | JGI IMG/M metagenome (GOLD analysis project Ga0194113, IMG submission 146193) | Freshwater microbial communities from Lake Tanganyika, Tanzania - TA2015017 Mahale Deep Cast 200m | ecosystem: Environmental > Aquatic > Freshwater > Lake | place: Tanzania: Lake...
CGGGCGTGCTTCAGATCGGGGCTCAGTTCCACATCGGTGATCGTCACGAGGCGGACGAGAGGATCGTCGATCTCGCGCAGCAGGATGCGGGAGAGCTCCTCCTGCACGCGCCGCGCCATCCGCGTCTGTCGTTGGGTGGGCATCGCTGGTTACCTGCCGTGACCGAGAGCCGCCGAGCGGTCCTTGCGGTCAGGCGATGTCGAGCTCCACGCTCGTGACTTCGGCCCGCGGGTCGCTCTCGCAGAACCGCAGGATCGCGCTCAGGACACGGTCGACGTGCTCGCGGCTGTTGGCGACCGTCGCCACCGCCACGGTGGCTCGGCGCGGGTTCTCCAGCGCGCCGACCTCGGCCACGGCCGCGTTGAACCGCTCCCCGATGCGCCCCAGGAGGCTCTTGACGACCTGTCGCTTGTCCTTGAGGGTGAGGGCGTCGGAGATGTACAGGTCGAGCGTTAGCGTGCCGACGATGACAGCCATGGTCTCAAGGCCCACTGCTGCGCCCCGGCGACGGATACCTGCCCCCCGCCTTCAGAAGGGGGAACCGGCACGGCGACGGCAATCGGGGAGGCGACGACACTCCCAGCGAACCCCAACGGCACAGCTTACGACCGGTCGCCGGCCCCCACCGAGGAAGGCCGGGCGTCGCGGGCCGCCGGCAGCCGGCGGGGGATCTCCACCTGCCGATGACACTCGATGGTGTCGCCGATCTTCCAGCCGCGGAAGTCGGGGGTCGCGATCCCGCACTCACTGCCGACGTCGATGCTGCGGACATCCTCGGCGACGTGCTTGAGGCTGTCGATGCGCCCTTGGTAGATGAGCTCGTTCTCGCGGTAGACTCGCATCTCCGCGCCGCGCTCAATGCGGCCCTCGGTCACCAGACAGCCGGCGATCACACCCACGCGGGAGATGCGGAAGGTCTGCAACACCTCGGCGTGCCCGAGGGTCCGGTCCTCGAAGATCGGATCCAGCATGCCGTGCATCGCGGCGCGGATCTCGTCGATGGCCTCGTAGATCACGTTGAAGGTGCGCACATCGACGTTCTCGTTGTCGGCCATGGCGCGAGCCTGCGGGTCGGCCTCCACATGGAACCCCAGCACGATCGCGTCGGCCGCCACCGCCAGGAGGACGTCCGACTCGCTCACTTCGCCTACGGCGTCGTGGATGACGTTGACCTCCACCTCGTCCAGCTCCTCGTTCAGCTCATAGAGGGCCTGGCGCATCGCCTGTAGCGACCCCCACACGTCGGCCTTGAGCACGACGTTGAGTTCCTTGGGCGCGCCCTCCTGGAACTGCCGGAAGAGCTCGCTGAGGCTCGTGCGATCGCTGGCGGCGAGCCGATCGTCGCGGATGGCTTCCTTGCGCTCGGAGGCGATCTCGCGAGCCACCTTGAGGGAGGAGGCCTTCTCGACCACCTCGCCGGACTCGGGTACGCCGGACAGGCCGATGATCTCGACCGGACGGCCGGGTCCAACCTCTTCCTTGATCATCTTGCCGCGCCAGTCATTGATCCGCCGCGCGCGTCCGTAGGCGGAACCGCAGACCAGGATGTCGCCGACCTTCAGCGAGCCGTTGCGGACCAGCACGGTGGCCACCGGGCCGCGACTGGCGTCCAGCTGGGCCTCGACGACGACCCCCGCAAAGGGCGCAGCGGGATCGCCCCACAGATCGCCCAACTCCGCCTCGGCAACGAGGAAGATCATGTCCAGGACGTCGCTGAGACCCTCGCGCTTGAGCGCGGACACCGGGACGATGACCGTACTGCCGCCCCAGTCCTCGGGGATCAGGTTCTGTTCGGCCAGCTGCTGCTTGAGGCGGTCGACGTTGGCGCCGAGGGTGTCCATCTTGTTCATCGCGACGATGATGGGGACCCCGGCGGAGCGGGCGTGGTTGATGGCCTCGATGGTCTGGGGCATGACGCCATCGTCGGCGGCGACCACGAGGATGGCGATGTCGGTGATCAAAGCGCCGCGAGCGCGCATCGCTGTGAAGGCGGCGTGGCCCGGCGTGTCCAGGAAGACGATCTTGCGTCCGCCGTGGTCGACCTCGGAGGCGCCGATGTGCTGTGTGATGCCACCGAACTCGGAGTCGGTGACATTCGTCTCGCGGAAGGCGTCCAGCAGCGTGGTCTTGCCGTGGTCGACATGGCCCAGGACGCAGACGACCGGGGGCACGTCGACGGCCGTCGGGGTGCGCTCGCCCGTGGGTCGCTTGGCACGGTCGGGAATGGGCTTGACCAGCGCCTCGCGCCCACGACGGCGCTCTTCCTCGCGCTCCTCGGGGGTGAGTTCCTCCAGCGCGATGAGCCCGGCGCCGCGCTTCTCGTCCCGCTCCAGCCGATGCAGCTCCTCTTCCAGACGGCGCAGCTCCTGGTCTTCGCCCTCCGCGATTTCGGCTTCCAGCTCCCGCTTCTTCTCGGCCTCGCGGGCCCGGGCCGCCTCCCGATCGCTGGAGTGCACGCTCGGGGCTCCGGTGTCCTCGGCCGCACCTTCCTCTTCGTCCTGGGGGCGACGACGTCGCGGACGCTCGCCCCGGTCCGGGCGCTCGCCTCGCTCCGGGCGCGCTCCGCGCTCCGGACGCTCGCCCCTCTCCGGCCGCCCCGCCCGGGCCGGGCGCTCGCCGGCCTCGGGGCGTCCGGGTCGCTCCGGACGCGCGGGGCGTTCCGACCGTCCGGGCCGTTCCGGGCGCTCCGTCGCCGGGCGTTCCGGCCGCCCGGGTCGCTCCGGACGTTCGGTCGTCGGGCGCTCAGGACGCCGGGCTGGAGCCTCCGCCACCACGGCGGCCGGAGCCTCAGCCGGAGCCTCGGTCGCCGCCTCGGCCGCAGGAGCGATGTCCTCGAGGAAGTCGACTTCTGCCGGGGGCTCGGCGGCCCGCGCAGCAGCGCGACTGGTGGCCTGGGCCAGAGCAAGGGCGCCGGGCGCCATGCGGACGTGGGCCGAGACGGCGCGTTCGGCGTCGGTCCGGCTGGCGGCGGCCTCCGCGTGCTGGCGCACGCCGGCGCGGGCCTTGGCAGCGGCCTCGTCGTCGATGGGACTGGCCGGCGTGAGACCCTGGATGCCCATCTCAGCGAGAAGGGCGATGAGGGCCTTCGTCTCCAGCTTCAGCTCTTTGGCCAGGGCGAACACACGGGTCTTCGGCAAGCTGCGACACCTCCACAATGTCTACGGACCGGCGTCCGGTCTTCCTGCGGGCGAGGGCTCTGCCAGCTCCCGAAGGCGGCGGGCCGCCTCGTCGGTCACCGGCCGATCCAGCGCGCGACTGATGGCTCGCCCCTTGGCGGCCTGCTCCAGGCACGCCTCCGCGCGACAGACATACGCTCCGCGCCCGGGGGCCTTGGGCGGCGCGTCGACCAGCAGACCGCCCTCCGCCCCGCGCACGATGCGGGTCAGTTCGGCTTTGGGCCGCTGCGCGCCGCAGACCACACAACGGCGAAGCGGCACATGCTTGCGACGCAGGCCGACCACCTCCGGACTGACGACGCCGGGTCTGGTGACCCGACCCACGGAAGAGCTACTGCACGTCGGCCTCGAGCGGGATGGCGCCGGCTTCCAGATCGTCCAAGGTCCCTTCGCCGCCAGCCAGGAGCTCGCGCAGCATGGTCGCGTGCTCGGGCGCAACGACCGCGTCGGCCTCCGCGAGCTCGACGCCCTCCTCCCCCGCGATCTCGATCAGGTCGGCAAGCGCCACACCCAACTCGGCCGCCAGCGCCTCGGCCGTCACCTCGACGGGCGCCGCCGGCGCGGCCGGCACCACTTCGCGGGGCTCCTCGGCCCACTGCGTCTCACTGCGAATGTCGATGCGCCAACCGGTCAACCGCGCGGCAAGTCGGACATTCTGCCCGCGGCGCCCGATGGCCAGGGAGAGCTGATGGTCGGGCACGATGATGGTAGCGGCTCGCTCCCCCTCCTCGATGAGCACCTGACCCACCTTCGCCGGCGACAGCGCGCTCTCCAGGTACTGCCGGATGTCGTCGTTGTAGCGGACGATGTCGATCTTCTCGCCGCGCAGTTCATCCACGATGGCCTGCACGCGCGCCCCGCGATGGCCTACGCACGCCCCGAGCGGATCCACGGAGGGATCGCGGCTCTCGACGGCTACCTTCGAGCGGGCGCCGGGTTCGCGAGCCACGGAGCGCAGGACGACGATCCCGTCGTAGACCTCGGGCACCTCCAGCTCGAAGAGGCGACTGACCAGGCCCGGGTGGGTCCGGGAGACGATGACCTGCGGGTGCTTCGTGGTACGGCGAACATCCAGGATGTAGAGCTTCAGGCGGTCGCCGAAGCGATACGGTTCACCGGGGATCTGCTCGTGCCCCGGCAACAAGGCCTCGACGCGACCGAGCGCGATGAAGACGTTGCGCTGGTCCTTGCGCTGGACCTCGCCCGTGACCAACTCGCCGACGCGATGGCTGAACTCATCGAAGACAAGCTCGCGCTCGGCTTCGCGGATGCGCTGCACGACGACCTGCTTGGCGGTCTGCGCAGCGATGCGGCCGAACTCCGCCGCGTCGAGCTCCTGCTCGTCGTACTCGACCGGGCTGAGGCCCGCCTCCTGCTCCTCCAGCGTGAGCGTGCTGACGATGCCGTCCTCATCACTCCCTACGGGGCGCTGCGCCTGCTCCGCCCCCTCGACGACCCGAGGCCGGCGCGAGAACATCTTCACCCGCCCCGCCTCGCGGTCGACGTCCAGGCGAATCTCGCAGGCATCGCCGAAGTGCCGCCGATACGCCGAGGCCATCGCCGCCTCGACCGTCGCGATCAGCGAGGCCATGGGAATGCCCTTCTCTCGCTCGATCTGTTCCAGGGCCTCGATGAACTCACCGTTCATGGTTCACCCCGCTCCACTCCTTCCGGCGGAACCAAGGCCGCCGCGAAATCTCGCGTCCGTCTCCGGACTCCCGCCCTACGACTCCCCAGAATGGTCCTCAACGTCCAGCTGATCCCAGTCAAACGTCAGGTGCGCGGCGTCGATCCGGTCCTCCCCAATCGACACCTCCGCCCCCTCCACCAGCACGGCGACCCGGCCGTCTCGCACTCCCACCAGCTCGCCGACGACCGTGCGCGCCTTCTCGGATTCGTCGTAGTAGCGCACGGAGGCCTGGCGGCCCGCGAACCGCTCGAAGTCCTCCATCCGCACCAGCGGTCGCTCGATGCCCGGGGAGGACACCGCCAGCTGATAACTCGTCGGGATGGGGTCCAGCACGTCCAGTAGCAGGCCGAGGCGTCGGCTCATCTCGGCGCAATCGTCGGCCGTCACGCCACCAGGCTTGTCGATCATGATCGTGAGGGTCGGATTGCGCTTCGGCCCGCCGTAGGTGATGGTCACCAGTTCGTAGCCGTAGTCTGCGGTCATCGCGCGGACCTCGGACTCCATCGCCTCCGCTACCGGATGCAGCTTGCGTCGCATCGCCCCGGAACTCCGCCCCCTTAGAGCGCAAAGAAGAGCGGGCAGACTGCCCGCTCTTCAGGGGAAGCGTCTAGACCTGAAGTGCTACGCCAGAACGTATAGCACAATCCAGCGCGCGATGCAAGGCCCTTGGCGCTGCATCGCAGGGTCATTGCGTTGTCGTGAGGAGGGGCCGCAAGCGAAGCACCCGGCCCGTCGTAACACGCAGTTCGGGCCGGATACCGGTGTGCCGAGCGCGGTCGGCACACCGGGAGGTTGGGCCGCTGGCCTTGCCGCTCCGGACAGGACGCCGCCGGGCTGACCTCCAGTCGCTCACCGGACCGTCCCCTCGGTTGAGCACGCGCGGGGAGTCCTGCGCCACCCGCCGCGCTTGTTGAAGGGCTAAGGGCGGAGCACTGTCGGAGGAACGGCGTGCTCGGGTCGGGAACGAGTCCTCCAATCCGCCCCGGAGTGCCGGCCCATGCTCATCCTCCCTCTGCTCGCCCTGCTCAATGCCTGCGCCCCGTCCGCCCAACTGCACCGCTACTGGCCGCGGATCCCGCGGCCGAAGTTGCTGATCACCGTGCCCTTCGTGGGCAGCCACGAGGAAGGGATGAGCTACGAGACCGCGGCCGGTCTCGCGGCGCGGGCGTCTCTGGAAGGCGGAGGCGACACGCTCCTGTATGAGGACTTCGCCAACCGCGGCTACCAGCGGTGGATGCGGTTGATGCTCGACCAGGTCCGGCCGCGGGTGGAGGGCCCGGTTGATGTCTGGGAGGCCATCGCGCGGCTGGGGGATCGGGGGATCGTGCAGGGATATGTCCTGTTCCGCTACGACATGCACGACCGCCCCTTCCATGACCTCGGTGAGACCGATGAGAGCGCGAACGTCGCGACGGCTCTGGCGCCCCTTCTCGGCGGGATCGCGGTCTCGGAGAGCTTCGAGCCCCGGGCGCGAGCACTGGGCCTGCCGATGCTGCTGGACGTGCGCGATAAGACCGAGCAGTGGTGCTTCGACACCTACGGCGACCGCTTCACGCGGCGCGCGGTGATGACGGCCGACCCGAAGAACCGGCTCGCGCGCTCGATGGCGGTCGCGATGCGCGCGTTCGTGGTCTCGCGCCCCGGCCCGCTGTACGAAGCGGCCCTCGCGCGCTGCGAGCCCGACAGCCCGGTCATCGGTTGGGGCTGCGGCGCGGAGGACGCGAACACCATGCCCTCGACCGAGTGGGGTCTCTTCCAGACCGCCACCAACTGGTGCCACAACCTCCCCGCGCTCGCGACGGAGGAGGTGGGGGAGAGCCTCCCCCGGAGGCGCGTCGCGCTGCCCGAGCGGTGTGACCGCTCCCTCGCCGGCCTGCAGTGGGAGAGCCGCGTGCACTACGCGGCGATGCTGATGAGCGACGGAGACAACGTGCAGTGGCTGATGGGCAACTTCGCCGGCGGCTCCGAGGGCCACTGGTACTACGAGAGCCCGGCCCGGGGCGAGTTCCCCTTCGGCTGGACCTTCCCATACATGGACCTCGCGCAGGTGTGCCCATACGCGCTGACCGACCTCTTCGACCGCGCCGCGCCCAGCGACGACTTCGTGCTCTACAGCGGCGGGTACTACTACCCCGACCACTTCGGCGCGAAGCGAGGGGGCCCTGTAGGACGGAGCGCCGGCTCCGTCAACCACGCCTTGCGCCTCCACGCCCGTCGAATGGGGCAGTACATGCGCCTTGGCGGCCTGCGGACGCTCGCGTTCAACCTCTGGGACTGGGACAGCCCCGAGGCCCAGGCCGCGTACAACGTCTATGCCGCGGAGATCCCCGAGCTCGACGGCATCCTCACAGTGCAGTACTACCCGTACTCGGGCGGGGAGGGGCGGATCCTGTGGGCGACGGACGGCGAGCGGACGATCCCCGTCATCTCGTGTGCGCTGACGATCTGGGCGCAGACCGGCCGCCCGCGCGATACGACCCCGGCCGCCGTCGCGCGACGGATCAACGACGCGCCGCTGGGCGGGCCGAGCTGGTCCGACAAGCACTTCACCTACGTGATGGCCCACGCCTGGTCGCGCTTCCGCGACACCGCCGGCGACCCATCCCTCACCGCCGAGGAGGAGGGCGTCGACCAATCCCGCGACACCCCCGACACCGCGCGCGGCCTACTGCCCGCGAAGTGGTGCGCCGACCGACTCGATAGGCAGGTGCGCCTCGTCACGCCCCACGAGCTCCTGCTCCTCGCGCGCCTGCACCTGCGCACCCGCGAGACCCTCGCCGAGACCCTTGCCTCTCTCCGCTCCCGCGGGAAGCACTCCCCCGCCGCCCGCGCCCTCCTCACGCAGGCCGAGCAGCTCCTCCCCTCTGTCCGCGACGGTGACGACAGCGGGCGAGCGTGCTTCGAGTTGCTCCAGCGGGCCGAACGCGCGCTCCCCTGAAAGGGGCACACCCCCCGCAGCACGAATACGTATCAGTGGCACTGGACTCGCCGCGCAGACACGGGAAGGAGGGAGCGACCATGTCTCCCCCTCGCAAGCCGAAGAAGCCCAAGGAGCCCGAGGGCATCACGAAGATCACCGTCAAGGGCTTCAAGTCCCTGGCGAATGAGACGTCCATCGACATCCGCCCCCTCACCATCCTCGCCGGCGCCAACAGCTCCGGCAAGTCCAGCATCATGCAGCCGCTACTGCTGCTGAAGCAGACCTTGGAGGTCGGCTACGACCCCGGGGCTCTGCTTCTCGACGGCCCCAATGTCCGCTTCACCTCGGCAGACCAACTCCTCACCCGGGTCGCGGGCGGCGCCCAGAGCAGCGAGCTTGTCGTTGGCATCGAGGTCGATGGTGAGACCGCAGTCACCAACGTCCTGTCGCCAGCACAGGACCAGAGCCTGGCCCTACGGCAGACAACCTACAGTGGGCCGGGCCTCCGCGCCGCGACGTTCCGCTCGCAGCCTGGCGTACCCCAGGCCGCTACTGACCGGGCAGGCGTGCGACACGGTCCGTTCCTGGTTCCACGTCCTGAGGAAGGCCAGTCGGGGGATCGCCTTCTCGCGTGGGGATTCGCGATGCTCGACCGGGAGCGCTTCGAGGAACGGATTCGCGAGCTCATCCATCTCCCAGGCCTTCGCGGGAATCCTGAACGCGCATACAGGACGACCGCTACCGGGCCGCTGTTCCCCGGCACCTTCGAGCCATACGCCGCCAGCATCATCAAGGCTTGGCAGGAGCGAGAGCCTGCGCTTGTGGCGAGGCTGGAGCGGCATCTTGGGCAACTGGCGCTTGCGCGCAGCATCCGCGCCACGCAGGTGAGCGGCGCTCAGATAGAACTCCGTGTGGCCCGCCTGCCCCGAAGCCGAGGCGGGGGGCCGCGCGATCTCGTGAACATCGCTGATGTTGGCTTCGGCGTGTCCCAGGCACTTCCAGTTGTGGTGGCTTTGCTGGCTGCGGACTTCAGCGGCCTCGTCTACGTTGAGCAACCCGAGCTTCACCTCCACCCTCGCGCGCAGGTGGCCCTCGCCGGCATCCTCGCCGACGCCGCGAAGCGCGGCGTCCGGGTGGTCGCCGAGACGCACAGCTCGCTGCTGCTTCTGGGCTTGCGGACGCTGCTGGCCGAGGGCAAGCTTGACCCGGCGCTGGTGAAGCTGCACTGGTTCGAGCGCGGGTCGGACGGCGTAACCAAGGTGACGAGCGGCGACATCGACCAGACGGGGGCGTGGGACGACTGGCCGGAGGACTTCGCGGACGTGACACTGGATGCTCAGGCCAGGTACTTGGAGGCTGCAGAAGCCAAGCTTCTTGCGTGAGGCCCACATGCCCCGGCTCCGAAAGCGCTTCGTGATCGACGCGGACGTGGCTCGCGCCTGCAGTCTGGCCGACAAGCCGGACCCTCGGCCGGGTCGTTGCGCTCGCCTGCTGGAATGGCTGCGGGACATCTGCTACCGCATGGTGCTGACGGAGCCGCTGCGCGCGGAGTGGCGACTCCACCGCTCAACGTTCTTCCGGGAGTGGCGTGACTCGATGGTGGCGCGCAAGAGCAAGAAGGTGGCGCCGACAGACGGGAAACTGCGGGCCGACCTGTGTGCGGGGGTACTGGCGACAGCGCTCAGCGAGGCCGACCGTGAGGAGCTGGCCAAGGACTTGCACCTCTTGGGGGCTGCCCTCGCGACTGACGGCATCATCGTGTCCTGCGACGAGGCGGCCCGAAAGCGCTTCACGCATGCCGCCAGCAGGGTCACCCAACTGCGACACATCATGTGGATCAACCCTGACCTCATGGACCCCGATGAGATCGAGTCCTGGCTCCGAGCCGGAGCGCGACCGCGCAAGGCCCTGCTACTCGGCGGAGGCGAGCGATGAGCGCCGCTCCCGCCTCGCAGCGACCTCTCCTCCTCATGCACGCCATCCGGAAGCACTTCGGGGGCGTGCAGGCGTTGCGCGGCGTCGATCTGGAGTTGCGGCCCGGTGAGGTTCTGGCGCTGGTGGGGGAGAACGGCGCGGGCAAGAGCACGCTCATGGAGATTCTGTGCGGGAATCTGCGGGCGGATGGGGGGCGGATCGAGTATCAGGGGCGGGCGGTGCACTTCGCGGGGGCGCGGGAGGCGGCGTTTGCGGGCGTGTCGATCGTGCATCAGGAGCTGAGCCTGGTGCCGTACCTGACCGTCGCCGAGAACATCTACTGCGCGCGGGAGCCCGTGTACCCGGTGATCGGGTTCGTGAACCGGAAGCGGCTGTACCGCGAGGCGGCGGAGATCCTGCGGCGGTTCGACCTGCACGTCGCCCCGAACGCGCAGGTCGGCGGGCTGCCGGTGGCGGTGCAGCAGATGATCGAGATCGCGAAGGCGCTCTCGCTGGACTGTCGAGTGCTGGTGCTGGACGAACCGACGAGCGCGCTGACCGATCGGGAGACGCGCTTCCTGTTCGAGATCATCGGGCGCCTGCGCGAGCGCGGCGTGGCGGTGATCTACATCTCCCACAAGCTGGACGAGGTGTTTCGCATCGCGGATCGCGTCATGGTGCTGCGCGACGGCGAGCTGGTCGGCACGCGGCCGCGCGCCGAGGTGACGCCCGACGACGTGGTGCGCATGATGGTCGGGCGCGAGCTAGGCACGGGCTATCCCGCGCGCGACAACGAGCGAGGCGAGCCGCTCCTGCGCGTCGAGGGGTTGACCCGCGAGCCCCGGTTCCGGGACGTGAGCTTCGCGCTGCACGCCGGGGAGATCGTGGGTCTCGCGGGCCTCGTGGGCGCCGGGCGGACGGAGGTGGCGCGGGCGATCTTCGGGATCGACCGGCCGCAGCGTGGAGCGATCTACCTCGACGGCGCGCCGGTGGGCATCCGCGACCCGGGGCAGGCGGTCAAGCTCGGGATCGGCTACGTGCCTGAGGACCGGAAGGAGCAGGGGCTGTTCCTGGGGCTGACGGTGCGACAGAACGTCGGCGCGGCGAGCCTGAGGGAGAACTCGGTGGGCGGCTTCATGAGCCCCTGGCGCGAGCAGCGCTTGGCGGAGGAGTACGTGCAGCGCCTTCGCATCCGCACCCCCGGCACGCAGGCCGTGGCCTCGACGCTCTCCGGCGGGAACCAGCAGAAGGTGCTGCTGGCGAAGTGGCTCGCCATCCGGCCCCGGATTCTGCTGGTCGATGAGCCGACCCGGGGGGTCGATGTCGGCGCGAAGGCGGAGGTGCACGGCATCCTGCGCGAGCTCGCGCGGGCGGGGGTCGCGGTGCTGATGGTGAGCTCGGAGCTGCCCGAGGTCCTTGGCGCGAGCGACCGGATTCTCGTCATGCACGAAGGCGAGATCACGGGGGAGCTGTCCGCCGAGGAGGCGACCGAGGAGCGGGTCATGTTCCTCGCCGCCGGCCGCCGAGCGGGCGCGGCGTGAAGTGCAGGGAAGACAGAGGGACCTCGCATGACAGCCGACAGACCGGAAAAGCCGGAGGCCGTGCGGCCCTCCGCGCTGGCGAACGTCGCCCGCTGGCGCGAGCTCGTCACCTTGCTGATCGTGCTGGCGGTCATCGTGTTCTTTCACGCCCGGACGCTGCCCTCGCAGCCGGGCGATCCCACGCCCTCGGTCTTCCTGTCGGGCAGCAACCTCAAGTCGATGCTGGTCGGCATCACCAGCGAGGCCATCCTCGTAGTGGGGATGACGATTGTGATCGTCGGCGGGGGCTTCGACATCTCGGTCGGCTCGGTGCTGGCGCTGTCGGGGCTGGTATCGGTGCAGTGTCTCAAGCTCGGCGTGCCCCTGCCGCTGGCGGTGCTGGCCGGGTTGGGGTGCGGCGCGCTCTGCGGCCTGGTGAACGGCCTGCTGGTCGCGCGGCTGGGCATGAGCCCCCTCATCGCGACGTTGGGAATGATGATGGCGGCGCGCGGGCTGGTGACCGTCCACGTCCAGCGCTACGGGGCCACCTCCTCCACCGACCTGCCGGCCTCGTTCCTCGCCCTGGGGCAGGGGAAAGTCTGGGGCACGCAGGGCTTCTGGATCATCCTCATCGCCGTCGCGGCGGTGCTGATCGGCGACGTGCTTCTGCGCAACCTCCGCTGGCTACGGCAGGCGTATTACATCGGGGGCAACGAGCGCGCCGCCGCGCTGTCGGGCATCAACGTCTCACGCGTGCGGATGGTTACCTTCATCATCTGCGGCGTCACGGCGGCGCTGGCCGGCGTGCTGAACTCCGCACGCTTCGGCACCGCCACCTACGAGGCGGGCCAGGGCGTCGAGCTGTTCGTCATCGCCGAGTGCGTCATCGGCGGCGCGAGCCTCGTCGGCGGGCAGGGCACGGTCCTCGGGGCGTTCCTTGGCGTGGTGCTGGTGAACTGCGTGAAGAACGGCCTCTCGCAGCTTGGCGTGCCGCCCGACTGGCAATACGTCGTCGTCGGCGGCGCGCTCATCGTCTTCGTCACCGTCGACATCCTCCTCGCGAGAAGGCGTCGCGGCTAGCCCCGGCGAAGCGTCCACTCAGCGAACCAGGGCGCAGCACGCTGCGCGCCTACGTCGTTTCCCCGGAGGTGTGCTCGATGACCCCGAACCGTGTTCTCGTCGGCCTGCTGCTCGGGCTCAGCCTCGGCGCAACGGTCGTGCTGGTCGGCTGCCCCCCGAAGGAGGAGCCGGCCTCGGTTGCCCCGGCCATCGGACCGAAGACGGAGGCCCCGGCGCCGAATGAGACCCCCTTGCTGGTTCAGGGCGACCCGAGCGAGGAGTACGTGGCGATCGGCATCTCCACCGGTGCCGAGTACTGGAACGCCACCCGCGCCGGGCTCGACGACGTCTGCGCCGAGCTGGGGGTCGCGGGTAAGTTCGAGGGGCCGCTGGAGCACCGACCCGACGAGCAAGCCAACATCCTCGACCAGGCCATTGCCCGCAAGCCCGCGGGGATCATGATTGCCCCGGGCAACCCCGAAACGCTCAAGCCCTACATCGACAAGGCCATCGACGCCGGAATCAATGTGATCTGCATCGACACCGACTCCCCGGACAGCCGCCGTCTCGCTTACTACGGTACGAGCAACTACGAGGCCGGCTGCACGGGCGCTCGCATCCTGGCCACGACGCTCAAGAGCCGGCACGAGGCCGCGCCCAGGACCGAGTACAAGGTGGTGCTCTCCACTCGCCCCGGGCAATGGAACCTCGACGAGCGCGTTCGCGGCTACAAGGAGACGCTGGCGAAGGAAGCCCCGGAGGTGAAGGTCGTTCAGGTCATCGACGACGAGACCAAGTACGAAGTGGGCCAGAAGCAGGCCGGAGCGATGCTGGCCAAGTACCCCGACCTGGCCGGTTTCGCGGGGATGAACGCCTTCAGCGGTCCGGGAGTGGCCCGCGCCGTGCAGGCCGCCCAGAAGTCCGGGGAGATCGTCATCGTCGCGATGGACGGCGACACGCCGATCCTCGACCTCATTCAGGACGGCACCATCACCGCCTCCGTTGCCCAGCGGCAGTACTACATGAC
>Ga0194113_10007762_pt1 | contig 13303 bp, 1 predicted proteins | sample TA2MahC200mmetaG_FD_146193 | JGI IMG/M metagenome (GOLD analysis project Ga0194113, IMG submission 146193) | Freshwater microbial communities from Lake Tanganyika, Tanzania - TA2015017 Mahale Deep Cast 200m | ecosystem: Environmental > Aquatic > Freshwater > Lake | place: Tanzania: Lake...
TGGAAGAATAGCGGCACCTTCCTGGCCTCAACCGGAACTGTAACCTTAAACGGCCAGGCTCTGCAGGAAGTGACTACCGGTGGCAATCTTTCCGCCTTCAACAAGATGGTCATCAGCAATCCTTCCCTTGCCGGCGTATCCTTCTTAGATAGTCTCTACGCCAAGATCGTACATGCCAAGCAGTCCGAAGGCGGAGTGCAAAAACTCACCTTTGCTGCCGGGACAAATAACGTCATCACCAATAACCTGATCATCAACGGCATCCCGGGCAACCTCATCAGCTTGGTAAGCTCTGCGCCTGGTACGGAGTGGTCGATCAATACTCCTAGCTCCTCCAGAGATATCGCCTATGTCTTTGTCAGCGACTCCGTGCACACCGGCCAGGGCGTGATCTTTGAGGTGATTGACCATAAGAACAAGATCTGGGCAGGTGGATCAACTGACGGCGGGCACAATACCAACTGGTTCGGAGAGATCATTAATGAATCTACGGTCCAATCCGCGACTAATCTGAATGTCAATGTTGAGCCTAAGGTAGAAGCGCCGCGCCAGCCCACCGGAGAGATCATTGCCCTCGATGATGCGCAAGGCATGGTCTCTGTCCCCGAAGAAGGGGATGAAAAGTTTAAGAAACAATACCTGTCCGGCAAATACCGCACCGTAGTCATCGTCTTTGAGGGCAAGGTGTTAGTGAACCCGTATGATGAGCAAGGCGTCAAAGAAGCTGAGGGCGTTGCCCTTACAGCCGGACAGGAGACTTCCCATGAATCCGAAATCAAATAGGGACAAGTCCCTAATTGGGTGGCAGAGTGGACATTGTGGCGACAGGAATTCTTATAGGGATTTTAGAGCAGTCTGGACATTTCTTAGGGATAGATTCTGGAGCTTTTGCGCTTTCTTTAATAGCTCTCTGGCAGCCTGCATTGAAACCCCGAGCAAAATATGTTATAGTTTATTAGAAGAAATAGAAAATATTTGGCTCTTTAAATATTTTAATTACTTGTATTGTAGCGATAATAGCAAACCTTCCGAAAGGATGGGGCGCAAAGCTATAGGGGCTAAACTTCGCCTAAGCGAAGCATGCTTGCCAGTTGCCGAAAACAACGCTCAAAGTCTCTACGGGGGACACTTTCCGTTTTCGGGGATACTTTCCGATAACCGGAAAAGTGTCCCCTTCTTGTTGCAGAAAGCAACACACCGGCCGTTCCTATTAGGCCGGGTGTTAAGTGTAGGGCATGCGGGCGGAAAATACTATGGAGACATTACGCAGATTTAAAAATCTGGCGTGGTTGGTCATTGTGGGCGTATTGCTTATTCTTCCCTGCGGCCGCACGGCACTATCATTACCGGAAGCGGATGAGGTGGTCAACGGCACCGCCACCATCACCTGCCCCGACGCCGCTACCATGCACATAAACGCTTCCGATAAGTGCATCGTCAATTACAGATCCTTCGACATAAAAGCCAACGAGACCGTCATCATCAATCTTCCTACCGTCAACAGCGAGATATTGAACCGCGTCATCGGCAACAAAGCCAGCGAGATCCTCGGCAAGCTCTCCTCTAACGGCGTAGTCATCCTCGTCAATCAAAACGGCATCTTCATCGGGCCCAACGCCCAGATCAATGTAGGCTCGCTGGTCGCCTCCACCCGCGACATCACCAATTCCAATTTCGTGAACTCAAAATATCTTTTTGAGAAGCTTTCCCCTGAGCAGCTGGACACCCTGCTGCTTAACCAGGGCACGATCAATATCCGTAAGGGCGGATTCGGCGCGCTTATAGCCGGGGCCGTTGAGAATGAAGGCACGATAATCTGCCCCATGGGCACCATCGCTATTGCCGGAGGCGACATGGTGCGCATGGATATTGCCGGCGAAGGCGTGATCTCAGTGGCGGTAGACAAGGCTACCGCCTCCACTATTTATGATATGGATGGCAAGCCGGTCACGGAGCAGATCAAAAATACCGGCAGGATTGAGGCAGATGGCGGGATAGTCATGTTTAAGGCTGAGGCCCTGTCAGGGATCATGCGCATGGCCATTAATCTTGATGGATATGTCCAAGCTGAAAGGCTGGAAGGCAAGGATGGCCTGGTACGCCTGGCCACCAGCGGAAATGTCCAGATTAACGGACAGCTCAAAGCCAGCAAAGTTGAGGTAGGCAAAGGCGCTCAGCCGGCTGAAGTCCATGGCGCGGTAGAGGCCCAGGACCTGGTAACCATTGAAGCCCGTAAAATCGATGTTATAGCCCGCGCGCCAAAAGTGGAATTTTACAAACCGGACCAGATCGCCATTCTGACAACCAGGGCCATGGACAACCTGGTGACTTTGGAAGGCCTGGATTTCCGGGTCACCTACCTTAAGTCCGCAAGTGTTACCTTAAGCACTGACAATGCCGTGACCGCGGAACCCGGCCTGATCATCCCCGCGGCCTCTGTCAGGATCAACGCCAGACAATTCGGCTCCCTGGAGGTGCCATTAAATATTGAGGCAAATAATACATATATCCAGCGCACAACCGGGCCGATCGAGCTCCTCGAAAGCCTCGGTATCGGCTCGACGATAATGCTGCGCGGCCCGCCCGACGGGTTCGGCGCGATAATCTATTCCAAAGCTACCAATCTGACACTCGAAGCAGAAAGTGTAACCATTTTAGGCTCCGAGCCTTTGCATTTATACGGAAATATCACCTTCAGCAACCTCTCCTGCACCATCCCGGGAAAAGAGATATATTTTGAAGCAAATAAAATGTACACCATATTAGGCACCCTTACGCTGGAGGGCGCTGAGGATAACTATATTACCTTAACATCCTCTATTGCCAGCGTAGAAAATATGTTCGGGATCTATATCAATGCCGTGAGTAACGCCGAAGGCGATCCTTACGTCGAATATATCAATGTGTACTACAGCCACGCCTACGGCCCGGTAACGCCCATACTGGCCAAGAACTACTATATACCCGCAGAGCTGAGCATAGACTGGGATGATACGCATACGTGGAGCGGCACCACCAGTAACTTATGGAACCTCGCTGCTAACTGGGGCGGCAGCCTGCCCAGCGCGGGAGATGACCTTGTATTTCCCGATAGCCTGGCTTCGGGCAGGTATTCGACCAGCAATGATTTTACCGCCGGCACCTCTTTTAACAGCATCAGCATTAACGGGACCGGTTATACTTTAGCCGGCAATAGCATCTCCTTAGCGGCCAGCATCACTACCAATAAAGCGGCCGGGTCAAACACGATCAGCCTTAATATGACGTTTGCCGCAACCCGTACTATCACCGTTACTAATTCCGGTGAGACATTGACCATAAGCGGTATTATTAGCGGCGCGGGCGGCCTTACCAAATCAGGCGCAGGCACGTTGACCCTTGGTGCCGCCAACACCTTCACGGGCGGCTTGTACATCCTGAACGGCATCGTGGACAGCACCAAAGTCCAGAGCAGCAGCGCCAGCGACGGTCCCTTCGGGCCGAACGCGAACATCATCTACCTCGGCGACACGTCGGGCAGCAACAACGCCACGCTGAAATGGACTGTCGGCAACAACAGTCGCACGTTGTCCAATCCGATCACGGCGCGAGCCGGAACCTCGGGCACTCTGCTTGTTTACTACAACAACACGGGCTATAATGGAACCTACAACGGCGCCGTGACGCTGAACAACAGCCTGACCATCCAACAGAACATCAACACGATGTACTTTAACGGCGCCATCACGCTCGGCGCTTCCGTCACGCTGACGTGCAGTTCCACTGACGGGGTTGACTTGGGTGGCGGGGTGACGGGCGGCTATAATCTGACGGTGAAAAATACCACCAGTGGTGGTGTCTCGTTCAAGACCAACTCCGTGAACAATTCCGGCACGATCACCAACACCAGCACCGGCAGCGGCGCGGTCTACTTCCAAGGCGGCATCGGCTCCAACGTGACGGCCATCATCAACAACGCCGGGAACCGAATTCAGATCGACACGACGGCCATCACGGTGAACAGCACCAGCACGACGCTGCAAAACACCTCTACCGGAGATATCTATTTTTCTGGTGGGGGGACCACAGGCGCCGGCAACCTCATCCTCAAGAATGACAGCTCTAAAACCGACGGCATCATTATTCAGGTCGCGGTGAACAACACCGGAACCGTCACCAACTCCGGCAGCGGCAGCGGAAATGTGCTGATCAACGTTAATAATGCTTTTGGCGCGAATGTCACGAAAATCACACAGAACAGCGCCACCTCGCAGATGAAATTTAATAATAGAACGCAGAATTTCTCCTGTGATCTTGAAATCCTGAACGGCACGGTCTACAACAGCGGGACCAGCGCGGCCTTTAATGACGCGAACAAACCCTTCGGTACCGGGACAATATACCTGGGCTCCGACACAGTAAGCAGCAATGACGCGACCTTGAGGTATGGCAATTGGAATAGTGATTTGACGCTCCCCAACAACATTACGGTGCGGCCCTATGGCGGGACGCTGACGATTTATAATGATTCGGCGGGCGGCGTCCAGATTTGCAGCGGCGCCATCTCCCTGAACAACAATCTGACCGTGCAGATGCCGGTCAACAATACGGCCAGACTCTCGGGTTTGATCACCGTGGGCAGCAACAACGCCGCCATCACCTGCACTAATACGGGGGTTCCGCTGCAAATAACTGGCGGGGTTACTGGCACGGGCAACTTTACCATGAACTGCAACAGTGGTCAGAACATCGTGATCTCCTCCGTCGCCGTCAACAACAGCGGCACCGTCACCAACTCCGGCACCGGCAGCGGCACGGCGATCATCAATGGCGTCATCGGTACGAACGTGACGGCCGTCACGCAGAACAGCGCCACCTCCCAGATGACCCTCAGCGGCGCCAACACCTACACCGGAGCGACGACGATCAATGCCGGGACACTGAAGGCAGGCGTTGCTACCTCGGGTTCCACCGGCCCGTTCGGCAACAACTCCGCCGTTACGATGGCGAACGTGTCCGGCGCGGTTATGAATATCACCGGCTACAATGTTTCCATCGGCTCCCTGACCGGCGGCGGCACGACCGGCGGCAACGTTACGCTCGGCACCCAGACGCTGACAATCGGCGGCGACAACACGAGTCCGGCGGCGTACGCGGGCGTGATCAGCAGCAGCGGCACGCCGACAACCAGCCTGATCAAGACCGGCACTGGCACGCTGACGCTTTCCGGCGCCAACACCTACACCGGCGCGACTACTATCAACGCCGGCACACTTTTAGCTAATAATACAACCAGTTCCACCGGCTCAGGAACAGTAACGGTCAATAGCGGCGGGACATTGGCGACCAGTGTAAATGGCGGCAAGGTAAGCGGCAACCTAATCGTCAACTCCGGAGGCACTGTATATCCCGGCAACGGCACCGCCGGTATTACCCTCAATGTCGGCGGCACCGCGACATTCAATAGCGGCAGCGCCATGAAGTATTACTTTTCGGGAGCCAGCTTCAGCAAACTAGCCGTAACCGGCACTATTTCTGCAAGCGAAACAGTGTATATAGATGCTTATGGCACTCCTGATAATACATCGTACAATGTGGCCACCTATACCGGCACGGCGCCGTCTTACAGTAACTTCTCCATACGCACCAAGCCGTCCGGGAAAAATGAGGCACTCACCAATCCTGTCGTTGCTCCCAACCTGACGCTTACTTTCAGCTCGGCGGGTTATACTATTTCAGGCACGATAAGCGGCTATACGACAAGCGGCACATCGGTATACCTATATATAAACGGCGGCGGCACCCAATATGCCGCAACTACCGATGGCAGCGGAAATTTCACGTCCTCCGCGATAAGCTGGGTGTCAGGCGATGCATTGCTCATCTACCTCTACAATGTTTCAAGTAATTCCAACTATGTCGGCATACTTCCTAATCCAACCGGGAATATCACCGGCCTTGGCCTTTCCGTCGCAAGCGTTACGATCGGTAATCCCGGAAGCGGTACTGCGGTCACAAATAATACGTTGTACACTGCCAGGCAATCGGTAAGCGACCCTTATTCCGATATTATATACAGCGTTTCGGCTCCATCCGGCGGCACGGCGACATTCACCGAAGGGGTAACTATCGCCTCGGGCGTCACCTATGCCCCGGCTGGCAATATCAACATCGCCGGCAACTGGACGAATTCCGGCACATATACCAAGGGAAGCGAGACGATAACCTTTAACGGCTCGAGCACGCAAGTCTTCACCCCTGGCGGCTCTACCTATAATAGTATAACAGTTTCGAATAATGTGAACCTTGGCGGTGCGTTGACGCTTTCTTCCACGCTAACGGTTGATTCAAACAAGACGCTTGATGTAGCGGGGTATACTCTAACTCTCGGCAGCAGTACCACAAATAACGGCACTATCAAGTTCTCCGGCGCTTCAAACGGCAAGGCTGTATCGACCGGAACAGTCGAATATTACGGTTCCAACCAGACTGTGGCGACGGGCACATATAACAATCTGACAGTTTCAAACGGAAGCACAAAGACCCTTGGCGGGGCGGTGGTGGTCAACGGAACCATGAATGTAGGTTCCGGCACAACCCTCGATATCGCCGGCAATACGGTAGGAATAGCCGGTTTGACAGGCAACGGAACTATCGATAACTTGACAGGAACCGCGTCTGTGACGGTCGGCAATAACAACGCCACCAGCCAATTCGACGGTATTATCCAAAATACCGCCGGTACGCTTTCGCTCACCAAGACCGGCTCAGGCACTCTTACGCTTAGCGGCGCCAACACCTACACCGGAGGTACCGCAATAAACGCCGGCCAGCTTACCTGCCAGCACTCCAACGCCCTGGGCAACGGTTCTGTGACAGTAGGAGGCGGCACGCTGGCTTCCTCTGTTATCACTAGCCTGAATATTAACGGCAACCTGACGCTGAATAGCGGTGCCGTGAACCAGACCGCGAACCTCGCGATCACCGGTGACTATGTGCAGACCGGCGGCACGTTCAGCTGCGCGGATCCGTATGACGGAACAAGCGGAGATACTTTTACGGTAGGCGGAAGCTTTAGTATCACGCCCACCGACCAGCAGTCCTTCGACCGCTACGACGGCACAGGCGTAGAGGGCGACGAATACCTCATCCGCGACGTATATGACCTGCAGGCGATGAATTGCTGGCTGGGTGAAAATTTTGTATTAGGCGCAAATATCGATGCCACCCCCACCAGCCACTGGAATCCCGATGGTTCCGGCGGATATTACGGCTTTGATCCAATTGCGCATGATACAAATCCAGCTCAACTTTATTACCAGGGCTCCGGATTTTCCGGAACTTTTGACGGTCAAGGATATACTATTACTGGTCTTTATGTAAGATCGAGGTATCCTTCGGCCGCCGGAAGCTATGCCGGTGGCGGACTGTTTGCCAGTATAGGAGGCTGGATAGATACCACTGCACGAATAGAAAATCTTGGTTTAATCGAAGTTGATATAGAAGGCAATAGGGATGTCGGAGGATTGGTAGGTATAAATGAATACGGAACTATAGAAAATTGCTATACCACAGGTAGAATTTACAGTGAAGCAACCGGACCATACTATGAAATAACAAGTTTCGGAGGGTTGGTTGGAGATAACAAGGGCGCTATAATCAGATGTTATTCGCATGCTGATGTGATAACAACCTCCCCAAACTCAGGTTATGCGGGAGGTTTGGTAGGTCATAATCATCTTGTATATACAGCATATGGCACAACTACAATAACTGAGTCTTATGCCACCGGATACGTCGAAAGCGGCCGATGTGTAGGGGGTTTAGTTGGGTTGCAATGGGCCTTTTCAAAGATCGAGAAATCATATGCAACAGGGAATGCAAAAGCCACTTCTTATTCTCCTACTTACTATCATTCTGGTGTTGGTGGACTCCTTGGCTGGAATGACGAAGGTCAGGTAAACAATTGTTATGCAACAGGGGATGTATTTAGCGAAAATTCCACTTACGGGGGAGCAGGAGGCTTAGTCGGCTATAATAAAACCGGCGGTATAAACAATTCCTACTCGACCGGAATTGCTCAAGGAAACGCCGGAAAAGTCGGCGGGTTGATCGGTGACATTGATGCGGGAAATGTTAAAAACTCGTTTGCAACAGGTAATGTTATCGGAAATAGCGGAAGTCCTGATGTCGGCGCATTGGTTGGAGAGGGTACAACAGGATTTACTAACTGTTATCGTGCTGGTATGGTAACAAATCCAGGTGGTTCAAACACTACTGGAAATGCCACAACCATTGAGGCGCTAAAAGTGTGTACTCATGACCACCCTGTTTATGACCAAAGTAATCCTACAGATAAATGGGACTTCTGGCCTGAAGGTGCAAATGATATCTGGTTTATGGCCGGTTATCCGGTTCTGACCATGCAGTACTCTACTACCATCACCAATGTCTACCAGCTACAGATGATGGCTTTAAAACTTACCGCCTCCTACACGCTGGCTAATAATATTAATGCTGCTGAAACAAGCACGTGGGCCTGGGATGGCAGCAAATACCTTGGCTTTGCTCCGGTAGGAGACCATTCCACTAAATTCACCGGCCAACTAAACGGACAATATTATTCTATTGATAGTTTGTATTTTAATAGGGATCTTTGGACGGCAGGCCTTTTTGGGGAGGCCAGCGGCCCTGCGCAAATAAGCAATATCGGCATAACCAATCTCAACTTTACTACCGGAGGGTATGTCGGAGGCATAGCAGGCGTCATAGGTGACGGCGCAAGCATCACCAATGTCTTCGCTACTGGCAGCATAACCAGAACCGCCCCTCTTGAAGCAGGATACGCTGCAGGAGGAATAGTAGGTAGTGCTGGAGATGGTAGCACACTTTCTTACTCTTATTCATCAGTTCATATCACTGGCAAAGGTCTGTTAGGCGGTTTAATCGGAGAGACTGGCGGAGCCCCGCCAACTATCTCTAACTGTTATTTTAATGGTAGCGTTACTAATATTGGCAGCGGTGGCTGGGACAGGACAGGCGGCCTTATCGGATTGCGCGGCCGCGGCAATATCTATAATTCTTATGTTGCCGGGCCGGTATCCGGAGGAGGTGCGGTTGGCGGACTCATAGGCTCTAGCGCATCTGGTGACCCCGTAGAGAATTCCTTCTGGGATATCGAAGTTACCGGCCAGGCTACGAGTTCAGGCGGAACAGGATTGCACACCTGGCAAATGAAACAACAGTCCAATTTTACGAACTGGGACTTTGATATTGACAGCCTGGGCGCAGGAGACGGCGACGGGGATGGCTATGCCGATCAAGACGGCATCTGGCTCATGGCCGGCTATCCGCACCTGCAGGTGGAGTGGCGCACTGACATCACCAATATCTACCAGCTGCAGATGATGCAGTTGGATCTCGACGCCCATTATACGCTCGTAGGCAATATCGACGGGATCGGGGACGGGACGGCTGCCGATCCGCTCAATACGAGATATTGGAATTCATACCAGGATGGCGGGGTCTGGAAGTATTACGGATTCATGCCCATAGGTGATGCGAGCAATTACGGTGGGGCCCCCTTTGCCGGAAGATTTGATGGCCTGAGCCATACGATCTCGGGCATTACCATAATCAACCCTCCGCGTGCTGCCGCGCAGGGATGGGTCGTCGGACTCTTTGGGGCGCTTGAGAGCGCCGCGCAGATAAGGAATTTCGGATTGCTCAATGTCGATGTTAGCGGCGATACATATGTCGGTGCGCTCGCCGGATTGAGTTCCTATGGCAGCACCATTACCAATTGCTACGCGACCGGAATAGTAACGGGAGGTTCCCAGACGGGGGGGCTTGTAGGGCAGCTTTCCGGTAACGCAGTGATAGACAGCTGCTATTCTATAATGAAGGTAAGCGGCGGCAATTATGTCGGCGGCCTTACCGGGGAGTTGCAATTCGGGATAATAATAAACTCATATTCTCTCTCGACGGTCACGGGAAGCTATTCCGTAGGAGGTTTAACAGGCTTTGCCGAAAGAGGGACAATAACCAACTGTTATGTCGCCGGCAAGAAGGGGACCAGCGACCCGTGGGAGGCGATAGTGGGCGGCATCTTAAGCGGAAAGCCTCCGGTCGTGACGAGCACCTATTGGGATACTTCCGTTTCCGGAAAATACATGAGCAATTACGGGACAGGATATTCCACGAGCGGCATGATGACCAAATCGAACTTTGTCGGATGGGATTTTGACGGCCCTCAGTACATATGGTCGATAGAGGAAGGGGCCACATATCCGTATCTGCGGTGGCGTTATGGTACGGACGCGTGCGCTGTATCGGGCGTGGTATACACAACCAGCGCGCACACTACGCCTGTTGGCTCGAATGTCGGTGTCGGTCTCGCGATTGGCGGTGTTAAGGTCGAAGGGGCTGAGTCGGTTTTAACAGGCGTGAACGGCTCGTATTATTACCTCATGGAAGGCTCTCAGCTTGAGGCAGGTGCTGACGTTCTCCTGTATACAAGAGACCATGCCACGTATAAGGGTAATACAGCTACGATCGCTTCGGGCGCGAGCTTGACAGGCCTTGACCTCTACGGCGACTCTGCTGTTATCGTTCGCCACGAGAATGCAGGGCCTATCACGAACGCCGACCTCGCCGCGGCTAAAGGATCATTGTCGGATAGCAATATCCTATATACCTATTCCGGCCAGGATGTCACCCTCGCCTCAGCGGCGCTCTATCTGCCGCAAAGCTACAACTACACGCCGGGCGGCAACCTCTCCTGCACAGGCCTTACCGTTAACGGAACGCTCACGACCGGCAACAATACCATCACAGCCGGTTCGGGCGGCATCACTATCGGCGCGAATGGCGTGTTGAATGCCACAGGCACGCCGGTCGTCAACGTCGGCGGCAACTGGACGAATAACGGCACATTTAATGCGGGCGGCGGGACGGTCACCTTTGACGGCTCAAGCGCCCAAACCATTGTTACCGGAGGCACAGGGGTTGGCAAGAACTTCTATAATGTAATCTTTGATAACTCAAACGGCGCGATAAACGTTTCCACGAACAACCTCACCATCGGCGGAACCGTCACCCTGAACCGCGCCACCACGATCACTGCAACGGATCTTAACACAACGATTACCGGAGCGACTACCGGCGACTACACCTTAGCTCTTGTAAACGGCACAGGCGATATATCGCTTGGAAGCGTTAACATAGATACCCTGACCCTTACTTCAGGCGATGACCTGACCCTAAACGGCAACCTTTATACGGATACCGCGCTCTCATTTGTGAATATAGACGATATTATCTTAGGGGCAAGCCTCACTATACAGGCGGATGACGCAGGCACCGCCAAAGACATTACCTTCGACTCCGACAACTTAATTACAGGCGCATTTACACTTGCCATAGACGGCGATACGGTGACACTCTATACCATAGGCAATGACTCTGCAAACCCCACACAGCTTACCGTAACAAGCGATACCGCCACACATCTCTATGGAAACCTCTACATAAACGGCAATATCACCTTTAACGATGCCATCGTGCTTGAAGCAGATGTAGTCATGGATACAGATGGCGGAGTGATTGACGGCGATATCACTTTCGGCAGCACGCTTGATTCTGATTCTCTTGATACCCAGCGCGACCTCACGCTCACAGCAGGCACAGGCGATGTCGCTATCGGTGGTGCAATAGGTGCTACCGACTCGCTTTTCAGCCTATACATTACCGGTAATGACATATCCTTAAATAACGTAGGCGCTGCCAATACCGCTGCCATAGAAGATGAATTCGAGGTAACGGCCTCTGACAGGGCGGGTGACGCCGGTTCGATAACGTTTACAGGAGATACGTATAACATAGGGCCGGCCGGAGCGATCTATCAGGCATCATCCATCGTGCTTAATCAAAACACGGAGTTCAAGGCAAACAACGGCAATATCGGATTTGGCGGAGCCTTGGATTCCCAGGAAGGGATAGAGACGTTAGTGATAAACGGTCCTTCAGTCATCATCGGTTTTGGCCCCGTGGGATCCTCCTCGCCGCTCGGAAGTTTGACTATAAACGGTGCTGATCAAACACATCTTAGCAGCATAGGAACTGGCGGTGCCTCAGGTGTTACTGGAGGCCTTAATATAAATAGCGGCCTTATCATTTTTAGCGGTTCCGTAATACATACGGGCCTCGCCCAGACTTATGTTGCCAGCACCAACTGGATAAATACAAGCACCACCTTTAAGGCAGATAACAATAACATCTCCTTTACCGGTCAATTATATTGCGACGAGGGGAACAATGACCTGATCGTGAACGCCGGCTCAGGCGATGTGACCTTCAATGATGTGATGAACGACGGGTCGCTTGCGAGCATAACGGTGACCGGCAACACCATAAAGCTGAACGATGCCGCCACCATAGGCAGCCAGAGCTACACGGCTACGAATATTGACCTTAACGGCACTACCTACACTTCCACCACCGGCTCCCTTACCTTTACCGGAGCGGTGGATTTGGATTCAACTGGTACGGTTACCTTAACTACAGGCGCAGGCTCAGGCGATAACATCTCCATAACAGGCGCCTTAGCTGATACCGGCTCTAACAGCAACCTTACAATCGTTGCCGGCGCAAGCGGACTGGCGAGCTTCGGAAGCACGGTAACGCTCGGCGGCAACTTCACCAATACCTCAGGCGCGACTACCTTAGGCGGTACTACTACTGTTGGCGGGAACTTTACCATCACTGCAGGAAGCGTTACTGCTCCAGCTTCTCTGAGCGTTGCCGGCAACTGGTCTAACTCCGGCACATTCACCTGCGGCAGCGGCACTGTGACCTTTGACGGGACAGCTGCTCAAAGCATCAAGACCAACAACAATAATTTCAATAATGTCATCTTAAACAACGCTGCCAACATCCTCAACCTGACAGTTGGCGGCGGGAATATGGCGGTAGGCGGAGCATTGACCATCGCCTCAGGCAAGGCGCCGGTCATCACCACCAATAACCAGAACTTCACCGTCATCGGGACCACCAACGGTATAACCGCAGGCGTTGAGAACTTTACCCTTACTGCCGGCACAGGCGACGTCACCTTCAGCGGTGCGGTAGGCAATAATCCCGCCCTCGGCTCCATCACTATCAACAGCGCCCAGAACGTCACCGCTGCTTCAACGATCAGCGCCGCCAGCTTTACGCAGTCAGACGGCACCGGCACCACTACCTTCGGCGACGATGCAGCGGATACTGTGGAGTTAAGCGATAGGCTGGAGATAACCACCGGCAATATCGTAGTCAATGCTCCGAT
>Ga0194113_10007771_pt1 | contig 13292 bp, 13 predicted proteins | sample TA2MahC200mmetaG_FD_146193 | JGI IMG/M metagenome (GOLD analysis project Ga0194113, IMG submission 146193) | Freshwater microbial communities from Lake Tanganyika, Tanzania - TA2015017 Mahale Deep Cast 200m | ecosystem: Environmental > Aquatic > Freshwater > Lake | place: Tanzania: Lake...
GATGCACCATCCAATGCGCGCTGGCGAGGTCTACCTGGCCGATGGTCGTCCACTCATCGTCATACTGCGCCTGGAGCAACACCGTCTCCGGCGAAGCGCTGCGCAGCGAGATGTCCTGGGCCGGATAGTGATCCGCCATCCAGAAGTACTTGTCTCCAGATTGATGCAGCACCCCGGCTTCTTGCAGGAACTGGAGAAACTCTGCTACCTGCACCCCCTCGACGCGGCCGAACCCCTCTCCCGCTCGGAACGGCAGCTCGAAAGCCGCACAGCGCAGATGCCCCAGCAGGATGAGCAGATTATCGGGGTTGATGAGGGCCTGCTCAGGCGAGCGACCGAAGAAGTAGTCGGGGTGGCGGGCCAGGAACTGGTCCAGCGGATTGGCCGAGGTGACCAGGGTCGCTAGCGACGCTTCGGTTTTGCGACCAGCGCGGCCGGCCTGCTGCCAGGTGCCGGCGATGGTGCCCGGATACCCGGTCAGTATGGCCGCGCCCAGGCCGCCGATGTCTATCCCCAGCTCCAGGGCGTTGGTGGCGACCACGGTGCGCACTTTCCCCTCCCGCAATCCGCGCTCGATCTCGCGGCGCTGGTGTGGAAGGTAGCCGCTGCGATAGGCGCGTACCTGGCCCTCACCCCCAGCCCCTCTCCGCCCCCCCTCTGTCCCCCCCAACTCTGGGGGGGAAGTGGGAGAGGGGAGTTGTCGCCGCAGGTAAGTGAGGATCAGTTCCACCGTCCGCCGTGCCTGGGCGAAGACGATGGTCTGCACGCCGTGCTGCAACAGGTCGCCCGCCAGGCGGACGCTCTCCAGCAGCGCGCTGCGCCGCAGGCCCAGGTCGCGATTCACCACGGGAGGATTGTAGATCAGGAAATGCCTGGCGCCCCGCGCCGCGCCATCGTCGTCCACCAGCACCACCGGTTCCTCGATCAGTCGCTCGGCCAGCTCCACCGGGTTGGCAATGGTGGCCGAGGTCAAGATGAACTGGGGCGACGAGCCGTAAAAGCGGGCGACACGTTTCAGCCGGCGCAGGACATTGGCCACGTGCGAGCCGAACACCCCGCGATAGGCGTGCATCTCGTCTATGACCACGAATTGCAGGTGCGCGAAGAAATCGGCCCACAGGGTGTGATGCGGCAACACTCCGGTGTGCAGCATGTCGGGGTTGCTGATCACCAGCCGCGCCGTGGTACGAATGGCGGGGCGCGCCTCGGATGGCGTATCGCCGTCGTAGGTTGCCACGTGAATAACTGAACCCTGATCCCTGGTCCCTAGTCCCTGATCCCTGATCCCTGACACCTGATCCTGAGCCAGGGCCCTGGTGGGAAAGAGGTAGAGGGCCCGCGCCTGCGGATGGCGCAGCAGGCAATCCAGGACGGGCAGGTTATAGCAGAGCGTTTTGCCGCTGGCCGTGCCGGTGACGATGACCGGGTGCTGGCCGGCCTGCACGCACCGCCACGCCGTCGCCTGGTGGGTGTAGAGCGCACCGATGCCTTGGGCATGCAGGGCATCCACCAGCGTGGGGTGAAGGTCGTCGGGAAATGGGACAAACTGCGCCAGGCGCGTGGGGAAGGTCCGCCAGGCGGCGACGTTCGAGGTAATGTTTGGATTGGTGTGCCAGGCGCTCAACAGCGCGGACAGGGACATTGAGTTGCTCATTTGGTAGTCACGGGGCAGGCTGGTGGACGAAGCGAGCGAAGAGCAGCGCGGCACAGAGCCTGCCGATGCCGGACAGGATAAAGACGGGCGTGTATCCCCATCGTTGGGCGACGATGCCGCCCAGGGCCGCCCCGCCGGCCAGGGCCGTTGTCACCACGATTTGATAAACCGCAGAGTAACGCGGCCGGCGATCCTCGGGAGTGAGAATGAGAAGAAAATTGAAATTGGCCAGCTCGTAGCCGGCCCACAGGAACCCGGCCGCCAGGTTGACCGGCACCACGTGCCAGGGCGAGCGGGTCAGCGCCCACCCCCAGGGCAACAAGGGGATGAGCAGCCCCGTGACCAGTTGTACCTGGCGCGTTCCCCAGCGGTCAACCAGGCTGCCAAACAGCCGCTGACCCGGCAGCGCAGCCAGGGTGGCCATCACGCTGAGAGCCCCTACGACGCTGGCGCTGGCTCTCAAACTCTCCACCAGATAGGGGTTAAAGAACGGCCCGGCGATGTTGATGGAAAGGTTCCATATTGCTGCTGTAGCGCAGAAGAACAGGAAATCAGGGTGAGCGCGCAGGTGCTGGAGTAGAGACAGGCGAGAGTCGCGGTCTTTTACCTCGGAAGGGGCCGAGGCGAGGGGTTCATTGAGACGAGCGAAACTGTAGGTGGACGCCATCCCAACGGCGAAGGCCAGGCCCATCGCCAGTTGGTATCCATTGGTGCCGCCAACGAGGGTGATGAGTTGCCCAGCGAGGAAGGTGGTCAGCATATTGGCCACGCCCATGGCCATATTGCGGGACGAAAAATAGCGACCGCGCCAGGACAGCGGCACGATGTCGGCTATGAGGGACACCCAGGCGGGCACTCCCAGGTTGCCGAAAGCGCTGCGGAGGATGGCCAGGGCGATGACCGTGTAGACGGCCGTTGGCCCGGCAAACGCCAGGGGGACCAGCGCCAGCAACAACAGCGCCACCCGCGCGACCCCACCGCCGCTGAGCACCACGATTCGCTTGCGGTGGCCCCAGCACTCGACGAGGGTGGCTCCGGGCAGGAGGAGCAAGGCCGCGCTCAGACTCGATAGCGCGCTCATCAGGCCGATTTGAGCGCGGGTGGCCCCTAGCGCCAGCACGAACAGAGAGAGATAAGTAACCGCAATCGAGTCGCTGCTGCTGGCAAAGACCCCATCGAACCAGAACCAGCGCAGGTTTTGGCGGATGGAGGGATGCAACTGAGCAGTCCAGCGGCCACCAGTTGTAAACCGCAAAGCACGTCGCCGCAGCCTCCGAAGCATACGCACAGAGTTACGCCGGCCTATCCCAGCCAAATGCTTGCTTCGCCTCGTCCTGCAGCAGATACCAGATGATCAGCCCGCCGATGGCCGTCCAGACGGGGAAAGCGGGCAGCGAAAGGACCGCCAGCACGATAGCTCCCCAGCGAGCCCACGGCCACAGCCGCCACAGCCCTATGCCTACCAGCAGGAAGGCCAGAGCAAATAGCAGGCAGAAGAACAGGCCTATGCCGATCCCGAACAGTGGCCAGAAGACGTCCGGCGGTTTCACGCTGATTAGGACAGACAGCATGGCGAAGAGAAGGGCAAAACTGCCGATGAGGAACGGAACGCTCATCACGAAATGATAGATAGCGATCAGGCTGACTGCGTCAGGTCGTTTCATTGAATGCCTCCTGTGCTGTAAACGCTGAAGTTTCCCGTTCGCGCAGTGTATTCTTTCCGTTCTTTCAAAGCGCACGATACACCTCGCGGCGATGTCGCACGTAGAGTATCATGATTTGCTTTGCTTGTGTGTCCACTTCGTATACGATACGGTAATCGCCTACAGCAACCCGATATAGTCGCTCAGCACCTTCCAGTTTGTCTACACCGTAAGGGAACGGCTCATCCTTCAATTTCTCGATGCGTTTCATAACGCGCTCAACTACCGACCTGGGCAAGCGACGGAAATCCTTGTGGACAGACGGCTTGAAGCCAACGTTATAGGATGCCATCTTCTTTCAACCGTCGTTTCATTTCTTCAAAACTAATCGGTTGTTCGTCTCGACGCTCGGCGACTATAGCCAAGTCGTGCAGGTCTTCCATCAATCGCTCATACCGTTCGAGCGAAAGAATCACGCTCAACTTTTTTCCCTTTGTATCAACCACGTACTGTTCTTGCACTGTTTCCATTATTCAACACCCCCTTCCGAACAGTGTAACTCATTGGTGAGCTCGCTCGATTTCTGCAACCGCTTGCTCAAAAGGAATCACCTCATCCTTCGATGCTTTCGCTACGTCATAAGCGCGAATGGACTCCAATTCTTCCAGCTCTTCAAGCAGCCGTCGGTAATCGTCCACGTTCAATAGCACACCAACGCGAGAGCCATTCTCATCCACTACGTAACGTTCTTTAATCCCTATCACCATCGCTCATCTCCTCACTTTGACCGGGTGGTTTCGCCAAACTAACGTTTTACGAAACTGATCTTGCGTAAAGCACACGATCATTTGAGTGCTTCCCGCAACTTCTATAGCGTTTTAACACACCCCCTTTCCCCACTACTTCACTTCGGCTCTAACTAACCGCTTTACGCTACAGTCATATTATACTTGCCAATGCATTGTACGGCAAATCGCTGATGCACCTACTTGACAACCGGCCGCTGTGAGGGTACACTACCCACTGATGAACGGCTTCTTTCTTGCAGTCGGACTGGCGGCATTGGGCTTCCTGGCCTGGCGCGCCGGGCGCATCTGGGTGGACACAGGACAGCGGGGCTTCGGGCTGGCGCGTCGGCTGGGATGGACGCTCCTCGGCGTAATCACACCCTCCAGGTACTGGTGGGAGGCGCGGATGGAGGCGCTGTCCCCTCACGAGCAGACCGACCTGTTGGCCCGTGAGACCACCGCGCTGGGGTTGAGTCGGGCCGACAGCCTGCGCTGCCCGCTCTGCAGCGCTGAGGTGCCCCACGCCTGGGCGCTGGCCCCCGATGGTCGCCCTACCGTCGCCCCAGGCCCCATCGAATGTCCACACTGCGACTTTCGGCTCGATTCGTGCCGCCACTGCGCCCATTTCCTCTCCGGCGCACCCCAGGGCTGGGGAAACTCAGGCTGGCACAGCGACGACTGGACTTTCGGACGCTGCAATCAATACAAGATAACGCAGCCGGTGGAACAGGCCTGCGCACCGGAAACGGCTCGCCAATTGAAGGCCCGTGGCTACGAGCACCTTCGTGCCCCACTGCCTATCACGGATAGCTTCCTGCCCCCCGACTCCTGCACTGCCTTCAAGCCCCACCGCAAGCGGCTGCGGGCCGGGGGCATACGCTGGCCTGACACTCGTCGGGTAGCGCTCCTGCGCCTGCTTGCCCCACCCCAAGCCCCAGACACGACACCGCCCGAGGAACTTCCCTCGGGCGATGAGCAGTGGCTGCTGTGATCGCTATCTCCTCCTGCGGCGTGATCCAGCGGGGATGGTGCTCGGCGACGAAACTGGCGAACGGCTCACCGACAACCAGCCAGACGTCGAGAGGCTCAGTAGATGGAAAATTGCTAGCAGAGGCGGCTCCCACGCCGATTCGCGGGCATGGGAGCCCGCTCTGCTTCAAAATTTCCATCTACTGAGGCTGGCAGGGGTTGGGGCGCATGGCGCCGCAGGGGCACTCCAGGACCACGATGTGATCGGGGGTTTGCAATCAGCTTCTCATGCTAAGCCCAATGCGCCCCCGTTCGGGATCGAGGCTGATGACCTTGACCTCCACCACGTCGCCCACTGAGACCACCTCCAGGGGGTTCTTCACGTAGCGGTCGGCCATCTGCGAGACGTGCACCAGGCCGTCCTGCTTGACTCCGATGTCCACGAACGCGCCAAAATCAACCACGTTGCGCACCGTGCCTTTGAGGATCATCCCCTCCCGCAGGTCTTCCATCTTCAGCACGTCGCTCCGCAGGATGGGCGGGGGCAGCTCGTCGCGGGGGTCACGGCCAGGCTTGATGAGGTTGTCGAAGATGTCCGTCAGGGTGGGCAGGCCCACCTCCAAAACCTCGGCCAGCTCGGCCAAATCGTGTTGGGCGCGGAAGGCTTTGACCCTCTGAGCCAGGTCCGGCTCGTCCCCACGCACCTCCATCAGGGTGAACAGGCGCTCCACCACGGGATACGACTCCGGATGGATGAAGGTGTTGTCCAGGGGATTTTCGCCAGCACGGATTTTGAGGAAGCCCGCCGCTTGCTCGAATCCTTTATCCCCTACCCCCTTTACTTTCCTCAGTTCCTGGCGGGATTTGAAAGGGCCATGTCCATCCCGATGCCTGACGATGGCTTGGGCCACTCGCTTGTTGACGCCCGAAACGTACTGCAACAGGGCTGGCGAGGCAGTGTTGAGGTCCACCCCCACATGGTTGACCGCCGACTCGACCACCGCGTCCAGGGCCTCGGCCAGCTTCTTCTGATCCACGTCGTGCTGGTAGAGGCCCACGCCGACAGAGCGGGGCTCGATCTTGACCAGCTCGGCCAGGGGGTCTTGCAGGCGGCGGGCGATGGACACCGCACCGCGCATGGAGACGTCCACGTCGGGCAACTCCTCCCTGGCCAGGGGGGAGGCAGAATAGACCGAAGCGCCGGCCTCGTTGACCATGACGTAGGCCCCGCGCCCGGCCTGGGCGATGACCTCGGCGGCCAGAGCCTCGGTCTCGCGGGAGGCAGTGCCGTTGCCGATGGCGATGACGTCCACGTTGCCCCTGGTGACCAGGTTCACCAGCAGCTCCCTGGCCTCGTCCCACTGCTTCTGCGGCTGGTGGGGATAGATGGTCGTGCCGCCCAGGAACTTGCCCGTCTCGTCCACCAGGGCCACTTTGCAGCCGGTGCGATAGCCCGGATCAATCCCCATCACCCTGTTGCCCCGCAGCGGCGGCTGGAGCAGCAGGTTGCGCAGGTTGGCGGCAAAAATTTCGATGGCGTGGTCGTCGGCCTCATCGGTGCGAACGTTTCTCAACTCCCGCTCAACGGAAGGGGCGATGAGCCGCTGGTAGCCGTCGGCGGCGGCCTCTCTCACCTGAGGAGCGAAAATGGAGCGCTCGTTTTTCAGGTAGCGGCCTTCGGCCTCGGCCACGATGTCGTTCACTGGCGCTTCCACTTTGACCCTGAGCACGCCCTCTTTCTCCCCGCGGTTGATGGCCAGCAGGCGGTGGGGCAGGATGGCTTTCAGCGGCTCGGCGTATTCGTAATACATCTGATACTTGCCCTGGGGATCGAGGGAGGCGTCGGCCACCGTACAGATCAATAGGCCCCGCTCGAAGGTCTGCTCTCGCACCGCTTTGCGCAGGTCAGCGTCTTCGGAGACGACCTCGGCCACGATGTCCCGCGCTCCGGCGTAGGCGTCCTCCGCCGTGGGCACCTCCTCGCTCAGGTAGCCCTGGGCGAACTCTTCCAGCGTCCCCTCGGTGACCTCCTGGGCCAGGATGAGCTCGGCCAGCGGCTCCAGTCCCCGTTCTTTGGCAATGGTCGCCCGCGTGCGCCGCTTGGGCTTAAAGGGCAGGTAGAGGTCCTCCACCTCTTGCAGCACCAGGGCCGCCCGGATCATGGCCTCCAGCTCTGGCGTCAGCTTGCCCTGCTCGGCGATGCTGTTCAGCACCGTCTCCTTGCGCTCCTCCAGGTGACGGAGGTATTTCAGGCGCGATTGAATAGCCCGGAGCTGCTCCTCATCCAGCCCGCCGGTGACCTCCTTGCGGTATCGGGCGATGAAGGGCACGGTGTTGTCTTCGTCCAGCAGTTGGACGGTGTGGGCGATCTGCTCGGCTTCCAGGCCCAGTTCGTGGGCGATGGTGGTTTTGATCAGATGGTCGGTCATGGTTTCTCCTTGAGTTGCAGAATAAAACAGAAGCCGAGACTTGTCTCGACTTCTCTACTGGCTTTGCCAAGTCGCTTTGACCTTAATGCTACCCCAACCGCATCAATCGCTCCGCGCAACTCTGCCTGAGTTCTCCATCGGTGCTTTCAGTGAGATACTTCTCGTACTCCTCCCTGGCTTTCTCCTTTTCTCCTTTGGCCTCATGAAGCAACGCTAAGGCATAGTGAGCGGCAGCCAAATCGGGGTTCTTATCCAGGGCTTCTCTGAGATCGGTAATGACATCCTCAATGCTGGAGTCGTCAACTTCTAGAGCCGAAACCCTTTCATAGAGAGTCAGTGCTTCCTGTATCTGGCCTTTCAACAGACGGAATAGGGCCAAGTTGCCAATCAGAGCGAAGTCATTGGGCTCCAGTTCAAGCGCCTGCTCAGTTAGCCCAATGGCTTCCTCGAAGCGACCTAAGTGATAATAGAGCCAGCCAAGATTACCATATGCCCAGACGAAGTTGGGATCCAGTTCAATGGTTTTGCGGTAGGCTGCTTCCGCTTCCCCATAACGCTGCAATTGGCGAAGAAGGATGCCCAGACCGGTGTGCGGGTAGGCATAGTTGGGGTCAAGTTCGATGGCTTTGCGATAGGCTGCCTCCGCTTCCTCGTAACGCTTGAGATCGTGAAGCAAGCTGGCTAGGTTGCTGTACGCTATCGCGGAGTTGGGGACAAGTTCGATGGCCTTGCGATAGGCCGCCTCCGCTTCCTCGTAACGCTTGAGATCGTAGAGAAGACCGCCTAGGTTGCCGTGGGCTATCGCGTAGTTGGGGTCCAGTTCGATGGCTTTGCAATAGGCCGCCTCCGCTTCCTCATAACGCCCCAGAACCCGGCAGACCATACCCTGGCTGGTGATGACCCAGACCAAGTCGGGCTGAAGTTCGATAGCGCGGTTGAAGTCGGCCAGGGCGTCGTCGTAACGCTCCATCAGCCGGTAGGTCTCGCCCCGACTGGCGATGGCCCAGGCGTAGTTGGGGTCCAATCCGATGGCACGATTGAAGTCGACTAGAGCGTCGTCGTAGCACTCCATCAACCGGTAGGTCTCGCCCCGACTGGCAATTGCCCAGGCAGAGTCAGGGGCCAATTCGATGGCCCGGTTAAGACTCGCCAACGCCTCCTCATAGCGTTTCAGATTACGGAGTAATAGTGCCTCGTTATAGTGGTATCCAGCGACCTTGGGCTCACGCTCAATCGCTTTTTGGATAGCTTGCAATCCTTCTTCGTATTTCTCCAAGCGGTAGAACGCACCACCCCAACTATTGTAGTCTTCGGCCTCCCCTTCCTCTATGGCGAAAGCGCGACCGTAGAGTTCGGCGGCCTCGGCCCAGTGGTCCAAATCGTATTGAACAGAGGCCAGCGAGCGCAAGAATTCAGTCTCCTGAGGGGCTAATTCTACCGCCTTTTCATAGGCTTCTACTGCCTTGTCCAGTTGTCCTTGGTTACGGTAGGCCGTCCCCAGTGTTTGCCAGGCCAGGAGGTTGTCTGGATCATGCTCAACAGCCTTCTCCAGCCAACTTACCTGCTCTTCATTACGACCCAGGTCACCTAACACAGCGGCCAGGAGTTGGCAGGCTTCGATTTGGCCAGGGTCTAGTTCTACAGCACGTTGGAGGGCATCAACCGCTTGCTCACGCAACGAACGTGCCTTCCTTCGCCTGCGTGCACGTTGTGCCTGCTCACTGAGCACTGTCCCCAATCCGAAATAGGCTACAGCATAGTCTGGGTCAAGGTTCAGGGCGTCACGAAAAACCCGTAACGCTTCGTTTGCCATTCCAGCTTCGCGCAAGGCCATGCCCAGGTTGAGATAGGCGGCTTTCAGGTTGGCCATGACTGCCGGATTCAGTTCTTTAGACATAGCTAATGCCCCCTGGTTCTCACTCCAAAGGGGATGATCCTGCTACTTTGCCCTTCGGTACCCGTAGGTCTCAGAACGCGAGTCGCTTCCCGTTTCTTAACTGCTGCGAGTTCTTCCGCTACCTCCTCACTTACCCGTTCCGTGCTCACCTTGCTCAGTTCTAACCTGGCTCTCATCTCTATCGCCCGTGCCAGCCACAGAACTGTTTCCTCTCTGAACGGTTGCCGGGCCACAGTTTCCAAGGAGCGTGCTAAGCTCAATGTTATCTCCTTTTCGGGTTCGAAGGTGGTGGCAGCTTGCAGGGCTCCCCGGAAAGCACCTACCAGACGGCACACGGCAGACACAGGCACACTGGCTACCACGTAGCCACCCAAGCGTTCCAATATGCGATCCAACCCCCCATAGTCTAGGGGGCCTTCAGTCAGTGCCCGCTCCAACCCCTGGCTGGCAATCATTCCTTCCACCTTGTTTACTTCTTCCTCCAGGCCATGTTCCTGGAAAATGGCCCATGCCTGGTTGAGCAAGCTCTCGGCTCGCGGCCATTGATGGCGCAGGGCGGCGACTCGGGCTCTTTCACGCAGGAGATAGGCCCGCACCACGGCTATACCTTCTTCCCTGTCCTCCAATCCCTCCTCGAAAGCCGCCAGCTCCAGGTGCTTTTCGATCTTCGCCAACCGGGCCTCGCGGTCGGGAGTGGCCGGCTCTCGCTCCAGCTCGTCCAGCATGTTATGAGCCCCTATGTAGTTAGCGCTGAGAGGGTGGACGCGTACCGGGACGGCTCTAGGCTGGAAGGCGCTGACTTCGTTTACCAATTCCCTTCGCTTCTCCATGTCGGCAGTTAGAGTATAGTAGAGAGATCGGCGGCCTCGACCGGCGACAGGCACGGTCTCCTTGCTCTTGACCACGTAGCCATCCCGTATCAGCCGCTGCACTACTGTTTCCACACTCTTGGGGTTGAGCCCCATCAGCTTCGCCACCTGTCCGATGGTGAACCGCTCACGGGCGGCTATGAACTGCTTAACCTTGAAGGTCACTTCCCCAGATACCGTCATCGTGCTCCTCCTTTTTGGATCAGGTGCAATAGAGTATACATGCGAATTTAATTCTTGTCAAATGAAGGAAAATTAAATCAATGAGGCCAGCAGTCCATTGATAATCGGATTGGCCTGAACCAATCGTTGCAAACCGGCTATATCATCACGTCGGCGGTAGTCGCTGATTTTGTGGACGAACTCGGTGTGCAGATCGTCTGCCCCAAAATCGTCAAAGGAACACAGGGCTAACTGAGCACTGAGGGAACGGAAGGTCTCGGTATCTCTACCCAGCACCTGCAAATGAAACCATTTTGCCAGGTCGTAACCCCTTCGCATCAAGTGGTTTTCTTGCTCGGTCACTATGATATAATGATCCAGTGCGTCAGAACGTATTGCCTCGTGGCCTAGGAAAGTGGGGTCATTCAACCGCTCCCAGTAAAGGTCAAAGGCAGTGTAGATCAGCCAGCCATCTTCAAAGCTACCTTGAAAAACATGTGGTTTCCGGAACCGGTCTGCGTACATGGATGCAGTATGAAGGTGGGATAGATGCTCGTGAAGGAAATAGAAAGGTAGATTGAGGAAATCACTGAAGCAGAAGTCAGCCGGAGCAAAGAGGAAAGTGAGGAGGCTAACCCCGCCCCGTTTCTCAGGGCGACAACACAGGCCCAACTGGTGGTCTAATTCCACTTCAAGCTGCACGGGGCGTTGCAAGTGATCGCCTGGCTCGCCGAAACTACTGTAATACGCTCGAGACAGTTCCTCGCCCACAGTCTGTGGCTCAGACAGGTCGAAAGGCACGAGGGGCAAATCTGTGACGGCCTCACAGTAAGTCTCACAAGCAGTCACCAATTCACGGTTCCTGGGGCGTTGCCGTCCCACTTCGTGAGCCATCAAATCCAGCAAGTTGTCCAGTGCCTCAGACGGGTCCTCTTTGAACGTACTGCCAAACGCATTGGCTGCCGGATCAAAGCATTTCTGGGCCAATTGCAACAATGACCAGTTTTGGGTGGAGACTGCCTGCTCAAACGACTCACAATGGGCCAACAGCCCACCGAAGCAGTGGCATAGAACATCAAAGATGGTTTGCCGGAGGGGATCTAAGGACATCAGCCCTCCTCGCTGGGCTTACTTCTGGTACTTGGCAATTTCCTCTAGAGCGATAGACACCGAGTCGCCCTCAACGGGAATCGTAATCTCCTTGCCGTCCATCTTGATTTTCAGTACCCTCACTTTGCCGTACTTTTTCTTGAGGTAACCGAAGACGGCCTTGAATAACCCGACCACTGGCGCGCCAATCAAGGTAGCTATTTCGAGGATCAGCTTGATGGATTCCATCTCCTCTTTGGTAGGCAGATATCGCTCCGCATGCAATGAGAAACGGTCACTGTCCACCAGGTCTGCCATCTTCTCTTCGGCTGCTGCCTGACGGATATCGTCAGCCAAGTCAGCCTCCACATCGGCAACTGTGTAGGGCGCTATGGGCTCTATCGCCAATTCGACCGTCATAGTTTCGGTTTTATCGCTCATCACTCTCTCCCTTCACTAACTTGACCAAACTGGCAAGCAAACACGACCTGATTCTACCATATCTCAACGGATTGCGCAATTAGTTCTCGGTTGGAGAAAGGTTTGCCCTTTAGTTTGCGTCACCGAGACTCAGCGAGACCAGCAAAAAGTCGGCCGTCGTAAGCGGTTTGACCTTGAGCTTATAATCCATCAGCCGTCCTTCCTCGTCAATGGCGAAGTGGCTACGGATGATGCCCTCGTAGGTCTTGCCGTACATCTTCTTTTCCCCCCAGGCGCCGTAAGCCTCGGTCACCTTGTGGTCTGGGTCTGAGAGCAGGATGAAGGGCAGGTTGTGCTTCTCACGGAACTTGACCAGGGCCTCGGGCGGGTCGGGGCTGATGCCGATGACAACGGCGTCTTCCTCCTCGATGCTGGGATAGACGTCGCGGATGGCGCACGCTTGCTGGGTGCAGCCAGAGGTGCCAGCCTTGGGGTAGAAGTAGAGCACCACTTTCTGGCCACGGAAGTCCGCTAGACTTACTTCTTTGCCCTCGTCTGACGTTAACGTGAAACCTGGGGCTAAAGTACCTTTTTCTAACATTTGCTCCTCCCATCAAACTATGAAATGGTTCATCGTCTGCGTTTCTGGATGAAGATGACGACGACCACGAGAGCCAGGGCAACCGACACAGCCTTCACGATGGTGCGCTGAAAATCTGTGCCGATCATGATGGCGTGGATGGTTACCAGCAGGAAGGCCACGTAGTTAAGGGCGTGAATCCCCCGCCAGTTCCGGCCGATGGTCTTTCGCAGCACCGCGGCTAGCGAGGCGGCGGCGATCAGGTACCAGGCCGGACGACCGCCCAGCTTCAGAAAGACGACCCAGGAATCAAATCTTGGTAAGAAAACCCTCAGGCTCCCCGCGTTGATCGCCACCCCTAAGGGGTGCAGCGTGACCAGCACCAATCCCGTCACGGTCAGGATATGGTGTACTTTGACAAAGGGGCGACCAAAGAGGCGAGATGTCTGCCGCATGTAGGCAGAGGAAAGGACGGATAGAAAAAGGGCCAGGTAGCCCATCAACCCTGATCCTCGGATGAACCAGTTGAGGGGACTTCCGTATGGCTGTAGCGATATCAGGCCGCTGACCAGAATCAGACCAAGGATACCAGCCAGGACCAGATACCATGTTCTACGTGATTTGTTCATTGACATTGGCTTCGACTCCTTTCACTATAAGTTTACCACATTTTGGCCGGTTTGTCACCAGCGAATGGCGAAGAGAAATCAGCCCCGAAAGGGCAGGCGCAAGCGGCGCAGCAGAATCCCCAACGGCCCGGCTGGTATCCGCCCCGGCGTCGCCTCCCCGCCC
>Ga0194113_10007786_pt1 | contig 13280 bp, 7 predicted proteins | sample TA2MahC200mmetaG_FD_146193 | JGI IMG/M metagenome (GOLD analysis project Ga0194113, IMG submission 146193) | Freshwater microbial communities from Lake Tanganyika, Tanzania - TA2015017 Mahale Deep Cast 200m | ecosystem: Environmental > Aquatic > Freshwater > Lake | place: Tanzania: Lake...
CCGGCGACCGTCATCTTGCGCTCGTAGGGGGCCGCGAGGAACCGCCAGACCCGCTCGCCCGTGCCGGCCTTCACGCAATAGACGTACCCGTCGTGCGAGCCGAAGAAGCAGAGGCCGCCATCAACCAGCGGCGGGCCGGTGATGCGCCCGCCGGCCGTGAACGTCCAGAGCGCCTTGCCCGCGGCGTCGCGGCACTCCAGACGGTGCTCGTGGACGACCGCCGCGTACGTGCGGCCGCCGGCCGCCACGGGCGCAGTCTCGGCCATGCTCGCGCGCTCGTGCCGCAGCCAGTCCTCGGCAACCGGCCCGGCGGGCGCCGCCGCGCGCGGCGCGGCCGGGACCGCAATCGCCGCGCCGGCGGCAATCGGCACAGCCGCCGGCGCAGCCGGCCCCGACTCCAGGCGCGCGGCATCGGGCACGGGCTCGCGCAGCGGCTCCGATGAAAGCGCCAGGTGGCCGCGAACCTCGGTAATGCATCCGCATGCGTTGGGCGTAAAGTACGTCATGCCGCACGCGGGCGTCGCCCCGATGGCGCAGCCGCTGCGAGTGATGCTCTGAAAGAGGCCCTTCCACCCGCGGTCAACATACGCCACGAGGCCGTAGATGAAGTAGTCGCCCGTGGCGCAGAAACGGTTGCACCGCATGTTGTAGCCGGAGTCGTCGTAGGGGCGCGTCTCCTCGCCCGTCTGCATGTTGTGGGCGTAGATGCGCCAGGCATCGGCGTAATACATGACTCCGTCGCGGACAAGGAGGTTGTATCCGAAGCGGTTGTACTGCTTCGTGAAGGTGGCCCGCCAGAGCAGTTTGCCGTCACCGGCGCGCATGTTGCCGATGAAGGGCTCTTCTCCGCCGCTGATGGCGCCGGAGGCGAAGAGCGCCAGGTTCCCGTTGTCGTAAACGAGTTGGCCGACGTACGCCCCCTCGACGTCGGCGCTTCGCCAGATCGGCTTGCCGCTCGCCAGGTTGAGGGCAAGGATGGCCTTCGCCCTGGCGACGGGCCAGCGCGACGCCCCGCGGAAGGCCGGCTCGCAGACGGCCACGAACACGCGGCCGGCCGCGGCGCTTGCGCAGGGGAACGCCAGGCCCGCGTTGGCCTCTTCGTGTCTCCACCGCAGCGCGCCGGACGCGGAGTCGAGGGCGTAAAGCGTGCTTCCCGTCGCCAGCAGCAGCGTACCGCCGCAGAGTCGCAGGGCCGTGGCCCGCCAGTCGTCCGTCAGGCGCCCGCCCTGCTCGTACGTGCGGACCACCCGGCCGGTCCCGGCGTCGAGGGCCGCGAGCGGCCCGCCCTTCTCCATGAACGTATAAACATGGCGTCCATCGGCGACGAACTGCCAGTCCTTGCGCCCGGGGGCGGTGTTGCGGACGTTCCACAGGACAACGCCGCTGAAGGCGTCGCGGCCGCAGTAAAACTGCTCGCGTTTGCCTTTCTCCGCCTCGGCGCCCCACTCGTAGAAGATGCGGCCGCCCGCGACGCGCGGCCCGGTGAAGACGCGGAACCCCGCCGGGTTGCCGCCCAACTTGACGGGCTGCGCGCTCGAAATCCACTGGATGAACGTGGCGGGCCGCACGAGGCGGTCGCGGGAGACGCCGTTGCCCTCCGGCCCGTAGTCGAAGTGCGTCCATTCATCCATTTCCCTGGGCCGCGGCTTGGCGGTCATCGCCCACCGGCCGCCCGTCTTGAGGCATGCCGCGCCGCCGGGGGCGAGGACGCGCAGAATCTCTGCCTGCGGCGGGGATCTTGCGCCGAGCGCGTCAAGGTCGGCCACCAGCAGGTTCACCAGGTTCGCGGCGTACGGCAGGACGTCGAGCGAGGCGGCCCGCTCGACGGAGGCGAGGCCGTATATGCCGCGAGCCTGGAGTGCGCCCCGCGCGGCCTGGCAGGCTGTATCATCGAGGGCAAGGCCGTGGACGAGTCGCCGCCCGCCCGCCGCCAGTTCGGCCTCGATCTCCCCGTCGGTCGTCCCCAGGTGGACGCACAGGCCGGCCTGGAGGCCGGAGTCGGCCAGGGCTTGCCTGGCCACAGCCGCTCCGTCCGCTGCGGCGAGCACATGCGACGCCGCCCCGATCAACGCCAGGACGATCGCCGCCGCGCAACAAAAGAGAAGGAGAATGTTGAATGTGAAATATTGAATATTCAATATTGAGTATTCAATATTTAATATTCTCCTCATCTTTGTTGCGCCGGCGCTGCTCTCATGCGCCCCCTACTCCCGGACGATTTCGATGCCGCTGACGACGGGCATGGCGGCTTCGCCCGCCGGGCGGGTGCGCGGCAGGAGTTCAAGGACGAGGCTGTCGGCCGCCTCGACGCCCTTGAGTTCCCTGACCAGCGCCCTGGCGGCGCCGCCGGACTCCTTGAAGATATCGAAGTTCGTCAGGACGTCGCGCCCCTGCAACTTCACGTCGAAGACGCGGCGGCCGGCCTTGTCGTTCTCCGACTCGGCAAAGAGCAGCCGCACGGTGTACCGCGCGGAGGGCGCCCCGGCCTCCGCCAGCGGGATGGCGCACCGCGCAAGGCCCCGCGCGCCGCAGGCGAAGAGCCACGGGTCGGCCGTGCCGGCAAAGCGGGCGAAATCAACGTCGCGGCAGAACCAGCCGCCGCCATCCGCCAACTTGGCGTCGAACTTCAGGTCCAGCACCAGCCGCTCGGTGACGATCGGCCGCGGATAAGCCAGCCACAGCGTGCCGTCCGAGGCGCGCCGGTCGCCCGGAGCCCCGAAGTTGACGGCCAGGCGCCGGACGGGCAGCGCCGGGCCGGGCGCGCTGAACATGCTCCAGGTGCGCCCCGTCTTCTTCGGCGCAAAGGCGATGGTCGTATGCACGGCAAACGGGCACATGCAGCCGGAGGCGGCCTCGGGCATCAGCACAAGCCCGCACGCCGGGATGCAGTTTATCCAGCACCCGGGCCGCTGCGCGCCGAAGTGGGCCGTGCCGGAGTCGTCCGCAAGGTCGTAGTACGCCGTTGAACCGGAGCGGAAGAAGAGCGCCCCGGGGGCGGCCCCGATGTTGCCGCAGTGGTGCCCCGGGCGGGCCATCTGCCACTGGTCGGTCACGCCGGTGATGGGATTGCGGCGCTCTCGCTGTGCCCCGGTGCGGAGGTCATAGGCCCACGGCTCGGCGATGATCTGGTTCTCGACGATGAGTGGGCGGCTGCGGTAGCCCTTGCGGTCGGACCAGAGCATGCGGCCGTCGTCGGCGGCAAGGGCAATCAGGCTGCGGCGCGAAAACGCGCCGGCCAGGAACTCCTTCCAGAAGTGCCCGTTCCACGGCTGGGCGCACAGGAGGAGCACTCCGTCGGCGTACATGGCGGTCAGTTGGCCGCCGGCGGAGCCGATGGTGACGCAGTCGGAAACGTAAAGAGGCCGCTCCCACGCCTTGCGTCCGGACTGGGCATCGAGGGCCACGGCGAGGCGGACATCGGGCTTGACGGGCCGGCCGGCAGAGTCGCGGCGGTTCTCGGAGGGCACTTCCTTCAGGGCCTGCTCAACCTGCTGGGGCGTAGCCTGCTGGTCCACAAAGAACACTCGCCCGGCGCCAATCGCAATCGTGATAGGCTGAATGCTCGTGCCGTCGTGCGTCCAGCGGACCTTGCCGGAATCCAACTCCACGGCGAAGATGCGCTGCGGCCCGACGGTTCCGTACAGCAGCCCGCCCGCGCAGGCCAGGTAGTGCCAACTCTGCTGCGTGCCGTCGGCGGCCCGCGGGGCCTTGTAGGAGCGCACGGTTCGGCCGGTAGCCGCGTCGAGACGGTGGACCTGATCGCCGACGGCCACGAAAAGGCTATCGTCGCTGGCAGCCAGGTTCGAGGCCTGCGTCTTCAGGCCCGTGCGCAGGGCGCCGGGCATCTGCCGCTCCCACAGGAAGAGGCCGTTGTAGGCGTCGTAGGCCATGACCACGTTCTCGCCTTGGACGAACAGCCGCCCGCCCGCCGCCAGCGGCGAGGCGGCGCTGGCGTGCCGGCTGACCATCCGGCCCGGCCCCGGCTCGCCGAACCAGAGGATGCCGACGGGGCCGCGCACGCGGCGGTCGTCGGAGCAGGCGGTGTTGCCCGGCTCGGCGTACTCGTGCGTCCATGCGCCCGCGCCGGGCAGGGGTCCGCGAGCCACCTTAGTCCATGAGTCGGCGGCGGCAGCGACGGTGGTGGCCTTGTCGGCGGCGGCATCGAGGGCCTTGCGGACGGCGGCCTGCTGGTCGGGGCGGAGCGCCCCGCCCTGCCCCGCGGCGCCCACGTTCAGGCACGCCACGCCGCCGCAGGGCTTGAGCATGCGCAGCAGTTCCTCGGGCGCGAGGGCCGGCCCGCCGGCCTGGCAGGCGATAAGGTTCGCAAAATAATCGGGATATGGCAGATTCTTGATGTCCGCCTGGGTAACGACGACCCGCGCGCCGTAGAGGCCGGCGGCGGAGAGGGCCTTGCGTGCGGCGGCGGCCTTCTCGCCGTCGGGCTCCGCCACGTGGATCTCCAACTCCGTCCGCCGCGCCAGTTCCGCCGCCAGCCGCACGGCGTCGGGGCCCAGGACCAGCCCGTACCCGCGTGAGGCGCCGGCCTCGCGGACTATCCTCTCGGCGGCCCTGGCCAGGGCCTCCGTCTGAGCGTCCTTCGGGAACGCCTCGGCCGCGGCGGCCGGAGCCGCCTGCCTCCCCTTGCCGCCCTTGCCCTGGATGAAGCAGTGGATGGCGCCGGAGTCGGTGCTGACGAAGAGCCGCCCCCCCGCCACCGCCGGCCCGCGCGCTTTGCCGCGAACCGGGGCCGACCAGGTTTGCTTGCCGTCGGCTGGGTCGAGGCCGACGACCACGTCCGCCCCGCCCACCACGAGCATGCCGCGCGCAAGGGCCAGCCCCTCGCAATGCGTTGATTCAATGCGCCACCGCACGCCGTCGGTCGTCTTGGCGCGGAAGGCCTTGAGGTCTGCGGCGGCCTTGTCGAGGCGTTTCTGCGCTTCCTCAACCTGCGGCTGAAGTTGGGGCTTCAGTTTGGCCTGAGCGAGGAGGTCGATCCGCTGCTTGTTGGCGGCAGCCACCTGCGATTCCAGGCCGCGCACGCTCTTGCGGTAGGCAATCCACTTGGCCGTGTCGGCGGCCAGGATTTCCTTGCCGGTGGCCAGGTAGAATGAGTCGCCGTCCACAACGAGGCGGTGCGTGCCGGGGGATGGCTGGTCGGGCCGCAGCCCTTCCGCCAGCGCCAGCCGCCCGTCGGCCTCGCTTGCGCCGACGACCTGCTCGGCAAACGTCAGGATCATGCCGGCCGCCAGCAGGCAGTCCGTGCCGCCGAAATGCCCCACGTCGCGCCAACTCAGGGCGCGGTGGAAGAGGAACTGGCCGTCGGTGCGGCTGAAGCCGGCAGGCATGGCCCGGCCGGATGGCACAAAGAGGCGGTCGGCCGACGCCAGGAGTTGGCCCTGCGGCGAAACGGTCCCGTTGCCGCCCTGCCCGTACGAATCGTTCTTCCAGATGAGTTTGCCGTCGTCTGCCCCGACGGCGTACAGGTACAGCCCCTCGGCCGGAAAGACGCCCGCCCCGAAGTACGCCGCGCCTCCGTCCACCAGCACGCCCGTGCGCACCGGCCAGAGCGAGATGACCCGCCCGTTGCCGATGACCCGCTCGGGCGACGGCGCGGCCGCGAACGTCCAGATGGGCCGGCCGTCGGCGGCGGCCACGCAGTACGCGCGGCCGTCGTCGGAGCCGAAGTAAACCTTGCCGCCCGCCACCGTGGGCGCCAGGCGCACCGGGCCTTCCGTAAGAAACTCCCACGCGACGGCGCCCGTGCGGGCGTCGAGCGCCACGACCTTGTACTCCGACGACGAGCCGAAGAACACGCGGTCGCCCGCGGCGGCCACGTGGAACGCATCGTCGAAGCGCAGCCGCGGCAGTTCCAGGTTCCCCTCGACGGGCTTCGGCTGCGGGTCGCCCCAGGCCCGCGACGGGCCGCGAGCCGGCGTGAAGACCCATTCCTCCGAGAGCGGCGGCCGGAGCGCCTCGGCCGAGGCGGCGCTGCGGCGGGCATCGTGCCGGTACGTCGGCCAGTCGTCGCCGAACGCCGGGACCGCCAGGCAGCCTGCCGCAAGCATGCACACAACGCGGACGGCGGATGTGGATGTCATCGTAATCCCTTCGCGATTGAGATGAAGATCGGCCGTGACGGGAACATCCCCTCTCCTTTATGCCGGTCCCTAAGCGTACACTATGGGCGGGAGGTTTGCCAGTGCCTTGCAGCAAGCAGGATTCGGCGTTGTTTCTTATCTGAGCCGCAACCGTCAGGGAGCGGTGCCGTGCACGCAGGCCAACTGCACCGCTCCCTGACGGTCGCGGCTCAGATTCGCCTCGCAGGCGCGGGATTACCGCCAATGAAGATTCGGCGTTGCCATCCGGGGCAGGATTCCGTAGAATGTGCCGGCAACGGGGAGATTACTATGTCCAACATGCGCCTGGCGAGCGTGGCGGGGATGTTGATTGCGGGCGTCCTGGTTTTTCCGTGCGGTCCGGCCCGCGCCTGCAACGTGCCGGTGTTCCGGTACGCGCTGGAGCGATGGCCGCCCGCGCCGTACGAGGTGCTGGTGTTCCATTGCGGCCCGCTGGCGGCGGCGGACCAGGAGGCGCTTGAGCACCTGCGTAAACTTGGCCGCACGGCGGACCCGTTCGCCCCCATCGCCCTGCGCACCGTGGACCTCAACTACACAGACGACGCCGAGGCGCAGCAGTTGTGGCAGTCGCACCAGGGCGCAACCCTGCCGTGGATAATCGCGCGGTACCCGCATTACATCGGCGTTACGGAACCGTTCTTTGGCGGGCCGCTCACGCAAGAGGTTGCGGCGAGGCTGCTGGATTCCCCCGTGCGGCGCAGGATAGCGCGCGACCTGCTGGAAGGCCAGACGGCCGTCTTCGTCCTCCTGGAAAGCGTGGCGCGCGAGAAAGACGACGCAGCGGCGGCGCTCCTTGAAAAGGAACTGAAGCGCCTGTCGGAAGAACTGAAGGTGCCCGACCTCAGCCCCGGCCAGTGGGACGACCCCGTCTATGATGCCCAGGGGCCGCCCATGCTGCGGATAGCATTCTCGGTGGTGCGCCTGGCGCGCACCGCCCCCGAGGAGCGGGCGTTCGTGCAGATGCTGCTTGGGCCGGGGGTGCCGGAGGCGCTTGCTCAGGGGCCAGTGGTCTTTCCGTTCTTCGGCCGCGGGCGGGCGCTCTGCGCCATCCCGCAGGCCGACCTCTCGCCGGAGCGGCTGGAGGCCGAGTGCGAGTTCCTCGTCGGCCCGTGCTCGTGCATCGTCAAGGACCAGAGCCCGGGCCTGGACATGCTGATGGCCGTCGACTGGGACGCGGCGCTGGAGGGGCAGCCGTCGGCCATTCCGGTGGTGGACCCGCCGCCGGTGACCGGCACGTCGGAGTTCGCGTCGGGGAAACCTGAACCGACCATCGGCTGGGACGCCTGGCGCATGGTCCGCCGCGCCGTGGCCGCCGTCATCATCGGCTTCGGCGTCCTGACGGTCATTGTCATGGTCTGGCGCAAGCGGCGCGAACGCAAGAGCACCTGACAGCACAACGCGGCATTGCGCGGCGGGTCTCCTGACCCGCCGCGCAATGCGTGGCGCAGGGGTTCATCCTCCGCACCGGCTGCGGGGGCACAAGCCCCGCGCTGGGGATGGTCGTCCGTTTGCGCGGCCGGATAAGGCGCCCGTGCCACGCAGCGGGCCTGGGTGCTTATGAGCGTGTGGCGTCTCATCGCGAAGGAAATCGCCTACCGGCGCTGGAACTTCGCGCTGGCCGTGCTGGCCGTGGCGGTGGCGGTCGCGTGCCTCGTGGGGGAACTCGTGCTCCTTGCGGCCCACGAGTCGCAGGCCGAGGGGCTGGCCGACTCGCAGGAAGCCCGCGCACGCGGGCGCACCGAGCGGCTCCAGGACGATTACAGGGTCATCACCAAGGGCCTCGGCTACAACGTCCTGGTACTGCCGAAGGAACAGGACCTTGCCGAGTTCCACCTGCTGGGCTACGCCACGGCCACGATGCCCGAGACCAACGTGGCCCGCCTGGCCGCGGCGAGCGTCATAACGGTCCAGCACCTGCTGCCCACCCTTCAGCAGAAACTCCAGTGGCCGGAGAAGAAGACGAGCATCATGCTCATCGGGACGCGCGGCGAGGCGCCCCTGTCGCACCGCGACCCGAAGAAACCCATCCGCGAGGCCGTGCCCGCGGGCGAGGCCGTCGTCGGACACGTCCTGGCCCAGGGCATGGGCCTGGCGCCGGGCGGCACGCTGGCGCTCCGCGGCCGGACGTTCCGCGTGCGCGAGGTGCGGCCGCCCGTCGGCAACGAGGACGACGTGACAATCTGGATCAACCTGGCCGAGGCCCAGGAACTCCTGGGCAAGCCGGGGCGAATCAGCGCCATCCTGGCCCTCTCGTGCTTCTGCGCCGAGGCCACGCCGGAGGGCATCCGGCGCGAGGTCACCAGGGTCCTGCCCGACACACAGGTGCTGGAACTGAGCGCCCAGGCGGCGACGCGCCGTGCGGCCCGCGCGCGGGCGGCCGCGCACTCCGCCGAGACGCTGGCCGACGAGGCCGCCGGACGCCTGGCCGCGAGGGCCCAGCGGGCCGCCTTCGCCGCGTGGATGGTGCCGCTGGTCATCGTGGCGTGCACCGTGTGGGTGGGCGTGCTGGCGCTGGCGAACGTGCGCGAGCGTCGCGACGAAATCGGCATCCTGCGTGCGCTGGGGGTGGGCGCGCGGCGGGTGTTCTCGCTCCTGGTGGCGCGGTCGCTACTGAGCGGCCTGGGGGGCGCGGCCGCCGGGTGCGCGGCCGGGTATGCGCTCGGGGCGACGTGGCTCTGGCGTGAGAGCGCCGGCGAGGCCGCCGCCCTGCCGCCCTTCGATGCGCTCATGGCTGCGGGCGTGCTTATCCTGGCGCCTCTTGTCTCCGCCGCCGCGGCCCTTGTGCCGGCGATGCTGGCCGCGCACCAGGACCCGGCCGACGTGCTGCGCGAGGAATAGTAACGGTGCTCCGCATCGAGGAACTTACGAAGACCTACCGGGCGTCCGGCCGCCAGGTGCGGGCGCTGGACGGCGTCAGCATCCAGGTCGCCCCGGGAGAACTCGTGGCCGTCGAGGGGCCGAGCGGCTGCGGCAAGACGACGCTCCTTCTCGTGGCGGGGGCCCTGCTGCGGCCCGACGGCGGGCAGGTCACGCTCGCCGGGCAGGACCCGTACGCCCTTGCGCCGGAGGCCCGGGCGCGGTTCCGAGCCGAGCACATCGGCTTCGTGTTCCAGCAGTTCCACCTTGTGCCGTACCTGTCTGCCCTGGACAACATCCTTGCGCCGGCGCTGGCGCGCGATTTGCCGGAGGCGCGCGGCCGGGCGGACGAACTCGTGGAGCGCCTGGGCCTCTCCGCCCGGCGCGGACACGTGCCGGCGGAACTCTCGACGGGCGAGCGGCAGCGCGCGGCCCTGGCCCGGGCCATCCTCGGGCGGCCGCCCGTCCTCCTTGCCGACGAGCCGACCGGCAACCTCGACGAGGAAAACGGGCGGGCCGTCCTGGGGCACCTGGCCGACTACGCCGCCGGGGGCGCGGCCGTGCTGCTGGTGACGCACGACCCCCGCGCAGCCGGATATGCCGCGCGCGTCCTGCTGATGGAGGCCGGCAGGATACGGGACGGACGATAAACAGAAATGTTCAATTCCAGCGGCCGCGCTGCAAGGGACGGGCGCCGTGTTTCATTCAACGTTGAGCATTTAACATTCAATATTCAACATTTTCTTTGTCTTCAATTCTACTCGACGTTTCCCCTGCCGACCCTCAGCAGCCTTGCCACTTCCGGCCCCTCCGGGCGGGCGATGAGGTCCTCCAGCCGCCCGGCCTGGACCAGCCTTCCGCCGATCATGACGCCCGCGCGGTCGGCCACGGCAGCGGCCTCGTCCAGGCTGTGGCAGACATGGATGGTGGTGAGCGCCAGTTGGCGCTGTACGCGGTGAAGTTGCTCCAGGACCTCGGCCCGCGTCGGCCCGTCCAGGGCGCTGACCGGCTCGTCCAGCAAGAGGAGCGCCGGCTCGATGGCCAGCGCCCGCGCCACAGCCACCTTCTGCCGCTCGCCCCCGCTCAAGGTGAGCGGCCAGTGCGCAAGCAGCCCGCGCAGCCCCAGCATGTCGATAAGCGGCCCCAGGCGCGAAAGAGCCTCCTTGTGCCGCACGCCGCGCGCTCGCAGCGCGAACGTCAGGTTCCGCGCCACGTCCAGGTGAGGGAACAGGCCGTAGTCCTGGGGCACGTAGCCTATCTGGCGCAGCCGCGGCTCCAGGCCGGTTACGTCGCGCCCGCCGACAATAACAGTCCCGCGCTCGGCCCGCGCGAGGCCGCACAGACACGACAACAGGAGCGTCTTGCCGCTGCCGTTCGGGCCGAGCAGGACGAAGTACTCGCTGGACTCGACGGCGAGGCTCGCGACTTCAACGCGGAAGTCGCCGGCGCGGAACGCCAGGCCGCTTATCCGGATCATGGCGCCCACCACTGCCGCCGCCCGGACCCCAGCCAGTGCAGCAGCACAAGCGTGACCATGGCCATCGCCAGAAGCAGCATCGCCACCGCAAGGGCAGGTTCAATCCGCCCGACCGAGACTTCCAGGTAGATGACCGTGGACATGACCGTCGTCCGCATCGGCACGGCGCCGACGAAGATCAGGAGCGGGCCGAAGACTCCGACGGCCCGCGCCCAGGCCATGACCGCCCCGGCCGCAAGCCCGCTTCGGGCCATCGGCAGGGCCACCATGCGGAAGGCCTGCCAGTGCGTGCAGCCGAGCGTCAGGGCAAGGTGCTCAAGGCGCCGGTCGGCGGCGTCAAAGGCCGCCTTGGCGGCCCGAATGCCCAGCGACGCCGTCATGAAGAACTGGCACAGGACTATGCCCTTCACCGTATAGACAAATCTAAGCCACTCTATGCTTTCAATCCATCGCCCCACGGGCGTCCGGAAGAACACCAGCAGCGAAATGCCCACGATGACCGGCGGCATCACTATCGGCAGGTCCACGATGGCGTCCAGCACCACGCTCCCGGGGAACCGGTAGCGGCTCAGGGCGTAGCCCACCGGAATGGAGAAGGCCACGACCAGCACGAGCGTGGCGCCGCTCGTCGCCAGGCTAAGGCGAACAGCGTGGCGGACCTCCTGTTTGGCCAGGACTTCGGCCATGGAGTCGGCGTCGGTGAACCACAGGTCGGCCGCCACCAGGGCCAGCACGGCCGCCACGAACACCGCAAGCGCGGCGATCGTGATTACCGACACCCGGTGGATTCGCGGTCCTGCGACGGCCGGCATCCTTCTACCTTTCATCCGGCGGCTGCGTCCGGTAATGGTGCTTGCGGAGAATGGCCTGGCCCCCCGCATCGCAAATGAAATCAAGGAACTGCTGTGCCGCGCCGGGCTGCCCGGAGCACTTAAGCACGGCGCCCGTTACGCGCGAGACCTCGTTCTCCCGGGGCGGAATCGGCACAGCGTCGGTCCTGTCGGCGTACTGCGCAGCCGTAGCGTCCCACACGATAGCCGCATCAAGTTGACCCATCGTCACCTGGATGCCCAGTTCGTTCACGGTAACGCTGGCGAACGCCAGGTTCTTTGCAACCGCATCCTGCGAAATGGCGGACTTGGCGAAGATGGCCCGGCTTGCGCGGCCAACCTGGCAGGCGTCGGGGTTGCCCAGGCCCAGGCGGACGCCAGGGGCGACCAGGTCGGCCACGCCGGCAATCTTCTTCGGGTTCCCCTTCTGGACCAGGATGACAGGCACGAACCAGCAGAGGTCGGTCTTTGAGAGCACGAGGTCCTCTTGCTCGGCCAGTTCTACGTACCAGAAGTCACCGGGGATGAAGAGGTCTCCGCGGCCGGCGAGGCGGAGCCGCGAGATGATCATGCCGCTGCCGCCGTAGTCGCACTGAACGGCCACGCCCGCCTTGGCGCGGAAGGCCTCGGCCAGTTCGTCCATGGCCGACTTGAGGCCGGCGCCGACGTAGGCGAGCAGAACCGTGGCCGCCTGGTCGGCAGACGCCCCGCCCTGGGCGCCGGCCGGCTGCGCCGGCGGCTCGGCAGCGCCGCCCGATTGGGCCGCGCTGCGCCCTGCCTGTGCCGCCGCTCCGTCTTCCAGCCGCCGCGGACCGGCCGGCGGCGGCGAGTACCCCAGCCGCTGCCACACTTCCTGGGTCTTATCCGATGCCGCGTACTCCGCGAACGCGCGGGCTTCCTGCGGGCGGCGGCTGCTATTCAGGACGTCAATCGTTACCTTGACTACGCCCATGTCAATGTGGCCGAACGTCGGACTGGTTACTGCATCAACCCCCGGCTGAAGGCGGAACTCCGGCTCGATGGGCACGGCGTCAAGTTTCTCGCGCCGCAGGAACACGACGGCGTTCCAGACGATTGTTGCGTCGGCGTGGCCGATGATGACGGCGTTTGCCGCCTCGCCGCCCTGTCGCGTCCGGGTCGCCACGTTCTTCTCCACCGCCTCCGTCAGGCCGGCCTTCGCGAGCATCCGGGTCACCAGGTGCCCCGCGGTGCTGTACATGGCATCCGTCAGAATCAGCCGCAGGCCCGGCTGCGCAAGGCCCTTCAGGCCCTGGATGTTCTTCGGGTTCCCCTTCGGGACGGCGATGACCGGCTGGAGGGTGGCAACGACCCATCCGCCCGCACCCAGGCCCTTCAAGACAAGGGAGGCGTGGAACGGGTCGTGGGCCACGTACAGGTCGCCGCGGCCGGTGGTCTCGGCCTTGATGAGGTTGGAGCCGGAGTCGCCGAAGTCCAGTTCGATGCGCCGGCCGGTCTCGTCCTGGTAGGCGCGGGCGAGTTCCTCCATGGCCGGCCGCATCGTGCCGCCGATGTAGCAGCGGAGCGGTTCTTCGGCGGCCTCCTGGCCCCCGCCGCAGCCGGCCATGAGGGGGAGCGCGGCCAGAAGCGCCGCCGCCAGGATACTCGTGCAGCAGGTTCGAACGGGGCAATGCGGCTTGCTGGCGTTCATGTCTGCTCCTTCGCGGTTGTCGGACGCAACGTGGGTATCTTACAGCGAACCGTGGCCGATGGGAAGGGCCGGGTGCCATGCTTTCCGCGGCGCTTGCGAATCAGAGCCGCGACCGTCAGGGAGCGATGCCGTCGGGCTTGCCACGGCGTCGCCCCGACGAGCCGGGCTGCCCAGCGCAACTACACCGCTCCCTGACGGTCGCGGCTCTGATTCACGGTCGTGGCTGGCGATCGATTTTTTGTTTTGCAATCCGCTGCGGCACCCACTATACCCTGCCCGTGGGTACGGCCTTCACCGCCATCGAAATGCTG
>Ga0194113_10007791_pt1 | contig 13276 bp, 6 predicted proteins | sample TA2MahC200mmetaG_FD_146193 | JGI IMG/M metagenome (GOLD analysis project Ga0194113, IMG submission 146193) | Freshwater microbial communities from Lake Tanganyika, Tanzania - TA2015017 Mahale Deep Cast 200m | ecosystem: Environmental > Aquatic > Freshwater > Lake | place: Tanzania: Lake...
TCGCCTCGGCCAGGGCGAACACCGGTTCCTTCAGGTCACCGTAGTAGGTGACGCGGTGCCAGCCCCACTGGTCCCACATCGTGAAGAGCTTCTCGATGTCGCCCACCGGCTCGGCGGCGAGCTTGGTCCGGCAGGCCCGGTCGTCCGGGTCGTTGGCAACCGCCTTGCCCTGGTGGAACAGGACTTCCTTGCGGCCCTGCTCGAACTCCAGCGTCGTCGTCATATAGCCCAGCGGCAGGACCGAGCGGACGGACGCGCCCTGGCGGTCCTCGGAGTGTGTCATGATGGCGAACGGATTGGTCGAGCCCTGCGGCCCGAAGACCTTGTTCGACGCGACGCAATGGGCGTAGATGATCTGGCGTTTCGCGGTATCGATCACCGGGTCCGAGATGTAGCCGGGCCGGCCCTGGGTCAGCGCCGTCAGCGCGACCATCGTCGCGGTCGAGCGGACGTCGCACTCGCAGGCGCCGATCAGGCCCTCGTTGCACAACTCGTGGAAGCCCAGGCACGGATAGGCGTGGATGTGCCCGCCGTAGAAGCCGCCCAGGCAGTTCATCGTGATGGCGTTGGCCCTGTGCTTCTTGAGGACCGCCTTCATGCCCAGGTACATCGCGGCGGAGGTGTCCAGCGTCTCCTGCGAAACCTCGATCACCGTGGCGGCGTTCCGGCGCCACCGGTTTGCCACCGCCCGGGCCTCGTCCTTGTCGGCCGCCTTCCACGCCTCGTTCACTTCCGCGAACGCGACCCGCTCCATCGGAATGCCCAGGACCGGGTCGGCCGGTCCGGAATTCTGATCGCGCACCGCGAGGATGCGCGACTCCTTCATGCGGGTGATACAGTCCCGGGCCGAGAGCGTCTGGAGCGGGTCAGGCGTGCAGGCGCCGGCGCCTGCTCTGGGAGTGTTCTTCATCCGTACCCGCGCAGTGGCCTCGAAGAACTCCGCTGGCGAGCCGCTCGGGCGGGCCAGCTCGAAGCACTTGACCGCCTCGACCAGGTCCTCGAACCGCGACGACGCCACGAACCCGACGTTCGGAGCCTTGTTGCGGAGGAAACCTGCGGTGTAGACCAGGAAGCCGCCGCTGCCGGCGTATTGAAAATCGGCGTACAGCACGGGCTTGCCCGAGGTTGCGATGGTCTGCACCACGCGGTTCCAGCAGTTCATCTGATAGACGAGGTAGCCGTCGATCTTGGCGGACTTGTCCTCGTCAAGGATCTTCTGGGCCTGCTCGGGTCCCGTCGCCAGCGAGGAAACGAATTCCAGGTTGGGACATTGTTTCGCCAGTCCGGTGTTGATCCGCTCCATGACCGGCCGGAAGTCAAAGCCCACGTTCGGCCAGTCCGGCCCGGGCTGCTGGGGGGCGTGCAGCGAGTAGATGATGCGAATCCGCATCTTGCTGCCGCCGGCCTGGGCCGCCAATACCGGAGCCCCGGTCAGCAGTCCCGCCGCCCCGGCGCATGCGGCACACCCGGCCGCCAGAAACCGCCGCCGATTCAGTCCGCAACACGCACATCCGGAAACCACTCCACCGTTCTTCATTGCCGTTCTCCCACTCAACACCCGGTTTCTCAATCCACAAGAACCAGCCCGTAGTAGTTCGGGCACGGTCGCGTCATGAGCCCTTTATACTCTGCCTTCCGCAGGGTGGCAAGGCCGCAGAAGAGAACCGGGTTGCCGATGGTGCGCGGGAGCGGTTCGGCCGCGAACGACCGTGTGCCTGTCGCGCACCCGGGGACAAGGACCCACCCGGCGGATTCGCCCTGCTCCTGGGCCGAGCCTTCTGACAAACAGCGTCCCTCGCACCCTCGTTTTTACGCGAAGAACTCAGACCGCCAAATGCCCCACGTGGCGATGTCCTGGAGGGGCGTTTTCAGGCGGAGAATTCAGACCGCCAAATCATATACATGGCGCTCTGATGCCGGCATCCCGGCTGGCGCCCCTGAAATCGCGGTTTCGGGCCCGTCGACACCAGGTATTTGGCGGTCTGATTGGCGGTCTGAACTGGCGCCCCCAAGAACGCGGTTTTTGCCACCCGGGGCCCACGACAGCCTCAGAACGTGTATGAAAAGTGGCACAAGCATTTTGCCCGGGGGGCTTGGTGCCAGCGACGGGTGGCAGCGGCAAGGCCGTAGGCTTTGCGCAGGCATTGCCGATGGCGGAGGGACGAAACCATCGGCAAGCTCCGAAGACTCCGCTTGCCGCTGCCACCCATTACTGAGCTGGGTTCTCATACACGTTCTCAGACAGCCGCCGTGGCGCGGGCGTCTCGGGCTCACCAACGCGCCATTTTGCGTCGAGGGCCCCTCGCCCTTGCGTGTCGCGGGCATCCTGCCCGCGCTGTTGTGTGACGGGAACGCCCTTTCCGACACCGATCCACACGGCTTTCTTGCTGAGAGCTGCTCTTCGCCGCAAGAAACGCAAGGACGCAAAATGAAGCGGTAGCCGGTAGGGTGGGCTCCGCCCATCGCTTGGCCCCAGCCGCCCCCGGCGGAGGGAACCACGGTTCTCGCGCCAAGCCCGCGAAGAGCGTCAAGGGAGGACAAAACCCGGCCGCAGGCCGGGACGGACAACTGACAACTGCCCACCGGGAACTGACAACGGAGAACTGACAACCGGCTCCCGACTACTGATGGGGACGCAGAATCGCGCGGGGACGCCGGGACGCAGAGCAAATCATAAATCGTAAATCATAAATCCGCGGTTTGCTCCGGCCGAGCACAAGGCCTGACGGCATCACTCCTGTGCCTGCGGGCCGCAGGCGAAGGAAACCTCCCTCACTCCCGGCGGGATCGGCGGGGCCGGCTCGGCGAGGACGTTGCCGGTGATGCTTCGCTCGAAGGCCGCCGCCGCTTCCTGGGACAGGTGGCTCGAACCGCCAATGCTGCTGATCTGGACGGGCTTGATCCGCGCGCCGGAAAAGCGGGCGTCCCGGTAGCGGATCGCATACGCGTCCTTCAGGAAAACCATCCGCATGTGTTCTCCGTCGCCGCTCGGGTAGTCCACGCCGTAACCGTCTTCGCGGCGCGAGCGCAGGGGCTTCTCCGCGTGTCCGATGATGCAGTTGTTGATGTCGATGTCGTGCGGGGCATAGGCTTTGATATTCTTGGCGTTCAGCAGTTCCCGGCCCGGCCCGCTGCGGCGGCCGCAGTCCAGCGTAGTCAGGACGATGGCGTTCGGCGTGTCGTGGAACAGGCAGTTCTCGATGAGAATGCCGATGTTCTCCGGCGCCAGGTCTTCGATCCGTCCTGTCTTCGATTCGTAGTGGGACTTGATGTCCATGCCGGATACGCCCAGCCGGCGGAAGATGCTGTTGCGGACGACCGAGTCGTTGAAGCCGCCCGTCGTGTCGATGCCGTCCCGCAAGTTGTCCTGAAAGACGCAGTCCTCCACCAGCACGCCCCGCACCACGCCGCTCGACCCGCCGGTCTTGATGCCGTCGCCCTGGCAGTTCTCGATCAGGCAATGCCGGAACACCGCGTCCGTGACGTTCCCGATCAGGTACACCGACCAGTGCCCGCCGGCGATGTGACAGCCGATGACCTGGGGCTGGCGGCAATCGGTGAGCTTGAGATGGTGGCCGATCGAGCCGACCAGCCGGCAGTTGCGGAGCAGGAGATCGTGTTTGCCCTGCGCCTGAATCCCGAGCCGGGGCGTGAAGTGCACGTCGCGCTGCTCGCCCGTCGGGCCCAGCTTGGGGGTGTTCAGGTACGTGATCGTCAGGTTGTGCAGCGTGTTGTGGTTGCCCAGTTCCAGGAGCGGCCGGTTGTGTCCGGGGTTGACGGCGTCGGTCACGTCGAACCCGGCCCCCTGAGCCGCGGAGAGGGTGAAGTCGTCGGGCAGTCTGTGGCTGCCGCTGATCCGGTAGGTGTGATCGAGGACCAGCTCGTCACCCGCCTGGAGCTTGCCGCCGGCCAGCAGCCCGGCGAATTCCTTGGTGACGTCCTGCTGGGCGCTCCAGCCAAACTCCGACGAGTGATGCACCTTCCCCGGCGGCAACACCGGCCCGGCAGTGGCCGCCTCCTTCCGAGCACAGAGGCCGGGTACGCTGAACGCCAGGACTATAACGACCGCGAACAGAAGCTTCGGGAACGACTTTGTGCGGGCGGGCGAGTCATGCTTCGTCATCATCTGGCCCTCTCACATCTGCCATAGGACCTGTGCCCGGCAACCGCGCCGACGGGCGAACGAACAAAATGTACCGCCGTTGCCCGGCCAATCCAAGCGCAAATTGCGGCCTGGTTAGAACCGGGTAAAAGTCCGGGTGGGTGGCAGCGGCAAGGCCGAAGGCTTTGCGCAGGCCTTGCCGATGGCCCAGAGGCAAAACCATCGGCAAGCTCCGAAGACTGCGCTTGCCGCTGCCACCCATCCTTTGGTACCCGAGAAGGCCGTTTCTTGAACCATGCCCAAATTGCCTCCCGGCACGGGGCAACGGGCGGCAGGTGCTCTGTGGGAAAGCCGCAGGGCCTCATTGGACAACCTCGCCGCCTCATGGTATACCAGCGGGCGTCCGGGGACCGATGTGGTCACAACGGTTGAATGGCACCGAGCAAAGGAGGACTTTCATGCCGCGTATCTTCCCCGCAACGGCCGTTGCGTTTGTGCTGTTTCTGGCTCTGAGCCACCCAGGCCAGGCCGCCGGTGAGCAGGCCTTCTATGTCGCTCCCGACGGCAGCGACACGGCCACAGGTACGATCGAGCGGCCGTTCCGAGCGCTGAAGCGGGCGCGGGATGCCGTGCGTCATCTCAAGAGCACCAGCGGACTGGACCGGCCCATTACGATCCACCTGCGCGGCGGGACTTACGAAGTCACCGATGCGCTCACGCTGGAGCCGGCCGATTCCGGCAGCGCCGCCTGTCCCATCGTCTATCGGGCCTACCAACAGGAGCAGCCTGTCATCCATGGAGGACGCAGGCTCACCGGTTTCCAACGCGGCGCCGGCGCGGTCTGGAGCGTGCCGATCCCCGCGGTCCAGGCCGGACAGTGGACGTTCCGCCAGCTCTATGTCAACGGCCGCCAGTACCGCCGGGCGCGGATTCCGAACGAGGGCTTCCTGCGTGTGGCCGGCTGCCCGGAAGGCACTCCCAAGACGGTTCACTACCACAAGGACTGTCAATCGTTCGAATTCAAGCCGGGCGATCTCGATCCGCACTGGACCAATCTCGACGATGTCGAGGTGATCGTCTACCATTTCTGGACCGATTCGCACCTGCCGATCCGCTCGATCGACACCGAGAAGCATCTGGTCACCTTCAAACACAAAGCGGGCAAGGTATTCACCGACGATTTCAGCGAAGACGGGGCCCGCTACATCGTCGAGAACGTCTTCGAGGGGCTGGATGAGCCGGGCGAATGGTACCTGAATCGCAAGACCGGCGTCCTCTATGTCATCCCGAAGCCCGGCGATGACTTGCGCAGCGCCGAGGTCATCGCACCGGTGGCGCCGGCTTTCCTGCATCTCCGAGGCGATGCCGGGAGCCGCCAGTACGTCGAGCACGTGGCCTTCGAGGGCATCGGGTTCCTGTACACCAACTGGCAACTGCCGCCCGGCAATTCCAACGACCGGCAGGGTTCGGCCAGCGTGCCGGCGGCGATTACGATGGCCGGGACGCGGCACTGCCGCTTCGACCGCTGTCGCGTGACGAATATCGGCACGTTCGCGTTCGAGGTCGGCGCAGGCTGTCGCAACAACCACTTCACGCGCAACGAGATCAGCTATCTCGGCGCGGGTGGTTTTCGCCTCAATGGCGGCACGGAAGCGGATCATCCCCTGGAGCGGACGGGCTACAACACGATCAGCGACAATGTCCTGCACCACTACGGCCAGGAGTATCCCTCCGCCGTCGGCATCCTCCTGATGCACACCCAGGGCAATCACGTCGCCCACAACGACATCCATCATGGCTGGTACACGGGAATCTCCCTCGGGTGGCACTGGGGCTACCAGCGGAGTGTCAGCCGGGACAACATCATCGAGTTCAACCACATCCATCACATCGGTCAGGGACTGCTCTCGGACATGGGGGCGATCTATACGCTGGGCCTCTCCCCCGGCACGGTGCTGCGCAACAACCTGATCCACGACGTCGAGGCCAACCATTACGGCGGCTGGGGGATCTACAACGACGAGGGCTCCTCCCACCTGCTGATCGAGAACAACGTGGTCTACAACACCAAGTTCGCCGGCTACAACATCCACTTCTGCAAGGAAGTGACCGTGCGCAACAACATCTTCGCCTTCGGCCGCCTGCAGCAGCTCAGCCGCAGCCGCGTCGAGCCGCACAAGAGCGTCTTCTTCGAGAACAACATCGTCTACTGGAAGGAGGGCGAGCTCCTCGACAAGAACTGGAAGGACAAACCCTACACCTTCCATTTCCATCCCAAGAACGCCGAAGGCACCCGCGAGACGACCAGCACGTTCGACATGGATTGGAACGTCTACTACAATCCGACCCTTCCGCTCGGCAACGTCAAGCTCAACGGCATGACCTGGGACCAATGGCAGAAAGCCGGCAAGGACCGGCACTCCGTCTATGCCGATCCGCTCTTCGTCGACGCGGATAACTATGACTTCCGCTTGCGGCCCGACTCGCCGGCCCTGGCCATGGGCTTTGAGCCGATCGACCTGACCGCGGTGGGCCCGCGTCACCGATGAGCGCCAGCGCGTTCGCGGTTCCGCAGCGATCCACCACGACGAAGAGGGCATTGCCCGCAAGAAACACAAGAGACGCAAAATGTAGCCCAGCCGCCCTCGGCTGGGGAATAAGCCGGTAGGGTGGGCTCCGCCCACCGCCTTGCTAACGTCCTCGCGCCAAGCCCGCGAAGAGCGCCAAGGGAGGACAAAATCCGGCCCCAGGCCGGAACGGAAAACGGAGGACTGACGACTGCCTTTCAACCGCAGATGAACGCTGATGAACGCAGATCATGTCATTGCGAGCGGAACGCGGCAATCTGACTGACAACTGAAAACTGTCCGTTGGCCTGTCTTGTGCCAACAACCGGCTACTGGCTACCGGCTACTGTCCTTTTTCCTTGCTTCGGCCGAGCACCAGGGGTAGGATTTGACCGGTTATAGAGGCAGCAACAAGGTTGAGAGGCCGCGGCAGGTGCAACGTGTTCCCTCCATCCTTTGCTGTTCCGCACAGATTTCGTTCGACTTTCCTATGAACCAAAGCGATAATTATACCGTAGTAATAATAGTGATTTACTCCCCGTCGGACACGCCGTGCGGCCACTGCCTACGCAGGAAACCGCATCCAGGCGGGTGGCAAGAATCGGAACACCAATACCCAAACCCTGCCCCCACCCCAGAATACCTTGGAGTTCATGCTTCTCGTCTTTCGCAGAGCTTGACAGTCACATGGCTTAAACCGATAATGAGTTAATTGTCGACCGCAGAATGGAGCGTGCCCATGACCGCTGACCTCAAGAAGATCTACCGAGTGTTCGACCCGGCTCCCTTGTCCGGCGAAAAGAGCGAATTGTACGTCCCCCTCGACGACGTACGCGGCAGTTCCGGTCTTGTTCCCAGACTGACCAAGCCAGTCCGCCTCTCGGACAAGGCAACCTTCCAACTGCTCGCCGGGCACATCGGCAGCGGCAAGAGCACCGAACTGCGGCGCGTCCAGAAAGACCTCGAAACCCGCGAGGACCGGTTCTTCACGGTCTTCTGCCAAGTCTTGGAGGACATCGACCCCAGCGACGCGGATTTCCCCGACATCCTCCTGGCCATCATGCGACAGGTGGCGGCCGAGTTTCGCGAGCGGCTCAACGTCAAATTGAAACCGGGCTATCTCCGTCAACGCTTGGGAGAGGTCAAGGAACTCCTCGGCAGCGAAGTCAAGCTGGAGTCGCTTGCGATCGACAGCGCGTTGGGAAATTTCACCGCCGCCATCAAGAGCAGTCCGAGCACACGGGATCAAATCCGCAAGGCCCTTGCCGCCACAACGGAGCGGTGGATCGACGCGGCTAACGACGTACTCGGCGAGGCTCTGACACAGGCTCAGAAGAGAGGCTACGCCGGGATTGCGATCATCGTCGACGATCTTGACAAACTCTCAATGCTGCACGAACCGGAACTCCGCGGATCGGTTGCCGAGCGACTGTACCTGGAAAGACACGTGCAACTCACCTCTTTTCGCTGTCACATGATCTACACGATCCCCATCGCCCTGGCCTACTCCTGCAAGGAACGCGAGATCGCCAGCCGGTACGGAATGACCGCGCCCCCCGTCGTCCCAATGACCAAGGTCGTCGACATCAACGGCAACTGGTATGAACCGGGATTCGAGAAGTTCCGAGCAGTGATCGCCCGCCGGCTGGAAGATGCCGCTGCAAATGAAGCGGATGTATTTGCCAGCACGGCCGTGAGAGACAGGATCATCGAGTGCAGCGGCGGACAACCGAGATTCCTCATCACAATGATGCGGGATGCGATCGTCGAAGGCGATTTGCCTTTGACGGAGGCCACGGTGAATCTCGTGGCCAGAAAGGCAACGCACTCCTACTCGCGTCAATTGCGGAAGGAACACTGGAAGATTATCGAGCAAGTTCGCAAGACACATGCCCTTGAGCGAACCGACGACAATGACGCCCTCTGCATGGATCTCCTTGCCACCGGCGCCATTCTGCAATATCTCAACGAGAAGGAATGGTACGCCCCGAATCCGCTGTTGCCAGAGCGCACCAAGCGATGAGCAAGACCGAAGCCACATCCCGCCCCTTTGAGCAAACCGCCCGCCAGCGAGCCGAGTTTGATGCCCTGCGCCGTATGCTGGACCTCTCGGAAGGGACATCCTCCCTCAGCGTCGCAATCTGCAACAGTCCCGTCTTGCGCGACCATATCATCGAACATGTGACAAGCGAAGTAGAAGGCATCACCGTCGTCCGTGTTCTGGCTGACACGCGCGACATCTTCGATTTCGTCCAGCAGCAGATGCCGGATGGTAAACCGCGAGCGGTCTTCATCGTCGATCTGGAGAAGGCCCTTGGCAAGGATACTGGGCATCGCGCGCTGCAGGGTCTCAACGTCCGCCGTGAGCAGTGGCGTTCCACTTTGCAGTGTCCCGTCGTGTTCTGGATCCCGGAATACGTGATGCCCCTCTTGATGACTCAAGCACGTGACTTTTGGTCCTGGGTGAGCCACACTCTCGAATTCGCTCCGGAACCTATTGCTTTGGTCAACCTTCTCGCTGGCCATACAGCAGACGCGGCGGTGGCCGCAAACCTTGATGTCCACGAGAAACGTATTCGAATCGCGGAGCTTGAGCAGCGGATTGCGGAGGTGGCGGACAAGTCCAGAGGAGGACTCAAGGCCCATCTTTGGACATGGCTGCAGGAACTGGCGTACCTTTACTTCTACGTTGGCGAGTTGCACAAGGCCGAACAGATACTCCAGCGATCGATAGACGTGGGTACGCCGGCCAACAGCAAAGCCATTTCAGAGACCCTCCACGGGATAGGGATCGGCCGACAGCTTCGTGGAGATTATGACAAGGCGTTGGAGTACTACGAACGATCGCAGAAGATTAAGCGAGAACTCGGGGACAAGGCAGGTATGGCGGGTTCCTTGCACCAGATTGGGGGTATTCACTACCTTCGTGGCGAGTACGGGAAGGCGCTAGAGTACACTGAGCGGGCCAAGGAAATCTCTGAGAAGCTCGGCAGGGGTTCGGACATTTCGAAGTCTCTCCAGCAAATCGGGATCATTCATTTCTCGCGCGGCGACTACGAGAAGGCACTGGAGTACTTTCAACAAGCGAGGAAGATCTCAGAAGAATTGGCCGATCGTACAGACATCTCCAGCATACTCCATGATATCGGCGCGGTTCATCAGGCTCGTGGGGACCACGACAGAGCGTTGGAGTTCTTCGAGCAGTCGTTAAGGATCAAGGAAGAACTGGGTGACCGCATGGGCGTTGCGGCCTCTCTCTATCAGATCGGAACGGTCCATGAGGCTCTTGGCAATAGCGACAAGGCCCTGGAATACTGCGAACGGGCAAATCGCATTCAGGACGAGATGAATGACCGAGCGGGGATTTCGAAGTCTCTACACGAGATCGGGATCATTCATCAGCGTCGAGGAGACTACGAAAAAGCGCTGGCATACTACGAGCAGTCGCTAAGCATCACGGAAGAACTCGGCGATTCGGCGGGACTCGCCGCCTCACACGGCCAGATAGCTCGTGTCTGCATTGAGGAGCATCGTTACGGCGACGCATTCGAGCATCTTATGAGAACCTTAGCCATCTCTGTTCAGATAGGTTCAACACAGCTCGTTCGAAAGGCAGCCAGGGAACTCGCGAAGCTTCGGCAGATGTGGGGACCGGACGACTTCGACAAGACATGGCGGGCCAAGTCGGGCGAAGATCCGCCCAATTGGGTAAGGGGCAATGAGGAAGACGCGATGACAACTGGTGCAATCCTCCCCGAATCACACGTTGACACTGAGTTGAAATAGCTCAGATGGGCTCTCTGCGACCCCGGGGGAAACGGGGGTTCAAAATCGCCTCGGAGATACGAAATGCCATAATCCACAAAGGTAGACAGGCGAACAGAAGCGAGGCGTCTGCAGCTCTGCGTGCGGCCGATGACCTGATAAAGGAAGAACAGGGTCACGTCGTGTTCTGTGAACAGGCGTCAAGCGGAGGGAATTCTGCGGCGGAACCCAGGGGGCAGCGGGATCAGCAAGGGCCGTCGCATTTCTCCTTGTCGCGCGGGGTCCAAGAGGGCGAAGGATGATTTGCCCCTCCGGCCTCCGGTTATCTGTTCTCTGTACTCGGTCCTCGGACTTAATCTTGCCTGTGCGGGGGGACAGAGGTAGAATACTGATGCGGTGAGGAATCTGGGGACACTATTCTCAATTCGGGGGCGAAAGAGTAAGATGTTGCCGGAATTCCCCATGGGAATGTGTACCTGAGTTGGAGCCGAACCATGAGCAGCCTCTTTCAGTTTCGTTCTGCGGTCGTCGCATTCATCGTCCTTTCTTTGCTGGGCGGTCGTTCGCAGGCGGGTGGGAGTGCGTCGCACGGGCGCAATTACGAAGAGGCCAAGGTCGGTCCCTATTCGCTGCCCGATCCGCTGCTCGGCAAGGACGGACGACGCGTGACGGATCGCCAGGCGTGGACGGCGACACGGCGGGGGGAGATCCTGCGGGACTTTCGCGACCTCATGTATGGCCACACGCCGGCGTTGCCGATCGCGCTGCGGGCCGAGGTGCTCGCGACGCGGACGGATGCCTGCGGCGGGCTGGCCACGCGGTCGATCGTGCGGTTGCGGTTCTTCGACGATCCGGCGGCGCCGCATATCGACTTGATGCTCTACGTTCCCAATGCGGCGCGCAAGCCGGTGCCCGTTATGCTCGGCTTGAGCTTCAATGGTAATGCCAGTGTGGAGAAGGACCCGGCCATTCCCTTGCCGCAAGGGTGGATGCGCCCCACGCAATCCGGCGCGGTCGTAGAGAATCGCGCGACCGAGGCATTGCGCGGGATGAGTGCCTCGCGCTGGCCGATCCCGCTGGCCCTGCGGCGCGGGTACGGCGTGGCCACGTTCTACTACGGCGAGATGGAGCCGGATCACATCGAAGGCTGGCGCGACGGCATCCGCGGGTATGCCTTGAAACGCGCGGGCCGCACGGAGCGGGCCCCGGATGAATGGGGCGCGCTCGGGGCCTGGGCCTGGGGACTCAGCCGGGCCTTGGACTACCTCGAGACCCAGCCCGCGGTGGACGCACGCCGGGTCGTGGTCTTCGGGCACTCGCGGCTCGGGAAGACCGCCCTCTGGGCCGGCGTTCAGGATGAGCGATTTGCCCTGGCGATCTCCAACAATAGCGGCGAGGGCGGCGCCTCCCTGGCCCGGCGAGACTTCGGCGAGAATATCGCCTACTCCATTGCCCACGCCTCGTGGCGCTACTGTGACCGTTTCCGCGATTATATCGGCCGTGCGAATGACCTGCCCTTCGACCAGCACATGCTGCTGGCGCTCCTGGCGCCGCGGCCGGTCTATATCGCCAGCGCGACCGAGGATCTCCTGTCCGATCCGAAAGGGGAGTTCCTGAGCGCGGTTCATGCGGAACCGATCTATCGGCTGTTCGGCCTCCGCGGCGTGGGCACGTCGCAATGGCCCCCGCCGGACACGCCCATCGGCGACCGCATCGGGTACCACCTGCGTACGGGCCAACACGATCTCACCGCCTACGACTGGAAGCAGTTCCTCGACTTCGCCGATCGTCATCTGCCGGACGAGACCCGCGACGGCAAGTCGCATCCGGGAGGGTGAACGGGGTCCGTCGTCTGTCTGTCTCCGTGACCTCGGTGCTCTCGGTGGTTCAAGAGTGGTGGTCGGTAGCCGGTTGACAGACAGTTCTCAGTTGACGGTCGGCCGTTCCCAGGTGAAAACTGGTAGATTGCTTCGTCGCCCTCGGCGCGAAGCGCCGCTGCGCGTCGGGCCTCGCAATGACATTTGTCACACTTCACACTCGGCCGCAGGCCGTCTATGCAGAATGGGCCCAATCGGCTCTGCGGGGAGAATGGTGGGCGGAGCCCACCCTACCATTATGTTGCGGAACGAAGCCACGTTTCGAGGTTCCGGCCGGAGCGGGCGGGCCTGGGGATTTCTCTTGCCTTTGGTCCGGCGTGGCGTAGCATACGATTCGTCGAACGGGTCCTTGTCCTTTTGGAGGTACGTGCCATGACGAAGTCAAAGTGTGCGGTGCTGGGTGTTGTGACGATTCTGATAGCCTTGGCTCCCGCGGCTCTGGGGCAGGGGCTGCCCAAGGCGTCGCCGAAGTCCGTGGGCCTGTCCCAGGAACGGCTCGATCGGATCGGGGCGCTGATGCAGCAGCACGTGGACGACGGCCTGCTGGCCGGGGCGGTCGCCCTGGTGGCCCGCGACGGCAAGGTGGCGTACCTGCGAAGCGTGGGCATGCAGGACAAAGAGAAGGGGATCGAGATGCGGCCGGACGCCATCTTCCGGATCGCCTCGATGAGCAAGCCCATCACCAGCGTGGCGGTGATGATGCTCTACGAGGAAGGACGGTTCCGCCTCAGCGATCCCGTGTCGAAGTACCTCCCCGAGTTCAGGGCCCCGAAGGTCCTGGTCATCACCCCGGCGGCCGACGGCGGCAAGGCGACCGAGCAGCTTGTGCCTGCCAAACGGGAGATTACGATCCGCCACCTGCTGACCCACACCTCCGGTCTGACCTATCACTGGGACGCCCGCGTCGGCGCCCAGTACTATGAGGCGGAGATCACACACGGTCTGGTCCAGGATCCCGACCGGCT